>ERZ1674243.346-NODE-347-length-6889-cov-4.096283_pt1 | contig 6889 bp, 3 predicted proteins | sample MGYA00581201_ERZ1674243 | MGnify/ENA primary metagenome ERZ1674243 (study PRJEB41354, sample SAMEA4873342) | human saliva metagenome | biome: human-associated habitat [ENVO:00009003]; feature: mouth environment [ENVO:08000002]; material: saliva material... | reverse complement strand
GTCAGCGAAGTCGCTAGGATGTACGCCAGACATAGTGAGAAGCCGATGACTAGATTGATGCCGAGCCCGTTCTTCACTTTCTTCGCCGAGAGGACAGCGCCGATGAAGGTCAGGATGAAGGCGGAGAAGATCGCCGCATATCTATTATGTAGCTCGGTTTGGAAGAGACGTGTATTGCTCGCACCTCGCTCTCGCTGTCGGTCGATATAGCGACTGAGCTGGTCATTACGCATCTTCGCCACGTCCTTCTCATTGACTAGGAAGTCCGAGGGGCGGATACGCAGGTTCGTATCTAGTTCATAGCCGACGGTATCAGTAGCCTTCAGGCCTTCGAAGCGACGGATATGGAAGTCCTTGAGATGCCATCTGTCGAGCGTGTCATATACCGCTTCGTCCGAAGTCATCCGTGAGACGAGGCTGTGCCCTTTGAATTGATCCACCGCCAGTGACGTCGCTACCCGGGAGAGACTCTCGTAGTCGCGTATATAGAGATAGGTATCCTTGGCGATGGCTATCTGTATGTTGGAGGTGTAGCTTTCGGACTTGCTCTTGAGGTACTTCTGTTCGAAGTCGAGGCGCACACGGTTGCCGGCGGGGATCACAAAGCCATTGAGCACGTAGGTGAAGGAGGCGATGATGAGCGCCGTAAGCATGTACGGGCGCAGCAGACGGCGGAAGCTCATCCCGCTAGCGAGCATGGCGATGATCTCCGAATTGCCAGCCATCGTCGAGGTGAAGAAGATCACCGAGATGAAGACGAAGAGCGGGCTAAAGAGATTAGCGTAGTAGGGGATGAAGTTGAGGTAATACTCGAAGAAGATCGCCGACAGGGGCACCTCGGGCTTGAGGAAGTCGGTGATCTTGTCATTGACGTCGAAGACCACCGCCACGGCTAGGATCAAGCCGATGGAGAAGAGGAAGGTCGTCAGGAAGGTACGCATGATGTACCTGTCCACCCGCCCAAGCCAAGGGCGGTACGGCTTCTTCGGCTCAGCCTCGAGAGCAGGTCCTTCACCTTCAGCACTAGGGAGCTCGGGCTCCGTCGTGGAGCGCCCACCGGCAGAAGTATCTCTCAGCTCTGCGGTATCGTGCACCTCGTGGAGCTCTTCGTCGGAGTGGGAAGTGGTACTCATAGCGAATGCGGGGCGTGGGGCTTTAGAGGCGGTTGTCGAGCTGGCGCACCATCTTATCCTTCCATTCGGAGAAGTCTCCCTGGAGGATATGCTCACGAGCCTGGCGAACAAGGCGCAGGTAGAAGGCTAGATTGTGGATCGAAGCGATCTGAAGGCCTAAGATCTCGTCGGCTTTGATGAGATGGTGCAGGTAAGCTAGGCTGTACTGCTGGTCGACGAAGGACGTGCCCTCGGGGTCGATCGGGCTGAACTCCTGCGCCCACTTGGCGTTGCGGATATTGATCGTGCCATAGCTGGTGAAGAGTTGACCATTGCGCCCGTTTCGGGTGGGCATGATGCAGTCGAACATATCGACGCCTCGGGCAATGTTCTCCAGCAGGTTGATCGGCGTGCCGACGCCCATCAGGTAGCGGGGTTTGTCCTTGGGCAGGATGCTGTTGGTGAGTTCGACCATCTCGTACATCTTCTCCGTAGGTTCGCCGACGGCCAGGCCTCCGATGGCATTCCCTTCGGCGCCAAGGGAAGCGACGAATTCGGCTGCCCGAGTACGTAGCTCTGGGTAGACGCATCCCTGCACGATGGGGAAAAGGCTCTGGTGATAGCCGTAGTGCGGGTCGGTCTCGTTGATGCGATTGACACAGCGACGGAGCCAACTTTCCGTCAGCGCCAGCGACTTCTTCGCATAGTGGAAGTCGGCGTCACCGGGGCAACATTCGTCGAAGGCCATGATGATGTCCGCACCGATGATTCGCTCGATGTCCATGACTCGCTCGGGGGTGAAGAGGTGCTTCGATCCGTCGATATGGGAGCGGAAGGTCACGCCTTCGTCCGTGATCTTACGTCGGTGTGCCAGGCTGAAGACTTGGTAGCCACCGCTATCGGTGAGGATGGAGCCGTCCCAGCTATTGAAGCGGTGCAAGCCTCCCGCCTTGTAGAGCGTGTCGAGACCGGGGCGCAAGTAGAGGTGATAGGTATTGCCGAGGATGATCTGCGCACGGATATCGTCACGCAGCTCGGGCATGTGGACGGCCTTGACCGAGCCCACCGTCCCGACGGGCATGAAGATAGGCGTGAGGATCTCTCCGTGGTCAGTCTCTATGCGTCCGGCACGTGCGGCGGTCTTCGTACAAGTCTTATGGATATCGAATTTCAGCATCGTTCTCTTTGATGGGCAAGGGGCGCTTCCCGAAGGAGGTCGGGAGAGGGCCGCCCAAGCTCTTGTGGAATGCAAAGATACGGCATCTAAGGCAATATCTGCCGATAGCCTCGAAGGCTTTTCGCCAAGCGCTCTTTTGCCCTTCGGATCGCCCCTTCTCCAGCCCGCTCGTATGAAGGCTCGGGGAAGGCTTCAGCGGGGGTAAAAAGGACGCTCAGCGAAGGGCCGAAATTTTCTTACGTGAGAAAATTATTTTTCGCACGTAAGAAAAAATATTTCCGTACGTAAGAAAATTTATTTCCGTACGTGCGAAAAAAAATCGCCCTTCGCACGGCGTTTCTTTTCCCTTCGAACGCAAGGCTTTTTCCCTTCGAACGGAGGGGATTTTTCCTTCGGAGGAAAATCAATTTCCTGAGGCAGGAAAATTTCTCTTCGTCCGAAGGAAAAAAGGGCGCCCTTCGGAAGGAAAAATGCCTCCTTCCGAAGGGCGAAAAACTTCCGTGCGGAAGGAAGAAAATTTCCGTATATAAGAAAAAATATTTTCGCATATGCGGAAATTTATTTTCGTGCGCACAGAAATTTCTCACCTTGCGGAAAGGACTTTTTTGCCACCCGAAAAACGAGGGCCTTCCACCCGAGAGAATAGACACGGAAGCTCCAAAAGAAGGTAGATCGGAGGCGCTTCGAGAGAGAAAAACCCCCATTTCTAGGTATTTTACGAGGGGGATAGATGCTCTACCTTTGCGCCCGTGATTGCTTAGATTGTTGGGAGGATCCTCTTCCTGCCCCACTGGACACGTAGCCTTTGATCTGCACCAGACAGTCGGAGCCCTGCGTGCGCCTCAAGAACACAAGCGACAATACTTACTGATAGATATGCACCATACAGCTAGACGACTAGCCATCACTCTGTGCCTTGGCTCGGCGAGCCTAGGGGCGAATGCGCAAGTATCCCCGACAGATAGCCTGGGGGAAGTGCGGGACTCTGTCCGACGCCTTGACGAGGTCGTGGTATACGCACGGCAGATGCTCGGGAGCAAGTTCGAAGCGCGCAACCGTACCGGTTCGGCTTACTACCTTTCGCCAAAGGAATTGATCAAGTTCGGCTACACCGACATCAGCCGAATGCTCCGTGCCGTGCCGGGCGTGAACATCTACGAAGAAGACGGCTACGGCCTGCGCCCCAATATCAGCCTTCGAGGGACGAAGGCCGAGCGAAGCGAACGTATCTCCCTGATGGAAGATGGGATCCTCGCTGCCCCCGCCCCTTACGCTGCCCCTGCCGCCTACTACTTCCCCAACGTGGCCCGCATGTACGCCATCGAGGTGCTCAAGGGCAGTAGCCAAGTGCAGTACGGCCCCTTCACCACCGGGGGAGCCGTGAACATGGTATCGACGCCCATCCCCAAGCGCTTCCAGGCAGGACTCCGCACCTCCTACGGGAGCTTCGGCACCTTCAATAGCTACGTCCATCTAGGCAACGACCACAAGCATATTGGCTACCTCGTCGAATACCTTCGCTACCAATCCAAGGGATTCAAGAAGGACGAGCCCAACGAGCGAACGGGCTTCTATCGAAACGACGTCGTAGGGAAGATCCGCCTTCATAGCGACGATGAGGCAGAGACCCGCCAAGCCTTAGAACTAAAGCTCGGCTTCTCCGACGAAGTCTCCGACGAGAGCTATGTCGGCCTGAGCGAAGGAGACTTCGCCTCCCGCCCCTATTATCGCTACCGGGGCGCCCAAATGGACCAGCTAAGTACCCGCCACACACAGACGGCGCTCACCCACTTCATCGACTTCTCTAGCCGGCTGAAGGTGACGACGAGCGCCTACTACAATTACTTCTGGCGCAATTGGTATAAGCTCAGCGACGTGCGCATCGGAGACCAGAAGGGCGAGAAGCGTAGCATCGAAGAGATCCTCGCCGATCCCGAGACCAATGCCCGCTACCTCGACGTACTCACCGGTGCCACGGACCGCCTAGGCGAAGCGCTTATGCTTCGTGCCAACCAGCGCTCCTACCATTCACGTGGGATACAGACGAAGGTAGAGTACCGTCTGCCCTTCCTCTCGAGCTACCTCCTTCTTGAGGCTGGCGCCCGCTATCATACCGACCTAGAAGACCGCTTCCAGCACGACGACAGCTATTCGATCGTAGGCGGGAAGATGAGCCTCTTCCGTGCGGGACAACCCGGCTCGCAGAGCAACCGTATCACGACAGCCCACGCCTTCGCTTCCTACCTCCTTGGGAAGTGGTCACGGGCTGGCTGGACCATCACAGCTGGCCTTCGACTAGAAGACGTAGAGCTGTACAAGCGAGACTACACGACCAAAGACCCAAGACGCACGGGCCACCTACGCATCGAGGGAAGCAATCACGCTACCGCCCTCCTGCCTAGCCTCGGGATCAACTACCGCATCCTTCGTCCCCTCTCGATCTTCGCTGGCATTCACCAGGGCTTCGCCCCCCCAAGCGTCATGACCTACTACAAGCAGAAGCCCGAGAAGAGCATCAACCTTGAGGCGGGGATACGCCTCACGACAGAGGCGCTGAAGGTAGAGGCGATCGGCTACTACAATGATTACTCCAACATGCTCGGCAGTGACCTCGCCGCAGCAGGCGGACAGGGGACGCTCGACCAATTCACCGTCGGAGCAGCACGTGTACAGGGCTTCGAGTTCTTAGCCTCTTGGCAACCCTTGCCCAAGAGCTGGGAAGTACGCCTCCCCCTGCAAGTCAGCTACACCTTGACCGATACCGAGATGAAGAACGAGTTCTACTCCTCTGCTTGGGGCGAAGTCTTCGCTGGGGACGAACTACCCTACATCTTCCGACACGCCGCTAATGCCCAGCTCGGGCTAGAGTACAAGTGGCTGGAGGCGAACGTCAGCGTCCGCTACAATTCAGACATGCGCACTGCCCCCGGGCAGGGACGTATCGCCAAGGCACATCTTATCCCTAGCCATACGATCATAGACGCATCGCTCAAGGCCCGCCTCAACCGCAACCTTACCCTTACCCTCAACGCTGTAAACCTAGCGAACAAGGTCTATCTCGTCTCCCGCCACCCTTCCGGCCTTCGGCCCGGTCACCCCTTCGGCATCTATGGCGGAGTACGCATCAACCTCTAACGCCTCTTAGCAAGACATGAAGCAATCATTTAGACATATCATACGCCTCTGCCTCCTGCTCCTCCTTGCCCTTCCCCTCGAAGCGTTTGCACAGCAAGGCGGGCAGATCACGGGGATCGTGCGCAGTAGCCGGGGCGAAGCCGTGATCGGTGCCAGCGTACGACTTGTAGGGACAGCGCAGGGTACGCTCACGGACAGCCTGGGGCGGTTCACCATCACCGCCCGTATAGGAGATACGCTACTACTTACTAGCGTGGGGATGCAAGCCAAGAGAGTGAAGATCCAGAGCGCACGGCTCACCATCACCCTCGAGGAAGACAACAAGCTCATAGAGGACGTCGTGGTGACGGGCTATCAGAAGATCCGCAACCGAGTCTATACCGGCGCAGCCTCGTCGGTGAAGATGCGAGACATCCACCTCGAGGGGACACAGGACATCTCTCGTATGCTCGAGGGGCGTGTACCAGGCCTGTCGATCCAGAGCATCTCCGGTACGTTCGGCGCCGCACCCCGTATCAATATCCGAGGGGGAGCATCCATACTAGGTAATGTACAGCCCCTTTGGGTAATCGACGGGGCTGTCTACGAGGACCTCGTTCGCCTTAGCCTCGATCAGCTTGCGTCGGGAGACGCAGCGACGCTGATCAGTTCCGCCGTCTCCGGCCTCAACGCCTCCGATATACAAGACATACAGGTACTGAAGGATGCTTCCGCTACCTCTATATATGGAGCACGAGCCCTCAACGGGGTGATCGTCGTGACGACTAAGTCTGGACGTAGGGATACGCCACTGAGGGTAAGCTACTCCACGGAGAACTCTATGCGCCTAAGACCTAGCTATAGTCAGTACGACCTATTGAACTCGCAGGAGACGATGGGGATCTACGAGGAAATGAGACAGAAGGGCTACTTCAGCCTCGCCAGCTCCCTCTATGGTCGTCGTGGTGGGGTATACCATCTTCTCAATAAGGCGCTCTCCGAGTACAACCCCGAGACGGGTACTTATCAGCTGAAGAACACACCCGAGGCGCGTAGAGCCTTCTTAGAGGAGCACGAGCGAGCTAATACCGATTGGTTCCGGGAGCTCTTCCGCCTGACACCTACGACGAGTCACACCGTGAGCTTCAGTGCTGGTGGGCGTAGCAGTGCCACCTATGCTTCACTAGGCTTCTTCTACGACGGAGGCTGGACAGTAGCGGATCGGGTACAGCGTATCACCGCCAACCTCAAGAATACCTTCTACCTCGGAGATCGCCTACAGATCACACTCTCTGCTCAGGGGAACGTCCGCTCACAGAATGCGCCTGGCACCCTACCCCAGCGCAAGAATACTACGCTGGGGATCTTCGAGAGAGACTTCGACATCAACCCCTTTAACTATGCGCTGGGGACGAGCCGTACGCTTCTCCCTTCTGAGCGGTACCGCAATAACTGGGCACCTTTCAACATCCATCAGGAATACCGC
>ERZ1674243.340-NODE-341-length-6943-cov-5.153891_pt1 | contig 6943 bp, 2 predicted proteins | sample MGYA00581201_ERZ1674243 | MGnify/ENA primary metagenome ERZ1674243 (study PRJEB41354, sample SAMEA4873342) | human saliva metagenome | biome: human-associated habitat [ENVO:00009003]; feature: mouth environment [ENVO:08000002]; material: saliva material... | reverse complement strand
CCAAAAAAAATCTAAAAGATAATGATAATCTCTTTCAATTAAACCGTTTTTATGTTATATTTAGTATAAACAAAATTAAAAAACAATTTAACCAAACTAATTTTTGTTAAATTGTTTATATATAAATATAAGGAGAACAAAATGAAAACAAATAAGCTATTAAAATCTAGCCTGAGTGTTGCTTTTGCGTTAACAGTTACTTCTGTAACAGCTGCAGCTTGGCCTACACATTCTAGTTACAATGTGGCTAAAGCTGATTTCGGAGATACTGCCGCCACTGAAAAAACAAAAGGTGAGTTAAAAAAACTAATAGAGGAAATCTTTAACGATAATAATATTACCAATCGTTATTTAGGAACAACATTTTTCCACAAAACTTCAAACTTTCCATACTATCACGTAACTTTTGAAAATCACTCTGTTCCTGAGGACGTAATTGATACAACTCCATGGTACAATATGTGGGGAGAAGCTGCAGAGGCTAAAGCTAAGCTAGACGCCAATTCTTTTACTGAAAAAACTGCTAGAAATGCTATTAATACCCTTAATTACTATACACAACTTTATAATTTTGATATTAATCATGAACTAAAAAATGATGGTTTTTATACTACTACTGACTTTAAAACTCCTACTATGATTCAATCATATAGCGATGGACAACAAAACTTTTATAGCAAAGTTAAAGATAATAACGATGATATCAAAAATCTATTTAAAGACAACCTTATTGGTATTTATAAGCAAGGGCAAGATATTGAACTAAATCTTGTCGCTAATCCTAATAAGGTCACAAAAATAATTAGTTTTTCTGTTAATAAAGTATCTTCTATAGAACCTAAAATTAATCTAGGTCCTACTCCTCAAGATCAAAGACAAATTGCCTTTAGTATCCCTGGTGAATTAAAAGCTGAACAACTGGTTGTTACTAATATGATTTACCTAGACCAAAATGGTACAAAAAAAGAAACAGGACCTTTTGCATTAGATATAAATTATAAAAATGTTGTATCAAAAGGTAATACCATACCTAAATATAGAGAAAAACTAAATGAAAAAATCCAGAATTGGATAGATCGTGGTGCAAAAGTTAATGAATGGTTATTAACAAAAGAAAATAATAAAGATAATGCCGCTGATTATAGTCAACGAGAAAAAATAAGCGAAGCTATCACACAGTTAAAAGAATTAAAACGTTCAAGTGATGCGAGCTATGATAAACTATACAAAATAGCTACTCCTATTCACGAAATAGAAGATACAGCTACTTTAAGGGAAGTCCTAGATACTAAAGTTGCTAAACTTTTAGAATACTTCGATCTTTACAAAGAAGATGTGTATACAAAAGAAAGTATTGCTAAATACAGAGAATATATAGAGAGTGTACCAAAACTAAAAAATACTAAAGATATTAAACAATTAGTTCAACTAATAAAAGAATTTGATAATGCCACATTTACATATTTGAGATTTAATACAGATGAGTTAAAACGATTAGTCTCTATTGCCGAAAGTAGAAATAAAGATGAATATAACATTGTATCTTTAGAAAAATTCACTCAAGCACTTAATCATGCAAAAGATTGGATTAACCAAACTGAAAGCTATCGTCCACAAATAAACGAAACATCTGAACATGTAAAAAATCTGACTAATGCCATTAATGGACTGATTAAAAAGAACGGAGAAAAAGGTGAACAGGTTCCTCCAAAAGAAAAATCTAAACCTACCGAATCTAGACCTTACTCTGTACCTGCAAAATTTGTAGAACGTGGAACTACTAAGCCTTTTGGTCTTTACGGTAGAGACTATTCTCAAGTAATCAAAAATGTTTCAATTATTGATAAAGAAAATGGAAGAAGTGAAGTTACATTAACATTTGAGCCTACAACTACAAATTATGGTGCAACAGATATAGCTCCTATAGGAACAATTCAATATAATAAACTTGGAACAATATCAGATGCTGAAGTCTTAGAAACAGGTACTACTAGCGATAATATTACCTATCCTAAAAAAATAAAACTTTTAGTTTATTCTGATCAGAAAAATATCGCTCTTGAAGGCATTTCATTTAAAGATAGTTATAGCCTATCAAATAATAAATGGCTAGCTCCTCTTGATTTATATTTAGATTACAGCGCAAAATCTGAAACTAGCAAAGAAGAAGAGAAAAATCCTCTAAAAGAAGCTCTGAAAGAAAAAATAAATTATTTGGAATCAAAAGAGATTTCTGAAAACTATAAGTCAATACCAGAAAGATTAAAAACAGGACTTAATCAATTAATTCCTCAAGTAAAAAATATTATAAATAAATCAGTTGTAACAAAAGAGGAATTTGATAAATATACATCTCTGCTTTCTGAAGAAACAAATAAATTAGATAAACTTGATAATCTTTATCAAGCATTAACCGCTACTAAAGATACATACAATAATTTCTGGAAAGAGAATACTCACTATACTATAGAAAGTAGAAATTTAGTTAAATCAAAACTAGATGAATTAGAAAATACAATAAATAAACTTGTAGCCTCTGATATAGAGGGCACAAGTGAGAAATTCACCGATGAATACGGTAAAGAAGGAACGGCTATAGTATATAAAAAAATAGATGAACTTACAGGAGGACTTCAACATTTAGGAGATTACCTACGTATTGATACCACTGCATTATCAAATGAAATTTCTAAAGCCGAAAAAGCATATGCTACAGCAAAAGATAGCTCTGCTAAGCGCACATTAAAACAATTAATTGATGAAGCAAAACAATATGTTGAACATTCTAAACTAACACCTGAGTCTCCTGACACTGACGATCAAGTTAACACTGACTTAACAGATTATTATACTGAACAATTTAAGTTTGCGATTCAAGATTTAAATAATTCACAACCTGAAGATAATAAAACATCTTCTATTAGAGATGAGCTTGCTAAAAAAGTAAATCAAGTTTCTCTTGTTACAGTTGGTAAAAAAGAGCCTTCAGCATTTGTTACACTAACTAATGAGCTTGCTAAAGCAAAAGAAGTTTTAAACAATAATGAAGCTAGCGAAGACGCCCTTAAAGATGCTTTAAACAAACTTTCTTCTGCTCTAGATACATTTAATGCTTCTACTGATGCTAAGCAAACACCTCCAAATACTGATAATCCTGCAAATGATAATAATATATCTAAAACACAATTAGAAGCATATTTCAAAAAAGCTGATTTAAGCGGACTTTCTTCTATGAATTCTGTTCTTAAAAATGCTTATCTAATTACAGAAAATGGAAAGAACTATATAGAATTAGAACTACAACCAATGCTTGGTGACAAAGATCAACCTATTGGTGTATTAAGCAAACTGACTACATTTGAAAATAATGAAGAAAAAGACAACGTTGAAGTTTTAAGTACTGCAACTGTTAACATTACTTTTGGTAATACAACTCAAGAATACAGCTATCCTTCTAAAGTTAGAATACCTATAAACGGTAAACCTACTGAAATTAAAGTAAATACTTATGCAAGCAGTACCGTTTTCGGTGATAACCAACATAAAAATCCTGCAGTCTTAAGCCTTACTTACCCTAAAGATAACTCTATTATAAGTGCAGACAAAAAACAATTAAATGCTTTATTTAATGCAACAACAAGTAAATATTATGATAGTTGGAACAGAGTTTTCAAAAATAATAACTACGAAAAAGATCTTGTTATAGTAAGAGATTTTGGCGATAAGATTAACGAAGCTCAAAAAGTATTAAATAATAATTCAGCATCTAAAGACGAAATATCAAAAGCATTTTCAAATCTATATGATGTGAAATTCCAATATGATTTACTTATTGAACTAAGACGCTCAAATGCTGATACACTAGCAAACTTTAACACTGATAAAGATAGTAATAATTATAGCGTTGAAAGCATAAACAAAATAGATTCTTACCTTCAAGAAAAAATTAATAAACTAGAAGATTTAGTACACAACAATTACAAATCACAAGAAATTAGTCAATTATTTAATGATGTAAGAAATTATTATACTATGCTACGCTATAATATCTCTGATTTAGAGACTACCGTTAAAAACGCTGAAGAAAAAATAAAATCTGGAAAATATACAAAAGATTCAAAAGAAAAAGTTACTACGGCAATCAACAATGCCAATAACTTTATTGAAAAAGCAAAAGAAACACGTAATCTAGAAGATAGACGTAGTGACCTTAAAAAAGAATTAGAGTCTGCAGTAGCTAATCTAGTGGTTGATACTAATACTTCTCCTGGAGAGCAACCTAACAAAGATGACAATAAACCTTCATCTACAGATATTCTTAAGGCACAACTTTTAGTTCCACTAGAAGCAGCTAAGATAATAGCGCATGATGACCAATCAAAAACAGATATTAATAAAGAAGCTCTTGATAAATATAGAAGTATTATTACAAATGCACAAAAAGTTTTTGATAATCCTAAATCTTCAGCAGAAGAGATAATCAAAGCTATAAATGATTTAGGTAGTGGTCTAATCGAGTATACAAATAATAAATCTAAACCTAATACCGATAAACCTAATACTGATAAACCTAATACTGACAAACCTAATACTGACAAACCTAATACCGACAAACCTAATACCGACAAACCTAATACTGATAAACCTAATACTGATAAACCTAATACCGACAAACCTAATACCGACAAACCTAATACTGATAAACCTAATACTGATAAACCTAATACTGATAAACCTAATACTGATAAACCGGCAGTCACTAAACAATTCTTTGAAGATAAAAAAATTGGTGTTCAAGTAGAACTAATTGGTAATAGCCCTGCTACAAAACTAGAAGCAAAAGAAATCAATGATAATCAATTAGCTCAAAATATTTTAACGAAATTAAATCTACCAAACAGTAATGTAAGAATATTAGAGCTTAAACTTTTAGATAAAGATAATAATACGGTTAATTCTAACGCCAAACGTAAGGTATCAATTACTTTAAAAGAGGGTGAAAAAGATGTTGCTGTTTACCATGTAAAAGAAGACGGCTCTTTAGAACTAATTAAATCTCAAATTAATGGTAATATCTTGACGTTTGAAATAGATCACTTTAGTAAATTTGCCCTAGTAAGTGAAAATAAAAAAGATTCTAATCAAATTTCTACAAATAGAAAATTATTAAGTAATACAGGCTCTCAAACTGTAAACTCACAACTATTTGGAGCATTAATACTAGTATTAGGCGGAGTTCTATACTTAGCTAACAAAAAGAGAAGAAATTAAAAAAACAATATATTAGTTAATATGAATCAAGTTAGAGGATTCCCCTAACTTGGTTCATATTTTAATAAATGTCACTTAATAAATTTACATTAATATTCCCTATAATTATTATTTTACTACCCTTTTGGGTCATATCAAAAAATATTATCAGTTGAATTTTTCCCTATTTTAAGGTAAAATTGTAGTGCTTATAGAAATTTTTTGTAGTAATTATTTTCTATTTGAATTAACGAGATTTTAGGAGAATTGTAATGAGTAAATATCATTTTATAGGAATCAAAGGATCTGGTATGAGTTCCCTCGCACAGATTGCCTATGATATGGGTCATATTGTCCAAGGTTCCGATGAAGAAACTTATTTTTTTACACAAGAAAAATTAGAACAGCGTAATATACCGATGTTCTACTATAATGAAGAGAATATAAAAGAAGGCTATGAAGTTATCTTAGGAAATGCCTTTGATGACACGCATATTGAATGTCGTCGCGCCAAAGAATTAGGTTTAAAAGTCTATACCTATGCTCAATTTTTAGGTAAACTACTAGAAGAAACACCTTCTATCGCCGTAACAGGAGCTCATGGTAAAACTACAACTACTACTATGACAAGTAATATTTTTAAACATAATCGCGTTACATCTTATCTAATTGGAGATGGAACTGGGCACGGTGAAAAAAATTCAGACTTTATGATTGCAGAAGCGTGCGAATACTATCGTCACTTTTTAGCCTATCATCCAGATTACGCTATCGTAACTAATATTGATTTTGATCATCCTGATTATTTTAATGATGAATATGATATGTTTGATGCATTTCAAAGCTTTGTCAATCAAGTTAAAAATACAGTAGTTATATGCGGTGATGACCGTTTGGCTTCTAAGTTAAAACCTGCTCACGCTAAAACAATTACTTATGGATTTAACGCTGGAAATGACTACCAAATAAAAAACGTTCAAACTTCTACTGAGTACAGCAAGTTTGATATTTATAAAAATAATACTTTACTTGGAACATTCACTATGGCGATTTTTGGCTTACATGACATTTCTAATGCTACTTCTGCCATTGCCTTGGCTGATATCAATGGTATTAGTGTAGAAAAAATCCAAGAATCATTAGACTTATATCGTCCAGCAGAACGAAGATTTAGCGAATATAAATTCGGCAGTAATGTAGTTGTTGATGACTACGCTCATCACCCTAGCGAGATAAAAGCTACTATTGATAGTGCTCGCCGCAAATATGCAGGTAAGCAAATTGTAGCTATTTTTCAACCACATACTTATACAAGAACTGCCAAGTTCTTAAATGAATTTGCTGAAAGTCTGCTAACTGCAGATAAAGTATTTTTATGTCCAATTTTCGCTTCAGTCCGTGAAAAAGAAAAAATTGTTGGAATTGAAGATTTACAAAAAGTAACTCCAGGTTCTGAAATCATTCATGGAGAAGAAGATTTTGACAAACTAAACTTTGAAAATACGGTCTTTTTATTTATGGGAGCCGGAAATATTAATAAACTTTGTCATAAGTTTTTTGAAAAAAACACTAGCAATTAACCTTATTTTAAAATATAACGAATACAACACTCAAGGAGGAAATATAAATGTTAAATATTGATTGGCTTGTACTTGCCTACGCAGGAATTTTTCTATCAGGAGTAGGAGTACTT
>ERZ1674243.339-NODE-340-length-6944-cov-7.281899_pt1 | contig 6944 bp, 4 predicted proteins | sample MGYA00581201_ERZ1674243 | MGnify/ENA primary metagenome ERZ1674243 (study PRJEB41354, sample SAMEA4873342) | human saliva metagenome | biome: human-associated habitat [ENVO:00009003]; feature: mouth environment [ENVO:08000002]; material: saliva material... | reverse complement strand
TAAAACTGCATTTTTTGAATAGTTTAAGCCTAAATATTTTGTAGATTCCAACCTTATTCTTAATTTTACACCGTAAAGAAATTACGCCTAAAAAATTTAATATACAAAATAAAAATGGTACAAGAAAAACAGATCATTGAATGTGTTCCTAACATTAGTGAGGGACGTAACAAAGCTATTATTAAACAAGTAACTGACGAAATTGAACGCGTTAAAGGTGTAAAACTACTCGACGTGGATCCAGGCGAAGCTACAAACCGCACAGTAATAACTTTTGTTGGGTCTCCTGACGCAGTATTAGAAGCTGCATTTCAATGTGTAAAGAAGGCTGCTCAGCTCATCGATATGCGCCAACATCACGGTGCTCACCCACGTATGGGTGCAACCGATGTTTGCCCATTAATTCCAGTTGCAGGTATCACACTCGAAGAATGTGCAAAGTTAGCACACAAGTTGGCAGAACGAATTGCTAACGAGCTTAAAGTACCTTGCTACTGCTACGAAGCTGCTGCAAGAACTCCTGAACGCCGCAACCTCGCTATTTGCCGTAAGGGTGAATACGAAGGTTTAGCAGAAAGAATGACGGTTGAAGCTGAAGCACCCGATTTTGGAGCTCGTGCATGGGACGAAGGCGTTGCACGTACAGGCTGTACAGCTGTGGGAGCTCGCGACTTCCTTATTGCTACAAACTTCAACCTAAATACCACTTCTACTCGCCGTGCTAATGCAATTGCATTCGACGTACGCGAAAAGGGACGCCCACAACGTGAAGGTGGTTCACCTGTTGGTAAACCAATGAAAGATGAGAATGGAAAAACCATTATGATTCCAGGTACGTTGAAAGGCACAAAGGCAATCGGTTGGTTCATCGACGAATATGGCATTGCACAAGTTTCAATGAATATTACCGACATAAACGTTACTCCATTACACGTTGCATTCGACGAAGTTTGTCGTTGCGCACAAAACCGTGGTATTCGTGTAACTGGTACAGAAATAGTTGGTTTGATACCAAAACGTACATTAATAGAAGCTGGTAAATACTTCCTGAAAAAACAAAATCGGTCTACAGGTATTCCTGAAGAAGATATTTTGCAGATTGCAATTAAGTCTATGGGATTGGACGATTTGAAAGAATTTAACCCACGCGAAAAGGTTATCGAATATCTCTTGGAAGACGAGAACAAAACGGCAAAACTTATAGACCTTACAGTGAAAGGCTTCGCTGACGAAACATCACGCGAATCACCTGCTCCAGGTGGTGGCACCATCTCTGCTTATATGGGAGCCTTAGGAGCTGCATTGGGCACAATGGTTGCCAACCTCTCAAGCCATAAGGCTGGTTGGGACGACCGTTGGGAAGAATTCAGCAACTGGGCAGACAAAGGTCAGAAAATTCAAGCAGAATTAATGGTGCTCGTAGACGAAGATACCGAAGCTTTCAACCGCATTATGGAGGCATTTGGTCTTCCTAAAAAAACAGACGAAGAGAAAGCTGCTCGTTCTGCTGCAATCCAAGCTGCAACTTTGTTCGCAACACAAGTACCTTTGCACACAATGCAAGCATCATTCAAAGTATTTGAACTCTGCAAAGCTATGGCAGAAGAAGGCAATCCAAACAGTGTTTCAGATGCAGGTGTAGGTGTACTCGCAGCTCGTGCAGCCGTATTAGGTGCAGGTTTGAACGTTAAGATCAATGCATCGGGATTGAAAGACCGTGAAGCTGCTGATAAGCTCGTAGGAGAAGCTAATGAGCTGATTAAGAAGGCTAATGAGCTTGAAACTGAAATAATGAAGATTGTAGAAGACAAATTATAAAAGATATAATAAAATGACTAAAGAACAATTTATAGCAGATATTCGTGCTGGCATACCTGAGACACTTCCAGAGCCTCAAATATACGACACATCTATTAACCACGCTCCAAAGCGCAAGGATATTCTTACAGCAGAGGAAAAGAAGCTTGCACTTCGCAATGCATTGCGCTATTTCCCAAAGAAATTCCACGCAACTCTGGCACCAGAATTTGCTAACGAGTTAGAAACATACGGACGTATATATATGTATCGTTTCCGCCCCACATACGAGATGTACGCTCGGCCTATTGACGAATATCCACACAAATCGCAACAGGCAGCTGCTATTATGATGATGATTCAGAACAACCTCGATAAGGCTGTAGCTCAACATCCTCACGAATTGATTACATACGGTGGTAATGGTGCTGTATTCCAAAACTGGGCACAATATCGTTTAGTTATGAAATACTTAAGCGAAATGACCGACGAGCAAACACTCGTTATGTATTCTGGTCATCCACTCGGTCTTTTCCCATCACACAAGAATGCACCACGTGTAGTTGTTACCAATGGTATGGTTATTCCTAATTACTCTAAACCTGACGATTGGGAACGCGACAACGCACTAGGCGTAAGTCAGTATGGTCAGATGACAGCTGGTTCATATATGTATATTGGTCCACAGGGCATTGTTCACGGAACAACAATTACAGTATTGAATGCTGCACGCAAAGTTGGTGGCGACAATATGAAGTTGTTTGTTACAGCTGGTCTTGGCGGTATGTCAGGTGCACAGCCTAAAGCCGGTAATATTGCAGGCGTTGTTAGCGTAACAGCAGAAATCAATCCGTTGGCTGCTCGCAAACGCCATGAGCAAGGCTGGGTAGATGAATTGCATGAAAACCTCGACGAGCTTATTCCTGCAATTCGCAAGGCTGTTGAAGAAAAGCGTGTGGTTTCAATGGCATACGTAGGCAACGTGGTAGACCTTTGGGAACGTTTGGCAGAAGAAAATATCCACGTAGACCTTGGTTCTGACCAGACTTCACTCCATAACCCTTGGGCTGGAGGCTACTATCCAGTAGGTGTTTCGTTGGAAGAAAGCAAACGTATGATGGCTGAAGAACCTGAATTATTCAAGAAGAAAGTACAAGAGTCTTTGCGCCGTCAAGTTGCTGCAATCAACAAACTTACTGCCAACGGTATGTACTTCTTCGATTACGGCAACGCTTTCCTATTGGAATCAAGCCGTGCAGGCGCTGATATTATGGGCGAGAACGGTAAATTCCGTTATCCTTCATACGTTCAAGACATCATGGGACCTATGTTCTTCGACTATGGTTTCGGTCCTTTCCGTTGGGTTTGCTCATCTGGCGACCCTAAAGACTTGGAAACAACCGACCGTATCGCAACAGAAGTTCTCGAAGAAATGCGCAAGACTGCAACTCCTGACATCATCGGACAATTGGACGACAATATCCACTGGATTAAGGAAGCAGGCAAGAACAAACTTGTTGTAGGTTCTCAGGCTCGTATCCTTTACGCTGACTCGGAAGGTCGTACAAAGATTGCCTTAGCATTCAACGAAGCTATCAAACGAGGTGAAATCAGCCGCCCAGTAGTTTTGGGTCGCGACCACCACGATGTATCAGGTACCGACTCTCCATTCCGCGAAACAAGCAACATCTACGATGGTTCGCAATTCTGTGCCGATATGGCTGTTCACAACGTTATCGGCGACTCTTTCCGTGGCGCAACATGGGTTTCAATTCATAATGGTGGCGGCGTAGGCTGGGGTGAAGTTATCAACGGCGGCTTCGGTATGGTCATCGATGGTGGTGAAGATTCAGACCGCCACATTCGTCAAATGCTCCTTTGGGACGTGAACAATGGTATTTCTCGTCGCAGCTGGGCACGCAACAAGGGTTCAATCGACGCTATCAAGCGTGAAATGGAACGTACTCCAGGCTTGACCGTAACGCTTCCAAACTTTGTTGATGACGATATTATCAACGAAGCATATAAGTAAAAACAAACGTATTCACAGATAAGGCATATTCTTATCTGTGAATATTCATTTTAAAGAAACAAGTTAACTTTTAAATACAATTATGACACATAAGATAAGTGCAGAACACCTCTCTATTGAAAGAATTGGTGAAATCATTGAAAACAACATTAAACTCGAACTTTCTGATGACGCACGCAATCGTATTGTTCGTTGCCGTGAATACTTGGACAAGAAAATTGAAACATCAGATAAACCTATCTATGGCGTTACAACTGGCTTTGGTTCGTTGTGCAAAATCTCTATCGACAAGCAACAACTCTCTGACCTTCAGAAAAACCTTATGATGTCGCACGCCTGTGGTGTTGGCGACCGCGTTCCCAACGAAATCGTAAAGATTATGTTGTTGCTTAAGATTCAATCCTTAAGTTATGGTTTCTCTGGCTGCCAATTGGTAACAGTAGAGCGTTTGATTGATTTCTTCAACAACGATATTTATCCTGTTGTTTATATGCAAGGTTCACTCGGTGCATCGGGCGACCTCGTTCCATTGGCTCACCTATGCTTGCCACTCTTGGGTATCGGCAGTGTAGAAATGAACGGTGAAGTTATTTCTGGAGAGGAAATGCTGAAGAAAATGAATTGGCAGCCTATCCAGCTTGTATCAAAAGAAGGTTTGGCATTGCTCAATGGTACACAGAATATGAACTCATTTGCTGTTTGGTGCTTGCTCCAAGCACAGCGATTGAGCGATTGGGCAGACAAGATTGGTGCAATGTCGCTCGAAGCTTACGATGGTCGTATCGAACCATTCACACACGCCGTACACGCTGTTCGTCCTCACCAAGGACAAATTGAAACAGCTGCTCGTATTCGTGAGTTGCTCGAAGGCAGTGAACTCATTAAACAACCAAAAGTAAACGTGCAAGATCCTTACTCTTTCCGTTGTATGCCACAGGTTCACGGCGCATCAAAAGACACCATACGCTACGTGAAATCTGTAATCGACATTGAAGTAAATGCAGCTACCGACAACCCAACCGTTTGTCCAGACGAAGACCTCGTCATCTCTGCGGGCAACTTCCACGGCGAACCTATCGCACAACCAATGGACTTCCTTGCCATTGCACTTTGCGAACTCAGCAATATTTCAGAGCGTCGTATCTACAAACTCGTATCTGGTACACGCGACCTTCCAAGCTTCTTGGTAGCTAAACCAGGCGTGAACAGCGGTTTCATGATTCCTCAATACACTGCTGCTTCTATCGTTAGCCAGAGCAAGATGTACTGTACACCTGCTTCTGCCGATAGCATTCCTTCTTCACAAGGACAGGAAGACCACGTCAGCATGGGTGCGAACGCAGCTACAAAGCTCTATCAAGTAGTGCTTAATACAGAGCGTGTACTCGCTATCGAGCTTTTCAATGCGGCACAGGCACTCGAATTCCGTCGCCCATTGAAGTCTTCTCCTGCCATCGAAGCTATCTTCGAGGCTTATCGTAAGGTTGTGCCATTCGTTGAAAACGACCAATTCATGGCACCACACATTGCTAAGTCAGTAGATTTCCTCCGCAAATGAAACTCTTAGTAACAAATATCGGCATACTGGCAGGCATCGGACACGAAGGTAAACGATGTCTGCGAGGGGCTGAAATGTCCCAACTAAACACCATTGAAAATGCTTACCTTTATGTAGAAAACGGTCGCATCGTTTCTTACGGTCCACGCATTGACACGCCGCAAGTAGGACGCAGCACATTGGTTGTAGACGCAGAAGGCGGAACCGTTATGCCTTCGTTCTGCGATTCTCACACACACGTTGTTTATGCTGGCAGCCGAGAAGGCGAATTTGTTGATAAAATCCGTGGCTTAAGCTATGCAGAAATTGCAAAGCGTGGTGGCGGTATCCTCAATTCTGCCGACCGCCTGCACGAACTTTCGGAAGACGAACTCTACGAACAGGCGATGAAGCGAGTAGACGAGGTTATTCGAAAAGGTACGGGTGCGATGGAAATAAAGAGTGGCTACGGCTTGAATCTTGAAGACGAGCTGAAGATGCTGCGTGTTATTCGTCGCATAAAGGAGACTGCTCCTGTCAAGGTCGTTGCCAACTTCCTCGGTGCGCACGCTGTTGGTCGTGAATATGCCGGTCGTCAAGCCGAATATGTAGACCACATCATCAACGATATGTTGCCTGCCGTGGCAGAAGAAGGTCTTGCCGACTTCATTGACGTGTTCTGCGATGAAGGTTTCTTCACTCCAGACGAAACACGACGCCTGCTCCAAGCGGGTGCAAAATATGGTCTTCGTGGTAAAATTCACGGCGAAGAACTTGCTGTTTCAGGCGGTGTAGAAGTAGGTGTTGAATGCAACGCCCTCTCCGTAGACCACCTTGAAGCGATGGACGACCACGATATAGAACTGCTAAAAGACGCTGAAACTATGCCAACCGCTTTACCCGGAACATCGTTCTTCCTGAATATGCCATTCGCACCGGGCAGAAAGATGATTGACGCAGGACTCCCAATGGCAATTGCTTCCGACTACAACCCAGGTTCTACACCATCGGGCGATATGAAGTTTGCCGTATCATTGGCGTGCATTAAGATGCGCCTGATGCCTGCTGAAGCCATCAATGCAGCAACCATCAACTCAGCTTATGCTATGGGACTGAGCGAAGAGTACGGCTCTATCACCGTCGGTAAGGTGGCTAATTTCTACATTACCGACCCTATTCCGTCAATCGACTTTATTCCTTACGCTTACACGACGCCAATTATTCGCCAAGTATTCCTTAATGGCGAAGAATATGCGTTATAAACTAATAAGAATCCCACTGCTCACAAATTGAGTCAGTGGGACTTTCCTTTCTCTACTTTCCTACTTAAGAAAATAGAAAAACACAGATTTATAAAGCAACCTTAATTTTCATTTTCTATCTCACAACTATATGCTTTTATATTGAGCGTTAAATGTTATAAAAGGTGAATTTGCTTTCTTAAAGTGTTAATTCTTAGAGCGTAAAAGTGGGCAGGAAGGTCACTTTTTAAAATAAGTTCATTCTCTCTCTCAAAAAAGGTAACTATTTACGTGCAATATATAAAGTACAGATATTCAGCAAGTAACACGATAGTCG
>ERZ1674243.328-NODE-329-length-7084-cov-7.418125_pt1 | contig 7084 bp, 7 predicted proteins | sample MGYA00581201_ERZ1674243 | MGnify/ENA primary metagenome ERZ1674243 (study PRJEB41354, sample SAMEA4873342) | human saliva metagenome | biome: human-associated habitat [ENVO:00009003]; feature: mouth environment [ENVO:08000002]; material: saliva material... | reverse complement strand
AAATTGTACCAAGCCGCATTACCGGTACTCGTGCGAAGTACCAACGCCAATTAGCACGCGCAATCAAACGCGCTCGTTATTTAGCGTTATTACCTTACTCTGATTCTCATCACAATTAAGAAGGAGTTAGGAAATGCAAGTAATTCTTTTAGATAAAATCGTTCACCTAGGTAACGTAGGTGATCAAGTTAATGTTAAATCTGGTTTCGCTCGTAACTTCTTAATCCCACAAGGTAAAGCGGTTATGGCAACTAAAGCTAACATTGAACACTTTGAAACTCGTCGTGCAGAGTTAGAAGCAGCGGCAGCAGCAAGTTTAGCAGCAGCTCAAGCTCGTGCAGCACAAGTGACTGCATTAGGTTCTGTAACTATCGCATCTAAAGCTGGTGAGGAAGGCCGTTTATTCGGTGCAATCACTACTCGTGATGTAGCAGAAGCAGTAACTGCAGCAGGCGTTGAAATTGCGAAAAGCGAAGTTCGTTTACCAAACGGTCCAATCCGTACTCTTGGTGACCACGATGTTCGTTTCCAACTTCACGGCGAAGTATTTGCAACATTAGATGTTATCGTTGTTGCAGAATAATTATCAAAGTTTTTGATAAAAGAAAACCCGACGTAATGTCGGGTTTTTTGTTTTTCTAGATTAAGAAAATATTTGGTTATTCGTTGAGAATAAAAAAGTGCGGTCATTTTTGACCGCACTTTTATTATCAATTTAGTGTTTTAAATTACAAACCTAATACAGCAAATAACACCCAGATTGTGTAAATCATGGCTAAGCCGTAAAAGATAAATCCGCCTGCAGGCACGTGAATTTTAAGATCGTGCATCGCGTGATGGATACGGTGTAAACCACACCACATTGGGAAAATAGTTAAAACTAAGATAAGTAATTTTCCGATCCAAGAATAAGCGAATGTAATTAGGTTATGTGGATCAATTAATCCGAATGGTAACAATAAACCAAGGATTAAGATCACAACAGGGAAGAAAATCGCACTGACAGTCCCGCCAGCACCAAACATCAACCATACTGGTGGTTCACCAGAGCGTTTTGGATTTTGATCGACCATTTTTTCTCTCCCTACATATAAACTAAAATTAATGCGATAACACTAATCACAGCTGTCACTGCCCAAAGTGCATTTCTTAACACGTGATGTGGTAAACGTTCATTTTTAACAATGATGTTCATCACTTTTGGTGTCATCACGAAATAAGTTGCAGTGTGATATAAGGTCGCAATTAATGTGATGATATTTAAGAACACCACAATTGGATTTCTTAAGAAGCCAATGAAATCAACAATACCTAAGCCCTGTACAGGATTGCTTGCAAGGCAAAGTACACCGTAAAGCAATACGATACAGAACCATACAGCAAAGATAGAGGTTGCTTCGCGTACCATATAAGCTTTGTAGAAATCCAATTTTTGCCACCAAGTAGCCGTCATTGGGCGAACATATTTTTTGCGTTTACTTATTGTTACTGACATATTCTTCCCCTTAGCCTTTTGGTTTTAGCATTGAGATAACATAATCTTTGGCACTTTCCACTTTGCCTTGGTTGATTGCAGAAGCTGGATCCACGTGTTTTGGACACACTTCAGAACAATAACCCACGAAAGTACAGCTCCAAACACCGTTTTTACCATTTAATAATGGCATACGTTGTGCTTTACCATGGTCACGGTTATCAAGGTTGTAACGGTGTGCCATTGTAATTGCAGCTGGGCCTAAGAATTCAGGGTTTAAACCAAATTGTGGACAAGCCGCATAGCATAAACCACAGTTGATACACATTGAGAATTGACGATATTTTTCAAGTTGTGCCGGTGTTTGTTTAGTACGGCTTACTTGCAATTCTTTTGATGGATGTGGTTTACCATCTAACGGTGGTGCTTCGTTACCAATAATATACGGTTTAATCGCCTCTAAACTTTCAATAAAGTGGCTTAAATCAACCACTAAGTCGCGTTCAATAGGGAAGTTTGCTAATGGTTCAATACGCATATGGCCGCTGTAATCACGTAAGAACGTTTTACAAGCCAATTTAGGTTTGTTATTCACCATCATCCCACAAGAACCGCAGATCGCCATACGGCAGGACCAGCGATAAGAAAGAGAAGGTTCAAGTTTATCTTTAATGTAACCTAACGCATCTAAAAGAGAGGTTTGGTTATCATAAGGTACTTGATAAGAGCTTAAATGTGGCTCTTGATCATTTTCTGGGTTGTAGCGTAATACTTCTACAGTCATTACTGGTGAATTAGCCATTTGCTTGCTCCTTAGCTTTCGCAGCCGCTTCTGCCGCTTCTGCTTCAGCACCATAAACACGTTTTGCTGGTTGAGATTTAGTGATTTTCACCGGACTGTATTCAATACGCGGTGCATCATCGCCATTGTAGTAAGCAAGGGTGTGTTTTAAATAATTCACATCATCACGTTCAGTGTAGTCTAAGCGTTGGTGTGCACCACGAGACTCTTTACGTTCAATTGCAGAGTTGGCAATAGATTGCGCCACATCAAGGATGTAACCTAATTCTACGGTGTAAAGCACATCGGTATTGAATACGCTTGAACGGTCTGCAACACGAATACGTTTATAACGTTCTTTAAGCTCAGCAATTTTATCTACTGCTTTTTGCATGCTTTCTTGGTCACGGTAGATACCACAACCTTCTTCCATTACGGTACCCATTTCGTCACGAATTTCAGACCAAGATTCATTACCTTCTTGGTCATAAAGCGCTTTAAGGCGAGCCACAACATCTTGCGCTTGAGCATCAACTGCTGCACGGTTTGCTGGTTGTGCTTCCGCTGCACGTTGTGCGGCATATTCACCGGCAACACGGCCTAAAACCACTAATTCTGCAAGTGAGTTAGAACCTAAACGGTTTGCACCGTGTAAACCAGAAGACGCACATTCACCCACAGCAAATAACCCTTTAATGCGAGTTTCGCTGTTGAAATCCACTTCGATACCACCCATGGTGTAGTGAACAACCGGACGAACTGGAATTGGTTCATTAACTGGGTTTACACCTTCATAAGCACTGGCTAATTCACAAATGAATGGAAGACGTTCATGTAAATATTTTTCACCTAAGTGACGTAAGTCAAGGTGAACCACATCCACACCTTTTGCCGTTTTTAAGGTGTTACCTTTTTTCCATTCTTGCCAGAACGCTTGTGAAACTTTATCACGTGGACCAAGTTCCATATATTTGTTTTCAGGTTTACCGATTGGGGTTTCAGGACCTAGACCATAATCTTGTAAATAACGATAGCCGTTTTTATTCACTAAGATACCGCCTTCACCACGACAACCTTCAGTCATTAAGATACCGGTGTTCGGTAAGCCGGTTGGGTGGTATTGGACGAATTCCATATCACGAAGAGGAACACCATGACGATATGCCATTGATAAACCATCACCGGTTACGATACCGCCGTTGGTGTTGAATTTAAATGCACGACAGCCACCGCCAGTTGCAATCACCACTGCGTTTGCATTAATTTGAACAAGTGAACCTTCCATCATATTCATCGCCACCATACCGCGAGCATGACCATCATCAACTAGGATGTCTAAAACAAAGTGCTCATCAAAGCGTTGAATTTGTGGATATTGAATGGATGTTTGGAAAAGAGTATGTAATAAGTGGAAACCAGTTTTATCTGCCGCGAACCAAGTACGTTCGATTTTCATCCCACCGAAACGACGCACGTTCACATCACCATCAGCTTTACGGCTCCAAGGGCAACCCCAACGTTCAAGTTGAGTCATTTCTACTGGAGAATGTTCAACGAAGTATTCCACCACATCTTGTTCACATAACCAGTCACCACCGGCAACGGTATCGTGGAAGTGTTTATCGTAGGAATCTTCCTCTTTAATTACTGCGGCCGCACCACCTTCTGCTGCAACCGTATGGCTACGCATAGGATAAACCTTAGAAACTAATGCGATCTTTAAGTTAGGGTTTGCTTCTGCTGCTGCAATTGCTGCACGTAAACCGCCGCCACCGGCACCAACAATAGCAATATCGACATTAACCGTTTGCACGATATCCTCCAATCAATAGAAAGTAAAAAAATAAAATGCCCTAAATAAATAGGGGATATATTGCCATTCTGCCATTTTTGTTTACAAATTAGTAACCTTTTTTCCGGAATAAACGGATAAAATATCAAAAGTGTGATCTAACTCAAAAAAGTTACTTTTTTTATATTTTTTAGATGATAACCGTTTTCGTTTAAGAATGATTTAGTCGGATTATTGAGTTAAAAATCGCTCTTGTTTACAATAGTCTTATTCATTTTAAAGGTGAAAACGGAGAAAAAATGACCGCACTTAGCGATAAAAAAACAGAATGGCAACCTTCTGCATCAATTCAAAACTTATTGGCGCGTGCCAAAATCATTGCAGATATTCGTCAGTTCTTTACTGAACGTGGATTATTAGAAGTGGAAACCCCAGTTTTAAGTGAATTTGGCGTGACGGATCTTCACCTTTCAACTTTTAATACAGAATTTGTCGCACCTTTTGATGAGTTGTCAAAAACGCTGTGGCTTTCTACAAGTCCTGAATATCATATGAAGCGTTTACTGGCAGCTGGCAGTGGACCGATCTTTCAAATTGGTAAAGTGTTCCGTAATGAAGAAGCGGGTAATCGCCATAATCCGGAATTCACCATGCTTGAATGGTATCGACCGCACTTTGACATGTACCGTCTGATGAATGAAGTGGATGATTTATTACAACAGATCCTCGATTGTAAACCGGCAGAAACCTTAAGTTATCAGTTTGTTTTCCAAGAATATGTCGGATTAGATCCATTATCAGCGACTCGTCAAGAACTGGTGGAAGCCGCACGTAAACACAACTTTATGGCAGATGAAGATGAAGATCGTGATACCTTATTACAATTTCTATTCAGTGAAGTGGTAGAGCCTAAAATTGGGCAAGAGGCACCTGTTGCGGTTTATCATTTCCCTTCTTCCCAAGCCGCGCTTGCACAGCTTAGCCCAGAAGATAGCCGTGTGGCAGAACGTTTTGAGTTTTATTATAAAGGCTTAGAGTTAGCCAACGGGTTCCATGAGCTCACGGATGCTCGCGAACAACAATATCGCTTTGAAAAAGACAATCGCCTACGCGAAAAAGCAGGCTTGCCACAGCGTAAAATTGACTATCGTTTTCTGGGCGCATTACAAGCAGGCATTCCAAATACCTCTGGTGTGGCTTTGGGTGTGGATCGTTTGATTATGATTGCATTAGGCGCTGAAAGTATTAAAGAAGTGATTTCATTTTCGATAGAATGTGCTTAGTTTGCTCAAAAAGTATTCATTATTTCTTCTGAAATGAATAAAAAAGAAGAACAAATTGCTCAAAATAGAGCGATCATTGTATAGACAAAATTCTGAAAAGTTCGATGTGAAAGGATGTTTTTGATTAAAAAATATCCTTTTTTGTGTAAAAAATGTGATCTTGATCCAATTTTAGAAAATTGGAACAGATCCTCCATTGACACTATAGGTTTATTTTGTAATATTTGCGACGTCTATTTCGGAGATTGAACTTTTTATGAAAAATTGCTTCAATCAAAAATCATAGGTAACAACCAAAAGGAATAACAATTATGAAAAAGACACTAGCAGCACTAATCGTTACTGCATTTGCCGCTTCAGCAGCAAACGCAGCAGTAGTTTATGACAACGAAGGTACTAAAGTTGAATTAAACGGTTCTCTTCGTTTAATCATGGAAAAAGCGGATAAAAAAGTGTACAACGCCGCTAACCAATCAACTAAAAAAGCTAACTCAGCTTTACGTAATGCAGGCTCACGTTTCGGCATCACTGTAAAACATAACTTAGATAACGATTTCTATGCATTAGGTCGTTTAGAATTCCGTTTTGATGACACAACTTCTCGTGATAAATTTGGTAGACTTTATGCTAAACGTGCTTATGTAGGTTTAGGTAGCAAAGCGACTGGTGACATCACATTTGGTCGTCAATTAACTATCGCGGATGATTTAAGCCAAGCAGTTGACTATGAATATGGTTTCATTCCAAAAGGTGAATATATTCCTACTGCAGGTACTGGTGTAGTTCGTTATGACTATAAAGGTATCGAAGGTTTACAATTAAGTGCAAACTATAACTTTGGTCAACGTCATGATGAAATGGGAAGACCTTTAAAAACTAAAAAAGGTGCTCTAGACGTTAACGGTAAGCAAACATATGTTGCAGATCCAACTGGTAACATTAAAAATGCTTTCGCTTTAGGTGCGTTATACACAGCGGGCGATCTTGATGCTCGTCTTGCTTATGGTCATACCAACTTTGAAACTAATGCGGCGCATGCTCACCGCTTAGATGGTGTTTTAGCATCTCTAGGTTATAAATTTGCTGACTTCAAATTAACGGGTGACTTCGGTTATGCACATGAGAAAAATGGTGATTCTAAATTAAATAAATTCTATGTATCTCCAGGTTTTGCATATCAAGTAACTCCAGCATCTCAAGTATATGGTAACTATCTATATGAACATGTGAAAGTTGAAAATAGTAATAAAGCTAAAACTCATGGTTTCTTACTTGGTGCAGACTACAAACTTCATAAACAAGTTGTAGTATTCGTAGAAAGTAAATACGTAACAGAGAAAAAATATACTGCAAATACAAATGGTGGTTATACTTACTCAGCTAAAATTAACGACAAAGCTATCGGTGTAGGTATGCGTGTATACTTCTAATCTTTGATTAGAAGGAAATCTTAAAAGGCGAATCGAAAGGTTCGCCTTTTTGTTTATTTTTTTAAATCTCCCCAACCCCCTCTTTACAAAAGAGGGGCTTTTTATGATGTTGCTTTTAGTGGTTTTATTGGAAATATATTTGAGAGAGTTAAGAACGGAGAACGTTTATGGGCTATTAAGCTCCCCCTCTTTCGTAAAGAGGGGGCGGGGGGAGATTTAACTATTGCAATCTATCCGAAATCAATTTCCCCATCATTTCAATATGGGCTTTTTCTGCATTTAATGCAGGGATATAGTGATAAGACACACCGCCATGATTTAAGA
>ERZ1674243.302-NODE-303-length-7332-cov-4.402776_pt1 | contig 7332 bp, 4 predicted proteins | sample MGYA00581201_ERZ1674243 | MGnify/ENA primary metagenome ERZ1674243 (study PRJEB41354, sample SAMEA4873342) | human saliva metagenome | biome: human-associated habitat [ENVO:00009003]; feature: mouth environment [ENVO:08000002]; material: saliva material... | reverse complement strand
GCATAACCCCGACGGCCTGACCCGCGCGCTGGAGGCTATGGACCGCCCCGGCGACGGCAAGGTCATGATTGTGTTCGGCGCGACCGGCGAACGAGACCACCTCAAGCGCCCCATCATGGGCGCGATTGCCGCTCAGAACGCCGATATCGTCATCGTGACCGATGACGATCCGCACGGTGAAGAGCCCGCCCCGATTCGTGCCGCCGTCGAGGAAGGCGCGCAGAAGGCGCAGAACCGTCGCGCCCAGCAGATCCTGAACATTTCCCCGCGATCGGCGGCCATCGATGCGGCAATTGCCCTGGCCACCGAGCACGATGCGATTCTCATTGCCGGCCGCGGCCACGAGACCGAGCAAGACGTCGACGGCGTGGACATCGCCCTGGACGACCGTGTGGAGACCGCTCGCGCGTTGCACGCCCACGGCTTCGAGGTGCTCCCCGATTACCGCCGCATGATTGACACCGCAGGGGCCGCGCAGGCCACCGAGACGACCGAGACCGCTGAAGGTAGGTAGAGAATGATTAAGCTCAGCGCCGCCCAGATTCTGGAGGCGACCGGCGGCACCGCAATCGGCCTGGACGGCCGTGAGGAGCAGGTGCACGCGACCTTCGCCACCACCGACTCGCGCGAGGTGGAGACCGGCACCCTGTTCGTGGCAAAGCCCGGCGCCGTCACGGACGGTCACAAGTTCGTTCCCACAGCGTTCGAGAGGGGCGCAACCCTTGCCCTGGTTGAGCGCGAAGTCGTCGACGAGCAGGGCGTTCCCTACCCGAGCATCCGCGTTCCCGACGTGGTGCTGGCCATGGGCGACCTGGCCCGCTACGCGATTGAGCAGATGCGCGCGCAGGGCGAGCTGACGGTCGTCGGCATTACCGGTTCGGCCGGTAAGACCACCACGAAGGATCTGCTTGCCGCCATCTTCACCCCCGAGGGCCCCACGGTCGCTCCGGTGGGTTCCTACAACAGCGAGGTGGGTGTGCCGCTGACGGTTTTCCGCGCGGACGAATCCACCCGCTACCTGGTCATTGAGATGGGCGCTGACCACGTGGGTAACATCGAATACCTGGCGAATATTGCGCGTCCCGACCACGGCGCAATCCTGAAGGTCGGTACCGCCCACGCCGGCGAGTTCGGCGGCGTGGACAATATCGAGCGCACCAAGGGCGAGCTGGCCGAGGGCGTTCAGCCCGGCGGCTCCCTCTCCCTGAACGCGGATGACCCGCGCGTGCTACGCATGGCCTCCCGCTCGGTCGCCCCCGTCACCTACTTCGGCGTGGGGGAGAAGACCGACGAAAACGGCCAGCCCTACGAGCGCTACGTGGCGGCGCTGAACCTGCGCACCACCGATGCCGGTTGCCCCGAGTTCACGCTGCGCCTGCCCGACGGCAGTGAGCACGAGATTTCCTCCCGCCTGATTGGTGAGCATCACGTGCACAACCTGCTGGCCGCTGCGGCTGTCGCCTACAACAGCGGTATTGCGGGTGAGAAGATTGCCCGCGCGCTCAACGGCGCGGCGGCTGCCTCCAAGTGGCGCATGGCCCGCACCGACCGTGCCGACGGCGTGACCGTCATTAACGATGCCTACAACGCCAACCCCGAGTCCATGGCGGCGGCGCTGCGCACCCTCGCACAATTGGGCCGCACCGTGGACCCGACGACCGGTCAGCCGCACCGCACCTGGGCCGTGCTGGGCGCCATGCTGGAGCTGGGCGATGTGTCCGTTCAGGAACACGATCACCTCGGCCGCCTCGTGGTGCGCATGAACATTTCGAAGCTCATCGCGGTCGGTGACATCGCTAAGCCCGTCTATAACGCCGCGCACCTGGAAGGCTCCTGGGGCAATGAGGCGACCTGGGTTCAGACCCCGCAGGATGCCGCCCAGATTCTGCGCGCCGAGCTGCGTCCCGGCGATATCGTGCTCTTCAAATCCTCGAACGGCGCGAAGCTGGGCCTGCTGGGCGACGAATTCGCCTTCGCCGAGGAGAGCTTCGGCTCCGCCGAGGACGAGGCCCCGACCTGGCTTTCCGCCGGCGACTTTGTTGAGGCTACCGACCTGAGCGAGCACCTGGCCGCCCACCTGGACGGTACCGAGTCCAGCACCCCCGCACAGACCACCAACGAAGGGTAACGCTTCATGATTACCGTGTTGATTGCAGGAATCCTCGGGTTCCTTATCTCCCTGACCGCGCTTCCGGTGTTCATCAAGAAGATGAAGTCCCTCAAGCTCGGTCAGCTGATTCGCGATGAGGGCCCCGCCGCCCACCAGTACAAGGCGGGCACCCCCACCATGGCCGGTCTGATTTTCATCCCGGCGGCGATTCTTGCGTACCTGCTGACCATGGGCATTAGCGCCGTTTTCTTCGGTACCTCGCCGCTGCCGAGCGCCACCGCGTGGCTGACCATCGCCTTTACCCTGGGTATGCTTGGCGTGGGTGCTGCGGATGACATCATGAAGTTCCGCCACAAAGGCAACGAGGGCCTGACCGAGCGTCAGAAGACCATCGGCCTGCTCGCGGTGACCGTTCCCTTCGCCTTCCTGGCTTTCCAGTTCCCCAACGAGTCTGGCGCGCGCCCCGCATCCACCGCGATTTCCTTTGTGCGCGACCTGCCGATTGACCTCTTTGCCGCCGGTGCGGTGTTTGGGTCCATCCTGGTGGCCGTGTGGATTACCCTCATCTCCCTGTCGGGCACGAACGCCGTGAACTTCACCGACGGCCTGGACGGCCTGGCCGGTGGCGTGATGATGACAATCTTCTCGGGCTACCTGACCATCAGCATCTGGCAGTACGTGCACGCCTGCACCGCGGGCGCCGGCACCGCCTGCTACGACGTGCGCGACCCGGGTTCACTGGCGCTGATTGCCGCATCCTTGATTGGTTCCCTGGCCGGCTTCCTCTGGTGGAACGTCTCGAAGGCGCAGATCTTCATGGGCGACTCCGGCTCCCTGGCCCTGGGCGGTGCGATGGTTGCCTTCGCCCTGTTCACCCGCACCGAGCTCCTGCTGCTGGTCATGGCACTGATTCCGGTGCTGGAAGTCTTCTCCGTAATCGTTCAGAAGTTTGTCTTCAAGGTCAGCCGCAAACGCTCGGTTGCGGCGGGGGAGAAGCCCCTGCACGCGCACCGTTACTTCCGTATGACCCCCTTCCACCACCACATGGAGAAGACCGGTCTGAACGGCAAGTACTCAATCGATAAGAAGGGCCTGGAGCCCGGCACCGTCAGCAGCGGCGAGGTGAACTCCGTGTTCCGCCTCTGGGTTGTCAACGCCCTGTGCGTGCTGGTGGCCCTGGCTCTCTTCTTCGGCGACTGGTTCTCTCAGACTTCTGGAGTGATTCACTAATGTCAACTATGGAACAGGACGCACTGCGCGCCCGCCGCGAGGCAAACGCCCAGGCGATTGCCGTCAACCCGGTGTACGAGAACGAGCGTCTCGCGCAGCTGACCAGCTGGGACGCCCCCTGGGCCGGTCTGCGCGTCGTGGTCGTGGGGATGGGCACCAGCGGTGACGCCGCCGCGGATGTGCTCGCGCAGCTGGGTGCGCGCATCACGGTTATCGACGGGGCAGACACCCCCGAGAAGCGTGAGCGCATCGAGGTTTACCGTAACGCGTACGGACCGGTGAGCGGCCTGTTCGGCCCCGAGCACATGCTCGCCCTGCCGCAGGTTGAAGGGGAGGACCCCGAGCTGGTCGTGACCTCTCCGGGTATTCGCCCCGACCACCCCGTGATGCTGGATGCCTACGAGCGCGGTATCCAGGTGTGGGGTGACGTGGAGCTGGCTTGGCGCCTCAACGACCGCGCCGGCCGCCTCAGCCCCAAGTGGCTGTGCCTGACCGGCACGAACGGTAAGACCACGACCGTGGGCATGACGGATTCGATTCTGAAGGCCGCGGGCAAGAAGTCCATTCAGGTGGGCAACGTGGGTATGCCGATTGTGTACGCGATTGCCGACGACGAGCCCTACGAGTTTTTCGCGGTGGAGCTGTCGAGCTTCCAGCTGCACTGGACCTTCTCCCTGTCGCCCTACGCCTCGGTCGTGCTGAACATTGCCGAGGATCACGTGGATTGGCACGGTTCTTTCGAGCGTTACAAGGCCGATAAGGCCCGCGTGTACGAGAACACCCAGGTGGCCTGCATCTTCAACACCGACCACGCCGACACCCTGCGCATGGTGGAGGATGCCGACGTGGTGGAGGGCGCTCGCGCGATTGGCTTCAGCGCCACCCAGATGCCTGCCGTGTCGATGCTCGGCCTGGCCGAGAACATCATCGTGGACCGCGCCTTCCTGAAGAACCGCTACAACGAGGCGCTCGAGCTGGGCGTCGTGCAGGATTTGGCCCCCGCGCCGGGCAAGATGCCGGCCCAGTACACGGTCGAAAATGCCCTGGCCGCGGCCGCCCTGTGCCGTGCCGCCGACATCGAGCCGAAGGCCGTGGGTGCGGGTCTGCGTTCCTTCAAGACCGGTGCGCACCGCAACCAGCTGGTGGGGTACGCTGATGACATCATGTGGGTGAACGACTCGAAGGCCACGAACCCGCACGCGGCCAACGCCTCGATGAGCGGTTACCCCTCGCTGGTGTGGATTGCCGGCGGCTTGTCGAAGGGCGTGGAGTACGACGAGCTGATTACCGATCACGCTAAGCGCCTGAAGGCCGTGCTCATCATCGGCACGGATACCGCAGGCCTCAAGGCTGCCCTGGCCAACCACGCCCCGCAGGTTCCGACCTATAACCTGACCGCCTCGGTGGCCGACCCCTCGGACGGCATCGCCGTCATGAACGCCGCGGTGGCGAAGGCCGCCGAGATTGCTCAGCCGGGTGATACGGTGCTGATGGCACCGGCCGCGGCATCGATGGACCAGTTCAAGAACTACGCGGTGCGCGGCGAGGCGTTTGCGAACGCCGTGGCCGATCAGCTGGCCCAGTCGTAGCCTATTCGGCCCCGGCCGGTACCCTAAGCGCGTAGCGGCGTTCGCGGCCCGTGCCGCCTAAGCCGCGCTCTCGGGGGTGGGACGTTTTGGGTTCCACCCCCGCCTCTTTTCCCAATTGTTATCGCCGCCGCGATTCATCGCTGTGGGTTGTGGCGTTCCAAGCCTTAGGAGGGCATGTGAGTACCAGCGCATCCTCGAAGCGTTCTGCGTCTTCGCGGGCTGGCCGTTCCGAACAGACCGGGCACGCCTCGTCCCCGTGGACTGCCCTGAAGGAGATGACGGCACCGGCCCGTTCGTTTGGCAAGCGCCTGTACCGTCGCGGTCTGAAGGCTGACCTGTGGGATGTGCCGGTCATGCTACTGGTGACGACCCTGGGTTTGGCGATTTTCGGCTGCATCATGGTGCTCTCGGCTTCGAGCGTCACCATGATTTCGCAGGGCCAGTCGCCGTTCTCTCAGGTGTCCTCGCAGATTCTCTTCCTGGTGCTCGGTGTGGTGGCGATGGCCGTCATTACGAATATTCCGGTGGGGTGGTATCACAAGCAGGTCGTGGTGAACACGATGCTTGCGGTGGCCCTGGTGCTGCAGTTGGCGGTGGTAGTTATCGGCGTCGAGGTGAACGGTAACCGTAACTGGATTAAGCTGGGCCCCGTGCAGATGCAGCCTTCGGAGTTCTCGAAGCTTGCAATCGTGATGTGGCTGGCGTGGGTGTATAACCGCCAGGGCGATATTTCGCGGAGCCTCTGGCGTACCCTGTTCCCCTCCATCTACGGTGTGGGCGCCCTGATTCTGCTGATTATGGTCGGCGGCGATATGGGTACGGCCCTGGTGTACGGCTTCATTTTCCTGGGCATGATGTGGATGGCCGGTGCCTCACGTCGGTCAATGCTGCAGATTGGCGGCGCGGTTGCCGCGCTGGCCCTGTTGGGCGTTTTGAGTAGCCCGAACCGAGTGGCCCGTATCTTCGGCATCTGGGGTTCGTGCACGAACGCTAACTGTGATCAGGCGAACTCGGGTGAGGTGGCGTTGGCGACCGGTGGCTTCCTGGGCGTTGGCCTGGGCCAGTCGCGCCAGAAGTACAACTACCTGGCAGAGGCCCACAACGACTACATTTTCGCGATTATTGGCGAGGAACTGGGCCTTCTGGGCACGATGGCGGTTCTACTGCTGTACGTGGGTCTGGTGTACTGTGCGGTGCGTATCATGCTGCGCACCGCCGATCCGCTGGTGCGCCTGGCGACGGGCGGCATTATGGTGTGGCTGACCTCGCAGGCCATCATCAATATGGGTATGGTGTCCCGTATTCTGCCGGTGATTGGCGTGCCGCTTCCCTTTGTCTCCTACGGTGGTTCCTCGTTGCTGTCTTCGCTGTGCGCGGCGGGCCTACTATTGGCCTTTGCCCGGCAGACGCCCCTGCGAGGCGCGACGGCCCCGTCGAGCGTTGAGAACCAGAGCGCTCGCGAGATTCGCCGCGCAAACGCCGATTGGAAGCGCCGCCTGCCCCTGCAGGCTGTGGTGGAGCAGGAGGCCGCGGAGCGTGCCGAGGCCGGTGGCCACCTGATGCAGGAGCAGCATCCGCTGTCGAAGCTGGGCAGCCTGAGCGGTTTTGTCCGGCGCTGGTTGGGCTTTGATCCGGAGCAGCGTCGCGAGTTGAAGCGCATCGAACAGCAGCGTGAGGCAGAGCGCGCCCGCGAAGAGGCCCGTGCGGCTCGTGCGGAGGCGCGCCTGGCTCGTGAGGAAGCGGCCCGTGAGAAGGCTGAGCGGCAGAAGCTGGCTCGCCGTGCCCGTGAGGAAGCGGCCCGCGAGAAGGCTGAGCGGCAGAAGGCCCTGGAGGAGGCCGAGCGGCAGAAGGCGGACCGCGAGAAGGCGGCCCGCACGAGGGAAACCCGAGAGCAGAAGGCCCGAGAGCGCCGAGCCCCCGGCAAGGCTGCACCCGGCAAGACCGAGCAGCCCCGACCTGCTCGCCCGGTTCAGCGTCCGGCCGAGCGGGGCTCGAAGGAACAGCAGACCCGAGGCCGGCGTCCCGGGCAGGGGGAGCGTCGTCGTCCGCAGAATCAGCGCGGTGGTCTACCCGCCGGCCTGCAGCCTCTGCATCCCGAGGACCGCGCACGCCGAGCTCAGCGTCAGCAGCGTCAGCACGGTCAGTCGTCGCGCCGTCAGCCCGGTGGTGGAGAGCGGTAGAGAGATTTTCCGAGGTGGACAGCGGTCGAGAACGGCCTCACCTCTCGGCCCCGCGTTCCTTCAAAGCGCCCCCGACCTGAGCTACAGCTCGTGGTCGGGGGCGTTCCGCCGCGCTCTGCGGTGCGGGGCGATAGCGTAAAATGATGCTGTACCGATGTATTGGGAGAGAGACCTATGACGAAGAAGGCGCCCTCTATAGTCTTCGCCGGTGGTGGCACCGCCG
>ERZ1674243.298-NODE-299-length-7372-cov-5.083368_pt1 | contig 7372 bp, 4 predicted proteins | sample MGYA00581201_ERZ1674243 | MGnify/ENA primary metagenome ERZ1674243 (study PRJEB41354, sample SAMEA4873342) | human saliva metagenome | biome: human-associated habitat [ENVO:00009003]; feature: mouth environment [ENVO:08000002]; material: saliva material... | reverse complement strand
TCTACTTCTGTGGGTGTGCTTTGAGGTAGAGTTCCATTCTCATTACTGCTTCGCACGCCAGTTGGAACTTCTGTTGGTTGCTCTTTGCTTTGGCTATCTCCTCTGCTGTTATTAGTTTCTTCTGTTTGCAAAACTGTATCGCCTGGAGTAGTTGTTGGCTCTTCTGCTGTGGTGTCATTTCTTTGTTGCTCATTGTTTTCTGTATTGTTTGTTTGTGAATGTTCTGCTGCGTATGCATCTTCGAATGATGCTACAAATTGTGGATATAATATATCGGGTGCAAAGTTAGCGTATTTTCTCAACAATTCGGGCAATACGATTTCTCTGTATTGCAGATATTCTTCGTATGTCATATGGTAGTTTTCGTAATACCACTGTTCTCTTTGCTGTTCTACAGCTTCTATATAGCGTTCTTCTTCTTCCGTTGCGTCCTGTTGTTTGAAGTCGCCACGTGTTCTCGAACTTAAAAGTGCATCTATGATTGCTCCACGTGCTGCGTTGCTATCTCCATCAAAGAATCTACCACCTAGATTCCATTCGTCGTAGTCTGCAAGTTCTTCGCCGAGCCTTGCAATAGTCTTTCCTTGTTTTGAAATCATACCAACGAACTTTTTCTGTTCGCTTATGGATAGCCCTGTTTCTTTTCTGAAATCTTCTGGAGTTATTTTTGCGCCTCCTAAGAAGTCTCTCACAAGGTCTTCTACGGACGTAGTATTTTCTTCGTCTCCTGCAGTAATTCCTCTGTAATCTTTTCGTGCTGCTTCTCCGCTTAATTCGTCTTCTGCGTTTTTAAGTTCTTCGGGGGAGGTGTGGGTAATGTGTTGGCGTTCGTTTTCTACAGCTTGCCAGTAGTCTACCTTTGCTTTTGCTTTGCCAACTTCTTCTTGATAGGCTTGTTTTTCTTGCAAGTATTTAGCTTTGTCTGTGCTAATCTTCGGTACTTTCTTTACAACACTGTTGTATTCCTTTTGTGCTGCTTCGATATTTGCAGAAATAAAGTCGGCAATCTCTGTATCGTCTAATGAGCCATCGTACAAATCTTCTATCGTACGCTCTACAGGAACTTCGTGATATAATAAGTTCCCTTTCTCATCGGTAGGTATTGCTTGCTGCTGTGGCTCTGCTGTCTCTTCTTGTTGTGGTGTTGCTTCACTTTGTGGAGAGTTCACCTCGCTTTCCTTTTGTACTGGAGCTTCGTTTGCAGAACTTTCGTTTGCAGCACTTTCTGTTTGTTCTGTTGCTGCTGGAACTTCGGGCGTTTGTAGCATAGCTTCTGTAGGACTGCTTTCTGCTTTCTGTTGTGGTTGCATTGCAGTGAGTTCCTCTGCTGTGTAAGTCTTGCCACCAGGATATGCGTCTGAAACAACAATAATGCCATCGGGTGTAACATCTTGTACGCTGCCGTCTATAAGGTTTCCATCTTTGTCTTGCACCTTTACAGTGTCGTTGTAATGGAAATTGCGAACACCGTCTATTTTTGCGGCTTCTGTCTCTGCTATTTGTTGCGTTGTCTCTGCTGCATTGTTAGCCTTGTAGGTAGCTGCATCAATAGGAGAGTCTACACTTTGTAGGTCTTTTATATTGAGCATTTCCTTTTTCCCACTCTCCGTATTGTAAACGACAATATCGTTGTCGGACTTTTCGGTGTCTATGCTCTTTCCATCGGGAGACATTGCCACGTTTCCTGAAACAACATATACTTCCTGGTCTCCATTTTTGAGAGTTGCACGAATGATAGTGCCACTATCCTTGTGGGTGAGATTGTCTATTTCTGCATTAGCTTTATTAACTGCTGCTTTTATTTCGTCCTGTACACGATTAATCATACCATTGTATGCTGTGCGTGCAATGATATATTTGAGTGCTGTTTCTCTCTGTTCTTCTGAATATGACTTGTAAGCGTTGCTTTCTTTGAATGCGTCTACATCTTCGACACCGTCCAATGCGTTTAACTCGTCCTCGCCTAAAAGTTCTGCTGCGTGCTTTTCTGCTTCGTTGAGCGAGGTCTTTACTTCGTTCATCTGTGCATCACGTGCGTTCTGTCCGTTTTCATAGGCAGACTGTACTTCCTGCTGTTCAGAAGAGATATTATCTTCTATGGCATTTTTGAGATGCGAAATATCATTACCACGTTTAATATACGTATTAACAGTATAGTCTACAATGGTTTGTTTTTGTTCGTTGTTGAGTTTTGAGTTGTTTATGTAAGATTGCAGTAAATTTCCTGCCTTTTCATCGGGAGCGTTGTCTATCTCGCTCTTTATCTGTTGCCAACGGTCAGTGCCAAAGATAACATCTGCGTGTGTATCTGCGTCGTTGATAGCGGTATTTAGTTTGCGGTTATTGCGAATGTAGCTGCCCACACGTGCGCCACTGATGATGCCACAACCTAAGCCTACACCTAAAATAATATCGGTGTTTACTTTCTTGCTGAAAACGCTGTTGTCATCGTCAGGGTCAAGTTTGAAATTTAAGTCTCCTACAGTGGCTGCGTTTTCAATGTTGCCGATAAATTCTTCTCCTGTTTCGCCAAGAAGTTTGTTCCATTCCGTTTTTTTTGTGAAACGGTTAAAACCTTTCATTAGCTGCTTGTTGTTAATACCTGTGAGGAAATCTTTGGTACGGGTAAGCCCCCATTTATCCAAAGCTTTTATTGCGCCTTTTTGTATAAAGTCTTGCAATGGAGCAAAGTATTCTCCGACCAGTTCGCTTTGGTTTTCAATGGTCTGTGCCGTGAATGCTTCTGCAAAAGCTCTACCACCACTCTTTACATTTGTACGCTTGCCGCTGTAGACGATATTGCCTTTGCTATCGGTTGTAGCTTCCAAATCACCAGTCATACGTTTATGTGTATCGGCTGCAACGGCAGGCATATTGAAGATGGTGGTCATTGCAGCACCTTGCGCCACGTCTCCAACAAAACGTCCTGCGAGTTCTCCTGATTTGATAACAAACTTACCTACGGCTTCTGTGGCGTATTTGCCGAACGCTTTTTCGAGTTGTGTTCTGCAATACTTCTGAAACCCTACGCCTACACCCTTTACAGGACTGGCTGCAAACTGCATCATATAAGGAGCCATCTGTATAGTTGTGCCTGCCGCTCCATACAGTCCACCCAATGCATCTCCGTGCTTGCCCATTACGGCATTTTTGAGTGCTACGGCATTTAACAGTGCTTTCTGTGCTGCCGTTGCACGGTTGTTTGCGTAGGCGTCAGCTGCTGCCTTTATGACTGTAGCGTCCTTAAGGTCGGTAAAACCGAAGTTCCACGTGCGAATATCGGTTGCGGTTTTTGCTCCGCCCCGTAAAATACGCCCAAATGCATTCTTAATTTGATTGGTGAGACCGTCCGTCTTCCTTGTATGAAGAATGTTATCCTCGCTGATGGCTGCCTGTGCATCGTCTGACATACGCTGCATAGCTTGTCCTGTGCGCATAAGCTCTTCGGCTTCGGGGTTGCGCTTTATGCCCTCCGCTTCATCGTATGCGCTGCGTCCGCCACCCTCTACAGGAATAAGGTCCGCCCACCACGGACGGTCTTTGTAGTTAGGGTCGTACATTTGTTGTCCCTTTTCTTCGATGCGCTTACCCTCTGCGTTCATTGCATCAACCTGCTTTTGCAAAAGGTCTTCTTCTGCCTTGCGCTTCTCAAAGACTTCTGTATTCTTTGCAACATCATCGCTTCCGCTTTGTACTCCAAAGTTTACGGTATCGGTAAACCCACGTTCGTTTTCGAGTTTACGTTGCAATGCTGGCTTTAGGTAATACTCTACAAAGCCTTGTGTATTATCAAGTCCTAATCGGGTAGTTGTGTCTTTGAGTTTCTTTTGAAAGTCTTTATCATAATAAACCTCTTTCAATGCATAGAGTGGGTCTCCATTATTCATACGGCTATACATATAGTCCGCTATGTTGTTAGCAACATTCTGTGAATAAAGACCGTGTACTAAGGTTAGTGCCTTTTCTGCTTGCTCGTTATCAAGTCCCATAGAACGAGCCATATTTGCTGCTTCTGCAATTTTTTTAGGATTATCTTTTTTGTATGCTTCATCGTAAACTATATAAAGATTGTCTATGACTTCGCCAAGGTTACTGTCAGTACCATACATTTTAATAGGCTGCTGTGCATCGGGGATATGACTTGCAACATTATAATCCTTATCAACATTAGATAAGAAAGCATTTTTTGAATTGTAGTCTTGTGGTGCTGCAAAACCAGTATCTTGTTGCACAGATTTCATAATTGGCTGTGCATCGGTAGGCTTGCCTACATTTGGAGCAACAAAACGTGGGTCTATCTTTGCAGGCTCTACAGGTTTCATTTCTTCCTCTTGCTGCTGCCCTGCTCGTGGCTGCTGATAAACCATATTAGAAAAGCTGTCGTAGTCTTTTACATCTGCAAACTCTTTTCCTTTGAGTGTGTTATAAACAAGTTTTCGATTGTTTTCGTCTGCCATACTTTCGGCAAACTCTTGTTCTGACCCTAAATCGTTATAACCCTCTTTGGCTAATGTATTGTAAATAACCTTTATGTTGTTCTTTATATCTGGCATACGTATGTTATTTTTTTTATTTTAATCCTAATATCTTTTTCCCTTTGTTGTGCTTTAACCCTAATGACTTGCCATTATTGATTTCTGTATAGCCGTAGTTGTCAATAAGATACTGCTTTGCTTGTGGTGTATAGTTGGCGAGTTTAGCAATGATGTCGCTCTTTTTTAGTGAGCCTGAATTGACGGCACTCTGATTTTTCTTGTCTACCCAACCCCTGTTTACAGCGTATTGATAAATGGCATCTTGTTCCATTTGCGATAGTGTTTTCTTTCGTCCGATGGTGAAATTCCTGCCGCTGATGTAATACATATCTGTTGCATCTGCGCTGCCGCTGTTTTTACCTCCACCTTTTGAGCGTGAGATGTTGTTTCTTTCTCTACCTAACCCCTCCATAGTTCTATTGTGGCGTGCTGATTCTGCATTGGCTGCACGCTGGTTTGCAAGCTGTTCTTTTTTCAATGCTGTGTCTGCTTCGAATTTCTTTTGATTGAATTCCTGTTGAGCCTTTTTGTACTCTGCATCAGCTGCTGCTTTGTCAGCTGCTGTCTGTGCCTGCGCTCTTCTGATTTCTATCTCTTGCAACTTTGCTTTTGCCTGCTCTTCGTAACGCTTTGCTTCTCGTGCGTCTTTTGCTGCGTCAGCTGCTTCCTTGCGTGCTATCTCACGTTCTTTCATATTCATTTCATAATCACCTTGCCGTGCACGCAAGATAGCATTGTTGTAGCGAGCCTCATTTTCTCTACGTATTTGTGTAAATCTGTCGTAACGTTCCTTTGCTTTGCCACTCAACGAACTATCGGGAGTACTCATATCGGGAGCGTATTTGCTTGTATGATACAAGTTTGAGAGTGCCGAAACGCCATCGCCAATAGCCGACAATATTGCCCTGCTGCGTTCACGCTTGCGCTGCCGTTCCTCTTCTTCAGGAGACGGTTTGCCACTTTCGTAAAGCGTGCGTGCTATTTGTTCCAAAGACATTCTTTGATAAGGATTGTTTTCTTGTTCAGAGTTATTCTCTTCTGCTGTTGGTGGAACGTCCTTTGGCAACCAGCTACTGATGGGTGCTGGCTGTGGTATTTTCTCTATGGGCTGTACTTCGCCTGGCATCGGTTGAGGCGGAGCTGTTGCTGGTTGTGCTGCTGGCTGTGGCGTACTTACTTCGCCTTGTGCTGGCTGTGCTGTGGGCGGTGTATCTGTTTGTTGTGGCTGTGGTGTTTGCGTAGGTTGTTGTTGAATGGGCGTAGGCGTTGTTGCCCCACTTCCTCGCCTACGATTTCTTGTACCACTTGTATTCATTATGTCTGCTAAAGAACTCATATAACTATCTAACCTATTTAAACATAAGGATTTTCCTCTTGTTCTTCTTGTTTTGGTTTAATGGGCTTCTCTGTGCCGTCCATATAAGCTGCAATGTCTGATGCTGCACGGCTAACTCCCTTAACGGCATTGGCTATGTTCTGTGCGCGATTAACTTCTAAGTTTCCAAGTTGTGCATTCAGGTTGTCTTCTCGTTGCTGGTACTGCTGTTCGATGGCATCTTTACGAGCTTCGCCCATTGCGTTAATGTTGCTGACTGCGTTACTCATTGCGTTTGCGTCGGCTGCCTTTTGCGCTGCAACACTTTCCTCTGTACCTCCAATGACGGCTTGCGTACCTGCTGTATTCTCACTATTGCGTTTAAGGTGTTCACGCAAATTAGAAAGTACGGCTTGTGCTTCGGCTCGCTGCGTTGCATCTTCGTTGTAGCGTCTATCGTACCAACTTTTATTTTCTTGTTTTTGCTGATTGATTTGCGCTTTATATTTGCGCATAGCTTTTGAAGCTTTGATACCTCCAAAGATACTGCCTGCTATTTTGAGACCTGCTCCTATTGCTGTTCCTAACATATTGCTTTGCTTTGTGGAATTAATACTTATAATAATGCGTCAAAATTAAAACAATACCTTTGCTTTTGGTTTTTAAGTATTAACACGCAAAGAATATGAAAACAATAAAAAAGGAAAAGGAAAAAGAAAAAGGAAAACGAAAAAAGACAGGCGGACGTGTGAAAGGAACACCTAATAAGCTTACTGCTCTTAATAGAAAAGCTATTGAGGGTGTGTTAGCGGATTATAATAGAAGTGGGCTTTTTACGCAAGACTTTCTTTCGTTAGAACCAAAAGACAGAATTACAATAGCAGAAAGATTAATACAGTATACAACTCCAAAGATGCAAAGCACTACTGTTGATTTAGCTGCAGAGAATACAGAATGTACTATTGATATAATGTTGAGAAAATTAGCGGAAGAAGAATAAATAAAAAGAACTATGATAGAAAGGATATACAAGCTATTTGAAAGGTTGGCAAGCATTGGCAGCGACAAGTATCTACATTTTATTGTGGGTATGATATTGGCTACCATAATGCGCTTACACGTTGGCGCATTAGCTGCATTGGTAGCCGTTACAATAGTAATGGTAGTAAAAGAATGTATTGACCACTTCGTGCGCAAAGAGAACTTCGATTGGAAAGATGCACTCGCAGGCGTAATGGGTGGCGTGGTAACGTTAATATTAATGATATAAACAATGGCAAACTTTACAATAGGAGAGTTGTGCACCTCAAAGGTGGCACAAGAGAAAGGAATAGACAACACACCCCCAGCAATGGTTAGGGTGCATCTGACAGAAACTATAACACTGTTAGAGGCGATACGTGCCGAATGGGCAAAATATTGCCTCGAATACAATTTGGGTACACCGTCTTTAATAGTAACAAGTGGGTATCGCTCGCCCGAATTAAATAAAGCTGTGGGTGGTGTAAAGAATAGTGCGCAC
>ERZ1674243.272-NODE-273-length-7694-cov-23.704804_pt1 | contig 7694 bp, 6 predicted proteins | sample MGYA00581201_ERZ1674243 | MGnify/ENA primary metagenome ERZ1674243 (study PRJEB41354, sample SAMEA4873342) | human saliva metagenome | biome: human-associated habitat [ENVO:00009003]; feature: mouth environment [ENVO:08000002]; material: saliva material... | reverse complement strand
TGTCCGCCGTGCGCTGAATCGCCGTGCCGCGCCCACACGCCACCCAAAAACCCCGGAATTTCGCGGTAAAACTGCCTATTCTCGCCTCGCCGCCGCCCCAAAATCGCCCGCAAAACACCGTCTCAGAGCCCTAAAACACCCACCCTTCACGTCCCTCCACATAAAAAAGTTGAGTAAAGTTCGCTCAACTCTATTGACACCCCTGCCAGGGGAGTGCATACTTGAGTACATGAGGCTCAAGGGGGCCGCACAGACCACCCCACACGGGGCGGCACGCGCAGCACCCTCGTCTCCAAAACTTTCAAACTATCCCGCCTCGCATTAGAAGAAGCGGGGCACTAACACCTAAGGAGTGAATAAACATATGGCACGTGCAGTAGGTATTGACCTCGGTACCACCAACTCGGTCGTAGCAGCACTGGAAGGTGGCGACCCGGTCGTCATCGCTAACGCAGAGGGCACCCGCACCACCCCCTCCGTCGTCGCATTCTCCAAGGACGGCGAAGTTCTGGTCGGTAGCGTCGCAAAGCGTCAGGCGGTGACCAACGTCGACCGCACCATCTCCTCCGTCAAGCGCCACATGGGCACCGACTGGACCACCGAGATTGACGGCAAGAAGTACACCCCGCAGGAAATCTCCGCTCGTATCCTCATGAAGCTGAAGGGTGACGCAGAGGCATTCCTGAACGACAAGGTCACCGACGCCGTCATCACCGTCCCGGCATACTTCAACGACGCTGAGCGTCAGGCAACCAAGGAAGCCGGCGAAATCGCAGGCCTGAACGTCCTGCGTATCGTCAACGAGCCGACCGCCGCAGCACTCGCATACGGCCTGGACAAGGGTAAGGAAGACGAGCTCATCCTGGTCTTCGACCTCGGTGGCGGTACCTTCGACGTCTCCCTGCTGGAAGTCGGCAAGGACGACGACGGCTTCTCCACCATTCAGGTTCGCGCAACCAGCGGTGACAACCGCCTCGGTGGTGACGACTGGGACCACCGCATCGTCGAGTGGCTGCTCGCACAGGTGAAGGCAAACACCGGCGCAGACCTGTCCAAGGACAAGATTGCTCTGCAGCGTCTGCAGGAGGCAGCTGAGCAGGCTAAGAAGGAGCTGTCCAGCGCTTCTAGCACCAACATCTCCCTGCAGTACCTGTCCGTGACCCCCGAGGGCCCCATCCACCTGGATGAGAAGCTGACCCGCGCAAAGTTCGAGGAACTGACCCACGACCTGCTCGAGCGCACCAAGAAGCCCGTGCTCGACGTAATCAAGGAAGCCGGCGTGTCCATCTCCGAGATTTCTGAGGTCATCCTGGTCGGTGGCTCCACCCGTATGCCCGCCGTCTCCGAGCTCGTCAAGGAGCTCACCGGCCGCGAGCCCAACAAGGGTGTGAACCCCGACGAGGTTGTGGCAATGGGCGCAGCCCTGCAGGCAGGTGTGCTGAAGGGCGACCGTAAGGACGTTCTGCTGATTGACGTCACCCCCCTCTCCCTCGGTATCGAGACCAAGGGCGGCGTGATGACCAAGCTGATCGAGCGCAACACCGCAATCCCGACCAAGCGTTCCGAGACCTTCACCACCGCAGAGGACAACCAGCCCTCCGTGACCATTCAGGTCTTCCAGGGTGAGCGTGAGTTCACTCGCGACAACAAGAACCTGGGTACCTTCGAGCTGACCGGCATCGCCCCCGCACCCCGCGGCGTGCCCCAGATTGAGGTCACCTTCGACATCGACGCAAACGGCATCGTCCACGTCTCCGCAAAGGACAAGGGCACCGGTGTTGAGCAGTCCATGACCATCACCGGCGGTACCTCCCTCTCCAAGGACGACATTGACCGCATGGTCAAGGACGCAGAAGCACACGCAGAGCAGGACAAGGCACGCCGCGAGGCTGCTGACACCCGCAACGCAGCTGAGTCCGTCGCATACTCCGTCGAGAAGCTCCTGAAGGAGAACGGCGACAAGCTGCCCGAGGACGTCAAGACCGAGGTTCAGGGCGATGTCGACGAGCTGAAGAAGGCACTCGAGGGCGACGACGACGCAGCAGTGAAGTCCGCATTCGAGAAGCTGCAGGCATCCCAGTCCAAGCTGGGCGAGGCACTCTACGCAGCAGCACAGGCTGACGCTTCCGAGTCCAAGCCCGCCGCTGATGAGGACGTTGTCGACGCCGAGGTTATCGACGAGGACGAGAAGAAGTAATCATGGCTGAGCAGGAAAACACCACCCCCGACCCGCTGGAGGAGGCGTTCAACGCCCCCGCAGCGGAAGGCCACCCCGAAGCTGAATCGGCCGAAAGCCCCGAGGAAGCTGCGGAAGCCGTCGAGGCTGAGCTCCAGGACGCCGTAGAAGCAGAATCTGCTGATGCGGCACTCGCCGCGGAGCGCCTGGACTCCCTGCTTCGCCTGCAGGCAGAGTTCACTAACTTCAAGAACCGCACCGCTCGCGAAAAGGAGCAGCTGCGAGGCTTCGTAACCAGTGAACTGGTGACCGCGCTGCTGCCGGTGCTCGACGATATCGACGCCGCACGTAAGCACGGCGACCTGCAGGAAGGCCCCTTCGCCTCCATCGCTGCGAAGCTCGAAGAGCTGCTCGGCAAGCAGGGTGTGGAGCGTTTCGGTGAAGTAGGCGACGCCTTCGACCCGAACATTCACGAAGCTGTACTGCAGCAGCCCACCGACGAGGTGGCTGAGGATCATGTCTCCATGGTTCTGCGTTACGGCTACCGCGTGAACGACCGTGTGGTTCGTACCGCTCAGGTGGCTGTGGCTGTCGCACCGTAAGGTGGTCGGCTCAGCATTGGCTGAATAACTAACGACGGGCGGGTGCTCTCCCTGGTGGGGGGAGTGCCCGCCCTGTTGTTTGCCTAAGCTGTTCTGCCTGAGCTATTTGCACGGGCTGTTCTGCCTGGCGCGCCTGTTCTGCCGGGGCTGCTTTACCCGGTGTTGGCGCAGGTTTTGGCGAGCTGCGGCGGTGGTTAAAAAGCCTTGTAGGGCGCTAAATTTTGGTCTACCCCCTTCCAAAATTGAGTCAAGTAGACTAAACTTTTATATAGAGCATTAAGACAAGAACGTGGTGCCCTGCTAGCCGTCCCGTAACCGAGGAGGGCGGCGCATCACCGCGAGAGGAGAAACAAACATATGGCAAGCGAAAACTGGATAACCGACGACTTTTATAAGGCACTGGGCGTTAGCGAAGACGCAAGCGAAAGCGACATTAAGAAGGCGTACCGCAAGCTCTCCCGCAAGTACCACCCGGATCTAAACCCCGGTGACGAGCAGGCTGAGAAGAAGTTCAAGGAAATCTCCGAGGCCTACGACGTGCTCTCCGACAAGAAGCAGCGCGAGGAGTACGACCAGATTCGCCGCTACGGCGCCGCAGGCATGGGCGCGGGCGGCTTCGGTGCAGGCGGCTTTAGCGGCGGCTACCCCGGCGCGGACGCCTTCGGCGGATTCCGCGGCGGCACCAGCGCCAACATCAACATTGATGACCTGCTCGGCGGCCTGTTCGGCGGAAGCGCCGGCGGCAGCCGCCGTCGCTCCGCCGGCTTCACCAGCGCCGACTTCGGCGGCATGGGAGGCGGCGGTTTCGGCGGCGCACAGCACGCGGCCCCCGAGGAAAGCACCACCAGCACCCGCATCAGCCTGGCCCAGGCTTACACCGGCGCAAACGTGACCGTGTTCCTGCCGGACGGCTCCCACACCGAGGCACGCATCCCCGCAGGCATTAAGGACGGCCAGAAGGTCCGCCTGCGCGGCAAGGGCCTGCGCGGCGGCGACCTGAAGGTCACCGTGCGCGTCTCCGATGACTCCGTGTACTCCCGCGAGGGCAACAACCTGATCCTGCGCGCACCCGTCACCCTCGCCGAGGCCGTCGACGGCGCAGTGATCGAGGTGCCCCTGCCCGACGCATCCACCGTGAAGCTGCGCCTGGCACCCGGCCAGGTCGGCCGCCGACTGCGCGCTAAGGGCCGCGGCTTCAAGGCTAAGGGCGGTGACGGCGACCTGCTGGTCATCCCCGAGGTGGTTCTGCCCACCGAGTTGAGCGCAGAGGCGCAGGAAGCATTCGATAAGTTCGTAAAACTGGCACCGCAGGAGAACCCGCGTAAGGATCTGTTGAAGAAGGCGAAGTAGACCATGGCATCTCGAGAATCATCATCTAAGTCCCGTAGCGGCAAGCCGTTGCACAGCGTGGACCTGCCGGTTTTCGTGATTTCTGTGGCGGCTGAGCTGGCGGGCATGCACCCGCAGACCCTGCGCCAGTACGACCGCATCGGCTTGGTCCAGCCTTCGCGTGCGCCCGGTAAGGCGCGCCGCTACTCGCAGCGTGACGTGAACCGTCTGCAGCGGATTCAGCAGCTCTCGCAGGAGGGCGTTTCCCTGGAAGGTATCCGCCGAATCATCGAACTGGAGGCTCTCCTGGAGTCGCAGAAGGAACAGGTTGCGGCGCTGCAGCGTCAGGTTGAGGATGCGAAGGTGAAGATGGGTATGGCGGAGCGCGTGTTCGCTGCCGGTACCAGCGGCGACGTGGTGCATATTGCTCGCGGCACCCGCCCGGCGCCTCGTCAGCGTTCTTCGGCTGTGGTGCTGTACCGTCAGCATCGCCAGCCGGCTACGGCGGATGATACGAAGTCGCCGCGCTAAACCGGCTAAACCCGCTACACTGGGATAAACGGCTCGGCTGTGCTAGCCCATTTGTGCTAGTCGGCCACCCATATGGGCTTGTGCGTCTTTGTGTCATGCGCCGCGAGGTAGGGTAGACCCCCGCCCCGCATGAACTTGGACCCACACACAAGAAGGTGAGGCTCCCCGAATGACCGGGGAGCCTCACCTGCTTAACGTATATTCGCGCTAACCTGCGCCAAGCTGCGCCACCTGATGCCGGCGCCGCTCCGCTTACTTGCGGCGGTAGGTCAGGTCGTGCGCGCGGCGGCCCGCCTCCTGAGCCTTACGCTCAAAGCTGGTGAGGGTACGACCCTCCCAACGCGGAGCCCAACCACCCAGCGGATCCTCCTCGGTCGCACCGGCGCCGGGGTTCACGTTCTCAAAGTCGGGGTGCGCCTCCAGAACCTCACGCATGACCAGGGCGTACTCCTCCCAGTCGGTCGCCAGGCGCCAAATGCCGCCGGGCTTGAGCACGCGCGCAACCTTATCAGCGAACGCCGGGGACACCAGGCGGCGCTTGTGGTGGCGGGACTTATGCCAGGGATCCGGGAAGAACACCCACAGCTCGTCCACGGAGTTCTCCTCAAGCATGTTGTCGAGCAGTTCGGGTGCGTTCGCCTGAGCCACACGCACGTTCTCCACGCCAGCGTTGCCCATCTTCAGCAGCAGGTCCGCGATGCCGGGGGTGTACACCTCAACGGCGAGGAAGTTCGCCTCGGGCACCTCAGCTGCGCGGTGCACGATTGCCTCGCCCAGACCGGAACCGATCTCGACGACCTGGTACGCCTCACGGCCGTAAATCTTGACCGGGTCGAAGGTTGCCTCGGGTGCGACGGAGGTGTCGGTGCGCAGGCGCGGAATGTCCAGCACATGGGTGGGGGAGTAGGTGTCCCACGCCTTCTGACGGCGCGCGGTGAGGCGGTCGCCGCGGCGGACGAAGGAGTAGGGCTGGCGGAAGAATTCCTCGGGAACCGGCTTCTTGGCCTTCTCTTCGGTGGATTCGGGTGCCTGGCTAGGCTGCGTGTTCTCAGTAGACATACCTAAAAGAATAGCGTAGCGCCGCTATACCGTGCGGTTTCGCGGTTTGCTCGGGTGGGTGATGTTTGGCTGGCGTGACGCTGAGCTAACCGGGCGCGGGGTAGGGAGCGTGCGCGGTCTGCGAGGCATAGAAAATCGGCGCGCATAGAAATTCGGTGCGCATAGAACTTCAGCAGGCACACAAAAGTGCGGCGGGAACAGTCTTGGTTCCCGCCGCACTTTCGTGAGGTTGTTGAGTGAGTTAGCTTGTGGGGATTACTTCTTGGAGCCCAGCAGTGCCAGGCCTGCGCCGAGCAGCACGATGTTGTTTGCGAGCTGCTGGCCGTCCTGGGTGGGGCGGAAGGTTGCGTCGTGCATGTCCGGGTTGCGGAAGTACATGGTCATCAGGTTTGCCGCGAATGCGGTCAGACCTGCACCCGCCAGGCGGGAGGGGATGAAGGGGGTCAGCAGGGTTGCGCCGAGGGCGGTCTCTGCGCCGGAGATGAGCTTGCCGAAGGTTGCTGCGTCCAGCTTGGAGACTGCGGGAACGCCGGTTGCCGCCATCTGCTGCAGGAAGGCGTAGGTGCCTTCGTCTGCCTTGAGCTTCTTGACGCCTGCGTCGAGGATGAGTGCGCCGGCGGTGAGTCGGAGTGCTGCGTTGGAGAACTTGCCCATTGTCCTGTCCTTCTGTTCTGTTGTTGGTCGGTTAGGTTTTCGTTTGAACGGTTTCTACTCTAGACCCGGTTTCTCGCCGTGTAAAGTTTTACACGTAAAGTTTCTAAATATTTTTCGGGCACCACGAATCCTGCCCCGGAATAGCGCAAAATTCGCTCATAGAAATTTTTGGGCACTTGCACCCCTATCTCCTGTTGGAATCCTTGTGCTTATGTGGGTCTTAGGGGGTAAAATTTGAAATTATGCATTCTCTGTATATTTCTCATCGGTGATACAAGTCCCAGGCAGACCTGTGCCATCAGAGTTCGCCTGCCCAAGTACGCCACGCAGACTACATCAATGCGAGGCGGCTCGCCTTGTGCCCCGTTCAGGAATATGCATGAATACCAACCACCCGGAAACCGCCCAAACCAAACTAAGGCGAACCGACGCAGGAAAGAGAAATACGTGACACAGCAGCCAACGCCGCATAACTCCGTCACCGGCCTAGACTCCGAAGCAGAGCACTCCAAGCTCCAGCGTGGACTTAGTTACCGGCACATCCAACTGATTGCAATTGGCGGCGCCATCGGTACCGGCCTCTTCCTCGGCTCGGCGAAGACCATCGCCCTGACCGGCCCCTCCATCGTCTTGGTGTACGCCATTATCGGTAGCGTCATCTACTTTGTTCTGCGTGCCATGGGCGAGATTCTGCTCTCCAACCCCAAGTACAAGTCCTTCACCGACTTCATTACCGACATTCTTGGTCTTCGTGCCGGGTTCTTTGTCGGCTGGTCGTACTGGTTCTTCTGGGTGGTCACCGGCATTGCGGACGTCATCGCCATTACCGGCTACGTCAAATACTGGTGGCCGGACATCCCCGCCTTCGTCCCGGCGCTGACCGTGATCGTGGCTCTACTGCTGCTAAACCTGCCCTCGGTGAAGAACTTCGGCGAAATCGAATTCTGGTTCGCCGTCATTAAAATCGTCGCCATTGTGCTGCTCATTGTTGTGGGTGCGCTTATGGTCGCCTTCAGCTTCACTGCGCCCGACGGTACCGTCGCCTCCGTAGCGAATCTCTGGGATCACCCCGGTCCCTCCGGTAGCGGTATTTTCACCCAGGGTGTGACTGGCTTCCTGGGCGCCTTCCAGATTGCGCTCTTCGCATTCGTGGGTGCTGAGCTGGTCGGCACCGCCGTGGCGGAAACCAAACATCCCGAACGCACCCTGCCCAAGGCAATTAACGCGGTGCCCTTCCGCATTGCGCTCTTCTACGCTGTGCCGCTGATGACCATCCTCGCCGTGACCCCCTGGGACAAGCTGGATAAGTCCATGAGCCCCTTCGTGGGCATGTTCTCCCTGGC
>ERZ1674243.264-NODE-265-length-7765-cov-6.568223_pt1 | contig 7765 bp, 10 predicted proteins | sample MGYA00581201_ERZ1674243 | MGnify/ENA primary metagenome ERZ1674243 (study PRJEB41354, sample SAMEA4873342) | human saliva metagenome | biome: human-associated habitat [ENVO:00009003]; feature: mouth environment [ENVO:08000002]; material: saliva material... | reverse complement strand
CCCGAAACGCTTTAGGCGTTTACACGCTTTCCAGGCGTGCCTCTTCAACCACTCGAGCACCTCTCCGGTTGAAAAGTGATTCTCATTGAGTTTTATGAGAATTGCAAAGAGCTCGCTGCTCGTTTGCGAGTGCAAAGGTACGATCTTTGTGTGGAATGACGAAATTATAGGAAGAAAAAATGCGCGCGAATTGCATTTTATCGGTTTCTGCTGAAGAGAACGCAGAAATTTGTCTATATTTGCCCATCATGTCACCCAGAAAATAGCTAACAGAAGAATGGAAAAGTACGCTTATCCCGTTCGGCAATTTGCCGGCGCCACGAAACGTGTGGTGCAAACCCTGGATTTGAAAGACGACCCCGAGCTGGTGGCCGCCTACAAGCATTGGCACTCTCGAGAAGGGATCTGGCCCGAAATTTTGCAGGGCATCAAAGACAGTGGAGTGCTCGAAATGGAGATTTACCTCCTCGGCACCCGTCTTTTCATGATCGTGGAACTCGCCGCATCCGACAGTTGGGACGAAGTGATGGCGCGCATGGGAGCAGGACCGCGGCAAGCAGAATGGGAAGCCTTTGTGGCCCGCTTTCAGCGCGCTGATCCCACCGCCGGGAGTGCAGAAAAATGGCAGCGCATGGAGCGTATTTTCCATGTGTACGAATAACGGCAAGCACTATACCGGTCCTACATTTAGCACTGCGGACGTCAGAATATCAAAACGACGCGCACCACACAAATCATGTGGTGCGCGTCGCTTTTTCTATTGGCGCGGAGAAGCAAATCGTGTAAACGGTCTGCTCAATTGCGCGGTGCGCAGAGCAAAGACATGGTGCAAACCGTGCGGAGCCTTTATTTTTCGAGTAAGTCCGGGCGGAGCCGTTTCGTACGCTCGAGCGATTGCGCCATCTCCCATTCGTGGATCTTTGCGTCGTGGCCCGAGAGGAGCACATCGGGCACTTTCCAACCTTTGTAGTCGGCCGGGCGGGTGTAGACGGGAGCAGCCAGCAAGTGGTCTTGGAAGGAGTCGCTGAGTGCGCTTTGTTCGTCGCCGATGGCACCGGGAATAATGCGCACGATGGCGTCGGTCATGCAGGCTGCGGCCAATTCGCCGCCGGTGAGCACGAAATCGCCGATCGAAACCTCCTTCGTGATGAGGTGTTCACGAATGCGGTAGTCAATGCCCTTGTAGTGTCCACAGAGAATAATGAGGTTGCCCTTCATCGAGAGGCTGTTGGCCATGGGTTGGTCGAACTTTTCACCGTCGGGCGAGGTGAAAATCACTTCGTCATAGTCGCGTTCGGCCTTGAGCGCTGCGATGCAGTCGTCGATGGGTTGGCACTGCATCACCATTCCCGCAAAGCCGCCGTAGGGATAGTCGTCGACGCGGCGATGTTTGTCGGTGGTGTAGTCACGCAGGTTGTGCACATGAATTTCGACCAGTCCTTTTTTCTGCGCTCGCGCCAGGATGGAGGTGTTGAGGAAGCCGTCGAGCATTTCGGGAACTACGGAGATGATGTCGATGCGCATGCCGGTTAAGTTGTGTTGGGGTGATAGTTGTTCGTTGAGGACGTGTGGGCGGAGGGCCACTTCGGTTCTTTGCTGCAAAGGTAGCGAAAAAATGCCGAGAGGTGGAGCGGCGACCTCGATTTTCGTACGCTGTGGGGCAAAAGTTCGTCCACGGTGGGGGAGTGGTGCGACGAAAATCGACAACGCGGTGCGCGTGCGCACGCTGCGTGTTCAGGAAAGTGGAGCGCGAACGGAGCGGAGCGCGAAAAAAGCGCAAGCGTCCCTCACCGGTTGTGAGAAACCGGCAAGGGACGCCTTGGCTTGGAGTGGAGACGGGTGCGAATCACTCAAAGTCATCGCCGTAGGACAATTCGGCTTCGACCACGAGTTCGAGATCTTCGATGCTGAAATCGCCCACCTTGTCTTTGTGCGCGGTGCGTCGGAGGGTCTCGGCGATGCGCTCAAGATCGACATTGACGAAACCCTCTTCGTCGGGTTCGGCATCGAGAATGTCGCTGTCTGCCAAGAATTCTTCGATGAGATCGTGGAAGTAGTAAAGTTGCTCTTCGTCAAATCGAGCACTGACTTCCGAGGGAAGTGAGCGACGAACGTGAGCCACAATTTCTGCGTCGAGGGCAGCGTCCTCGAGCAATTCGTTGTCTAATACGGCCATGGGAGGGTATAGAGTGAAGCGTTAGCGTTCGCTGATCAGAGCTGGTTTTCGATCTTGGAAACGATCTCCGACTTGGGCAGTGCACCGACGAATTTATCGACCTGCTGACCCTTTTTGAAGAACAGCACCGTGGGAACCGAACGGATGCCGTAGGTCATGGCGAGATCTTCGCTCTCGTCGACATCTACCTTGACGATGTTGACGCGGTCGCCGAACTCTTCGCTCACTTCATCGAGTGTGGGCGAAAGTTTCTTGCAAGGGCCGCACCAGGTGGCAAAGAAGTCAACGACGAGGAGCTTATCATCTTGTACGAGTGCGGGGAAGTCTGTGGAATTGATGAGACGTGCCATAAAGCTTTTGTTTTTTGAAGTTTGAAATCGCTGTACCGAGTCGGGTCGAGCGTGGTTAGTGTGGCTTTGCTGCCTTGATGTCCCCAATCATGCCAATAGCGTGCCAAAGCGGCGAGGGGCTGACAGGCGTCTGCCACGTCTTTACGCTGCAAAAGTACTATTTTTTTGTCGGAGAGCGCTACGAATACAGAAAAACATGTATCGCGTCGGATATATTATCACTTTTCCTCCGTGAAGATGTGATTTTGCACTCCGCGGCCGGCTATCGGGCAAAGCGGGCATTCGCCGCTCGCCTGTCGAATTGGCAGCTTTTTGCGGGCGGAAGGGGGGCGGCGACCCTGAGGCGACCACGGCGGGGCGATGTGTGCGCAGTGTTGCGCCTCTGTCACGCCAGGATGCGTACCTATCCCGGAGCTGAACGTGAGAACATGTGGCACGTAGACAGAAAGTCGCCGCGGCATTGGAAAAAAAGCGGGACTTTGCAACGAAAATGCGCGAGTTTCTGCACAAAGCGCCCCGTTTTCTGAATCTTCTTGCCCGTCGGAAGTCCGCAAGGGAGGCTGTTTCGCCGTCAGGCGGGGCGTTCCATCTTCAGAGGTGACTCGATGCGAACGAAGGAGGGGAAAGAGGGAAGCCTTTCACTGCAAAAAATCCCCTTTGCAAGGGCGAGGGTGCGCTGCAAAGGGGATCTATTCGAAATGTGCTGCCCGATGGGCAACGGTGATTAGGCTTGATGTTGCGGGCGGAAGAGATCGTTGACCGTCTTCACGGGATTGAACGTGCTGAGCGGCACTTCAACGAAGACGGTGTTCCAGTCGCTCATAGCGCCATTCCAGAGGCCGGGGAGTTCGAGTGCCAGCAATTCTTTGCCGTCTTTGGATTTGCGGGAAATGAAACCGGTGGCGGGATCGACGAAATCGGGCAAATGGAATTTTTCGCCGTTGAAGTCGCGCAGACCACACACGAGATCGACGGGATTGAAGTGCGTGCCTTGTTCGAAGAGCGCTTTTTTGCTCGGATCGTTCATGTCGATCTGGCTGCTCTCGAGGATCTGGAGCGAAACACTCCCGTCGGGATTGTAAGCGAGGAAGGGGCCACCGCCGGGTTCGCCGACATTGCGCACCATGCCGCAGACGCGCATCGGGCGGTTGAGCCGGCAATAGAGATAGTCGAGGAGTTCGAGTCCTTCGAGGGCTTCTGCAGCATCGCTGTGGCAGTGGAGATCCTTTTCGACGAACTGCAACATCTCGTGCAGGCGCTCTTCACTCACATCGCCCGCTTCGAGTTCTTCGAGATAGGCGAAAGCACGGGCTTGCAAGCTGACGAGCAGACCAGCAAGCACCTGTTTGTAGGTGACGGTGTCGGCCTTCAACCGGTCGGGGCAGACATTGTCGACGGTTTTGACGAAGACCACATCGGCATCGAGGTCGTTGAGGTTTTCGATCAGGGCGCCGTGTCCGCCGGGGCGGAAGAGCAGGCTACCGTCTGCGTTACGGAACGGCGTGCCGTCGGGGTTGGCAGCTACTGTGTCGGTGGAAGGTTTCTGCTCGGAGAAGGTGATGTCGAGTTGCACACCCTCGTTTTGAACAAAACGCGGAGCGCATTTTTCGGCCAGTGCTTCGAAAAGGGCGCGGTGTTCGGGCGAAACGGTGAAGTGGAGTCGCACTTGGCGGTCGGCGCAGGCATATTTCACCCCTTCCACGAGGTGCTCCTCGAACGGTGTGCGTGCTCCGTCGGCATAGCGATGGAATTGTAGCAGTCCCTTGGGCAGGCGGCCGTAATTGAGTCCTTCGGGCAGCAGCAAACCGGCCACTACTTTCTTGTATTCGCCTTCGGCTACGAGCGCAGCGCTGTCTTTGCCGTGCAACTTCACCAGGGCTGCATCGAGCGCACCGAGAAACGGGGCGTGGGGCAGGTTTTCGAAGAAGGTTTGGGTGAAGGTGTCGGTCGGTGTGTCGGATGTGCCGTCGAGGAAGGCAAAGAGATCTTTGAACATGCGGCTTGCAGCGCCGGAAGCGGGTACGAACTTGATCACTTCATGGTTGCCTTCGTTGAGGTAGCGCTCCCATGCAGCGAGATAGAGGTTGCGTTCCGTCTCGGAGGGGACGTAGATGCCACCGTTGTCCACCGATGCGGCGGCTTCCAGTTCAAGGAAGGGGAAACCGTGCTTGAGGTCGGCTAATTGTCGGTTGAATTGCTCCTCGCTGATGCCTTTGCGGTCGAGGAGTTCGCGGTCTTGTGGAGTAAGCATGTAGATTGGAGTTGATTGCAGGGATTAGGTATTTGACGACTGCCCGGTGCGGCTCGGCGCTGCCGGTGCGTTGGGGGCGTAATGGTCGAGGGGAGCATGGGGCCGGTTCGTAGACGTAAGCGAGACCGAACTAAAACGAGGCTGCCCGTGGGAAGGGGAGATCACGCCCGGAAGAATGCTTTCCAATACGGATTTTCTTCGTCGAAGATTCTTTTTTCTTCCGCGGAGAGCTTGTGCGGATAGTCAGAGAATAGATTGTAGATTTTCTTTCGGTCGAAGGAAAAGAGGTAGAGTCCTATATTGTCGACCGTATCGACCCACCAGATGCGGTCTGTGTCGTTTTCTTTGTAGAAATCGTATGGCATGGTGAATAGGTTGTCTCGGGGGCTATGGCGACGGACGGGGCCATCGGGAAACTTCAATGGTCGATGCGCACTTTGGCCACGAGTTTCCTCATCGTGCCTCGGCCGATGATGGGGGCGTGGGCGTCGTCGGGAAAACAAATGTAGCACTGTCCCGGCTGAATTTCGAAGTAGGTCTGTGCGGGTCCGGGATAGAATGCACGATCGAGCTGCGCATCGTAGGGCACAAGGGGAGTTGTGAGCGAAGACAGGGGCGACCAACCGCAAACCTCGGTACCCGAAAGCGGAAAATGCACGTCGATGTAGCAGCGGTGGACTTCTAGCAGCTGTTCCTCGCGGGTTTTCATCGTCGTTTCGTCGACGTTGATGAAGAGCTGTTCGCCGTCTATCACGATGCGCCCGGTGGGTGCCTGCGTGAGGTCGTGCTGTTCGAGATAGTCAGTGAGCCGGAGGAAGCCGGGATGTAGGGAGGCGTAAGCGCGAAGGCGAGAGATTTCGTCGAGAATCATGGGGCAGAAGTCTATCGGTGGGGAACTATGCATACAAAAGTAGTGCGTTCTGCCATGTAGAGCAAGAGAAAACGCGGGATTTTCGCCGAGGGAGGCAAAAAGACGAGGATGCGGAGTGGCGAAGCGTCGTTCCGTGGGGCGCGAGTGGGGTGGTGGGTTGTGAAGTGTGGACGAAGACGGGGCGCTCGCCCGAGTCGGTGCCGAACGGGCGGCCGGCTGTGCTCGGTGCCGGTCAAGGAGTGGGGGAGTGCGGCGCGCCAACGACAAGGAGCGTACGAAAAAACGCGCCCTTCGACCGTGGCATGGTCGAGGGGCGCGTGTAGGTGCGCAGAAATGCGAAGTCTGTGGTGCGCGCGGAGGCAAGCATCATTGCATGTCTTTGGCGCTTTTGATGGTAACCTCCACGATCTTCGTGGGATCGAGCTCGCGATTGCGGCGTTCGGTGGCTTCGACCACTGCGTCGGCGAGGTGGGCGAAGGCTTGCCCCGTGAGGGTCTCAGCGCGGAGGGCTACCGGTTCGCCGCTATCGCCCCCGTCACAAATGCTTTGCACAATGGGAATTTGCGCAAGTACGGGCACGTTGAGTTCTTCGGCCAATCGGGTGGCGCCTTCGCGGCCGAAAATGTAGTAACGGTTGTTGGGCAACTCGGCAGGTGTGAACCAAGCCATGTTTTCCACGAGGCCCAGGATGGGCACATTGACTTTTTCGTTGCGATACATGTCGATGCCCTTGCGTGCATCGGCCAGTGCCACCTGTTGCGGGGTGCTGACAATGACGGCGCCGGTGATGGCGAGCGTTTGCAGGAGGGTGAGGTGAATATCGCTCGTGCCGGGCGGCGTGTCGATGATGAGGTAGTCGAGTTCTCCCCAATCGGCGTCGGCAATGAGCTGCCGGAGCGTGTTGGAGGCCATGGAGCCGCGCCAGAGTGTGGCCGTTTGCGGGTTGACGAAGAAGCCGACAGAGAGAAGTTTTACCCCGTATTTGAGTGCGGGGATGAGGAGTTGGCGGCCTTCGACGATGTGTGCGTAAATTTGTTCGCTTTCGACGCTGAACATTTTGGGCATGGACGGACCGAAAACGTCGGCATCGAGCAGGCCCACTTCGTAGCCTTGGGCGGCCAAAGCCACGGCGAGGTTGGCGGAGACGGTGCTTTTGCCCACCCCGCCCTTGCCGGAGCTGACGGCAATGATGTTTTTGACGCCGGGCAGGAGTTTTTCGGGTTCGGGGCGCTCGGCTTGTCGATAAACGGGGGTGATTTCGACTTGCACGTCGGGACTGATCTCACGATGTATGGAAGCCTCGATCGATTTGAAGAGGCTTTTCATGAAGGGATCGGGGTTCTTGTCGAAGACGATGGAGAAACTCACTTTCATGCCGTCGATGTGCGGCTGATCGTCGAGCATATCGGCTTCGATGATCGTCTTTCCGTTGCCGGGATAGCGAATACCGGCCAAGACGTCTGTGATGAGTTTGGGATAGAGGGTCATGTGAAAAGGACAAGAGGGGGAGGTTCAGCATTCGAAGTCGACAGCGACGCGACTTTCGGCCACGCGCTTCGCATATTCCACCACTTTGAGGTGTTCGGGGTGGTTGGCGTAGCGCGACAAGGCGTCGAGATCGTCGACCGTTACGGTGAGAACGCCATCATACGAGGCGGCGGAGCGGAGCACATCGACGCCGTATTCGAGAGAGTGGAGTTCGGGCACCACCCCCACGAGGGCTTCGAGGTGTTGTTTCATCCAAGCGGAGTGTTCGAGGGCAGTTTTTCCTTCGGCGCCGTCTTTGAAGCGCCACATGACGATATGTTTGAGCATGAGATTGCGGGATATGGGGATGAATGAAAATTATTTTGTCTTGTTGAGTTCCGAACGTTTGTGCCGATTGTAGGAACGATAGTCGTCCATCTCGATTTCGACATCGGGTTCCGCGAGCGTTCCGGCTTGCGGGAGGCGGAACTTGAGGTATTTGATGGTGAGGCCTCGGTCGATCCACTGCTGTTCGTAGTAGGTTCTGATGCCGAGAATGTCTGCCACCTCCTTGTTCTCGTTGGCTGCCAGGGTGTGATAGAGATCGTCGGTGCGGAATTCGACAGGGAGCCCGTTGGCTTTCACCAGCA
>ERZ1674243.261-NODE-262-length-7867-cov-8.926139_pt1 | contig 7867 bp, 7 predicted proteins | sample MGYA00581201_ERZ1674243 | MGnify/ENA primary metagenome ERZ1674243 (study PRJEB41354, sample SAMEA4873342) | human saliva metagenome | biome: human-associated habitat [ENVO:00009003]; feature: mouth environment [ENVO:08000002]; material: saliva material... | reverse complement strand
GTGCCGCAATCTTTGGTTTTCACCTGACGGTGGCGCCTGCCCGCGGTCTGTCTGCGCTTTTCTGGCAGGTCGTGGTGAACCTGGCCTGTAGCGTTGTGCTGCTGGCGGCCGGCCTGTGGGCGCAGCATTGTTGTCGTATTCCGCCGGGGGAGGACGAGGACGATTCTCCCTCCGGTTCCGTGAAGTCGCGAGAGGGAGGAACCTATGCCGGCTCCTAAATCGAACAATTATTCTCAGAATCCCATGCCGCAGGGCGGCGGCCCGGGACAGAACCCCGCGCCGGGCGCGCCGACCGCACGACCCGCCGGGGTCCCCCTGGGCCTGCCCGGCGTGGGCGGGCCTGCACCCCGGCAGGCCGCACCCGACCCGCAGTGGCAGCCCGCGGCCCCCGGCTACCTGAAGGTTCGCTTCATCCACACCGTGGCCGCGTTCGTGCCGGTGCTGCTGGTGGGGCTGGGCCTGGATGCACTCGCGGTTCTGACCGACGGACCCCTGTGGATGCGCATCCTGGGCGTGCTGGTGGCTCTCGTTGCGGTGTTCTGGGGCGGCTGGTGGCTGCTCACCACCCCGCGCCGCACCCGCGCCCTGGCCTACGCGCTGGAGAGCAACCACCTCATGACCCGCCGCGGCCTGGTTTTCCGCAGCATCACTTCGATTCCGTACGGGCGCATCCAGTACGTTGACGTCGATTCGGGACCGCTCGAGCGTCTCAGCGGGGTGTCGCGTCTGACGGTGCGCACCGCCGGTGAGGCCGCCGGCACGGTTGTGGTGTACGGCGTCCCGAACGACATCGTGGATGCGGTCCGTGCCGAGCTGGTGCGCCGCGCCGATGAGCGAATGGCGGCCCTGTAATGAGCGCGCCCGTTCCGAACAATAACGTCCCGAGCGGTGGCGCGCCGGGCGGTCAGGGCGTGGGCGGCCCCGGCGGTCCGCAGGAACAGACGTGGTGGCGCGCCGATATCCGCACGTTCATCATGAACCTGTGGTTCATTATTCTGCTGGCCTTCGGCTTCTTTCAGAGCATCATTCTGAATATTCTGACCACCCCGCCGAACGAGTGGGGCACGCGCCTGACGCAGGTGTTCAACGAGGACGACAGCTATTTCAGCGCGACGTATTCGCAGCTGATTGGCTTCGTCGTTCTGGTGCTGATTCTGTTTGCTGGCTCGCTTCAATGGTGGTTCACCCGCTATCACCTGGATGAGCTGGCGATTCACCGCCGCAGCGGTATCTTCTTCAAGAAGGAGCGCACGATCCGCCTGGAGAGCGTGCAGAGCGTGGATATTTCCCGTCCGCTGGTGGTGCGCCTGCTGGGCCTGTCGGAGCTGCGTTTTGAGGTTGCGGACGGCTCCGGCGAGGCGCTGCACATCAAGTACCTGTCGCGGGCGAAGGCCACCCGGTTGCGTCATGCGGCTCTGCAGAGCATCTCGATTCTGCGGGCTCAGGGCAGGGGAGCCCGGGCCGGCTACCGGTCGGATGCGCCGCTCCCCTCGGGCGCGGCTTCCTCTACCCCCTCGGCTCAGCCTGCATCCCCGGCTCAGCCTGCTCCCTCGATTCAGGCCGGTGCGCCCCGGCCCGGCGTATCCCAGTCCAGCGTGCCCCAGCCCGGCGTCTCGCAGCCTCATCCTGCGCAGTCCGACTCGGCTTCCGCGGCCTACCCCGCCGCTTCGCCCGCTCCGGCCGGAAACTTCCCCGAACCCGGTAACCCCGAGGGTGCGGTGGCCTTCCGCATCTCGACCGGCACCCTCATCATGTCGATTCTGCTGGAGAACCTCGTGTGGGTTATCCCGCTGGTCATCGTCATGGGTATGGGCGCAATTATCACGGCAATTTTCAGTGGAATCAGCCCGCTGTACATCCCGATGTTTGCCCTCCCGAGCCTCGGCGCGCCGCTCATCGGTTACGCGGGCGCGCTGTGGGCCCGCTTCGATAACTCCGCGCGGTTCAGGATTTATTGCGGTGACCGCGGGGCCCTCACCCTGCGCTACGGCTTCACCGGAACCCACACGCAGAACGTGCTGCCGGAGCGCGTGCAGGCGGTTCAGGTTGAGCAGTCGATTCTCTGGAAGATGTTCGGTTGGTACCGCATCAAGATGACCATCGCCGGCGTGGGTATCGACAGACCCGATCAGGGCGGGCTGACCCGCAACGTGGCCCTGCCGGTGGGCAATGCGCGCGAGACCGCCGCGGTGCTGCGTCTGCTCCTGCCGGGGCTGGACGAGCAGCAGGCGCAGGTGCTCATGGCCGCGGCGCGCAGCTCCCAGAAGCGACAGGTGCCCGGTGCCCCGCAGATGCTGCAGGTGCCGTCCACGGCCCGCTGGCTTGACCCGCTCACCCTGCACGTTAAGGGCCTGACCAGCATTAACGCCTCTGCGCAGGGGGCTCAGAGCCCCGCCTCCTCGCGCCCTGACGCGAACATCGAGGAGCACGCCCGCGGCGATCTGCTGCTAATCCGTAACGGCTTCTTGGTGCGCAGGCTGTCGGTGCTACCGGTGCGGCGCGTGCTGGGCGTGCGCTGGACCCAGGGCCCGCTCGAGCGTGCGTGCGAATGCGCCACCCTGCGCTTCGACGTTGCGAAGGGCCCGGTGAGCACCACCATGAAGCACCTGCCGCCGCGCACGAGCCTGATTATCGCTTCGACCCTCACGGAGCGGCTGGAGGGTACCCGCGCCTACTACCGCGTGCCCGAGGCGCGTTAGCGCCGGAACCTCAACCGGCAAGGCCCGCCCGCACCACTCGGTGCGGGCGGGCCTCGCGCCGTCTGCGCCGCCTCAGCGGCTCTCCACCACCCGACGCGCGGCCGGGTTATCCACAGGCGTAAACCAGCCGGAGGCGCCGCCCGGTGCGGGCGAATATACTTAAGAACCGTGGTACACCATTCAAAACCCGCCCGTTTGGGCATCGGAATCATTTCAGCCGGGAAGGTTGGCGCCGTCCTCGGCGCGGCCCTGCGCGCCTGCGAGCACACGATTGTGGGTGTTCACGCGGTGTCCGAGGCCTCCCGGGAGCGCGCCGCGATGCTGCTCCCCGATGTGCCGCTGCTTCCGGTGGAACAGATTGCCGAACGGAGCGAACTGCTGATTCTGGCCGTCCCCGACGACGAGCTGCCGGGCCTCATCACCTACCTGGCCTCCTCCGGGAGCATCACCGCCGGTCAGCTTTTGGTGCACACCTCCGGCCGCCACGGCACGGAGGTTTTCGCCCCCGCAACGGCCCTAGGCGCCATCGGCCTGGCCATTCACCCGGCCATGACCTTCACGGGCCTGTCCATGGACCTGCAGCGGTTGAACGGCACGAGCTTCGCGGTGACCGGCCCCGCCCCCTTCCTGCCCATCGCGCAGGCCCTGGTGGTTGAGATGGGTGGCGAGCCCGTCCACGTGGCCGAAGCCGACCGAGCCCTATACCACGCAGCCCTGGCCCACGCCTCGAACCACCTCGTGACGATTCTGGGCCAGGCTCAGCAGATGCTCGCATCCATCGGCATTGAGGACCCGGCCCACTACATGAGTCCGCTGGTCCGCGCGGCCGTGGATAACGCGCTCGCAAGCGGCGAAGGGGCCCTAACCGGTCCCGTTGCGCGCGGCGATGCGGGTACCGTGGCCGCCCACATGAGGGCGCTCGGCGAGTATACACAGGGAGAAAAAACAGGTGATATTACAGACTCTTACGCCGCTCTGGCGCATGCGACCGTAAAAAGGGCGCATAATAGAGGTTTGTTAAACGATGAACAACTGGAACGGATCGAAAGCCTGGTGGAACCTTCCGCGAACGTGGAGTACACCGGCGACACCGACGATTCTGCCCCCGAAAACAAGGAGTTCTCGTCATGACTGAGACTTCGATGCCCCGCGTCGTGACCACTATTGCGGAGTTCCGCACCGCTATCGCGCAGGCTTTGGCCACCGCGCAGGACGCCCTGGACCGTGCTGCCCGCCTCGAGGCGGAGCAGAACGGCACTGACGTTCAGTACCGTACCGCCACCCTGGGTTACGTGCCCACCATGGGTGCTCTCCACGACGGCCACGCCACACTGTTGCGCCGCGCTTCCGAGCAGAACGACGTTGTTGTCGCCTCTGTGTTTGTGAACCCGCTGCAGTTCGGCCCCGGCGAGGACTACGAGGCGTACCCGCGTACCCTCGAGGCCGACGCCGAGCTGGCTGGTGCCGCCGGCGTGAGCATCATCTTCGCCCCCTCGGTGGAGGAGATGTACCCCGACGGCGACCCGCTGATCCGCATCTCGAGCGGTGAGCTGGGCACCAAGTTCGAGGGCGCAACCCGCCCCGGACACTTCGACGGCGTGCTGACCGTGGTGAATAAGTTCTTCAACATCATTCGCCCCGCCGCCGGCTCACACCCGGTAAACGCGTACTTCGGCCAGAAGGACGCCCAGCAGTACATCCTGATTCAGCGCATGGTTCACGACTTCAACCACGACGTGACCCTGCGCCCCGTGGCCATTGTGCGCGACGATAACGGCCTGGCCCTCTCCTCGCGCAACGGCTACCTGTCGGATGAGGAGCGCGAATCGGCTCTGGTGCTCTCCCGCACCCTGGCCATGCTGCGCGAGAACTCGCTGAACCGCGGCTTCCACGAGATTGACCTGGAGGGCGCGCGCGAGCGCATCAACTCCACCCCGGGCGTGCGCCTCGATTACCTGGAACTGGTCGACCCGATGACCTTCGGCGAGCCGACCGAGGATTCGGAGCGTGTGCTGGCCCTGGTCGCCGCGTATGTGGGCCCGACCCGCCTGATTGACAACATGGACCTGCGCTAAGCGTTCGCTGAATTTCGTTTAGAGACTTCCCAACACACTACACAGATAGGTATCACCGTGAGCACTGAGCACCACGCCGCACCGGCAATTGCTGATATGTCCGAGCAGATGCAGATTCGCCTGGAGAAGCGCGCGAAGCTGATTGAGTCGGGTCGTGAGGCATACCCGGTGGGCTTGCTGGATTCCGAGGGTAACCGTGTGGAGCCCAACCACATCGAGGATCTGCGCGCCGAGTACGACCCGAAGCTGGAGTCCGGCGAGCTGAAGGCTGGCGACGAGACCGACCGCGTGGTGCACGTGGGCGGCCGCGTGGTGTTCGTTCGTAACACCGGTAAGCTGTGCTTTGCGACCCTGCAGGGCGGTACCGAGGGTAAGCGCATCCAGGCGATGCTGTCGCTGGCTGAGGTGGGCGAGGAGTCCCTGGCCGAGTGGAAGTCCCTGGTTGACCTGGGTGACCACGTGTTCGTGACCGGCCGCGTGATTGTTTCTCGCCGCGGTGAGCTGTCCATTATGGTGACTGACTGGAAGATGGCGTCGAAGGCGCTGCGCCCCATGCCGGTTCTGCACAAGGACCTGAACGAGGAAACCCGCGTTCGCCAGCGTTACCTGGACCTGATGGTTCGCGATGAGGCTCGCGAGCTGGTGAAGAAGCGAGCCCTGATTACCCGCACCGTCCGCCGCGTGCTGGAAGATCACGGCTACATTGAGGTTGAGACCCCCGTTCTGCAGCTGGTGCACGGTGGCGCGACGGCTCGCCCGTTCCGTACTCACCTGAACGCTTTTGACCAGCCGATGACCATGCGTATTGCGACTGAGCTGCCGCTCAAGCGTGCAGTGGTTGGTGGCATTGACCGCGTGTACGAGATTGGTCGCGTGTTCCGTAACGAGGGCGTGGACTCGACCCACAGCCCCGAGTTCACCACCCTGGAGTGCTACGAGACCTATGCTGATCAGTTCGTGATGGCTGAGCGCATGAAGGAGATTATCCAGAGCTGCGCGAAGGCTGTCGGCACTGAGCGTATTGAGACTGAGAACGGCACCATTGACCTGTTTGGTGAGTGGAAGTGGGTTGGCGTGTACCCGGGCCTGTCCGAGGCTGTGGGCGTTGAGATCACCCCCGAGACTGACGCTTCCGTTCTGCGCGAAATTGCTGAGAAGCACGAGGTGGACATCGACCCGAAGTGGGACGCTGAGAAGCTGGTGACCGAGCTCTTCGGAGAGATCGTTGAGCCGACCCTGGTGAACCCGACCTTCGTGTACGATTACCCGCCGAGCGCTCAGCCGCTGGCCCGCCCGCACCGTTCCGGTGCGCCGCTGATTGAGGCCTGGGACCTGATTATCGGCGGCATGGAGCGCGGTACCGCGTTCTCCGAGCTGATTGACCCGGTGATTCAGCGTGAGCGTCTGACCGCCCAGTCGCTGCTGGCTGCCGCCGGTGACGATGAGGCGATGGAGCTGGACGAGGACTTCCTGCGCGCCCTGGAGCACGGTGCACCCCCGATGGGTGGCATCGGTCTGGGCATCGATCGTCTGATTATGCTGCTGGCCGGCGACCAGGACCCGGAGCGTCCGGGTACCGTGGTGCGTCAGCCCGGTATTCGCGAGACGATTCTGTTCCCGCTCATGAAGCCGGAAGCTTAATTTCTTATCTTGGGGGCCCGGACTCGTTCCGCGCGTGTTTGCCGGGGCGTTCCGGGTTTGAACGCGGCGGGGGCCGCGGGCGCGTGTGCGCTCGCGGCCCCCGCTCTCGTATGCCCTGCCCGAGTGAATCCGGTACTCAGCCCTATATGGGCTTGGGCGGGCTCGGCTCCGTGTTTCTCGTAGTCGTGTTTTCATCTCGGCGTTTTTGCTTCGGTGCTTTCGGATGTGGTGTTTTCGGGCGGCTTTTATCGGTTTGAAATTCTCCGGCTGTCGCTTAGTTTTGGCTAGTCAGCCGTATATGGGGACGGCGAGCGAAAAGTATTCTCGGTGAAGACTTACGGATTCGCAATGAATAGGGGCGTGCGGGTGTGGAATATACCGTTGAGATAGTTTTGCCATTCCGCGCGGGATGAAGGATTATCCGCGAGATTATTCCTGCTGATTTCCTTACGCGCACCATTCAAATGCACGCGGCGCGTCTCTAGCGTTCGACCGGTGGGCTATTTAATGAGTCGACCCGCACAGCGGAGGCGATAATATGCGTACAGAGAACAGCCTCCGTATTGCCGATGATTTGGGGACGATATTCCCGAAAATATTCCTCATATTATTCTCGGGTGTTATTTACCCGTCTATTTTGCCGGTTTGCGCAATGAACGCCTCCGGTATTTCTGTTACGATATATAGGAAATTAGTACATATGTATATCCGGAACACTTTTTCTCTATCAATTTTCGATAGGGGCTTCAGGGTTTTGCGCCCATAGGATATATGCAACAGATGAGGGAGGTGCCATTTATGGCACAGAAGGTTCGCATCATCCTTGAAGACGATTTGGACGGCGGCCCCGCCGACGAGACCATCCGCTTCGGCCTGGATGGCGCTCACTATGAGATTGATTTGTCCTCCGCAAACGCCGCACGTCTGCGCGACGCTATCCGTCCTTTCGTAGCTAAGTCCCGCCGCGTGCAGGGCTCCGCTCAGCGCACCCGCGCACCCCGCGGTACCGCCGCTCCGGTCAAGCGTAACCCCGAGACCGCAGCGATTCGCGAGTGGGCTAAGGCTAACGGCCACAAGGTTTCCGACCGTGGCCGCATCCACCAGGACATTCAGGATGCATACTACGCAGCAATGAAGGAACAGGCTTAATTTCTAGCCCCTTCGGGTTTTGCTCCGCGCGGAGCAAATGCATTGTGTGCGCTCACGGCGGATAGCGATTATCGCTATCCGCCGTGAGCGTTTTTATGCGGCGGTAAATATCGGGGCCGCGGCGTGAGGATTTGAATTATCAATCCTGGAGGGTGGGGGAAAGCGTGCGGTGTCCTACCGAGGCACCAGCATGTTTAATTTACTTGTAAAACATATTGTTGGCAGCGGAGAGTGCAATTTCTTGCACTCGCCAGAATGTACAGACGGAATGTCGATATCATTGCGTCCGTATTTATAAGGGCA
>ERZ1674243.257-NODE-258-length-7957-cov-3.949000_pt1 | contig 7957 bp, 5 predicted proteins | sample MGYA00581201_ERZ1674243 | MGnify/ENA primary metagenome ERZ1674243 (study PRJEB41354, sample SAMEA4873342) | human saliva metagenome | biome: human-associated habitat [ENVO:00009003]; feature: mouth environment [ENVO:08000002]; material: saliva material... | reverse complement strand
TATTATATAAAAAGAAAAGAAAAAGAAAAGAAAAATATTATTATAATACGCACGAGAAAATTTTTTTTCGTTTTTTCTATTTTTACATTCTTTCACAATTAAAAGAAAGAAAAACAAAGAAAAGAAAGAAGCATTTCTTATGTTTGTTGTTTTAATTTTTCTTGCATCATTTCAAAATCTTTTCTTATATCTGTGGCGAGAACTTTTGCGTACGTGCTTTCGGTTATTTTGGTAGACGAGTGTCCGAGCATTTTTGAAATGTGTTCCATTCTCACGCCAAGCGAAAGGGTCATTACAGCGTACGTGTGTCGTGCCCAGTGAGAGGATATTGGCTTATCTATACCAGCATACGATGCAACGACTTTCAAATACTGATTGTACTTTCCGTTGCTTATGATAGGTAGTTTGTAGTTGTATTTCTTTAAAACCTGCATTGCCTTGTCGAGTATCATCACGAAATATTCTTCGCCCGTCTTTTGTCTTTTGTCTCTAATGATATAACAGTTATCGTGTTCCTCTGTTTCCAAAAAGTCGAATTTTGCTAAGTCGCCGTATGAAAGACCTGTGTAGCTTTGGAATATAAACAAATCCCTGACACGTTCTACAGCCTTGTCTTTTATCGTACAGCGTTCTATCTGTTTTAGTTCGTCCATTGACAGATACTTTATGCCTTTAGACTTTCCACGCTCTATTTTTAGTTTGCTGTATGGGTTGGTTGTAATGTAGTCGAACCTTATAGCCTCGTTAATGTATGCTTTAAGCCTCTTGTGATAGCCGTAGATGGTTGTCTGCAGATAATTCTTACCGTGTAACCAGTCATCAAACTTTGTGATATTGGCAGTCGTTATGTCGGAGAAGTGTTCTATGTATTTAAATTCTTCGAGTGCTGTCAATAGAGTTCTGTGTACCCTCTTTGTAGTTTTCCTAATATCTCCACGCTCAATCAATCGTTCTGCAATGAACTCTATAAACGTCAGACTGCTATCATTGGCACTTGTGCGTTTCATAAAACTTGTAAGTTCGTCGAATGAGAAAGGAACGTTACGTTGTACTCCGTCCTTTATGAAGTCCTGTACCTGTTTTAGTTGTGCGTCTAAAGTATCGTTGTATTCAAAAGTGTGTGGCGAATTGACAACCTTGTATCGTTCGTCCCATTGGTCAGCGTACACTTTTATTCCTGTTGAGAACCATTTACGCTTTCTTTCGTGCATAACTTCCAGCTGTACCAATCCTTTTTTGTCTTTCGTTGCAACGTGTTTTCTGTCAAACACAAGTCTAACCATAGCGTATTTCATATAATTATTTGTTTTTTGGTATCACAGATGGTATCGCATAGGGTACAAAACTATAACCGTTATTGTCCGTTAATGTCCGTTATATCCCGCTTAGCGTTAATCCTAATTTTATTATAACTTTCTAACTATCAGTTGCAAACTCCTCATTATCAATAAAATAGGAGAGTTACCAACTCCCCTATTAAGTGATTCCGTTGGGGTTCGAACCCAAGACCCACAGCTTAGAAGGCTGTTGCTCTAATCCAACTGAGCTACGGAACCAACAATTCGGCTGCAAAAGTACGGCTTTTATTCGTTTTCACCAAAAGAATAGTAAAGTTTTTTAGTTTGCGCCTCTTTATTCGTACCTATTAACAGGTTTACGTATAGGGCAAAACCAACAGTTATAAGCTGCAAGCCACATACAGTAAGGTGTGTGTGTAGCGAGTTATATATTAAGTTTCGTACAATAAAGGCAGACAAACAGAGCAGTCTACACATTCTACTTAAACTGATTAAGGAACGAGTCGGCTTGCGTATTTCCTAAATTCTTCGCTTTTTCGATATTGGCAATACCCTCCTGTTTCTGATTGTTTTTACACTGTGCAATGCCAAGAACAAGATAAGCCTCTGCATAGTCGTCTTTTAAAGCAATTGCTTGTTTGGCAGCAATAATAGCCTCGTCTAACTTGTTTAGTCGTAGCAGCAAATTAGCCGCTTCGGCGCAGTAGATAGGTTCAGCCGGATCGAGTCGAGCAGCTATCAGAATATCTTGTAGAGCTTGTTGCCACAACTTTCCTTTTACTTCTATCTGTTCGCGCAAATAGTAGAAATCTGCCTCTAAAGTGCCTTGATTAAGATATTCGTACACATAGAGGTCTTTCATAGCATCGCGATACTTTCCCATTTTGTTAAATTGCTGTGCGCGCGCCAAGAAATAAGGAGACGATGTTTCCATATAAGGCGTGTCGCATAGTTCAACACATTGGTTCAGCAATGCAAGAACAGCCTCGTTGCTTGCATTAAGTTTTTCTTGGCATTGCGCCATTTCTAAGTATAGTTCGGGATTTTTAATAGGCGTATTTGTAAGCGCTTCAAAGTCGGTATATGCTTGTTGGTAATTGCCTTTTGTGTAAACAATTTGAGCCTGAAGATGTTTGTATACAGGAGCAGGATTAAGTTTATAAGCCTCGTTAGCCTCGTTCATAGCCTTATCTAAAGTCCAGCCTTGTGCTTTTGCCTTATCGGCGATGGCAGCCGTTGTTACACCCTGAAAAATTAGTCTACCATAGTTATAGTGTGCTTCGTCTTTAGCAGTAGTTTTAGCTATAGCTTGTTGCAATGTCTTATCAGCTTCGGCAACCTCTCCATTCGCTAAAAGTTTAGTAGCCAATGTAACGTAACCATTATTCAGCGTAGGAAACTTTTGCAGAAAATCGTTAATGGTAGCCATTCGGAGCGACTCTATTTTTGTTGCAGACAACATTAATGCAATAATAGCCTCGTCGGGCTGTTGCGGTAATGCTATTCTAATTCCAGACTGTAAGAGCGTAGGATCGTTTTGAGAAAGACCAGTTAGCACAAAGTCGTTGGCATATTTTGCATCGGTAGCACTTTGCAGAGTTCCGTTGCTATTGTAAATGCCTACTATTTGTCCTTTATCGTTCAGCACCGGTGCCCCGTTATATTTTTCAGAGGCAGTTGTGGAAAGCACACAGTAGTTATACTTCGTCATAAATTTTTCCACCTTATCTATATTAGCCTTTATAGGGGCGCCAGCTTGTGAGGGCATAACAATCCATGCAGCTGAATTGGCAACAACCGATGGTGCAAACAGAGCAGCATTAGTTTTGGCTGTTATCTTAAACTTTGCCACATCGTAAAGCTCGTTTGCTCCCAATATTGTTTCCACACTATATTTTTGTCCGTTGTTATCGGTAACTTCAGCTTTCATAGCCCCCACAAAAGGTTTCCATGTGCTAACACAAATGCCATTGTTTGAGACGAAAACACCATTAGACGTGGAGAGAATGGAACCTTTTGCATCGAAGGTGGTGAGAGTAAAGGTTGTGTTTGCAGCCTTTTTTACAGCCGCTGGTTGTGCTGTTGCTACAGTGGCAATGCCCAGACAGAGCATTAGAAGAATAGAGAATATTTTTATTGGTTTCATACTTTTATATTCGTTTACGATGGTTGATTACTGTTTATTAGTTCGCGTGCATTCTGTAGTGCAGCCTCTGACACGTCAGAACCAGACAACATTTGTGCTATTTCTGCAACACGTTCTTCGCTTGTTAGCTTGCGCAATTTGCTGGTGGTTCCAGTAGCAGAGTCGTGTTTCTCTACCTTATAGTGCGTTGTGCCCAAAGCAGCTATTTGTGGTAGGTGGGTAATAGAAATAACTTGTTTATTGTTGCTACCCATTTGGCGCATAACAAATGCCATTTGCTGTGCAATTTTTCCACTAACGCCAGTATCTATCTCATCGAAAATAATGGTAGGAAGTTTAACCGCTCCACTTATCATAGATTTAAGCGACAGCATTACACGTGCTATTTCGCCGCCCGATGCAACTTGTGCTATGGGTTGCAACGGACTGTTGCGATTTGCAGAGAAAAGAAATTGCACCTTGTCTGCTCCATCGTCAGCAAGTGGCTTCGACTCGAACTGTATATCGAACTGCACATTGAGAATGCCCATTGGTATGAGTTTTTCTTTCATTTCTTTCTGAATAGTTTTTGCAGCTTTTTCTCGTCCTTTGGTTAGTATAGCCGCTTGTTTTGCACAGTCGGTTTGTTTTGCAACAAGAGTTTGTTCAGCATCTTTCAGCAATTCGTCGCTATTGTCTATACTGTCCAACTTAAGTTTCAAGTTAGCTTGTATTTCGAGTAACTCGGCAATAGTTTCTACGTGGAATTTCTTTTCGAGATGGTATATCTTATCTAACTGTTCGTTGATAAAATCTAATCTGTTGGGATCGAAATCAATATCGGCAGCAGCTCTGCTAACTTCCTCTGCAATGTCTTTTATCTCAATATACACGGTGTCTAAACGTGTATTCAGTTCGTTAGCTTTCGGGAAAACAGCTGTTATATTAGCCAAATTGTCGGTAGCAGACCTTAATTGTTGTACGGCACCAGTTTCCTCGCCATTCAAGAGATTGTCTGCACAAAACAGCGACGACTTAATATCTTCGGCGTGCGTAAGAGTTTTAGCCTCAGCTTCCAACTCTTCTTGTAGTCCATCTTGTAAGTTTGCACTTGCAATTTCTTCATACTGGAAGCGTGTAAATTCTTCGTTTTCCGAACTCTCTTTCAATTGTTTTTTAATTTCTGCCAATTTGCGTTCGGCATCTTTATACGCTTTAAAGGTGGTTGCGTAAGCAATGCGTTCTTTATCGTTATCTGCCAAAATATCTATAACATTCAGCTGAAAATCTTCTTTTTGCAATAGCAAGTTTTGGTGTTGCGAATGTATATCCACAAGTTGGTCGCCCAATTCGCGCATTAAGTTAAGCGGCACAGGTGTGTCGTTAATAAATGCACGCGACTTTCCGTTGCTGCTAATTTCTCGTCGTAGAATAGTTTCGTTAGAATCGAAATCGATATTGTTTTCGGTAAAGAAGTCTTCGAAAGCATTTTTAGTTAAAGAGAATGTTGCTTCTATTACGCATTTCTTTTCACCTTGTTTTATTTGTTTGCTATCTGCCCTATTACCCAACAGCAATCCAATGGCTCCAAGAATAATACTTTTTCCTGCTCCAGTTTCGCCACTTATTACAGAAAATCCATTGTAGAAGTCGATATCCAATTGGTCTATTAACGTAAAATTCTTTATATATAGATGCTTCAGCATATTGTTTTTGTATTATTGTTTAATCTTGTCCCACGTAGCATTCTGACTAGCGTTAATACTAAAAAGAATGTCGTAGACCGATTCTTTTTCTTTTTGTGTCCCTTTTTTGTTGTATATATTCGCCAATTCGTCTTTCTTATAGTCTGTCCAAATTTGGGGCCACATACTCATAGGTTTATCTTCGTGTGCTTTTTTCAAATCGTTTTGCAAAGCAGTAGTTATGTTGGTTCTGCCTCGTTCCACACTGTTTGCCATTTCGTCTAATCCTGTGCGATAGTAATCGTATTGCAGCTGTCGGAATGGTTTCATTCCTCCATCAATATAATCGTTGATAATGGCAAATCTGTTTTTTGAATTTTCGAATGCTTTCCAGCCCGTGAAACTTAAGTTCTGCGCATTGTTGGTAAGATTCATGCAACGCTGTAGTACGTCGTCGCCACCCATTGGTGAAAACGAGTCGAGGTCTATCCCTATAATGAGATAGGCATAATACGCAAAAAGAGCAGTAAGCTGATTGTTGATAGTTTCCTCGTTGAACTCAATCTGGTCGAACTGAGCAAACTCAAAATTGAAGTCTCCGTCTTTAAAATTAAACAAAGTAGATGTGTATGCGGAGTTATACACAGGTCGGTTTGCTTGTATAAGTGCAGTGCAAGTAAAAGTGTTGTTACCTGGATCGTACTTAGTTACTGTGATATTAAAGTTACAAACAATTCTTTCGTTCTTTTGGAACTTAAGATTAGTCCATTGACGTTCGTTTACAAACTGTTCGAGAGTTTGTTGCAAATTTTCGAATACCGACTTATCGGTTCCTTGTATTTGATTATGGTTGATGGTTATTTTGGCTTGTAGTTCTTGGGCTACAGTGGTGTTGCTAAAGAATAGAAACCAACTCATTAATAATGTCGTGAGCCACCAACCGTTTGCATTTCTTTTCATACTCTTTCTTTTCTCTTTTCGAAATAATCGTTATCTGATTGTCGTCCGACTGGAAAGTTGTACCAACGTTTCGTGTAGAGTTTAGCACAATAAAGTCGGCGTTCTTTCTCTCTAATTTTGCTAATGCATTAGCCTCTTCGTTGTTGGTTTCCAAAGCGAATGCCACAATACGTTGCTGGGGTGTTTTTTGTTGTCCCAATGTAGCAGCTATATCGTGCGTAGGCTGTAATTCAATATGCAGATTATCCTTTTCGCGCTTTATTTTCGTATCGGAGAAACACATTGGTTTAAAATCGGACACAGCAGCACACAAGATAGCAGCATCTGCATTTGGAAAGACTTGTGTGCACGCTGCATACATTTGTTCGCAGCTCTCTACATTTATGCGGTTTATACCTTCCGAACACGTTATGTGAACAGGACCAGCCACAAGTGTAACATTTGCGCCACGTTTGTAACATTCTTCAGCAAGCGCAAAGCCCATCTTTCCAGACGAGTAGTTGCCTATAAAACGCACAGGATCTATCTTTTCGTATGTTGGTCCTGCAGTTATTAGAATATGTTTTCCGTTTAAATCGTGTTTTTCATCTATAGCATTATTAAAATATTGCTCTAAACAAGCTACAATAGTTTCAGGCTCTTCCATTCTGCCTTTACCTTCCAAACCACTTGCCAAGAAGCCACTCGCAGCCTCTATTATGTAGTTTCCCCTACTCTTCAATATATTTATGTTCTCTTGCGTTGCAGGGTGTTTGTACATATCGAGGTCCATTGCCGGAGCAACAAATACAGGAGCTTTCATTGATAAATAGGTGGTAACAAGCATATTGTCGGCAATGCCATGGCACATTTTTCCCAATGTTGCTGCAGTGCAAGGGGCTATCAGCATAGCATCAGCCCATAAACCTAAATCGACGTGCGAATGCCACGTGCCATCACGCTGAGAAAAGAAATCGCTTATGACTGGCTTTTGTGTGAGTGCCGACAATGTAATGGGGGTAATAAATTCTTTTCCACTGGGAGTTATAACCACCTGAACTTCGGCTCCTAGTTTAACAAGTTGCCGAATAATAAGGCAACTCTTGTAGGCAGCAATAGACCCTGTGATGCCCAGAACTATTCTTTTTCCTTTCAACATAGTTATCGGTTGTTGAATTCGCGGAGGCGAATACGTGTGAGCACTTGTTTTGTATTATAAGTAAAGTCGCTTGCAAGCATCCAACTATAAAAGCCCGGATCTCTGTGCAATACCTCTGCAACGTCCCAACCACGATACTTCCCAAAATTGAACACTTCGTGGCGACGAGGTTTACCATTTTCATCGAGCAACACGTTACCATCTTTGTCGGTTACATCTTTCCAAACAATACGTCCTGCAAAGTCTACATTATCGTTCATTCGCGAAAACTCAGCCAGTTCGTCCATATCGTTTTTTAATATACGCTCTGGATTAGTTTGATTTTCTTCAGAGTACATATTTACTTGTCCCTGCAAAACGCGCCATGTTGCTTCGGTATCTTCGTCAGCCCTATGAGCCGTAAAGTCATCTTCCATCTTTCTCCCACAATAATACTCGTATGCTGCAGCAAGATTGCGTCGTTCCATCTTGTGATAAATGTTTTGTGCATCTATAAGGCGGCATTTTGAGAAATCGAAATCAACGCCAGCTCTTAGAAATTCTTCTGCCAATAGAGGAATGTCGAAACGATTAGAGTTAAAACCAGCAAAATCGCAGCCCTTAAACTTATTAGCCAGTTCAGCAGCTTTCTCTTTAAATGTTGGTGCATTAGCTACATCTTCGTTTGTTATGCCCGTAAGTTCTTCCACTTCGTGTGGTATTTCTTTTTCTGGGTTAATATAAAAGTTTTCTCTTTCTTCGTTCCCATTGG
>ERZ1674243.254-NODE-255-length-8023-cov-4.574297_pt1 | contig 8023 bp, 6 predicted proteins | sample MGYA00581201_ERZ1674243 | MGnify/ENA primary metagenome ERZ1674243 (study PRJEB41354, sample SAMEA4873342) | human saliva metagenome | biome: human-associated habitat [ENVO:00009003]; feature: mouth environment [ENVO:08000002]; material: saliva material... | reverse complement strand
AGCTGGCAGATCTTTAATAGGAGGGTAGGGCAATGACGAGCCTTCGCCCACCCCGTTAGCCTCGGTGAGCAGAGGGTAGGAGCCCCGCACCCCGGAGGAATGATCCTAGCGAATGAACTATCTTTGCACAGATGCACTTATGGATAAGCATCATATATCATACCTCATAGATAGACCGAATAATGGGAAGTATCCTAGTCATCTTCATCGCTCTGACCGCCCTTGGTATCCTCGCTGCCCTCATAGGCTATGCGCAGGGGCGTCTGCGTGCTCGCCGCATCGCTCGTGGCGAAGCTGTCGAACCTGAGAAAGAGTATACGCCGCCCTCGGGTGGATGCTGTGGACAGCATCTGACCTGTGAGCACGATAGCCTGCTGGCAGCCGTGAGCGAGCGTATCGAGTACTACGACGACGAGGAGCTCGACCGCTATGTCGGTACCTCGGCCTCAGGCTATGCTGAGGGAGAGGTGGAGGAGTTCCGCGAGATCCTCCTGTCGCTCGACACCGAGGAAGTACCTGGCTGGGTACGTAGCCTCCAGCTCCGTGGGATCGAATTCCCCGAGAGCCTGCGCCCCGAGCTCTACCTCATCGTGTCGGAGAATAGAGATTACCACGCCATCGTCGGCCGTCACGAAGCTACGGCCATCGCCTAGCGACACCTGTCGCCATCATCGGGATGCCAAGCATCTTCTCCTACCAGTTCTTCCAGAACGCCCTCGGGGCTTCGCTTCTCACGGCCGTCATCTGTGGCTTAGTGGGAGCGTACATCGTCGTGCGTCGCATCGTCTTCGTCAGCGGGGGCATCACGCACGCTTCGTTTGGGGGGATAGGTCTGGGGTTGTACCTGGGCATCAATCCCATCCTCTCGGCTGCGGGAGCAGCCGTGCTAGCAGCCTTCTCCATCGGGAAGCTAAGCCGAAGCGAGGGGATCCGTGAGGATTCGGCCATCGCCAGCGTATGGGCACTGGGTATGGCGCTGGGGGTGCTCTTCATGACCTTGACCCCAGGCTACGCCACGAGCCTCCCCTCGTACCTCTTCGGGAACATCCTCCTCGTGACCTCGGGCGACCTCATTGCCCTCGGAGCGCTGGCCCTCGTGCTGGTCCTGCTCTTCGTCCTCGGCTACCGCCGTATCCTATATATTGCCTTCGATGCGGACTTCGCTCGGGTGCGGGGACTGAGGGTAGAGCTCTGGGAGCGAGTTCTCCTCCTGCTCGTCGCCGTGAGCCTAGTACTGACGATCCGATCGGTGGGCATCATGCTCCTACTGAGTCTACTCACGCTCCCTCAGACGACGGTAGGCCTCTTCACCTCAGACTTCCGCCAGATCATCTTCGGCTCGATCATCCTGTCTGCTCTGGCCAATGTAGGCGGGCTTCTCCTGAGCTATTACGTCCTGAGCGTCCCCTCGGGAGTCCTCATCATCCTGCTCCTTTTCCTCTTCCTCGCTCTCGGCAAATGTCTCAGTGCTCTCCTCAGGAAAAGAAGCCTACGTCGCTGACGGCACACCTCAGGAGCCTCTGTCTCCTCCTCGGTATCCTCTGCCTCAGCTCCGCTTGCTCCCGCCAAGCTAATACCGCTGCCACTCGAAGCTGGCAGGCCTTCACCACCCGCTACAATGTACTCTATAATGCTAGGGAAGCCTACGAGGCGTCCTACCGAGCCTTCGTCGAAGCTACACGGGAGGACTACTCGGAGCGACTCTACCTCGACCCCTTAGCCCTCCGTCTGGAGCGAGAGGAGAAGGCAGGGGACTTCACCCGTGCGATCGAGAAGGCCGAGAAGGCTATCCGTGAGCACAGCATCACCCGTAAGCCCCAGAAGGCACCAGGCTGGCGCCGAGATCCCGAGGCCGTGCGCCTGGAGGAGAAGACCGAGTACAATCCCGCCCTCTCCGAAGCGTGGCTCCTGCTCGGCAGCAGTTACCTCTACGAGGGACGTCTGGGGGAGGCTCGCTCCACCTTCGAGGACATCTCCCGTCGCTATGCTACCGAGCCCGAGGTGCGGGAGATAGCCCGCCTCTGGCTCGTGCGCCTCGCTACCCTCTCGGGGGACTACCTAGAGGCCGAGGAGGAGCTCCGTCGGCTCGAGGAGGCTGGCGCTACCGCCCAGAAGCACGCCCCCTACCTCTATCATCAGGCCCATGCCGAACTCTCTCTGGCTCGAGGGCGTGAGGCCGAAGCCCTGCCTCACCTAAGCTTCGTCGCTGGGCGGGAGAAGCACCCGCTCCTTCGCTCTAGGCTTCTCTTCCTGCTCGGGCAAGTAGAGGAAGCACTGGGGCACCGAGCCGAGGCCGAGCGTGCCTTCGCTCGGGCTGAGCGGACGGCGCCCCTACCTCCGCTGGAGCTCGCTGCTCACTTGAGACGCCTTGCTCTCGGGACCGAAGGGGACAGGGGTAGTGCACGCCTGAGGGCTCTTACGACCAAGCGTCGCTATGCCCCCTACCAAGATGAAGTCTATCTGGCGCTCGCTGGGCGCTACCTCGCCGAAGGGCTCAGAGCCGAAGCCAAGCAGAGCCTACGGCTAGCGGTGGATTCCTCCCAGCAGAAGGGACACGCTTGGGCTACAGCCTGGGCAGAACTAGGCCTCATGGCACTCGAGGAGCGTCGCTACCCCGAGGCGCATGACGCCCTCGCTCTTGCTCTCCCCGCCCTCTCGCCTAAGCATCCCCATTACCCCCGTATCAAGGAGCTCCTCCCTGGGCTTCAGCTCCTTCGGGGAGAGGCGCTTCTCGTGCGGCGCTCCGATAGTCTCCTCCATCTGGCTGGTCTCACCGAGTCGGCCCGCTTAGCCCATATAGATAGCCTCATCGACCGAGTGCGCTCCCGTCGGAGAAGTTCGCTCCCAGAGAGGAATTACCGAGGGGCGAACCTCAGCACCCGCACCGAGACAGGTGGGGGGAAGCGGGGCTTCTACTTCGATGACCCTAGGCAGGTCGCTGAGGGACGTCAGCGCTTCCTCGATCGCTGGGGCGACCGCCCCCTCACGGATGACTGGAATAGGGCTCGTCGTACCCCTGCGCTGGATCCCCGCATGGGGCAGGCTAATGCGCCCCTCCCCGAAGCCGAGCCTTCGACGGAAGAAGTAGGAGGGGGCGCCGACTCGCTCAGCCGAGCCTTCTACCTCCGAGCTCTCCCGCTGACTAGAGAGGCGAAGGACAGCCTCTCGGCCCGTACCGCTACGGCCCTCTACAAGATGGCAGGCCTGCTCTCAGAGCGTCTCGAACTCCTCTCCGATGCTGACCTCCTCTATACTCGCCTCATCCGAGACTACCCGCTCTTCCCCGAGCGGGAGGAGGCTCACTATAAGCATCTACTCCTAGCGCTCCGACAGGGGCATCAGGCGAAGGCCGAGGAGCTCCGCAGGCGCTACGTCAGGGAGTTCCCCTCGTCGTCCCGAGCTTTGCTCCTCGGGCGAGCTAATTATCTCTCCGAGCTTCGCCAGCTGGACACGCTCTCAGGGCGACTCTATGACGAGGCGTGGGTGAGCTACCGAGCAGGTGAGCGTGAGGTCGTGCGCTCAGCACTGGAGCGCCTTCACCAGCTCCCCATGATCCCCGAGGACTTACGCCCGAAGGTCCTCCTGCTCTCCGCCCTCTCCGAGGCTAGCGCTGGCCGTGAAGCTCAGCTGGAGCGTCAACTGTCGGCCTTCGTGGAGCAGTACCCTCGGGAGGAACTCCTGCCCTATGTCTCATCTCTTCTGGAGGGACTGAGAGCTGGGCGGAAGCTGAAGGGCTGGCTCCGACCTTCTTCCCCCGAAGAGCCCTCTCCGATGGACTCGGTCACGGCACCGACTGCCCCCCTCTTCCTCCCTGCCGAAGACGGGGAAGTCCCCAGCCTTGTCCTCCTCTACCCCGAGGGTGAGATCCAGCCTCATGAGGTGTACTTTGCCCTCAAGAGCTTCGGCTATTCGACCTTCACGCAGTGGGCGCTGAGCGTCGAAGCCTTGCCCCCGACAAGCGGGCTCACGGGCTACTTGATCCGAGGCTTCCGCTCTCAGGATGAGGTAGCTACCTACCGGCGAAGGGCCGAGGAGAAGGGAGGTCTTCTCCCCTTGCTCCCCCGAGGGACGCTCCTTCTTCCCCTCACGGAGGCGAACCGCTCACGGCTCTCCAGCGAGACCCTAGAGGCCTATCTCAGCTTCCTCAGTGCCCGCCCCTAGGAGGCAGATGTGCCGGTCTCTCGCTCCCCGAAGTGCCTCGGGTGCAGAGATACTGCTAGAAAAAGCTTATTTTTGTGTGCCTTAGTGGCTTAGCTTGGTTGCTTCCCCGAGGGACTCACTGAGCTAGGCAGGCTCTTATTTACATCACAATAAAGACTATACACGAGTTACTCATGGAGAAGGTAATACGTAGGGCACTCATCTCGGTGTACCACAAGGACGGACTAGCAGAGATATTAGCGCTCCTTCACAAGGAGGGAGTAGAATTCGTCTCGACCGGTGGGACTAGTGCGTTCATCGAGAGCTTGGGCTACCCATGCGTTGCCGTCGAAGACTTGACCAAGTACCCCTCGATGCTGGGAGGCCGAGTCAAGACCTTACACCCCGCTATCCAAGGGGGTATCCTCGCCCGACGTAGCCACGAAACAGACCAGAGGGAAGTCGCTGAATACGGCCTCTCGCTTATTGATCTCGTCATCGTGGACCTATACCCCTTCGAAGCTACTGTCGCCTCTGGCGCTAGCGAAGAAGACATTATCGAGAAGATCGATATCGGGGGTATCAGCCTCATCCGTGGCGCTGCTAAGAACTTCGAGGATGTAGTCATCGTCCCTTCGCAGGCCGACTACTCGACCCTCCACGAGATCCTCTCTGCTCGTGGGGCACGTACCACGCTCCAGGAGCGTCGTCACTTCGCCCGCCGTGCCTTCGCCGTCAGTTCGCACTACGACTCGGCGATCTTCCGCTACTTCGATGGGGAAGAGCACTCCTCCCTTCGCCTCACCGCTGATGGCGCTAAGCACCTACGCTATGGGGAGAACCCTCATCAGCAGGGCGTCTTCTACGGCGACCTCGAGCGCTACTTCGAGCAGCTACACGGCAAGGAACTCTCCTACAACAACCTCCAGGATATCGAGGCGGCCGTCTCGCTTATCCAGGATTTCTCAGAGCCAACGTTCGCCATCCTCAAGCACAACAACGCCTGTGGCTGTGCTTCTCGCCCCACACTCCTAGAGGCGTGGCAGGCTGCTCTGGCTGGTGATCCCGTCTCCGCCTTCGGAGGCGTGCTCGTGGCCAATCGCCCCGTAGACCTCGAGACAGCCGAAGAGATCAATAAGCTCTTCTTCGAGGTGCTGATCGCTCCGGACTTCACCGCCGAAGCCCTTCCCATCCTCGAGAGCAAGAAGAACCGCATCCTACTGCGCCAGCGTGAGGCTATCCACGCTACCTGGTCGTACCGCTCGATGCTCGGTGGGGTGCTCGCTCAGGAGACTGACCGTGCTGTAGAGACTACCGCCGAGATGAAGCCCGTTACTAAGGTAGCCCCCAAGGACAAGGAGCTCGTGGATCTGGTCTTCGCGACGAAGCTCGTCAAGCACAGTAAGAGCAATGCGATCGTCCTCAGCAAGGATGGTCAGCTCATCGCCTCGGGCGTCGGTCAGACCTCACGTGTCGATGCCCTCCAGCAAGCTATTGCTAAGGCTCGACACTTCGGCTTTGACCTCCACGGGGCTGTACTCTCGAGTGATGCCTTCTTCCCCTTCGATGACTGTGTCACCCTCGCTGCTGAGGCCGGGATCACAGCCATAGCGCAGCCCGGGGGCTCCGTACGTGACGCCGACAGCATCGCCGCTGCTGACCGCCTCGGCGTAGCGATGGTGATGACGGGTGTGCGCCACTTCAAGCACTAGAATTAAGACAATACGACTAAGATAAGCATGGGACTTTTTTCCTTTAGGCAGGAGCTGGCGATGGACCTGGGTACTGCCAATACCATCATCATCAAGGATGACAAGATCGTCCTGGATGAGCCCTCTGTAGTAGCCTTCGACAACCGTACTGGCGAGATGATCGCCGTGGGCACTAAGGCTCGTGAGATGTACGAGAAGGGCAACGCAAATATCCGCACTATCCGTCCCTTGAAGGAAGGCGTGATCGCAGACTTCGACGCTGCTGAGCACATGATCCGAGGGATGATACGCATGATCAGCCGTCGCCGTGGGTGGTTCACTCCCTCGCTCCGTATGGTCGTCTGTATCCCATCAGGGAGCACGGAGGTGGAGATCCGAGCTGTCCGTGACTCCAATGAGCATGCAGGTGGACGTGACGTCTACATGATCTACGAACCCATGGCCGCTGCTATCGGTGTCGGCATAGACGTGCTCGCTCCAGAGGGGCACATGATCGTAGACATAGGTGGCGGTACTACTGAGATCGCTGTCATCTCCCTAGGAGGGATCGTCGAGGATCAGTCGATTGACACCGCTGGCGACGAGCTCACCCAGGACATCATGGACCATATGCGTGACCGCCATCAGATCAAGGTAGGGGAGCGTACCGCCGAGCAGATCAAGATCCAAGTAGGAGCGGTATATGCCGACCTCGACGATGCTCCTGCTGACTTCACGGTATGGGGTGCGAACATGATGGACACCATGCCCCGCAAGGTAGACGTCAACTATCGTGAGATCTGCGAATGCCTAGACAATTCGATCGGGAAGATCGAGAGTGCCATCCTACGTACCCTAGAGGCTACTCCTCCTGAGCTCTATGCCGACATCGTGGCTAACGGCGTCGTGCTGACGGGGGGCGGTGCACTCCTGCGTGGTCTGGACAAGCGTCTCAGTGAGCGCTTTGGCTTGCAGTTCAAGATCGCTGAGAACCCTCTTCACTCCGTCGCTATCGGTACCGGTATCGCACTGAAGAACGTCCATAACTTCAACTTCCTCTTCCGCTAAGCCTCTCGTCCTAGCTTCGTCTCCGTGGATAAGCTCCTAGAGTTCCTCCAGAAGTATCGGCACTGGTTCGTCTTCATCCTTTTGGAGGCGATAGCCCTCGGTACGCTCCTCAATGGTACGCTCTATTCACGTAGCCTCGGTTGGTATGCCACCAGTACCGTCTTCGGTCGGGTAGGCGAACTGATGACCGAGGCGTGGAGCTACATCGACCTCAGACCTAAGAACGAAGAGCTCCTTCGGGAGAACGCTCGACTCCGAGCAGCCTATACCCTTCTCTCTCGGCAGATGCAGGATGCGGAGGCACATGGTCGCCTCCCACACCTGCATGCTACCGACAGTCTCCCTGTAGACCCTGCCTCAGTGATCATCGCTCGGGTGGTCAATCGGATCTCCCCTCAAGGCGATATCTACTATACGATCAACAAAGGACGCCGGGATGGTGTCGAGCCCGATATGGGGGTGATGAGCGCTTCGGGGGTCGTGGGGGCGGTGATGACCGTCTCCGATCACTATTCGCTAGTGATCCCTGTGCTCAATCCCAAGATACGCCTCTCCTGCACCCTCCTCGGTCAGGAAGTAAGCGGGACACTCACCGCCACCTCCAATCCCAATGCCAACCATGCGATGCTGAGCAATGTGCCCCCACATGCCCAGCCCCATCTGGGAGATACGATCACCACGAGTGGCTACTCCTATCTCTTCCCCGAAGGAATGATGGTGGGGACGATATCTGATACGATCCCCGTCCGGGTCAAGGGTAGTGCAGGTACCTTCGCCAACTATCAGGTGCGTCTAGCTACCGACTTCCAGAGCCTCCGCTATGTCTACATCATCCGAGAAAGGCCCGCACGGGAGGTGCGAGCCCTCGAAGACTCGATAAGCCCCAAAGATGAATAGTCCCTATCTGCGCTTTGCTCTCTTCTCGGTGCTCTTCGTAGCGCTGCAGGTGTGGGTCTTGAGTCCCATCGCCCTCTTCCGTGTAGCCACCCCTTATCTCTATCCTTTTCTCCTCCTCCTGCTACCGGTAGGTACGAGTAGGAGTGTGCTCTGTGTCGTGGGCTTCATCTTAGGCTTCTTGATCGACTTCTTCGGCCTGACGCCAGGCTTGCATGCCTCGGCTCTGA
>ERZ1674243.251-NODE-252-length-8047-cov-4.622873_pt1 | contig 8047 bp, 8 predicted proteins | sample MGYA00581201_ERZ1674243 | MGnify/ENA primary metagenome ERZ1674243 (study PRJEB41354, sample SAMEA4873342) | human saliva metagenome | biome: human-associated habitat [ENVO:00009003]; feature: mouth environment [ENVO:08000002]; material: saliva material... | reverse complement strand
GCGGACAGAGGGGCATCTGCCTTACAGCATCGATGCACATGAGGTACTAGCACGGGCAGCTCGCATCTCTTCCTTCGTCGGAGCTCCAGCCATCAGTCCCCTATATATCCTCTATAGTCTTATCTTCAGTCCGTACTCTCTCCTCTCTGCCTTCCTCTCCCGACATGGGATCACAGAGGAGCAGGATGACGAGATCAAGTACGTGGGTCAGCTCCTACAGATGGATCGCCTCCGTGAGGGCTCCTCCTCGGGCTCTGCTCCCCGCAAGGAGCGTCCGCAGGTACGTCGGGCAGCCGTCCAGCTCAACGGTGACTTCGTCCCCATCGCAGCCTTCTCTCAGGGGAAGGACGGGCGCTACATCCCCGACGAAGAGCTACTCAACCAGCTCGCCGACTCCATCGGTGCGCAGGTAGACAAGATGCTGGAGGGGATGCCTTCGAGGGGCAAGCGCAAGGCGGGCTTCCCCTACGAGGAGTTCGGACAAGAGCTTATCGACGATCGAGGGCTCTATAGTCAGGAGGCTGTGACCGACAATGTCTATGAGGAAGAGTTAGGAAGCATCTTCCAGATCCTTGCTCGTGAGCGACGCTGCTCACCGGTAATCGTAGGCGAAGCACATACAGGGAAGCGGGAGCTTATCCTAGCACTCAGCCGTGCTCTAGAGCGTGAGCGCCTCGCTGGAGACCAGCCCAGACAGCTGCGCTATCCCGACCAAGTCCTCCCTCCTCAAGGCTTCCGCTACACGAATCTTCTGCAGCTCAACCTCACCCGACTGCTAGTCTCGGGGCAGATGATGGGCGGAGCGGAGCAATTCCTGCATTCCCTCTTCGAGCAACTAGAGGCATACCCCACGACTCTCCTCTATCTCGAGGACATCCATATACTGAAGAGCTCCAATCGGGGTGGTGGTATGGACGTCCTTGATCTCCTGCTCCTCGGGCTCGAGCAGCGTGGACTCCAGTGCATCTGTACGACTACTCCCTCCGGCTACACACAGGCTATCGAGCGGAGCGAAGGCGTAGCTCGCTCTGTCGTGAGATATACACTTGAGCCCCTCTCTGGCGCACGTCTTGAGCTAGCTTATAGGAAGCGTCGGGGGCAGATAGCTGACTTCTACCGAGTCAACTTCCAGCAAGACTTCGCCGAACATCAGGCACTAGCCGGGCGCTACCTAGGACATCTCCCTCGCCTCTTCGCCCTGTCGGAGCTCCTCGATGCCGCAGGGGGTGAAGCTCGACGCCGTAATGGTCGCCTCTTCTACGGCAAGAATATCGGCGCTCGTATGCAAGTGACCCAAGCAGATACCTTGAAGGGTCTCTCCCGCCTCATCAACATACCCCTCGACCAAATAGAAGACCGCACCGAGCTGGAGCGTCTACGTGCACTGCCCTCAGTGCTCAAGCGACGCATCATCGGCCAGGATCACGCTGTCGATACCGTGAGTCGTGCCATACAGCGTGCACGTCTCGGCCTCAGGGATAGCCAGCGGCCCATCGCTTCTTTCCTCTTCCTCGGCCCTACGGGTGTTGGTAAAACGTATCTAGCAAAGGCGCTTGCCAAGGAGCTCTTCGGCAGTGAAGACGCCATGGTACGTATCGACATGAGCGAATTCTCCGAGCGCTTCGCCGTCTCCCGCCTTATTGGGGCGCCTCCTGGCTATATAGGCTTCGGCGAAGGAGGGGAACTCACAGAGCCGGTTCGTACGAAGCCCCACCGCCTTGTCCTGCTGGATGAGATCGAGAAGGCGCATCCCGACATCTACAATATATTACTCCAGGTCCTCGATGACGGCCGACTCACCGACACCGAAGGGCGTACGGTCGACTTCCGCAACACGATCATCATCATGACCAGCAATGTAGGCTCTCGTGAAGCTAAGGCATTCGCTCGAGGCATAGGCTTCTCTACGGAGCGAAATGAGTCGGTACGACGGGAGGGTATTGTCCGTAAGGCGCTGGAGCGTACCTTCAGTCCAGAGTTCCTCGGACGACTAGATGAGACCGTCGCCTTCGATAGTCTCAGCGACGAATCACTGACGAAGATCGCTGAGCTGGAGCTTAGTCCCATCGTCGATCGCCTATCCAGCTCGCTCTACCAGCTCGTCATCTCCGACGAAGCTAAGCGCTACCTCGCCCTCGATGAGAGCCACCGCACGATGGGGGCACGACCACTGCGCCGTCGCCTACAGCAACTCGTCGAGGACAAGTGCGTGGAGCTGATCCTCGACGGACAGCTACTGCCCGGCGGGACACTGGAAGTCGGGCTCTCGCCTCGTGGCGAACTGACCTACTCCGTACAGGCACCCGAGGCCTCCACATCCACTAAGAGCAAGAAGAGCCACTCATGACTCGCCCCGTGATCACCGAAGAAGAACTTCAGGATGCATTAGCCGATCCTCGGCGCCGACGTGAAGCCTTCGCCACCGTCGTACGACTCTACTCCCAGCAGATCTATTGGCAGATCCGTCGGATGGTCTATATCCACGAGGATGCGGACGACTTGGTGCAGAACGTTTTCATCAAAGCGTGGGAAGCGATCGAAGGATTCAGAGGCGAAGCTAAGGTATCCACCTGGCTCTATCGCATCGCACTCTACGAAGCACTGAACTTCCTCAAGAAGCGTCGTCACGAAGAAGAGCACCTCCTCTCGCCGTCCGACGAGGGCGATTCGCTCTATCTTCTGGAGCGCCTTACGGCAGATGAGTACTTCGATGCCGATGCCGCCGAGGTGCGTCTACAGCAAGCGATCCTCAGCCTACCGCCCAAGCAACAGCTAGTCTTCCGCTTGCGCTACTACGATGAATTGCCCTACGACCAGATGGCAGCCCTCACTGGCACCTCCGAGGGCTCGCTGAAAGCCTCCTACCATCATGCAGTGAAGAAAGTCACTGACTTCCTCCAAGCAGAGAAATAAACCTTCGCCCCAACAAATTGTCTCAGTGTCGAAGCTCCGATTACAGGGCTTCTCAATCGATATGAATAAGCAACCGAATCTCCCATCAGCCGAAGAGAGCCAGGCGCACTACGGTGTCCCCTCCGGGTACTTCGATACTCTGGAGGATCGTATCATGGCGCAGATCCCCGAGTCTCAGCCCGAGGAAGCGCTCCCCGTGGCCAAGCCCAAGCTCTGGATACGCCTACGGCCCATCGTCTATCTTGCGGCGATGTTCGTCTCGATGAATCTTATCTTCCGAGCTTTCCGTCCCGACCCAGCTCCTCAGCAGGTAGCTAAGACGGAGACGACCCAGAGCTCCGACGACGAATACACGGACTACTACGCCGATTATGGTGAGCGCATGACGGCCTCCGAAGGATACTCGACCTACTACAGCGAGCTAGAGGACGCACTTTCTTCCCCTACCGCCACCCTGACCTCCTACTAATCCCGAGCCTACTATGAAGCGATTCCTCTACCTTCTACTTGCACTGACCCTCTTCGTCTCCGCTGAGGCGACGAACCCTCAAAAGCAAAAACCGACTCCCGAGCAGGCTAAGAACGCCATGCGTGACAAGGTACGTCAGGAGAAGCGAGCCTTCCTCATCAAGGAATTAAGCCTATCGACGACCGAGATCGACGGCCTGATGCCCATCCTCAATGAGCTTGACGATAAGCGCTTCGCCCTATGGATGGGCTCGAAGAACCTGGCCAACCGCTTCCACCGTAAGGATAAGACGCTCACGGCAGAGGAACTCAATTCCCTCTTTGAGCAGACACTGGACTTCCACGTGAAGGAAGCCGAACTCGAGCGTACCTATTATCTGCGCTGTCGCTCCGTGCTATCGGGTGAGAAACTCGTGCGCCTACCCTTCGTCTGTAAGGATTTCGCCCGTCGCTTCTTCGCTCGGCACAAGCGCTAGCGACTGAAGGCGCTGAGGAGCCGTCATGCTGTCCACTCCTCCGCCACACGAGCGCTCCGCTCGGATGCACTTCTATCCACCGCCTGATCGCAGGTAAAGAAGGCGACAGGTGCCGGTAAATCCTCCGACAAATACAGGTAAATAGAGCGGACAATACAGCCACTTCCATCGGCCTTCTCCCGTAGCGAGATCGCCCCATTCATACAGCCAGGTTGGCCCCACCGAAGAGTAGGGTCAACCTTTTCCTTTCCTCCTAAGGCACACACTCTGCAGTGGAGAGGCTTGACTTAGGGGATTCTTTATAACTTTGTGCCCTAGTGTTAGGCTGGGTTCTTGTATCCTGAAGCTTCGTATCAAGTAGCCCGACACCCATAGTATCCAGATGAGCTCGCTCAACACAATAGATATAAGCATGAGACGTATCACCTCCATAGCCCCCGTGGCCCTTGGTCTCCTGGCTCTTGTCCTCAGCACCTCGAGCTGTAACAGCAAAAGGAAGGTAGAACTAGAGGACTTCCAGCTCTACAATAGCCAAATCACAGGCTTCGCTCTCTCGACAGCCGACAAGGATATGAAGGAAGCCCTCGCCAAGGCTGCCTTTGTCATCCGCAATACTGAGACGGGACGGATCTACAATCCACAGGCACTCCCCTACAGCTATAAGAGCTATGACCTCAGTCTTCGCATACAGAGCGCCACGCAGGGAGCCGAGATCGAGGTGATCACTGCCGATGGTAAGACGACGAAGTGGACGGGAGAGAAGCAGACCTTTAAGAGTGACGCCCTCCTACATGGCATACAGCTACGTGTCAGCACCAAGGACCGGAGCGGCCAGCTGCAGAGCTACACCTACAAGGTGACCTTCAAGCGCTACCGAGAAGACCCACATACCTTCTCCTGGTCCGAAGCATCGGTCTCGGGATTACCTGCATTCAGCTCGGCCTTCTCCACGGTCATGACCTCAGGTGATGGTGGTACGATGTACTATGTCAAGCCCAGTGGGGCGAGTGCAGCTAGCACGTTCGCCAGTCCTACGGCTTCTTGGCAGGATGCTTCTCTGACAGGTATCCCTGCAGGAGAGCGTTTCACCTCGGTCGTCTCCTACGGAGGCAAGCTCTATGCTACGACAAGTGCCTCGAAGCTCTACGAAGGTTCAGGGGTGACCTTTGCTACCAAGGCGCTCTCGGGCGACTATTCACCTAGCCTTATACTCGGTGGACTCAAGATCGATGGCGTCCCTTCGCTCACCCTCCTCGGTGCAAACGCCGCCGGATCTAAGGCCTTCCTCACCTATGGTATTGCATCCAGCTCGGTGACTCATATCGGCGAAGCGCCCGATGGCGCCTTCCCCTCCTCGGGAGAGACCGTAAGCTACGAGCTCGCTGGTGGTAACTATCAGGGTAATGCCCTGTATCTGGCAGGCGGGATCACCGCTAGCGGGAAGGCAAGTCCCAACCTCTGGTCCACGACCAACGGCCACGACTGGCTGATCGTCGGCGGGAAGATCACCGAAGGAAAGGCTGTCACGGCTCAGACTCTAGCCTATGTACCCAGTCAGAAGCGTATCTACCGCTTCGCCTCTACTACAGAGGGGCTCGAGCTCTATATCTCCAGCGACAACGGTCACTCGTGGGAGTCTGCCCGCACGACGGCATTCTCCGGTCTCACACTGACCGACTTCGCAGGCTATCCACTGCAGGCCTTCCCCTCAGCAGACGGAGAGACGATCTATCTGCTTCGTGGTGCGAAGTCGAGTGGCGAGTCAGCTAAGCTCTTCGTAGGGAAGTTCGGCGGGCTGAAGACCATCGAAGACTAACCCCATCCCTGGCGATCCTCAGCTCCGATGCGACAGCTCCTCCTCAGTGCTACGCTTCTCCTCAGCTCCTATCTCGGGCTACTGAGAGCCGAAGCGCAGGAATATCGGTATGAGTTCGGCACCTCTCTGGCGTCGAACTACTACATCGGCGATCTGGGACGACAGGGGATCATCGCACCACAAAGCCTAGGTATTGCGTTAGAATTGAGACGAGTCCTATCTCTTCGCTGGACACTGAGTAGCGAACTAGCGCTCCGTGGTCTAAGGGGATCAGGTACTTTCGCTTCGAATACCTATCCCTCGGACGGCCGTACATTGAGCTTCAGCCGGACTCTGACGGATATCGCCCTCGGAGGAGAATTTCATTTCTTCCCCTACAGCGATAGGGAGCGCTACCTGGGTACGAGATCTTGGACGCCCTTCATCGGTGCGGGGCTCGGACTTGCAGGTGGGGTGAGCGACTCCAAGCTACAGCTCATCCCTGGCGTATACGCTCGTCTGGGGATGAAGTATAGGCTAAGCCCCCGCTGGGCTCTATCGGCGAGCTGGACACTACGCCGTACCTTCACCGATCATCTCGAGGGATTGGGGTCCGCCTCTTGGATGGCCAACCCCTTCGGACTGGATCAGCGAGGGAGCATCAAGCACCACGACAGCTACGGCTATTGGTCCATCGGACTCCACTATAGCCTAGCACCCCGACAGCGATATAGCTGTAACTAAGATATAAGTATATTTGTATAGGGCTAGTGCCCCATACATACCCTAAATAGTATAAGAAAGAAAACGTGTCAATGACGACGCCTTCACACCTAGCTGACCTGTCGCCCGAGCTCCGAATACCCGAGCACGTGGCGATCATCATGGATGGGAACGGGCGCTGGGCAAAGCAACGTGGGCTTCCCCGCACGGATGGACACATCCAGGGACAGGAAGCTCTGCGGGAGACGCTACGTGCGGCGGTCGAATTCGGCATACACTTCCTCACCGTGTATGCCTTTAGCTCCGAGAATTGGTCTCGCCCGCAGGAGGAAGTCGAAGCGCTGATGAGCCTCCTAGTATCTGCGATCCACTCCGAGACTCCCGAGCTCCACAAGCAGGACATACGGATACGAGCCATCGGCGATATCGCTAGACTCCCCGAGAATGCCCAGCAAGCACTCCAAGAGAGCATAGAGAAGACCCGAGACAATAAGGGACTCACCCTCATCATCGCCCTCAGCTACTCCTCTCGTGACGAGCTACTCCGAGCTACACATCGTATAGCCAGCGAAGTAGCTTCAGGTAAACTCTCCCTCGATGAGCTGAACGAAGAGGTCATCTCACGTCATCTAGACACCGCCGATTTCCCTGATCCAGACCTCCTGATACGGACAGGTGGGGAGGAGCGCATCAGTAACTTCCTCCTCTGGCAAGCCGCATATGCCGAGCTATTCTTCTCTCCAGTCTACTGGCCTGACTTTGGACGAGAGCCGCTACTGGAGGCAATCAAGGCCTACACCGCACGCGAACGGCGCTTCGGTAAGACAAGCGAACAAATACAGTTGGAGGACTAACGTCCCCGACCAGCACGACGATAATAGACCCTATGCAGAGAATCCCAGCACTCCTACTACTTACCTCGCTCCTGATGGTAAGCTCAGTAGAAGCCAAGTCACATACACTCCGACAGCTCCCTGTAGACTCAATCAAGACGAGTGAGCCTGTAGTCATCGCCCCGACTGTGAGCTATGAGCATCCCACCACCAAGACAATCGCCGAGGTGAAGATCACGGGATCGACCAGCTATGACCACTATGTACTGAGCAGTCTCTCGGGACTCAACGAAGGAGATGAGATACAGATCCCCGGTCCTGCGCTGACTTCGGCGGTGAATCGCTTCCTGCAGTCGGGCTACTTCTCCAATGTTCGGGTCCTCGTCTCCAAGTATGTCGGGGACAAAGTGTACCTAGAGATCGCCCTGACTGAACGTCCTCGCCTCGCCGAAGCAACGTTCACCGGCGTGTCGAAGGGTGATCGTGAGGAGCTGGAGAAACGTACTGGCCTGAGGAAGGGATCGCTGATCTCGCCCAATACGCTTGATCGTGCACGCCAGCTCGTCAAGAAATACTACGACGAGAAGGGCTTTCGTGACATGAAGATGACCATCCGTGAGACCGAAGCACCAGGACAACCCGGCTACGTCAACCTGACACTCGACATCGATCGTAGTGGCAAGACGAAGGTGCGTAATATCTTCTTCGAGGGGAATAGCTCGCTCACCGACTACCAGCTACGTATGGCTATGGGTAAGACGAATGAAGGCTTCTCCCTCGGTCGTGGACGTGCGCTCTCGTCTCTGCTGAAGATCTTCAAGCAAAAGAAGTTCGTCGAC
>ERZ1674243.245-NODE-246-length-8153-cov-9.484194_pt1 | contig 8153 bp, 10 predicted proteins | sample MGYA00581201_ERZ1674243 | MGnify/ENA primary metagenome ERZ1674243 (study PRJEB41354, sample SAMEA4873342) | human saliva metagenome | biome: human-associated habitat [ENVO:00009003]; feature: mouth environment [ENVO:08000002]; material: saliva material... | reverse complement strand
TCGGGGTTGCCGCTCGGTGGGTTGGCCTTCGGGCTCACGACTTCCGCTTTTCGGCACGCACCGCTTCGGGATTGCCGCTCGGCGGGTTGGTTCTTCTGCCTTCCGTTTCGGAGATTGCCGCTCGGCGAGTTGGTTCTTCTGCCTTCCGTTTCGGCGTTTGCCACTCGGCGGGTTGGTGCTTCCGCCTTCCGCTTCGGAGTTGCCCTCGGCGGGTTGGCCTTCGGGCTCATTGCTTCCGCTTTTCGGCACGCCCCGCTTCGGAGATTACAGCTCGGCGGGTTGGCCTTCGGGCTCACGGCTTCCGCTTTTCGGCATGCACCGCTTCGGGATTGCCCTCGGCGAGTTGGCCTTCGGGCTCACGGCTTCTGCTTTTCGGCATGCGCCGATCCGCACCGCCTTACCGCCGAAGCGAGGGCCGGCGGAACACACCGACACGACACTTGTTTCACTTCAAAACACTTATCCCAACATGTTAACCTACCACATCGTTCGCCGTAAGCACTTCAAAACCGGCAAACTCCTCTACTATCCCCAACTCGTCACCCCCGTGGCCGATGACCACATGCACATCATCGAGCGCATCGAGAAGAAGTGCACCCTGGCTTCGGCCGACGTGAAGGCCGTGGTCGACGCACTCGAGGTCGAGATCATCGACAGTCTCCGACAGGGACGCAGCGTGCGACTCGGCGACCTGGGCTCTTTCCGTCCCACCCTCCGCTGCTCGGCGGGCGTGGACTTGTCCGAACTGGCGGGCGTGGGGCAGATCAAGCGGGTGCACGTGGTGTTCCACCCCTCGTCGCGCATTCGCCGCGCTCTCTCCGTGAAGGATCACGCCGTGAGCTTCGTGCAGCGCGACAAAAAGAAGCACGGCGCCAACGCGCAACAGGGCGGTTCGCCCACGGGTGGCGCTACGCCGGGAGCACCCGCGCCTTCGACGGGTTCCTCGGCCGCGGGTTCGGCTGTGACGCCTCCGGGCACGCCTGTGCCTGCGCCTCCCTCGACGGGAACGCCCGCGGGAACGCCTGTGCCTGCCGCACCTTCGCCCACGACGTCGACCACCACGGGCACGCCCGCGCCTTCGACGGGAACGCCGGCCGCAGGGGGAGCTTGACGCTTGCCTACGGTGCGACGCCGTGCCGCCGCCCGCTGAGGCGCACTGCCTTTCGTCTCGCTCCGCCTCCCGCGGAGCGGGACTCGGCGGGGGCATTGCTTATATAATAGCCTGCGCTGTGCGCGTGCCGCTGCCTCGGTTGCAGTCGGGGTGGGGCTACTTGTATAATAATGGTCTGCGCTGCGCCCGTGCCTGCCTCGGTTTGCGGTCGGGGTGGGGCACGATGTAATGAGATGCTGCGCCCGAAGGACTCGTCGGGTCCGATGGCAAAAGTGATTTCTCGATGAAAGATGATAAAGCCTTGCAAAAGAATAAAATGTATGCATTGCATTGCATCTATCGCAGAAGAAAAAGTGTTCATTCTTCTTACATTCATCGGAATACGCTGTATGATCTGTTTCATTTACTCCAATCACTACTCAATAAAACACACGATTACAAATGGATATGCTAGTTTATCGGCTGATTGATTTAGCCCGTCTGCTTTTTTTCCGTGCGCTGTTGCTTGAAGCGGAGCGCCGGCGCGATGTTTCACCCTCAACTTCTGCTCATGACACACTACAAACTGCAAGAACACACCGCCGTCGCGCTGCTCGCCGCGGGCGTGGTGTTCGCCCTACTGGGACTCCTCTTTCCGCCCGTGGGTTCGATTCACGACAGCGTGCTGTGGATCTTCGCCCAATGCCTGATCTATGCGGGCAGCGTGCTCGGCGTGGCCGGTTATTTGCGTTCGACGCAAACGGCGAACTGATCGAGGCACCCACGCCCGGGGGAGATGCGCCCTCGGCTCGTCGGACTACTCGTCCCTCTCGTGGGGCGGCCGACTTCTCTCGTGGGACTGCCGCCTTCTCTCGTGGGGCGGTGCCTTGCGCTGAGCGGCCTATGCCTTCGACTGCGGAGAATGTGGACGCTTCCATGCGAGCAGTGCCTTTCTCCGAACGGCCTATGCCTACGGCTGCAGGAGATGGGCCCTCGGCTGCGTGGGATGTGCACGCGGCGGTGCGCGATGTGTTGGCGCCTGCGGAGGATGTGCCTTCCCACGAACGGGCTGCTCGTTCCTCTCGTCGGGCGATGCAATCTCCCAAGCGGTCTGCGCCCTCATTGACGGAGATCGTGCCCTTGGATCTCGTCGATTCACCCTTCCCCGAACGGGGGGTGCACTCCGCTAAGCGGTCGGTGGCTTCGAAGACGGGGACGCTGCACACGCAGGCGGCCGATGGGGTTGTCGCGGGTGAGGCTCGCTATGCCGCCCTGGCGAAGCGCAGTGCGCAGACGGCCGACCGACTGTTGCGCCGCGTGAGCCGGCACCGCGCCAAGGAGAGATAGGCCGATGCAAGCGGCGGGACGACGCACCATGCCTCGTCCCGCCGTCGGCGTGCGCCCCTCGCCTTCCTTCTACGCTCCCGCCGTTCCGCGCGGTTTGCGGTTGTGCGGCGGGGGCTTCGGGGGGCATGCCTTCTACATTTGTGACGTGCGCCGCAGGGTGGGCCGATAGGGCTTTCGCGCTCCCGCCGTGCCGCACGGTTTGCGGTTGTGCGGCAGGGGCTTCGGGGGGGTATGCCTTTGCAGTTCCCGACGGGCGCCGCAGGGTGGCCCGATAGGGCTTTCGCGCTCCCGCCGTGCCGCACGGTTTGCGGTTGTGCGGCAGGGGCTTCGGGGGGCATGCCTTCTATCATTTGTGACGGTCGCCGCAAGGGGCGCTCGTCTTTCATTCACTACGTCAATTTTTTCCAGATGTCTACATTGATTCGTTTGCGCCGCACCGCCCACCTGCCCGGGGGCACGGAGGGGGTGCTGTTTTTTCCCGCCGAGAGCGGACAATCGCCCATGGCCACGCTCGAACCGCCCGCTTCGGGGGCGCATCCGGCCATTCCCGCGGGCGAATATCCGCTCCGGCTCGACGTGGTTTCGCCACGCTTTGCCCGCTCGCCCCGCCGATGGTCGGCGGCCTGGGGGGCGCGACTGCCGCGTTTGGAGGGCGTTCCCGGCCGTGCCGGCATTCTCATCCATCCCGGCAACCGACCCGCTGACTCTTCAGGTTGCGTGCTCGTCGGTCGTGCCGCCGGCGTCCTCCGCCTGGGGGAGAGCGTGGCGACGTTCCACCGCTTGATGCACGTGCTCCACCGCCTGCCGCCTCCGCTGCGCCTTCGGGTGGAGGACTGAGGACTGAGGCAGCTCGCTTGTTTCCCGTTACGCCGATGCAGATCGCATCGGCGTGTTTTTGTTGGGCGGAGAGATTGAAAAAATGAGCACCGAACTTGTGCGAACGCGTTGTTATTCATATATTTGCAGTGGTATTCCCCCTTCGAAAACGGTTAGGTTGCACGCGCTGTTGCGCGCACGACGCCGAAAACGCTCTTCCACTCGCTCGTATGGCCGCGAAACATCGGGCACAACTCCTTCCCCTTCAATGAAAATAGCTCAGTTCTCTATTCGAAACTATAAGTGTATCAAAGATTTATCCGTGGATTGTCGAGGTGAAGACGGAGAGACGCGGCAGTGGACGGTGTTGCTGGGCGAGAACAACACAGGGAAGACGAATGTGCTGCGGGCGTTGGCGTTGTTGACCCCCCAAAAAATAAACTTCCGCACGGAGACGGACTCGGAATTCAATGCGGCGTGTGTGCCGTTGGGTCTGCTGAAATCGCCCGACGCCACGGTCATCGCGCAAGTAGGCGGGCAGGAGTGGGGCTTCGCACCCGGTGAGCGTGCTTACGCATCGACGCCTGTTGATCTGCACCTCTATGGTTACGGCGTGAGTCGCTATCCTGCGCGCACCGCCCTGAGCGAACGTGAGGCCCGACCCGGGGAGACGCTCTTTGAGAGCAGTGCGCGCTTGCTGGATTTCCAAGAGTGGCTGTTGCAGTTGGACTATTCGCAGAAGAGCGGCAGCGAGAAATCGCGAAAGCGGCTGGAAAAGATGCACGACTTGGTGAGCAGCGACCTGTTTCCGGGCGTGACGGATTTTGCTTTCAAGAAAGACAGCAACAATGAGCACGTGATGGTGGTCTTTACCGCCGGAAAAGACGGAGACGTGCGCTTTGAGGAATTGGGCTTCGGCTACCAAACGTCGCTCACCTGGTTGGCCGACTTGTGCAAACGCCTCTTCGAACTGTATCCCGACGCCGAAAATCCCTTGCACGAGGAGGCCGTTGTGCTGGTGGACGAACTGGATTTACACCTGCACCCGAAGTGGCAGCGAGACATCGTGCCCACACTCTCGAAAGTGTTCCCGCGGGTGCAGTTTATCGTCACGACCCACAGTCCGCATGTGCTGCAATCGATGGCAGAGGTGAACCTCTATGTGCTGCGTCGCGACGAAACAAGCGGCGAAATTACGGTGGAGCGGTCGGACGTGACGGACTTCACAGGTTGGACGGTCGAGGAAATCTTGTCCGAAACCATGGAATTGAAGGACGGCGTGCGCTCGGTGGTGTACAACGAGAAGAAACGCGCTTTTGAAAACGCACTCAAAGCCAAAGACCGCCAAGCGGCCGAACAACTCTACGCGGAACTCGAACAGATGATGCGACCCGGCAACCCCATGCGCAGCATCTATAGAATTGAACTTGAGGAATTGGCCTAAAACCATGATACAACTCACGCTCCCACCCGAACCGCCCGAACTCGCAGCCAATCGGCAAAGGCTCACGGCCGTGTATGCCGAAAGTTGTCGAGCAGGAAAACCCAAAGCCGTGTGGAACACAACGTACATCCGCGAGGCACTGCTCGAAATGACCCACGGCAAATGCGCCTACGCGGAGGTGAAACTGAAGGGACACGGGGCTTATTGGGACGTGGAGCACTTCAAATGCAAAAAACTCTACCCCGAGTCGGTAGTGGAGTGGGGCAATCTGCTGCCGGCGTGCGAGTTTTGCAACCGCAGTGCCAAGGGCGATCACGATGTCGTGGCCGAACCCATCGTCGACCCGATTCACGACCGTCCGAGCGACCATCTGTATGTGCGTTGCGGACGCTTTTTCTCCAAAGACGAGAAGGGACGCAGCACCATCGAGGTGCTGAAGTTGAACGACGAGGTGAACCTCTTGTGTTCTCGCTTTGAAGTCTGTCGGCGTTGCGAGAAAAGCCTCCGGGAATGCGAATTTTGGATGAAGAGAAGCACGGCGCCGTCAGATCGGTGCGAGGTGAGGAACAAACTCCTGGCTTTGCTGCGCGGAGGTTTGCCCGATCGCGAATATGCAGCCACGGTGGCCACCTGTTTGTTGTGCGACAACGGCGAGTTGCTGCGCGAAGTGGAAGCCCAACTGCGCATCTGGCAACTCTGGGACGAGGAAATGGAGCGCACCAAGGAGGCATTGCGGCAAATCGCCTTGCCGAAATGACGCGAGTCCCCGCCTGCACAGCACAACCAAGGCCCGAAAATGACACGGCGCACGCTCGAAAAAGCTGTTTTTCGGGCGGACGAAGGGAATAAAGGGCTGATTTTTTGCCCGTTCGCCGAAAAAGTAGTACTTTTGCGCCCGTATAGAGTCCGACGAGGCCCAAGAAGTCGCGTCGCCCCGTGCGTGCCGCGCCGTTTCAAAAGGAAGGGAGCGGGCGAAGGAGCGAAGCGCGCCCCCCGGAAAAAACCGTTTTATCCAAATCAATCACACATCTCATGTACGCAATCGTAGAGATCAACGGTCATCAGTTTAAGGTCGAGCAAGGCCGCAAGCTTTTCGTAGACCGCGTCCGCAATGCCGAAAGCGGACAAACTGTTGAATTCGACAAAGTGCTCCTCATCGACGCCGACGGCGCGGTGAAAGTGGGCGCCCCCACCGTCGAAGGCGCGAAAGTAGTCGCTGAAGTCACCACTCCCCTCGTTAAGGGCGACAAGGTGCTCGTCTTCCACAAGAAGCGCCGCAAAGGACATCGTAAACTCAACGGCTATCGCCACCAGTTTACCGAAGTCACCATCAAAGAAGTTATCGCATAACCACTTAACACACACAACACAATGGCACACAAAAAAGGTGTAGGTAGTTCGAAGAACGGCCGTGAATCGGCATCACAACGTCTGGGTGTTAAGATCTGGGGCGGACAGGCTTGCGTAGCCGGCAACATCATCGTTCGCCAACGCGGCACCGCTCACTACCCCGGCAAGAACGTGGGTATGGGTTCCGATCACACCCTCTATGCGCTGGCCGACGGCACCGTCGTGTTCAAGCGCGGAGCACGCGACCGCAGCGTCGTGAGCGTAGAGCCCAAGGCTGAGGCCTAAGCCCCACGCGCCACGCCAACGCCCCGCAACGGCGGCGAACAGCGCGCGGCTCACCAACCCAAATGACCGACCGCAACGACGGTCGACCGAGACATTCGGCATCGCACATGCACTGTGCGGTGCCGTTTTTTTGTGCCCAAAGCGGAGCGGAAGGGGAGGCAGCGTGGCGCTGCGGGGAATGGGTTGTGAGGGCGGCGGGGAATGCATCGCGCAGCCTGCGGGCGTGCGTCGGCGCTGCGTGGGGGAGCGGAAGTGCTCGGGAAGGGCGTGTCGCTGTGTGGGGGCGGGAGTGGATCTTCGGCGGGGAATGAGTTGTGAGGGGCAGCGGGGAATGCATTGTGCACTGCGGGCGTGCATCGCGCAGCCTGCGGGCGTGCGTCGGGGCTGCGTGGGCGAGCGGAAGTGTTCGGGGAGTGCGTGTCGCTGTGCGGGAGCGAGCGGAGGTCTTCGGCGGGGAATGGGTGGTGAGGGCGGCGGGTTTAACTCACATTCGCCGCAGCAGCACGCGCGCACGTGTATTATTATATATACGTCCGCCCTGTCCACGCCGTGAAATCGCGGCCATGGGGCCGAAAGACGCCCCCTGCGAGCACCCATCGCCCGCATAGCCTTCCGCACCCGCCCCGTCCACGTTTGCACTTCCGCGCCCACGTTTGCACTTCCTTGCCCGCGTTCACACTTCCCCCGCACAGCCTTCCGCGGCCCCCGCAGAGCAATCGGCCTCCCGCAGCAGCAGTTATCCACAATGGGTTATCCACGGAAAAGTTATCCACATTGTTGCCCGCCGCCCTGTGCAAAACGTTCTCGCCCTCGCGTCTGCGCACGCGTATATATAATATATCGTTCGCCCGTCGGCTGCTCCCGGGGAGTGTCCGCGCCGCTCCGGAAAAGAGTCCGCGCCGTTGTGGCACCGTGTCCCGCGCCGCCGTGCGCAGGGTGGGGGAGGGCGAAGGCAAAGGCGGACGCCCCCTCGCGCAGTGCCGAACATGCCGCTTGTGTGCCGAATCACTGTGTGCAAAGGCGGAGTGCACCAGGCAAACCCCGCCCCTGCCCGTGCGCTCTCCCCGCGGCAACTTGTCTACGGCCGTGTCCCTGCCCGCTTGTGTGCCGAATCATTGTGTGCAAAGGCGGAAGTGCACAAGGCCAACCCCGCCCCTGCCCGTGCGTTCTCCCCGCGGCAGCTTGTCTACGGCCGCGCCCCTGCCCGCTTATGGGCGAACTGCCGTGTGTAAAGGCGGAAGTGCACAAGGCCAACCCCGCCCCTGCCCGTGCGTTCTCCCCGCGACAGCTTGTCTACCGCCGCGCCCTCGCCCGCTGATGGGCGAAGCGCCGAGCGCAAAGGCGGAAGTGCACAAGGCCAACCCCGCCCCTGCCCGTGCACTCTCCCCGCGGCAACTTGTCTACGGCCGTGCCCCCGCCCGCTGATGGGCGTAGCGCCGTGCGTTCTCCCCGCGGCAACTTGTCTACCGCCGCGCCCCCGCCGCCTAAATGGGCACCCCGCCTCCGCAGGCGGGAGGGAAAACGACCGAATGGCGCACCGCCGCACCACAACGCCCACACACCGAACGCAGCGCGGAAACGATACTTGCACAATTCGCGTACCATGACGCAAAGGCGCACAAAGCGTTGTGCACAATTTGTATTTTTCGTCTTCACGCCCTGCAAGCTTTTGCACAACTTTTCCACAGTCTTGCACAGATCGCCCCGTGACGTACCGAAAAGAGCACAAATCGCCGCCCGAAGGTCTGATTTTCCGTGTTTTACCGCCCGCTTTTCCCCCTTTCCCCCCGAAAGCCATTGTGCAAAACACCCCCGCACCGC
>ERZ1674243.220-NODE-221-length-8723-cov-20.072566_pt1 | contig 8723 bp, 8 predicted proteins | sample MGYA00581201_ERZ1674243 | MGnify/ENA primary metagenome ERZ1674243 (study PRJEB41354, sample SAMEA4873342) | human saliva metagenome | biome: human-associated habitat [ENVO:00009003]; feature: mouth environment [ENVO:08000002]; material: saliva material... | reverse complement strand
CCTGATCCACCTCGTCGGGCGAGTTCACAATCTGGATGTGCTCGGGCGCCTCACCTGCGGTACCCTCGACCTCTTCGTGGCCGGTGTGGCCAATGAGCAGGATGTCGTAGTCCTGCTTTGCGAAGCGCACAGCCTCGCGGTGTACCTTGTTCACCAGCGGGCAGGTCGCGTCAATGGTGTTCAGGGAGCGCTCGCCAGCTGCGGAAACCACTGCCGGGGACACACCGTGGGCGGAGAAAACGGTCACGGAACCTTCGGGAACCTCGTCCACCTCATCCACGAAGATGGCGCCCTGCTTCTCGAGGGTCTCCACCACGTGGCGGTTGTGCACAATCTGCTTGCGCACGTACACGGGCGCGCCGTAGTGCTCCAGCGCCTTCTCAACGGCAATCACGGCGCGGTCGACGCCGGCGCAGTAACCACGGGGAGTGGCCAGCAGGACTTTCTTCTCGCCGTTCACGGGCGCGGCGGCTTCGATGTCGGCGCGGCTGCGACGTTCGCGAGGAACGGGCGGCAGGCCCAGGGCAATAGTTTCAGTGGACATGGTTACTATCCTAGGTTATTCGGACTTCTAGTGTGTGATGACTGTGGCATCGCTCGCAGTGGTGCGGCCCAGGTGGACCAGGTGCACGAGAATCCCCACCAGCAGCAGGATGACCGCCGCGGCGAGACCGTAGCTTGCCGCAGCTCCCAGGTGAGATGTCGCCAAGGGCCGGGTTACGTTCCACGCCCCGTCGATAAACGCGGTTCCGGCGGCGCTACGGCTGGTAATCCCCAGGGAGGCGGGGGTCTGGGCGCCCAGCCAGGAGGCGGCGCCCCAGCAGGCCAGGGCGTACAGCAGGGCGGAGGCGACCGGCACCAGCACGCGGCGACGAGGCGCAACCAGGACGGCCACGAAGAGCAGAACTGCCGCCAGAACAATCAGGGTTCCGGTGGCCTGCCCAATTGCGGCGACGCGTTTAATCGCCGAGTGGACCACCCAATCGCTATCCTGCGTTGCGCTCCCCTGGGCCACGCCGTCCCGGACCCTGTCAATGTTCAGGGTTTCGGGGCCGAGCTTCGTCAGGTCCGGGTCGAAGGGACCGATCGAGCCGACCTTTTCGTCCAGGGCCCGGTAGAAGGGCGTGAGCACGATAACGGCGGGCCCGTCGTGGCTCAGGTTGTACCGCCGAGTCTCTTCCGCGATATCGCGCCAGAGGCTTCGGTATTCCTCAGTTTTTGAGAGCTCACCGGCGGCGCGGTTGAGCATGGAGCGAATCCCGTCTTCGGTGGGCTTCACCAGAATGGAGTATAGGCCGCTTGCTTTGGTTCCGTCGAGGAAGGTTGTCATAGCTTCGCTCTTCATGAGGTCTTCGACCGCGCCGTCAGCGATGCGGGTGGCCAGCTGCTGGTCGCTGGCCAGGTTCGCTGAAATCTCCGAAAAGCCGGTCTCGGAGGCGATATTTGCCCTCACCCAGGCACCGCCCGTGGCGCCCAGGGCGCACAGCACCGAGAGCAGGCTCAGCACGAGGGCGATAACCGTACGCAAACCCGCCGCAACGGGTGCGTGCGCGGGAGGGGCCGCCGCGGACTGTGCGGCGGGGCTCAGTAAGCCGCCGGCCGGATAGCCCGATGCCGGCATCGCGCGCGTGGGCTGCAGGAGCGAGGTCTCTTCCTCGTCCAGGTTGCGGGTGGCGTTGTGATGATCTGGTGAACGCATGAGCCTAGCGTACCGCCTCAACCTTAAGGTCACGAGGCGACTCGATGAGAATGTGCCATCAGCTGAGGGATTCGCCCGCTCCCCGTTCCGCTCGCCCGGAGCCCCGTCACCGTTCGGCGGGCAGAAATTCGGCGTATCGGCGACAATAGGAACATGAACTTCTACAACCCCTCCGCAGCACGGCCGACGCTCGTGGTGCCGCCCGTGCACGAGCGGCAGCTTCCCGCGAAATCGCAGGAAACCACCGCCACCAACCCCTGGCCGCTGGCTTTGCTCGCGCAGAACCTCAAAAACTATGTGGACAAGGTTCCCGAGCTGTGGGTTGAGGCGCAGGTTGCCTCGCTCAACGGCCGCGGAGGCAACGTCTTCATGGAGCTCAAGGACGTTCAGGAGGATTTTTCCTTCACCCTCGCGCTCTTCGGCCGCGCCGGTAGCGGCCTCGCCGCCGACGTGACCGTGGGCTCGCGCATCGTTACCCGCGCCAAGCCGAGCCTGTGGAAGAACGGCAAGCTCTCCCTCATCGGCAAGGAAGTGTACGCGGTCGGCACCGGCAACCTGCACGAGCAGCTACAGCGTCTGCGTGAGCAACTCGCCGCCGAGGGGCTGTTCGCCGACGCCCGCAAGAAGCCGCTGCCCATGCTTCCCAACCGCGTGGGCCTGATTACCGGTCGCGACTCCGATGCTGAGAAGGACGTTATCCGCAACGCCTCCCTGCGCTGGCCCGGCGTGTCCTTCGAGGTGCGCAACACCCGCGTGCAGGGTGAGGGCGCGGCTCAGGAGGTCATCGCCGCGCTCGCGGAGCTGGATGCCCACCCCGAGGTGGACGTCATCGTCATCGCCCGAGGCGGCGGCTCCTTCGAGGATCTGCTCCCCTTCTCTGAAGAATCCCTCATCCGAGCCGTCGCGGCCGCCGTCACCCCGGTGGTCTCGGCGATTGGCCACGAGGCGGACTCCCCCATCCTCGATGCGGTGGCCGATTTGCGCGCCTCCACGCCCACGGATGCGGGCAAGCGCATCGTGCCCGATATCTCCGAGGAGGCGGCCCGCATCGCCGAGGCCCGAGCCCGTCTGGACCGCGCGGTACTCGGCTATGTGGGCATGCAGATGAGCTACATCGCGCAGCTGCGGAGCCGCCCGGTGTTCACCCATCCCGATTCGGCGCTGCTCATGCGTGCCGACGAGGTGAATCGCCTGCGCGAACGCGCCCTGCGGGCCACCGAGCACCGCATCGAGCGAGAGTCGGGAACGTTGGAACACACGATTGCGCGCGTGCGGTCCCTCTCCCCCGCCCAGACCCTCAGCCGCGGCTATTCCATCGTTCAGAATTCTGCGGGCGCTATTGTGCGTGACGCCTCGGTGCTGCACGAGGGCGAGCAGATTACGGTGCGCGCGGCGACCGGTTCGGCGCAGGCGGCCGTGACCTCCACGAATCCCTCGAACATCTCCTAAACCTCGATACCCCTAAGTTTCACCCCCAGTTTTTATCCCTGAAAGGTTCCTCAATGAGCGAGAACATTAGCTTCAACAGCGCCGAGCTGGGCGCACCCGTCGAAACCCTCGGCTACGAGCAGGCCCGCGCCGAGCTGGAGCAGGTCGTGCGTCAGCTGGAGTCCGGCACCAGCGATCTGGAAACCTCGATTGCCCTGTGGGAACGTGGCGAGGCCCTGGCCGCCCGCTGCGAGGCGTGGCTGAAGGGCGCGCAGGAGCGCCTGAACGCGGTGCGCGGCGAGCAGGGCGGTCAGGAACCCACGGCCAACTAGCGTGCCCCTCCCCGGCTCCTCCGACTAGCGATAAAACGGCCTGCCCCGCAGCTCTGATGAACTGCGGGGCAGGCCGTTTATATTCCAGTAGGGTTCGCTAAGCGGCCGGCGAGATATCCCTCGCTAGTGCTTCTGCTTGTAGTCGGCCATGAAGTTACCCAGACGCTCCAGGGCGCTGGTGAGGGTCTGCGTATCGGGCAGGTACACCAGGCGGAAGTGGTCGGGGTCCTTCCAGTTGAAGGCGCGGCCGTGGCTAAAGAGAATCTTCTGGCTCTTGAGCAGGTCGAGAGCGAACTGCTCGTCATCGGTAATGTCGAAGCGCTCAATATCAATCTTCGGGAACAGGTACAGTGCGCCGTCGGCGGGGGTGCAGCTGATGCCGTCAATCTCGTTGAGCATCTTGTGGGCCAGGGTGCGCTGCTCGTACAGGCGGCCGCCGGGAGCAACCAGCTCGTTGATGGACTGGTAGCCGCCAAGCGCTGTCTGGATTGCGTGCTGTGCCGGGACGTTGGAGCATAGGCGCATGGATGCAAGCAGGTGGATGCCTTCCAGGTAGCTCGTTGCGTCCTTCTTGGGGCCGGTAATAGCGACCCAGCCTGCGCGGTAACCGCAGACGCGGTATGCCTTGGACAGGCCGGAGAAGGTCAAGCAGAGCACATCATCGCCGGTCAGAGAAGCCATGTTGATGGCTTCTGCGCCATCGTACACAATCTTTTCGTAGATTTCGTCGGAGAACACAACCAGACCGTGCTCGCGTGCCAGGTCCACGATCTGCTTCAAAATCGAGCGCGGGTAGACGGCACCGGTCGGGTTGTTCGGGTTAATGACCACAATGCCCTTGGTGCGCTCGGTAATCTTCGACTTAATGTCTTCGATGTCCGGGTACCAGTTATTTTCCTCGTCGCAGAGGTAGTGCACGGGCTTGCCGCCCACCAGCGCGGTGGATGCGGTCCACAGCGGGTAGTCGGGCATGGGGACCAGGATTTCGTCGCCGGTCTCGCAGAGTGCCTGCAGGGTCATCGGGATCAGCTCAGACACACCGTTACCCAGGTAGATGGAGTCGGTGTCGAGGTTCATGATGCCGCGGTTCTGGTAGTGCTGCACAATGGCGGTACGTGCCGAGTAGAGGCCGCGGGAATCGGAGTAGCCCTGGGTTTCAGGCAGGTGACGAATGATGTCCATCATGATGGCATCCGGCGCCTCAAAGCCGAAGGGGGCGGGGTTACCAATGTTCAGTTTGAGGATGCGGTGGCCCATCGCCTCCATGCGATTGGCTTCATCCAGAATGGGGCCGCGGATGTCGTACAGGACGTTGCTCAACTTTGAGGACTGACGGTACTTCGTCATGATGATTTACTTTCTAGGGTGATCCAAAATGAATTGTGCTGCGTCATCATCTGCGATGGGGTTGGAACCGCTAGTCAGACGCAACAGGAACGAGAGGTTACCCGTGTCTAATGTAGATGATACGCGGTTAATTGCCGTCCGGGCGCTATCTGGCAGGGTACGACGGATAATGGGCACCAGCTGCTGCTGCAAAAGTGCCGTTGAGGGGTCTTCCAGGGTGACCAGGCGGTTATCGTCAATTGCCGAGTCGCAGCTGTGCAGCAGGGTCACCTGCACGGTGTCTGCGGTGAGGGCGTTGACGCGCTCGGCGGGGTCGTCCTGAATCTTCGGGTCGTGCACGCGGTAGCGGTAGAGGCTACGCAGGGAATCCACGCCGTAGGTGCCACTGGAGTACCCGGTCGGAATGGAGAACGCCAGAGAAGACTGCACCTCACGCAGGTGCGCGAGGGAGTTGAGCTTGTGGCGGGCACTCACGGCGCGGGTGGTAACCAGTACATCCTTGTTGGTGGCGTGGGCGCCGTTGAGGAGCATGAGCTCTTCGGGCAGAATGCGCGAGATGGCGTTGGTCATGTCGGTGGTGCTCATGGCACGCAGGTTGATGGGGTCTGCGGAGCGGGTGGAGCTTGCGGTGGGGCTCGCGGTTGCGTCCGTAGCATGCGCGGAGGCGGTGCTCTCCTCCGCGGTGGGGGTAGCTGCCGGGGGCAGGGTCACGCCTGCGGCTTGAGCGGAGGCGCTCACGGAGGCGGCGATGCGTTCGTTCTGCGCGGCGGCGGGGCTGATTTTGCCGTCGTCGGTCAGGTAGAGCAGCAGGTCGCCGCTGTAGTCGATGACCAGGTCCAACGCCTCGACGGCGGCGGTGCTGCTTTCCTCATCGTCGGGCAGAGTTGCGGTAGGGGTGGCTGAGTTAGCCGAAGGAACCATGAGCCCGCGCAGGGCGGTAGCGCGGCTGTTGTCGGTGTCAACAAGTTCAACGGAGTAGCCAACCTGTCGCAGGGCGCGCGCGTACACGTGCGCCACGGCGCGCATTTCACGCAGGGCACCGTAGCCGATACGCAGGGTACCGTAGCTGGATGCGGAAGGGTCCACCTGCGGGGTTGCGTCATTATTCCCGCAAGCGGCAAGCAGCGGCATGAGCGCCAGGGAGGTGAGCGCCGCACGGCGGGTGAGGGTTCGTCGGTTCATTAGGGAAGCTTCCGTGCGTTTTCATCGGCAAGAAATTCGCGGTATTCGCGTGCCCAGCTCGCGGCGTTGGAGTAGCCCATCATGGAGGCGACCTCGTCGATGAGGGTGCCGTAGCGGATGGTGTCCAGCTCAGCGATGGGTACCCAGCGTGCCGTGTCGGAGGATCCGTTGATTTCGTGGCGCAGTTCGCCGGTGACAATGTGGGCACGGAAAACCACCCGCAGGGCGCAGAAGGGTAGCGCTTGCGGGTCTTTCTGGGTGGAACGCACGGGGAAGTGTCCGGCGTGCACGCCCAGAATGTCTTCAATGGCGACGCTGTAACCGGTCTCTTCGAGGGTCTCTCGCAGCGCGGTTTCGTCGGCCTGTTCGCCGGGTTCCATGCCGCCGCCAGGCAGGGACCAGAGGGGGCTGAGCGCGCGGTCTTCGGGAACCCAGCGGGTCATGAGCAGCTTGCCCTGCTCAATGATCACTGCGTAGGCTGCGGGTCGGGTTTCCATTGCTAATGCCATGGTTTGATTTTACCGTCTATCGTTCGTTAGCGTTTCTTGCCGCGGCGTGCGCTGGCGGCTTTGGCGGACTGTCGAGCGTGCTGGCGCGCGTTACCGTTTTTCTTGGCGTTGGCGCGCTTTTTATCGCGTGCTTCGCGGCGGGCGTTGGCGGCTCGTGCCTTCGCTTTTTCCTTTGCCTTTTCAGCGGCGATGCGTTCGGCGCGTGCCTGCCGGGTTTCGCTACCACGCTCACTGGTTGCGGTGCGGCCACGCACAATGCCGATGAAGTCCTGCAGGAGCGCCTCGAGCTCTTCGCTGCGCGGCTCGCCCTTGGGGGCACGCGGCCAGACCAGGTGCACCGGGTAGGTGTCCAGACCCGCAACGGGGCGGTAGGTGAGGTCCTTGCGGTGGTAGAAACGCGCAATGGACATGGGCACAATGTACAGACCCACACCGGCGGCAACCAGCTCGATGGTTTCCTTATCGGTCAGACCCTCGGGCACGATGCGACCGGCACTCTCACGCCATGCGCGGGAGACTTCCTCATAAGCGGGAATATTGGAGGCGGGCTGTAGCAGGAACTCCTCGGCAAGCTCCTCCACGGGCACCTCATCAAGCACGGTGAGCACATGGTCCACCGGCAGAATGACCACGGGCAGCTCCTCGTAGAGGCGGATGCTATGGTACTTCTCGCCGTCGGTGCTTGCCGGTTCACGGTCGGGGCGCACAATGCTCATGTGCGCGAAGGGGTTCTCGGGCACAGCCTTACGCGTGATGGGTGCGTGCTCGGTAGCCTCAGCGCTAACCTCGACGGGCGTCTCGGAGACAGCGGCACCCTCTTCTGCGGATCCAGCAGCGGGGTTAGCGGCGGGATCAATCAGGCACAGGTCCTGATGCAGAGAGTCCAGGCCACGCGCCTCACGCACGGGCACCTCCGCCAGCTGCACGCGGTCACCGAAACGCTCATGCCAGCGGTTGAACCACTTACCGGGCATGATTGCCGGCACGTAGCTAACACGCAGCACGGAGCGCTGCAGCACGGGCACGGGCAGAGCCTCCGGGGTCTGGATCATTGCCAGCTGCTCGGGATGCAGGTACACGCGGGTGGGGGCCTCGGTGGGCGCTTCGGTTTCTACCTGGTCGGTAGCATTTTCGGGCGCGCTGAACTCGGGGTCGATTGCGGTGAGGGCAGGGGCGTTGACGGGCTGCTCTTCGGGGGTGCCTGCGGTGGAGGATGCGGATGAACTCATCCCTCCACGCTAGCACATCTTGGGCGGGGGCATTGGGGTCAAATGAGTGGGGTCAGGTGAGCCGCCTCAACCCTGCGAGATAGTGCACCTATCCCCCGCTGAAGGTAGGACTAGTTCTCGGCAATGTTATCCGCAGTGTTCTCAACGGCTTCACGGTTAATGCGGCGTTCGCGCAGCTGAGTCACAATGACCAGCACCGTAATAACGATGGCAAGGGCGAGCGGGAACATCCACGGCTCCAGGCCGAGGGCCGCAAGAATTGCGAAGCCGATGGTGGTGTAGATGCACGCCCATATGAAGGTTCCGACCAGCATCGCGGGCACCCAGCGGCGCAGCGGCATTTTCGTGAAGCCGGTCGTGATGATGACCGCGGTTTGCAGACCCACGGTGAGAAAGCAGAGGGGCACAGCAATAACGCCCCACCGATTAATCAAGCGGCGCGCTTTACGGTAGAGCGGGCTGTCCATGGCTTTGCGGATGCGGTCGAGGCGGGCACCGCCTTCAGCAGCAAGCGCGCCAAGAGCGTACACGATGCTGGTGCGGACGATACCGACCACCCACATGAAAGCTAGGGCAACCTCAATCGGGAGTGCGTCAAACCAATCTTTCACCCGGCTATTCTCTCATGAGTGGGCGATATTAACCTGATTGAAGGTTCTTTGAGGCTTCTTATTCGACTTTTGGAGGGGTCAGAAAAAAATTTTTAAACTTTTTTCGGTCGGAGTTATTGCCCCTTGTCGCCTGCAATGGCGCGGATTTCACTTAGGTAAACCTTAGTTTATTGACAGGGTGTCGCTATTTTCAGCTTGTCACCCGCACAGGAATTAGGATATATTTTTATTACCGAATAAGGCAGGCCTTGTGGGAAGGCCTTCCTAATCGGTCTAGAAGACTTTCTTCCTGTGTGTGATGCTAGAAAAGGAACCCCATGGACGGGGTTCCTTTTCTTTTTAGATCGGAAGAGCGTCGTGTAGGGAAAGAGTGTGCCTCTATGTGT
>ERZ1674243.202-NODE-202-length-9176-cov-6.959215_pt1 | contig 9176 bp, 8 predicted proteins | sample MGYA00581201_ERZ1674243 | MGnify/ENA primary metagenome ERZ1674243 (study PRJEB41354, sample SAMEA4873342) | human saliva metagenome | biome: human-associated habitat [ENVO:00009003]; feature: mouth environment [ENVO:08000002]; material: saliva material... | reverse complement strand
AACCCTTTATCGCTAACAAATTTTGCTTCTTTATCTTTGTTAACTTTTCCTATAAATGAAGCGCTATATTGGATAGAATTTTTAAGATGTCCACCATTTTTAATGCCATCTGTTTTGAAACCGTTATATGCTTCATCGCTACGTGTATCAACAAATTGATACTCGCTGCTCCCTAAATTTTTTGTGAAATCATCTAAAGAAATAGTTTTAATTTCCTTTTTTTCACCTTGGCTTGTATTGGCATCTTTTGTAGAACACCCACTTAACACAAGACCGGAAGCAAGAAAAATCGCTCCTATTTTTTTAAAGTTTTTCATTATAATATATGCGACAACCTGCCGCTTTCCTCCTTTGTTTTGTCCAATTAATATTATAAATCATTTTATTAAAAATGTAAATATTCAAAACAAGTATAACACAGGAACACAGTTGTTATGTTATAATATTGAAGATAATGTATAAAACAGTTGCTATAACTGATAAAGCGTTTAAGTGATAATATATTTCAATTAAAATACTATTTTTTAAATAACAAAATAATATTATTCGTGAAGGTAAAGCATTGAATTTATAATATTGGTGTTATTTTTTATCGCTTAGAAGAACAGAGTAGAGAAAAGAAAAATACATTTTTTTTAAAAAAACCTTTGCAAAAAAAGTGAAACTGTTATACAATAAATGTAGTAGAAGTTTTGAACTACTGCTTGTAAAGAATTTTTGAAGAAAGGAGGAAAAAAGAATGATAGAGTTTGATGTTGAAAAAATACACATTCCGTTAAAACAACACGTAGGTGGTCCATGTCAAGCAATAGTTAATGTGGGCGACCATGTTAAACGTGGGCAACTTGTTGCTGTACCAGCTGGATTAGGGGCTAATATTCACGCGAGTTTGTCAGGAGTTGTTGAAGAAATAACTGAAATGGATATAGTTGTGAAACTAGATAAAGAACAAACTGATGATTATGTGAGATTAGAAAAAACAGATGATTATCTGCAAAAAATTAAAGATGCTGGTATCGTAGGTGTTGGTGGAGCAGGATTCCCAACTGGAATCAAATTCTCTACAAAAATTCCTGGTGGATATGTTATTGCTAATGCGGCTGAATGTGAACCTATTTTAGGACATAATGTTAAATTTATGGAAGAACATCCAGAGGTTGTTGTTCGTGGTTTAAAATATATTATGGAATTAACAGATGCTAAAGAAGGATATATTGCTATTAAAACAAAATATCGTAAAGCATTATTAGCATTAGGTAAAGCATGTAAAGATGAGCCGAACATTAGCGTGAAAATTTTACCTAATATGTACCCGGCAGGGGATGAACGTGTTATCGTGCGTGAAACATTAGGTGTGATTTTACAACCAGGTCAATTACCATTAGAAGCTAATGCAATTATCTCAAACGTTGAAACTATTAAACATGTAGTAAATGCTATTGAAGAAGACAAACCACTTATAGATAAAGATTTAACAGTAGGTGGACGTGTTCAAAATCCAAGTATTTTTATGGATGTGCCAATTGGATTACCAATTAGTGTATTTATAGAAAAAGCTGGTGGATATATCAATCCACATGGAGAAATAGTTCGAGGTGGACCATTTACAGGACGCCCAGCTAGAGAAGAAGAGCCTATTAATAAAACTACTGGTGGTTTACTAGTTGCTATGCCATACCCACAAGAAAAAGAAAAAGTAGGAATACTTATTTGTGAGTGTGGAGCTCAAGAAGAGCGTCTTCGCCAAATTGCCGATGGTATGGGAGCAGAAGTAGTTTCTGTTCAAATGTGTAAACGTATGAAACCTGATAAAAATGGAAGATTACGTTGTGAGTTGCCAGGTATTTGCCCAGGACAAGCGGAAAAAGTATTAAAAATGAAAAAAGATGGTGCGAAAGCTGTCATTGCTGGTACTTGTCAGGATTGAACTAACACCGTGACAGGTGTAGCTCCTAGGTTAGGAGTAAAAGTTTATCATAGTACCGACCATGTACTTCGTGCCACTGACCATCATTTATATAGAAGCTATAAAAGCTTAGAATTACATAACAAGAATTAATTTAGTTGGAGGTTAGAAGTAATGTCAATTACAGCAGAAACAGCGAAAGAACATTTAAACGACAAGGCGGTATTTTGTTGCAGAGCTGAGGAAGGTATCGTAATTAGTCCAGAAAACTTAGAAGATCCAGGACTATTTGATGATTTAGTAGATTCAGGTCTATTATCTTTCCCAGATGATGCATTAACAATCGGACAAGTATTAGGTGCAAAATTATTAAAAACAACAGATGCTCTAATACCAATTACACCAAGCATTATTGATGCAGTGCAAGGTGGAGAAGAAAAAGCAGAAGAAGCAGTAGAAGAAGTTGTAGAAGCAGCGCCAGTTGCAGCAGCTCCTGTGGCAGAAGTTGCACCAGTTGCAGCTCCAGTAGCACAAGCTTCAGCACCAGCAGGTGTATTCAAACTTCAAATAGGAAAAGGGGAAAATATCAATTTAGAAATTCCTCTATCAGCATTTGCTGGTGGACAAGCAACATCAGCAGCACCAGTGGCAGCTCCAGCAGTAGAAGCTAAAGCAGTAGAAGTTAAAGCTGATGCAGCAGTTGCAGCAGAAGTAAAAGAAGAAAAAGTAGAAGGTGAATCAAAGTTCATCCGTTCTCTACACACTAAACATTATAAAATTGATAAAGTAGTTTTTGGAGAAAAAACTGAAATTCAAGGAACAACTTTAGTATTAAGAACTCCAGAAGATTTATGTAAAGAAGCTGCTGAGTCAGAAGAATTAGTAGAAGATGTTAAATTAGAAATCATCACTCCTGATAAATATGACACTTACAGTGAAACAATCATGGACGTTCAACCAATCGCGGTTAAAGAAGAAGGTGAAATTGGACATGGTATCACTCGTGAACTTAAAGGTGTAGTAATGGTTCTTACAGGAACTGATGCTAACGGAGTTCAAATCGGGGAATTCGGATCTTCTGAAGGTGAATTAGAACGTAACATTATGTGGGGACGTCCGGGTGCTCCAGATAAAGGTGAAATCTTCATTAAAGGTCAAGTAACAATTAAAGCAGGAGCTAACATGGAACGTCCAGGACCATTAGCAGCGCACAAAGCTTTCGACCACATTACTGAAGAAATCCGTAAAGCTCTTAAAGAAGTAGAAGACGAAAGCCTAGTAGTAGGAAACATCAATATCGAACAATACCGTCACCCAGGAAACAAAAAAGTATTAATCGTTAAAGAAATCATGGGACAAGGTGCAATGCACGATAACTTAATCTTACCAGTTGAACCAGTAGGAACACTTGGTGCTAAACCAAACGTTGACCTTGGTAACTTACCAGTTATGCTTGCTCCAACAGAAGTATTAGACGGTGGTATCCACGCATTAACATGTATCGGACCAGCTTCTAAAGAAACTTCTCGTCACTACTACCGTGAACCATTAGTACTTGAAGCTATGGCTGACGAAGAAATTGACTTAGTAGGGGTATTACTAGTTGGATCACCTCAAGCTAACTCAGAAAAATTCTACGTATCTAAACGTGTTGGTATGACTATCGAAGCTATGGATATTGATGGAGCTATCGTAACAACTGAAGGATTTGGTAACAACCACATCGACTTCGCTTCACACATCGAAGAAATCGGTAAACGTGGAGTGTCAGTAGTTGGTATGACTTACTCTGCAGTACAAGGTGCCCTTGTAGTAGGTAACGAATACATGACAGCTATGGTTGATAACAACAAATCTAAACAAGGTATCGAAAACGAAATTCTTTCAAACAACACATTATGTAAAGAAGATGCTATCCGTGCTTTAGCAATGCTTAAAACACAAATGGGTGGTGGATCAATTAAAAAAGCTGAAAGAAAATGGAATCCAAACGTTAAATTAAATAACGTAGAAGTTATTGAAAAAACTACAGGACAAAAAATAGAATTACTTGACAACGAACAAGTATTACCAAAATCTAAAAAACGTCAAGAAATCTACGAAAAAGAAGACTAAAATTTAAAAAGATAGGAAGTAAAAGTTATGATTGAAAAATTAAAATATGCATCTACAGAAAGAGTGTTCGAAGGGGTAATAGTTGATCATAACGATGCCAGTGTTACGATAGATATTAAAGGACGCTTAGGGCAATTTAAAATTCCTATGAGAATGCTAATTTCGGATTACCCAGTAAAAATCGGTCAAGAAGTTGCCTTTTTACTAAGTTATCCAGAAGTGCTTAGCGAAGAACCTGACGAACATTATGTAAATGCAATACTTAATACTAAAAAGTTAGAAGAAGAAGTAAAAAATAGAAAACAAAAAGAAGAAAAATAGTAGGAAGGAGAAATTAGAATGTCATTAACGATATTTGAAGGTCTACAATCAGAGATTTTTGTACCTATTACACCGAAACCAGTTTGGGCTCCAGTAACTAAAGAATTAAAAGATATGAAAGTAGCATTAGCTACAGCTGCAGGGGTTCACTTAAAAACAGATAAAAGATTTAACTTAGCAGGGGATACTACATTCCGTGAAATCCCGGATACTGCACATAGTTCAGATCTTATGGTATCTCACGGTGGATATGATAATGCAGACGCTAACAAAGATATCAACTGTATGTTCCCAATCGATAGATTACATGAACTTGCTAAAAAAGGTTTCATTAAAAGCGTAGCAGAATTCCACTATGGTTTCATGGGTGGTGGTGGAGACCAAGAGGCTTTCACAAACTCTACAGGTCCAGAAATCGCTAAAAAACTAAAAGAAGAAAATGTTGATGCAGTTATTTTAACTGCTGGTTGAGGTACTTGCCATAGAACTGCCGTGATCGTGCAGAGAGCAATTGAGGAAGCAGGTATTCCAACAATCTTAATAGCAGCGCTACCTCCAGTAGTGCGTCAAAACGGTACTCCAAGAGCCGTTGCTCCACTTGTACCAATGGGAGCAAACGCAGGAGAACCAGGAAACGTTGAGCAACAAACACAAATCTTAGAAGCAACGTTAGAGCAACTAGTTAAAATACCAAGTGCAGGTAAAATAGTTCCTCTTCCATTTGAGTATATAGCTCACGTGTAGGAGAATTCCGAGAAGAGGGGCAAATGTCCTTCTTCTTTTTTAAAGAATAATCTGTACTAGTAAACAGATACAACGCTGTTACAATACAGATAATAAATTATAAGGAATGATGGATATGTCAAAGGAAAAGCTACAAATAAAAGCATTCCATATGAAAAATGTTGCTTTAGGGAAAAAAGTAAAAATAGAAAATAATGAGTTAATTATTCCTACAGAAATAGAATATGATAAAAGTATTTTTGAAAGTGTAGAGGTTAAAATAATACGCCCTCATGAACATAATTTTTATGTCAATACTATAATGGACATAGTACCAATATCAACAAAAGTTATAGGGCGTCTTGGGGAAGGAATAACACATACATTAACAGGAGTATATATGTTGTTAACTGGTGCAAATACTAAGGGTGAACAAATGCATGAATTTGGTTCATCAGAAGGTATTTTGCAAGAACAGTTGGTATTAAATAAGGCTGGTTCTCCAGCAGATACAGATTACTTAATACATATAGATGTTATTATTAAACCTGAGATTGATTTTAATCGTCAGTTAGCATTCTCTATCTTTGAACTTTCTGATGTTTACTTACAAAATATAAGAGAAGTTATGAAAGTTCTTAGTGGTCGTGATGCTGATGAAGTTCATGAATTCTATAATAAACAAAATCCAGGAAAACCAAAAGTTGCTTTGGTTAAAGAAGTAGCTGGACAAGGTATGATGTATGATAATCAGTTATTTCCTATAGAACCAAGTGGTATTGATAAAGGTATTTCAATTATAGATATGAATAATATGCCTGTTCTACTAACACCTAACGAATATCGTGATGGTGCAATAAGAGCAATGGTATAGGAAGGGGTGTTATTATGGGAATAGGACCATCTACAAAAGAAACAAGTTTGCATCATTTTAGAGATCCGTTATTAGATACACTGGCAGATGACCCAGATATTGATTTCCAAGGGGTTATTGTTGTAGGAACACCACAAGATAACAGATTAAAACACTTAGTAGGTTGGCGTACAGCGGTGTGGTTAGAAGCTATGCGTACAGATGGAGCTATTATTTCAGCTGACGGTTGGGGTAATAGTGACGTTGACTATGCCAATACTATGTTTGAAATAGGGGAACGTAATATTTCTATAGTAGGTTTAAAATTTATGGGTAAACATAAGTTTGTTGTAGAAAACCAGTATACGAAATATGTATTAGATTTTAATAAATCTGAAGAAGGTAGTGAAACTGAGATAGTTTGCCAAAATAATATTGATTATACAGATGCAAGAAAAGCTTTAGCACTATTAAAATTAAAAATGCGTCAAGACGCTAATGAAAAAAATTAAAAATTAAGGAGTGAATTATAATGAAACTAAATAAAATGATTTCAGTAATAGATACACATACAGCTGGGGAAGCTGCACGTTTAGTTACAGCAGGGGTTCCAAAAATTCCTGGTAAAGATATAGTTGAGAAAAAACAATATCTTATCGATAATTTAGATGACTTACGTAAATCTGTAATGTTTGAACCACGTGGACACCAAGATATGTTTGGAGCATTCTTATTACCTCCAACAAAAGAAGAAGCAGACTTCGCGTTAATCTTCATGGATACTGGTGGTTACCTAAACATGTGTGGACACAACACAATTGCTGCAGTAACAGCAGCTGTAGAAACTGGTATGGTTGATGTTGAAGAAGGTGCTACTGAAAAAGAAGTAGTAGTTGAAACACCAGCTGGACTTATTTATGCAACAGCTAAATTAAAAGATAACGGAACAAAAGTAAAAGAAGTTTCATTCAGAAACGTTGAATCATTCTTATACAAACGTGATTTAGAATTAGATGTTGAAGGAGTTGGACATATCAAATTTGATATTTCATTCGGAGGAAGTTTCTTCTGTATTCTTTCTGCTGATCAATTAGGATTAGAAGTTAAACCTGAAAATGCTTCTAAATTAAAAGAAGCTGGTCTTAAAATCCGTGACGCAGTTAATGCAAATATCGAAATTCAACACCCAACATTATCACACATTAAATCTGTAGATTTAGTTGAAATTTATGACAAACCTTCTCATCCAGAAGCTACTTATAAAAATGTAGTAGTATTCGGAGATGGAAACATTGACCGTTCTCCATGTGGAACAGGTACATCTGCAAAATTAGCTACATTATACGCTAAAGGTGAGCTTAAACCAGGTGAACCATTCGTATATGAAAGTATCTTAGGTACTTTATTCAAAGGTAGAATAGTAGAAGAAAGAAAATTAGCGGGATATGATGCAATCATTCCTGAAATCACAGGTTCTGGATACATTTTAGGATTTAGTAACTATGTTTACGATCCAGATGATTCACTAACTTATGGATTCTTATTAGGATAGGAGAAGAAATATGGTAACATTATTATTAACATTATTAGGACTGTCAGCACTATATTTTATAGTTATGTGGTCTATGGATATTATAAAAAATAAAGGGGTTGAGGGTGAAGACTCTAATCCGGTAGTTGGGTTTTTCATTGGTTTGGTTACTGACTTTATGGATACGTTAGGTATTGGGAGTTTTTCGCCAACTACATTATTAGCCAAAGTAACAGGGTTTATTAAAAATGACCGTTTATTACCAGGGACGCTTAATATAGGACATACAGTACCAGTATTAATTGAGGCATTTTTATTTATTCAATCAGTTCAAGTAGATGCAGTAACTTTATTATCATTAATTGCAGCAGCGGTTATTGGTGCTCTAGTTGGAGGGCGTATTGTTACTAAACTTCCTGAGAAAAAAATTCAGGTTACTATGGGATTCGCATTGATTATTACTGCGGCATTAATGTTTGCTAGTAAAATGGGATGGTTAGCATTGCTTGGAGCTAATAATACTGCATTACATCTAACAGGTATTGCACTTATTGTAGGTATTGTTGGTAACTTTATCTTTGGTGCATTAATGATGGCTGGAGTGGGTCTATATGCTCCATGTTTAGCTATGGTTTCATTATTAGGAATGGATCCAAAAGCAGCATTTCCTATTATGATGGGATCATGTGCAGCGCTTATGGCTATTGGATCACCTAAGTTTATTAAAGAAGGATTATATCCAAGAAAAGGAACTATTGCGGTAGCAATAGGTGGTGTTCTTGGTGTAATTATTGGATATCAATTTATTACTTCATTATCATTATCAAGTCTAATGTGGTTAATTATTGTAGTTGTAATAATTACTGGACTAGATATGCTAAGAAAAGGATTAAAAAAAGCAGCTTAATAATTAAAAGAAAAAACGGAATTTGATTTAAGATTCCGTTTTTTAATATATTTAAACTATTAAAGCCATCAGATTATTTCTGATGGCTCTTGCTTGTTAAGTTTTGTTTTTTCATTGAGGTAATAGCAGAATAGCAGAATACAGCAACTGCAACCCAAATAATGCTAAATGAAATTAATTTTTCTATATTTAATTCCTCGCCATAAACAAATATTCCTATAAAGAACTGTATAGTTGGGGGGAGATACTGTAGTATTCCAAGAATATAAAGTGGAATATCAATTGCTCCTCTAGCAAATAATAGGAGAGGAATAGCTGTGATAGCTCCCGATAGAAGAAGAGCTATTAATGTTGTGGTATCTGAATTATAAAATGTTATATTATTAGAACTTCCTAAATATAGCATATAAATAATAGCTATAGGAGAAACAATAGCTGTTTCTATCAATAAGCTTGCCTTTGGACTAAGGATAATTTTTTTCTTGCATAGGCTGTATAGTCCAAAAGTCAGTGCAAGTAAGATGGAAATCCAAGGAAGAGATCCAAGAGAAATAAATAAATATAGTAATGAAATACCAACACAGATGCAAGCTATTGTTTGTACACGAGTTAGTTTTTCTTTTAAAAAGATAACGGCGAGTATTATAGTAACGATTGGATTAAGATAATAACCAAAACTCGCTTCTAATACATGGCTCGTATTTACAGCAATAATATAAGTTAACCAGTTTGCTGTAATAAGAAAAGAAGCAATAACAAGTAGTGAGAAATTTTTTTTATTTTGCCACAGTTCTTTTATTTCTTTAAAAATATTATTTTT
>ERZ1674243.201-NODE-201-length-9193-cov-15.127271_pt1 | contig 9193 bp, 5 predicted proteins | sample MGYA00581201_ERZ1674243 | MGnify/ENA primary metagenome ERZ1674243 (study PRJEB41354, sample SAMEA4873342) | human saliva metagenome | biome: human-associated habitat [ENVO:00009003]; feature: mouth environment [ENVO:08000002]; material: saliva material... | reverse complement strand
AATTCACCGTTGAACGCGATGTCCTTGCCGAAGCAGTCGGCTGGACGGCACGCTCCCTGCCCTTGCGTCCTACCTCCCCCGTGCTCAACGGTCTGCTGATTACCGCCTCCGCCGGCGAAGTCAGCATCGCAAGCTTTGATCACGAAACCAGCGCCCGCCAGGTTATCGCCGCCGATGTTCAGGCCGAGGGTGTGTGCCTTGTTCCAGGTAAGATCCTGGCCGAAATCTGCCGTTCTCTTCCGAACGCTGAGGTCGAGTTCACCGCCGATGAGTCCGTGATTCGTCTTCACTGCCGTTCCGCTAACTTCCAGCTGGCCGGCATGCCCGTGGCCGATTACCCCGAGCTGCCCGAGCTGCCCGAAGTTTCCGGTACCGTCGACGGCGCCGAATTTGCTGAAGCCGTCAAGCAGGTTCAGATTGCGGTGTCCAAGGACGAGACCCTGCCCCTGCTGACCGGTATTCGCGTCGAGATCAACGGCGACACCATGACCCTGCTCGCCACCGACCGCTACCGTCTAGCCATGCGCGAAATCAAGTGGAACCCCGTCAACCCCGATGTTCAGGCGGCTGTTCTGCTAAAGGCCAAGACCGTTTCCGAAGTCGGTAGCACTCTCTCCGGCTCCGGCGAGCTCTCCATTGCGCTGCCCGCCGCCGGTGAACTGATTGGTTTTGCCGCCGGTACCCGCCGCACCACGAGCGTTCTGATGGACGGCGATTACCCCAACATCCGTGCTCTCTTCCCCGAGCAGACCCCCATCCACGCGGTGGTTCGCACCTCCGACCTGACCGAGGCAGCTCGCCGTATCTCACTCGTGGCTGAGCGCAACACTCCGCTGCGCCTGAAGTTCACCCAGGGTTCGGTTGCCATCGATGCGGGCCGCGGCGACGAGGCTCAGGCCTCCGAAACCCTGCAGGCTCACCTCTCCGGCGACGACATCACCGTGGCGTACAACCCCTCCTACCTGCTGGACGGTCTGAAGGTGTTCGGCACCGAGTTCGTGCGTTTCTCCTTCACCGATGCGCCCAAGCCCGCCGTGATTTCGGGCCAGGACGAGCCGCTGGCTGAGGATGACCGCAACTACCGCTACCTGCTGATGCCGGTGCGTCTGCCCTCGAACTAGTAGCTTGCCGCCCCGCGCGCCTCCCGAGGCTCTGCCCAGGGAAGGCTCGCGGGGCTGTGCTTTCCCCGTCCGCGCCTATCCCCTCCTCGACCGAACCGTCCAACCGAACCGCATGAAAGGAGCCGTCCGGTGTACATCGACCACATCTCGCTGTTGGATTACCGCACCTACGCGCTGCTCAACCTGCCTCTATCGGCCGGGGTGACGGTTTTTCTGGGCTCGAATGGCGTGGGAAAAACGAATATCGTAGAGGCCATTGAGTATGCGGCGGCCCTCTCTTCGCACCGGGTGAGCCACGATGGTCCGCTGGTGCGCGTGGGCGCCGCCCGAGCCTACATCCGCACCCGCACTGTGCGCGGTTCGCAACAGACCGTGACCGAGTTTGAGGTGGCTCCCGGTCAGGCGAATCGCGTGCGCATTAACCGGGCTGCCCCGGTGCGCGCTAAGGAAGCTCTGGGTATTGCTCGCACGGTGCTGTTTTCCCCCGAGGACCTGCAATTGGTGAAGGGCGATCCCGCCGGTCGTCGTCGATTTGTGGATGAGCTGGCCGTCTCCCTGCGCCCCGTGGTGGCGGGGTACCGCAGTGAGTACGAGCGGATTTTGCGGCAGCGTAATTCGCTGCTCAAATCGATGCAGCGCCGCGCTCGCGACGAGAACGCGCTGAGTACCCTCGCGGTGTGGGATGGCCAGCTTGCCCTGATGGGGGCGCAACTGCTCTCCGCGCGTTTCCGTCTGTTGCAGCGCCTACTCCCCCAGCTGCGTCGCGCCTATGCGGGGCTGACGGACGGTTCTAAGGACGTGGGGTTTACCTACGAATCCTCCGTCTTTGCGAGCATGGGCGAGCGCTCTCTCGAACATGCGGCCCTCATGAGCATCAAGGACCTGAAGGAGGCGCTTCTGCGCGGTTTCGCCGAGCGTCGCGCCGAGGAAATTGAGCGCGGCGTGACGCTGGTGGGGCCGCACCGTGAGGATGTGACCCTGCTGCTGGGCGGCCTTCCGGTTAAGCATTTTGCCTCGCACGGTGAGAGCTGGTCGTTTGCCCTGGCCCTGAAGTTGGCTTCGTGGTTTGTTCATGTGGAGGACGATTCTTCGCCGGGTGCCTCCCCCATCCTGATTCTTGACGATGTCTTCGCCGAGCTCGACTCGGCGCGCCGCCACCGCCTGGGCGCTATGGTTGCCGCGGCGGAGCAGGTGCTCATTACGTGCGCCGTACTCACGGATATTCCGGAGGAGCTGGGTGAATACCGCTTGGTGTCTGTAACTCCCGGCCACGCGGAGTACGTACCGTCGCCCGGCACTCGCGGTGGGAACGCAGAAGGAAGCACCGGTGAGACCCTCGCCAAGGAGAGCGGCGAAACGTTAGCTGAGAATCCTATTGCCGGTGGGGATCATGAGTAACCGTCCCGGAGAGGATTCCGTCCCCCTCACTGCACCCTTCGGAGATTCCTTGCCGATGCCTTCCCCGGCCCCTGATGCCCGTGAGCTCAACAGCACTGTTTCACGTGAAACATCCGGCGGCGAGGTCGATGGTTTCGGTGAATTTTACCGAGACGAGGTGGACGCCCCCGCGGCCCTGCTGACTCGTATGCGCGTGGCCGCCCAGGAACGCGGCGAGGCGCCCCTCAACGCTTTCTCGGCGCGAAAGATTATGCGCGAGTTCGGCGCCGCGATGTCCGGAACCGCCCCCAAGAAACGTCGCGAACGCGCACAGGGGTGGGATCCCCGCGTCATGGGCGGGTACAGCGGCCCCGGTGAAAGCTCCCGCGATCCCAAGCCGCTCGGGGGTATCGTGAGTGCGCTGATTCGGTCCCGAGGCTGGAAAGAGCCCGTGGCCGTCTCGAGCGTGCTGGCCCGCTGGGCTGAACTCGTTGGTCCCGAAATTGCCGCGCACACCAAACCTCTCAGCTTCGAGAACTCTATCGTTCAGGTGCAGTGCGACTCCACCGCCTGGGCCACTCAGCTGCGCCTGATGCACGGGCAGCTTATCGAGCTCTTCCGCCGAGAGCTTGGCGAGGGCGTGGTGGCGCAGGTACGAATCCTGGGTCCGAACAACGGCCGCTGGAGCCAGCGCGGGTATCGTCGCGCCTCCGGGATGCGCGGGGTGCGCGATACCTACGGGTAGGAGAGTCGGTGGTGCGTGCGGAACGAATTTTTGCCTCGAAACCGGACCGTTTGAAGAAGCAAAACCTCGGAAGTGCCCGCATCCCGGCCGCATAACCGAGGTGTATCCCCCCTCACCGGGGAGGGGGTTGAGCGTCTCTCAGGGGCCATTACGGGCGTTTGAGGGGGTGGAATATGGGTGAATTGCCCAAAAATTGGCGCGCTGGATGGCTTTAATACCCCCTTGCTCGGTAAAATAAAAGGGACAATGCGTAAAGTGCGCCCACCCGGGCGCCGCCGGCACCGCGAGTCCCCGAAGGCGCTTCACGCGCCGCGCCGAGGCGTTCTAGGCTACCCTCGGCAGTGTTCGCGGCTCCCTGCCGGTGCCCGGCTTACCCAAGGAGTTTCCCCTCGTGGCACCTGAACAGCCCCATGAATACGGTGCGTCCGACATCACCGTGCTGGAAGGCTTGGAGGCGGTTCGTAAACGCCCCGGCATGTACATCGGCTCGACCACCGAGCGCGGTCTGCACCACCTGGTCTACGAGGTCGTTGATAACTCCGTGGACGAAGCGCTCGCCGGCTACGCCTCCGAAATCGACGTGACCATCCAGGCCGATGGCGCGGTGCGCGTCAAGGATGACGGTCGCGGTATTCCCGTGGATGAGCACCCCACCGAGCACAAGTCCACCGTCGAGGTCGTCATGACCGTGCTGCACGCCGGCGGTAAGTTTGGCGGCGGCGGCTACTCGGTTTCCGGTGGTCTGCACGGCGTGGGTATCTCCGTGGTGAACGCCCTATCGACCCGCGTGATTACCGAGGTGCACCGCCAGGGCTACGCGTGGCACATCTCCTTCTCCAACGGTGGCGTGCCCGACGGTCCCCTGCGTCGCGGCGAGCCCTCCGATAAGACCGGCACAATTCAGACCTTCTATCCGGATCCCGAGATTTTCGAGACTGTCGAGTTCGATTTTGAGACCCTGCGCGCTCGCTTCCAGCAGATGGCCTTCCTGAATAAGGGCCTGACCATCACCCTGACCGATGAGCGCGAGAAGTTCACCGGTGACGAGGTTGCCGAAGAGGAGAAAGAAAACACTCTCAACCGCGTGCGTGCGAACGCTGATGGTTTCATGACCGTCACTTACCGTTACGACAACGGCCTGTTTGACTACGTGCACTTCCTGAACGCCGGCGCGAAGACCATCGTGAACGAAGAGATTGTCTCCTTCGAATCCGAGGACTCTGACCGTAACATGAGCCTGGAAGTGGCCATGCAGTGGACCGGTGCGTACAAGGAATCCGTCTACTCCTACGCAAACACGATTAACACCCACGAGGGCGGCACCCATGAAGAGGGTTTCCGTGCCGCGCTGACCTCCCTGGTGAACCGTTACGCTCGCGACAACAAGCTGTTGCGCGATAAGGACGATAACCTCACTGGTGAAGACGTGCGTGAGGGCCTGACCGCGGTCATCTCGATTAAGATTTCCGAGCCGCAGTTCGAGGGTCAGACGAAGACCAAGCTGGGTAACTCGGAGGCGAAGTCCTTCACCCAGCGCGAGGTGAACGATCACCTGAGCGACTGGTTCGACCGTAACCCCGCCGTGGCCAAGGACATCGTGCGTCGCGCGATTACCGCCGCCCAGGCGCGTATCGCCGCCCGCAAGGCCCGTGAGACGACCCGCCGCAAGGGCCTGCTGGAGACCAGCTCCATGCCCGGTAAGCTCAAGGACTGTTCCTCGAAGGACCCGTCGATCTCTGAGATTTACCTGGTGGAGGGTGACTCCGCGGGTGGTTCGGCGGTTCAGGGTCGCAACCCGAACACTCAGGCTATTCTGCCGCTGCGCGGTAAGATCCTGAACGTTGAGCGCGCTCGCCTGGACCGTGCCCTGTCCAACGCTGAAATTCAGGCGATGATTACCGCTTTCGGTACCGGCATTGGTGACGACTTCGATATTGAGAAGGCACGCTACCACAAGATCGTTCTGATGGCGGATGCGGACGTCGATGGCCAGCATATTACGACTCTGCTACTGACTCTGCTCTTCCGCTTTATGCGTCCGCTGATTGAGGCGGGTTATGTGTACCTGGCTCAGCCGCCGTTGTACCGCATCAAGTGGTCGAACGCTCCGCACGATTATGTGTACTCGGACGCTGAGCGTGATGAGGCTCTGGCTCGTGGTGCTACGAAGAACCTGCGCCTGCCCAAGGATAACGGTATTCAGCGTTACAAGGGGCTGGGCGAGATGGACTACACCGAGCTGTGGGACACCACCATGGATCCGGCTCGCCGCACCCTGCTACAGGTGAAGATGGAAGACGCAGCGGCGGCTGACCAGATCTTCTCTGTTCTGATGGGCGAGGACGTTGAAGCTCGCCGTGAGTTTATCCAGCAGAACGCAAAGGACATTCGATTCCTCGATATCTAGCCCGAAACGGCATATGCCCCGTATGGAATATGCCAAATGAGCTATATAGCCGAGCGAGTCATTGAGGAATGAGAAAGTAATGAGCGAAGAACAGCAGAATAAATCCACTGAGGTTGATGTAGTTAGCAACGGTGGCGCTGAAAATGTAGACCACCACGGTCACATTGAACAGGTGGACCTGCAGACCGAAATGCAGCGTTCCTACCTGGACTACGCAATGGCGGTTATTATTGGCCGCGCCCTGCCGGATGTGCGTGACGGCCTCAAGCCCGTGCACCGCCGCGTGATCTACGCGATGTACGACGGCGGCTACCGCCCGGACCGATCCTTCAATAAGTGTGCCCGCGTGGTTGGCGACGTAATGGGTCAGTTCCACCCCCACGGCGATAGCGCTATCTACGACACTCTGGTGCGTCTGATTCAGAGCTGGATTATGCGTTACCCGCTGGCTCTGGGTCAGGGTAACTTCGGCTCCCCCGGTAACGACGGTGCCGCAGCGCCTCGATACACCGAGACCAAGATGGCTCCCATCGCCCTTGAGATGGTGCGTGACATCAACGAAGACACCGTTGATTTCCAGCCCAACTACGACGGCAAGTCCCTGGAGCCTACCGTTCTGCCCGCGCGCATCCCGAACCTGCTGGTCAACGGTTCTTCGGGTATTGCTGTGGGTATGGCGACCAATATTCCGCCGCATAACCTGCGTGAGGTTGCCGAGGGTGTGGAGTGGTTCCTGAAGAACCCGCACGCCACCAATGATGAGCTGCTGAACGCTCTGATGGCGCGCATTAAGGGCCCCGATTTCCCGACCGGTGCACAGATTCTGGGCACCAAGGGCATTGAGGACGCGTACCGTACTGGCCGCGGCTCTATCACCATGCGCGCGGTGGTCAACGTGGAGGAAATCCACGGTCGTACCTGCCTGGTGGTCACCGAGCTGCCGTACCAGGCAAACCCGGATAACCTGGCGATTAAGATTGCTGAGCTCATCAAGGACGGTAAGGTCACCGGTATCGCGGATCTTCGCGATGAGACTTCGGGTCGTACCGGTCAGCGTCTGGTGATTGTGCTCAAGCGTGATGCTTCCCCGAAGGTTGTGCTGAACAACCTGTACAAGCACACCCAGCTGCAGGAGAACTTCTCCGCGAATATGCTCGCCATTGTTGATGGTGTGCCGCGTACCCTGTCCCTGGACGCGTTTGTGCGTCACTGGGTGGATCACCAGATGGACGTTATCGTTCGTCGTACCCGTTACCGTCTGCGTCAGGCGGAGGAAGAGGCGCACATCCTGCGTGGCCTGCTGAAGGCTCTGGATGCTCTGGATGAGGTTATTGCTCTGATTCGCCGCTCCCCCACCGCTGATGAGGCGCGTAGCGGCCTGATGGAGTTCCTGCAGATTGATGAGGCTCAGGCTCAGGCAATTCTAAACATGCAGCTGCGTCGTTTGGCTGCTTTGGAGCGTCAGAAGATTCAGGATCGTCACGATGAGCTGATGCGCATGATCGCTGAGTACAACGCGATTATTGCTTCGGAGACTCGCCAGCGCGAGATTATCTCTGAGGAGCTGGGCGAGATTGTGAACCGCTACGGCGATGAGCGTCGCACTCAGATTATGTACGGCTACAACGGCGACATGTCCATGGAAGACCTCATCCCCGAGGAGGAGGTCGTGGTGACGATTACTCGCGGCGGCTACATCAAGCGCACCCGCAGTGATCAGTACCGTAGCCAGCACCGCGGCGGTAAGGGCATTAAGGGCGCCTCCCTGCGTGGCGATGACGTGGTGGAGCACTTCTTCGTGACTACCACGCACAGCTGGATTCTGTTCTTCACGAACCTGGGCCGAGTGTACCGCGCGAAGGGCTACGAGTTGCAGGAAGCCGGCCGCGACGCGAAGGGCCAGCACATCGCGAACCTGCTGGAGTTCCAGGGTGGCGAGCATATCGCCCAGGTGATGGAGCTCAAGAGCTACGAGGACGCTGAGTACCTGGTGCTGGCAACCCGTGGCGGCATGGTGAAGAAGAGCCGCCTGAGCGATTACGACACGAACCGTACCGCGGGCCTGATCGCCATCAATCTGCGCGAGGGTGACGAGGTTGTTTCGGCCTTCACCGTTTCGGCTGCCGATGACATCCTGCTGGTTTCTCGTAACGGTATGTCCCTGCGCTTCCACGCGGATGACGCTTCGTTGCGCCCCATGGGTCGCTCGACTTCCGGTGTGACCGGTATGAAGTTCCGCGATGGTGACGAGCTGATTTCTGCCAACGTGGTCACCGAGGGCTCCTACGTCTTCGTGGTGACCGAGGGTGGCTACGCGAAGCGCACGAGCGTGGATGAATATCGCGTTCAGGGTCGTAACGGTTTTGGCATTAAGGTTGCTAAGCTTGTGGAGGATCGTGGCGCCCTGGTGGGTGGCCTCATCGTGGACGAAGAGGACGAGGTCCTGGTCGTGATGTCCAGCGGCAAGGTTGTTCGTTCGAATGTGAATGAGGTTCCTGCGAAGGGACGCGATACCATGGGTGTTATCTTCGCAAAGCCCGGTGAGGGCGATTCGATTATCGGTGTAGCCCGTAACCAGGATCGTCAGCTGGACGACAGCGATGATGAAAACACTGAGAATGCCGAGGCGGCAGACGATACTTCTGCGGCTCCCGGCACGGATAACGAGGGTGAAGCGGCGGCTGCCGACCTCACCGCTACTGGAGGTAACTAATGAGCAGCACTCCCGCGAGCTCCTCTTCCGCGTCAGCGCAGCGTTCGGCAGCAGCTGGTGCGTCAAAGAAGGGGGCCCCTAAGTCCGGTGCCCGCCGCCCGGCTCAGGCACGTTCAGGTCAGGCCCGTCCCGGAGCCGCTAAGCGTCCTGCCGGCAAGCGCCCGGTGAATGCTAAGCGTCCGACGGGTTCGCGTCGCCAGCTGGTGCGCCCCGCGCCTCGTTCGAAGATTCGTCGCGCGCGCCTGGTGGTGCAGAAGGTCGATACCTGGTCGGTAGCAAAGCTGATCTTCCTGCTGTCGATTGCTCTGGGTATCGTGACCGTCGTGGCCTCGGTGATTCTATGGCTGTTCCTGCAGGCTTCGGGTGCCTTTACCGGTGTAAACCAGCTGATTAGCTCGCTGGGTACCGGTTCGACCACCGTGGATATCTCGCAGATGATTTCGCTGGGGCAGGTGGCTCTGGTAACCACGATTTTTGCCGTGGTGAACACCGTGGTCTTCACCCTGCTGGGTATGATTGCTGCTATCCTGTACAACCTGGCTGCAAAGCTGGTGGGTGGCGTGACCCTGACTCTGAGCGACGAGTCTTAAGAGCGCTCGACTATGAGTTTGAATTGGGCGGTATCGTCTCCGTGCGGAGGCGGTGCCGCCCTTTTTCGCGCTATCTTTTCTGGGTTCTGCGGGGGCTTTGGTGGTGTGTCCTATCTTGATGCTGAACCCCTTCACGTGTATGTGATGCATAACATATCATTCTGATTTGGTGTTCCCTCTAAACGCCTGTATAGTTATATCTCGTTCTACGGAAGAAATTCCGCAGAGGGAGGGCGTATA
>ERZ1674243.193-NODE-193-length-9598-cov-4.233889_pt1 | contig 9598 bp, 6 predicted proteins | sample MGYA00581201_ERZ1674243 | MGnify/ENA primary metagenome ERZ1674243 (study PRJEB41354, sample SAMEA4873342) | human saliva metagenome | biome: human-associated habitat [ENVO:00009003]; feature: mouth environment [ENVO:08000002]; material: saliva material... | reverse complement strand
ACCAGCCATTAGCAATCAACGCACCGAGCGCATACGGATCCACAGGGAGATTTGCCGTAGGCCACTGCACCGACTGATTCATGGGAACAAAATATTCCACGGCGCTTTGTTTGTTCATCAGAGATTTCAAAGTCTTAGTCGAATAAATTGTCGGACCATCATACATCCCACCCCTATTGGGGTAAACAGCCCACAGGTGGTTGTCAGAAACATCAAGAATGCGTCCGTCTGCCAACGTCACCCGATACACATCGCGTTCCCCCTGAGGGAACACCCCGAGTACCTTCGTCGGAGAGCCATCGCGAGCAAACACGTAGTCACCGGCAACAAGGTCACCAGCAAGTTTCCATGCCACAGAACCGTCCTCAGAAAAGACTGGTACACGAGTAGAATCTGTAGTGGCTTTGCCGACACCTGTCGCTCCGGTGAACAACAGTGATGACATGGGCTTGCTCTGGTCGTTCAGACCAGCGACGCACAACTGGAGTCGACGAGCAATCGACGTGGTAGCAAAGTCCTGACTGAACACACGCTTATCCAGTTCAGCCTTGATCTCAGCAGCATTGACATCGATCTCCACCTCAACACCGAACTCGATTTTCAACACAGTTGCCAACAATGCTTTGTCCATACGCTCACCGAGGTACCGATGGCGACCAACCATTGCATCGAGCACACGGATCGACTTACGCGGCTGCACAGAGGCAGGAACGTACCGATTCGTGTACTCAAAGATCTGCTCATACAAAGAGTCGTCAAAGATCCCCTCATCGACATCGTACTTCTTTGCCATACCCTTCAGGATGGCGATCGTCACCTCACGATCCGTCTGAGGAATGTTGATGCGAGCCAGTCGCTCAACAAGCGGCAGATTCGATGCAATATGGGCATTGAACTCGTCATACGTCGTGGCAGCGATGACCTTGATACCACGAGATCCCGATGCCGCAAGCAACGGCTTCAACGCTTCCACGGCAGCAGCGGAGAGCTGCACCACCTGGTGGAACTCGTCGATGAACAGCACGATCTCTCGACCTTCGGACCTAGAGAAACTCTCAGCCTCATCAAACAGAGCCTTCAAGCGCGCAGCCATCTCTTCGGGGTTCGACAAGTCAGCGATCATCTTCGCCATGTCGACTTCCAGGTAGATGCGCTCTGGATCATCCTGCATACAAGACTGCACGAGCACCGTGTTATGCGTAACAACATGACCTCGGCCCACCTGATACAGGTGTGTCTCGGAGTCAACCATGATGCACGTCATCTCAACCTCGCGATCGGTCTCGATCACCTCAGCGATCATATCGCCAGTTGCATCGAGGGAACGCTCTAGCTCACGCATATCAGTATCAACAACCCATGCAGCCCCCTGAGACAGACGGTACGACTCACTGTCTCGCAGCGCTCGTAGCACAGACTCTCGATCCTTCACTGAGCTAGTGATGTACGTGTACGGAATATGACGCTGATTCTCCGGCTTGACAATGACACTCGTCATCACCGGGTGAGTCATCACCTCATCAGGTGTCAGACGCTTACCTGTCGCACGGTTGATAAACGTCGAACGCTCACCACTGTCACCACTGCCATACACACGCTCCCACCCCATGTGGTCCTCGATAGCAGCAAAGACTTCATCAGGCATCTCATGAGGAACGGTCACATACCCGCGCTCATCGATGCGAACGCCCCAGCCCAGCAGCGCGCCACACACATAAGGATCAACCGGGAGAATACGGCTCTGTCGCACAAGCGCACCAGAGGCAGGAAGCTGCCAGATGGATGCGCCATCAGAGCCAACAAGCCCTGCGTCCATAATTTCACGCAGCGACATCGTTTGCTGCGCACCTTCTGCGTCACCAACCGATCGCACCGTCCACAAGTGCTCATCGTTGCAACGCACACGGTCGCCGTGGTTCGTCACCACGACATAATCGCGCTTCATTCCCTGAGGGAACACACCCGTCACGGTCACAGGCTCACCGTGTTCATCAAAGACACGATCGCCCACCTTGAGCAAACCAACACGGACGTATCCACGCTCATCGGCAACAGGGATCAGCTCATCATTCGGATGAGCCTTACCGGTGCCAGGTGGGGCCAACAGGATCACGTTACACATCTCCGGGCGAGCCAGGGAGCTCATGAGCGAGATCTTCTCGCTCTCTCGCCCCACAATGTCACGAGCAGGTGGCGCAAGCTTGGCCGCGAAGTCTCGCAGCATCGGGTACTTGTCGTTCAAACGATCGTCATCAAACAAATCTTTCCTCCATCTTTCAATTGATTAGGCTGGTGTACCAGCCATTCTAGCATAGTTGGTAACCGTAAGAACAACAGAGCAGAAACAGGAAACCGCCCCCACTGGATTTCTCCAGCAGGGGCGGCACCGTGAAAGATCGGATTCGATCAGAACTCCGGCTCGTCGATCTCGGCAACCTCTTCGACCTCAGGCTCGGAAACCTGGGCCTCAGCAGCAGCCTCGGTCTGCGCCTCCTTCTCAGCAGCCTTGCGAGCCTTATCGGCCTCGGCAGCAGCCTTGGAGGAGGCGTAGATCGTATCGAGAATGTTCTCGTCGATCGGCTCCAACTCGGACGGCTTCACTGTCTTAGAGTTGATGACCAAGCCGGTCTGCTTGCCAGAAGCGAACATGACATCCGCCTGAATGGCGTAAACAGTCGGACCAGGTCGACCATTGCGATCCTGCATCTGGACGACATTATCGCCCGCAGCCGCAATGAAAGCATCGCGCTGAGAAGCGCTGTAGCCAGTCTGGTGATCGAACACAGTCCGACCGTCCAGTTCCTTCTTGGTCGAAACCAAGTGAGGAACTCGCTGAGGGGCAGCACCCTCAACAGGTCGAACCATCGCGTCCAGGAAGACGCGCTTGCCGTCCTTGGAATGGGCGTTGGGGTACTCCACAACGACCAGTTCCACCGACTTCATCGAACCCTTACCACGTAGAGTAGCCATAATGACCACCCTCCTTTCTCATCTCATCCCGCAGGATGTCGGTCGAGGGTTAATCAGCCCTCTCACATACATGGACTTGTTCCATGCAGCGCTCTCTCATCATAGATGAAAGAAATCCTGAATGTCAAGGCGAATCTCATCCCAGTTCCATCGAATCCACGGAATCCATCGATTGAGTCTCGCTCTCTTCCAACACCTGTTCCAGCTGAGGTACCAAACGCTCAGTCTCGCTCCACGTGCTTGTCCGCACGATTCCGGCAAGACCTTCATCGAAACTCACCGTCGCGCTACGACGAACACGTTTCGCCACCGGCACTACATCGCTGAGAGCACTCGTGAGAATGAGATCCCCGGTCTTCTTCGCTGACATCTGGCGTTCCAGATCATCAGCAACGCGATTCATGCGACGCACGTCATCAAGCGGAAGAACCATCTCGATGATGTCTTTCTGACCAGACTCATGCAGATACGTTTGCGCATCGTCGATGAGACGTTGACGCCTGCGAGCCCATGTCACAAACCGATCGGCAACATGGCGACCAAGCGCCATGTCCACAACAGTATCAGAACGCACGTCGTGCAGATCCATACCCTTCGTCTGAGACAGCGCCCATCGCTCCCCTGGAACAACGGTGACAGCATCGCTTTGCTTACCTTGATCATCACTGCGTGCATCATCTTGTATCGCCTGCAATACAAGACCTTTCCCGGACAGCATCGACACAAGATCTGCTGTTCGGGAGGCCAATGATGCACGAGCGCGCTCCAAGCGTTGCTTCAAAGTAGTCCGACCAGCTTTCCCACCAGCCACAAGCAAACGTCCACCACTCACGCCGTGAGCAGCAACACCAAGCTTCTCAGCCTCATCAGCGTCCTTCATCTTCGGAATCGAGCGATCTGCCAGCAGAGCTTCGAGACCAACGACTGCCTCGCGTCGCTTATCCACCGACTCCAACACGTCTTTCCACGAGTCGTCATCGCGGTGCTGACCGTCGACGCCTACCGCTAGTGGCCCGAGCAACGATCGGTACTTGCTGACGCAACGAGCGTGGTATTCCTCTTCCTCCAGATACAGCTTGTGCATCACCTCAGACTGTGGGGATACCGCGCCTGCCTGAAGACCGGCTTCCCAGTCAGCAGCACGCATACGCCAATACTCACGCTGCGTATCATGCTCTCGTAGACGAGCTCCATACGATCGAAGGCGCAGTGAGAATCCAACCAGATCATCATCAGCGCTCATACCCTGAGCCTGGGTCTTCATGCGCTGAGATTGCGTTGCCATGAGCGTCTCCACATCCTGGCTCATCACAGTGAGCATCGGTGTACGCACAGAAAGAGCTTCAGGTGGGAGAGATTGCAGCACTTGGTACAGACCATTGACGCTGCGCTCCATGATCGTCTCGTAACCACGCCGCACAAGCGCCTGACGCTCCCGATCGCCCAAACCCTCTCGCTGAGCTCGACGGTTTGCGTAGGTCTCCACAGCCAACATCGCAGATGCCATAGGGGAACCGGGGCGATCCAGTAGCTCAGTAACAAGCTCTGTCGCAACGCTGTTCGCGCGTCGCATCTCCGGTCGATAAGACCCGTAACGCCACAGTGTCTTGTCAGCAGGCAGACATGCCAACAACAACTGGGGCAGTGACTCATCGAGCACCTTCTCATGAGCCCAACGTTTCACGAACGCAGCCACATTCAGACGCTCATAACCTACGGCACTGGACATATGCGCCACGTGCTGATTCTCATCAAGCCACGAGTCAACACCGCGTCGCAAGAGCGATATATCCGTGCTGGTGAGCTTGCCCTTCTGTTGCATGCCCTTCTCTGTACGCACACGTCGACCGAGCCCGGCATCGACCATGGCAAGGTGGCAGTGAACATGCAACGTATCAACCTGAATAACGCCCACGTAGCGCAGGTCATCGAAACGATGCCCCATACGCTCCAAACCATGCATGATTGCCATACGCAGACGCATCTGATCGATATGACCTCGGTAATCACCCTTGTTCTGTGCGACGAAGCCCTTGGGAACAACACCCATCTCCTGAAGATACTCAGGACTGAAAGACAGCACGGTTTTCATCACCGTGTGCCCTTCGTCGAACAAACGCTGAATGTCAGCACTGGCACGGCGCACGCCTTCATCGGACAGTGAAGGCTGACCATAACCGAATGCAACACCGCCTTGCCCAGACACATGCAGCACGTTGTCTTTGAGCTGATGCCTCGACACAGCTTTTTCTGTGGCACTCTCTCGTGCCATATAGCGCAGGATGAAGTCTTCCGTATCGCGTCGACGAATGGGCGTCACAGGCTCTGTTGCGCCTTTACGCGCCATATAGCGCATCACGTAAGCGCCGGGTGTGCCACCGCGAGAACCACCATGCTTACCCCCGCCTGGGGTTGGCACACTGAACTCGTTGACAACAACGATGCTCTGCTTCAAGCTCATGGTATCGACACACCTTTCGTTCTAATTGCTTCAAATTTAAAAAAGAGACGCGATGTCAACTACCGCAATAACAAACATTATGATTCAATTCACCTACTCGGGATGTTGCGGCGCGTTTTGCTGGTCTTGGTACCTTTTGTTGCTTGGCGACGGATGTTCGTCAAGTCCTCGAACGCAATGACACTGATGTTCGGGGTGTTCGCCAATTGCTTTGACGCGCAATGGTTGATGTCGCGGATGAACCGCTTTTCCCGTTGTCCCATCGCCCTCAACCGGCGATGGGCACTTCGGGTGCCTTTTTCCTGCAACGTTTTCCTATTGTGCGCATAACGACGTTTCCCTCCTTGCATGTACGAGTAAGAGATTTCACCTCCTCTCGAATCCATAACGAGAGAATGCTGCCCCAAATCTACACCCAATACGTCACCTTGTTCGACAAGCGTAGATTGTGGTATCCGATAAATAAGCATGATATTCGCACCATGACCATCCGAGTTCAGTACGAGTTTCGCCGCATTCAAGCTGCGTTCAGGATACCTACGATCAAACCATTCTGGAATATCGGGCAATAATATCCGCTGTCGCTTTTCACCGAGCGTGGTGCTCAACGACAGCAGGTTGCCGCGTAAAGACATGACTCTCAAGTCGTAGTTGATTGTCTTTTTCTTTCGTGACGCTTTCAGGTTCCACCGACGTTTCGGATGGTTCGAGTTCCACGAGCGCACGACTCCCGCCACATCGCGTATGGCTATACAAACAAACTGAGAGAGAAGCTCAGGGTACTTGGCGCGCAATCTCGCGTAATTATCCTTCTGTATTTTAGTGCGGTTGGTCGAATGATTGTTGTTACACCATGAAACGAGCGAATCCCACATACTGTTATAGGAATCGGCCAAACCGACGAATATCTCGTACTGCTCGGGAGTAATATCCAATGGAAGCACAAGGGTACGCTGAAGGATGGTATTCACCATGCTTTCCCTGCGTTGCGCCGTCTTGCTTTTCATAATGGACATACCTCTCATACTAACCTTAAATACATACAGCATCAATGGGTGTAACAGGGGCGGCAGGTATGCCCCACCGCCCCTGTCATTACTTGCTGCTCATGATGTCAGAATTCTGGATCATCGAGATCAGCAGCGTCAATCTCGTCCACCGTTGCAACAGGTGCCGCTGCCTCCACAGCCTCACGAGCCGACAGACGCTTACGCTCCGTGTCTCGCTCAGCATCAGCGACAGCCTCGTGCAGATCCTCGATCGAATCAACCTCAGGCTGAGCCAGAATCTCGGGCGCGTTCTGAGCAACAGAGGTGTTGATGACATCAGCCACGACCTCACGGAAGGTCGACGCCAGAGCATCCGTCGTCAGGGTTGCACGCTGGTTCTCAGCGTCGTCGGCCACCTCAGGCTCAGCCTGGGCGACAGGCGCAGACTGAATCTCAGTTTCAGCCTCGGACTCAACCTCGGCCTCGACTTCATCTGCATGCTGAGCAGCCTGAGCGTTGCGCATGAGCGCATCGAAGAGAGGCGAGTCCATGACGGGTAGCACGGTCGACTCACCGCTGAGAGCCTGAGCGATCGATGCACCCTCGGCCTCGTTGGTGCGACCATCGGTACCCTCGTCATCGAACTGAGACTCCATCCCAGCAAAGACATCATTCACGTGATCCGTGCGCTCCAGCGCATGATCGACAGATTTCTCGTTCTCATGATCACGAGCACGGATCTGAGCGAGGTAATCCGGGAAGTAGTCGGACAGATCCAGACCCGATGTCACAGCGTCGACAACCAGGCCATCCCGATCGACGACATCGAGGAATGCCAGAGGGGCTTCGTTCTCGTTACGAGGTGCGATAACAACACCCTCGTAGTGAGCCGGGAGCATCCACACCTGGTTGAGCAGATCGCTGGGAGGCTCGAAGCCCTCGTTGAAGAAACCCTTTTCGACCAGCGACACCAGCTGCTCGTCGGTGAACTCGTAGAATGCATCGACAGTTGTTGCACCGCCGTCCATCTGATCAAAATCCACCTCTGTCACGCCATAGGCGATCTCAGGCGATCCGTAGGGAACAAGTCCCACAAGACGACCTCGGACGTGGAGGACAGGCCGGTAGTTCGACCTGGCCCCGTGGTTGGTGAGGTACAAGGTGTCGACGAGCACCTTGATGTCAGCTTCACCCTTGACCTCACGAGACTCAACGCCTCGCATCGATAGCGCGTGTCGCGCCCAACGGTTGGAGCGCTTCATGCCGGTTACTGTACTCATGTTCCTTCTTTCTTTGTTGGTTGGTGGATACCCCAACGCGATCAGCGTTGGCGAGACTTCTTCTCTGCCTTCTTCGCCTTCTTCTCAGACTTGTCGGACTTATCCAGAGCCTTGGCACTCGTGTCGAACTCGGCGCGATCAACCCAACGGCGCATCACAGCAAACACCTTGTTCATACCACGATGACCAAGTGCGCACAGCCAGATCACACCAGCCGAGATTACGATCGTAATGAGCAGCATAGGGGCGACCCAGTATGCGATGAAAGCTTCCGTGCTCGGAGCATTCGCACTCGTCACACCGAGACCGTCTTGAACAAGACGACCCATGTTCGGGATGACCTTCAGGGCACCCCACAACATGATCCATAGGCTCACAAGAACCCACGAAACAAAGCCGATAACGCGCGCCACAACATAGACACCCATGCGAGCACTGCGCTTAATCGAACCCTTCTCATCAAGGGTCATAGGCGTGCGAGCAGTGTTGATCAAAGAAGACAGATTCATAACAGATTCCTTTCAGGTTATTGGTGAAAAAGTGGAAGAACGAGTGGGACCGCACCCATCATCGCTCAGTAGGTTCGATCGCGTCCCGGAGCACCGGCCCAACCGGTGATGTCCGAGATCGACCCATCGCCATCAAGCGTGTAGCGCATCGTGGAGTACGACGTACTCGTCGCCTTGCCATCGGTGCTCGTTGTCTTAATGCCAACGACAGCGAAGTACGTATACTTCGTGCCGTCAACGTCTGTCACAGAGGTCGTGAAACTGTCGAGAGACGAGTTCGCGCCCTCATAGGCGAAGTACGTCTTACCGGACGAGTCCGTACGCCATGCGCCCGCATCCTCCCCCGGCATGAACACCATGAGGAACTGAGAGGTCTCATCCAGATGCCAACGATCAATGAGAGCCTGTCGCGCAGAGATGTACTCATTGCCATTCGACCACGTGAGCGCCTGCTTCATGATCGCCTTCATATTCTCGTCATCGCTGTGCTTACGCGCCGGGGACATACCGGTTGCCTCAGACGAAACAACCTCTTGGTTGTTCGTCGTCGACGTTTCCAGCGAGGCAAGCTGCGATTGCAGCTGCTGCACCTGAGCCTCGTTGCGAGCATTCTCATCGGACACATGGTCACTGTGCGTTGCCGCAACACCGACACCACCCAGGAGGATCGCGCTTCCTGCGATCAGCGCACCGAACCGTGCAATAACAGGCGTCTTCTTATTCTCTTGCGTCATCTCAGCCAACTCCATTCTCGTGAGCCGTATCGTCACTGACGAGCAGTCGCGCACCAGCAGTCGTCACTCCGGTGTGAACACCGGAGAAAGTGCCCGAGGCCGCGTCGTATGTGGCCGTCGTCCATGCCAGCAGCGTGCCGTCAGAACTCTTGCACAGCCAAGCGATCGGCAGTGCCGACGTGTCTGTCACGCCATAGGTGACAACCGATTCCCATTCGTACTGATCAGCAGGCAAGGCGCTCGTCTGACCCGAGGCATCTTTTGCCAGCGGCGCGTACCAACGCACGGCAGCGCCATCAGGCACAAACTCGGCAAGCCGAGCATGTAGATCAGCCACACGCTGCGCATCCGCATCCGAGGTGCTCGTCGACCATCCACGGTATTCGTTCTGGAGATCGGCTACCTGCTGGCTCTTCTCCTGGAGAGAATTCACAGCGGCCTTCGCACCCTCGACATCGGGCACAACCTCGGATGCCTGCTGAGCTTGGGCAACCTGCGCAGTCAACGTTTGGATCTCAGTGCTGCGATCGATTGGTGCACTCTGGGTGCCCACAATCGCAATACCGATTCCCATTGCAGCCAGACCCAGGCCCGCTGCGATCTTCAGATCGATACGACGCTTCTTACCATCACCGTCGTCGTGAGCCTTCTTCTC
>ERZ1674243.191-NODE-191-length-9602-cov-6.077825_pt1 | contig 9602 bp, 6 predicted proteins | sample MGYA00581201_ERZ1674243 | MGnify/ENA primary metagenome ERZ1674243 (study PRJEB41354, sample SAMEA4873342) | human saliva metagenome | biome: human-associated habitat [ENVO:00009003]; feature: mouth environment [ENVO:08000002]; material: saliva material... | reverse complement strand
AGGTCTTCGCGTTGAGCGACCCTTCGGGGCCGTTTAGGTTATTGCCTAGTGATCCAGCAGCAAGGCCGGTTCCTCCAGGATGGCCGCCACATCGGCCATGAAGCGAGCCGAGAGGTCGCCGTCCACCACGCGGTGATCGAACGAACCGCCCAGGGTCGTCACCCAGCGAGGAATCACTTCGCCGTCAACCACCCACGGCTTCTGCTTGATGGTACCGAAGGCCACAATCGCAACCTCACCCGGGTTGATAATCGGGGTACCGGTATCAATGCCCAGCGAACCGATATTCGTAATGGTCAGGGTGCCGTTCGCCATCTCTGCCGGCTGGGTCTTGCCTTCACGAGCGCGAGTGGTCAGGTTGTTCAGGGCAATCGCAAGCTCGCGCAGGGAAAGCTCCTGGGCATCCTTGATGTTCGGAACCATCAGGCCGCGCGGGGTCGCCGCAGCGATACCCAGATTCATGTAGTGCTTAATCTGGATCTCGCTGTCGGTCCAGGTTGCGTTGACCTGCGGGTTGCGCTCGGCGGCCCAAATCACCGCGGCGGCCAGAACCAGCAGCGGGGTGACCTTCACGCCCTCAAAGTGGCGGGACTTCTTCAGGCGCTTGACGAACTCCATGGTGCGGGATGCATCCACGTCCACGAAAATCGACACGTGCGGGGCGCTGAAGGCCGAGGCGACCATGGCCTTCGCGGTGGCCTTGCGCACGCCGCGCACCGGGATGCGCTCGATGCGGTCGCCCGGGGTGGTTGCACCCTGCCAGAAGGGCTGGCGGGCACCGCTGTGCTGCACGTCCTTGAGGTGGGCAACGTAGTTCATGAGGTCCTGCTTGGTCACCTGGCCGCGGGCACCGGTGGCGGTCACGTGGGCCAGGTCGACGCCGAGTTCCTTAGCGGCCAAACGCACCGGAGGAGCCGCCAGGGTAGGGCGGTGCGGAACCTGCTCGGGAGCCAAAGTCGGCGCGGGAGCCGCTGCGGGCTCGGGTGCCAGACGCTGCACCACCGAGTTCAGCGGGGTGTTCTCCACAAAGCGGGAGGCGCGCTCAGCCAGCTCGCTCAGCAGGCCCTGGTTGCGGTTTACCGGGTCGGAGGGGGTGTGCGCCACCGGTGCCTTGGCTGTCGGCGCCGCGGGTGATGCGGGGGCGGCAGGTGCGGGCTGGGCCGCGGAGGCGGGACGCTTACGTGCGCGGCGCTTAACGGCGTCCGCCTTGGGTCCGGAGCCGACCAGCGCGGTGCCGGATTCGGTCTCCTGCTGCGGCGCGGCGGGGGCGGCCGGGGCCGCGCCGTCGCCACCGGAGATGCGGATGATGGGGGTACCCACCTCGACGGTCTCACCCTCGGCGACCATCAGTTCTTCGACGGTGCCGGCATAGGGCGAGGGCAGTTCGACAACGCTCTTGGCGGTTTCAATCTCGACCAGCACATCGTTGATGGCGACCTCGGTGCCGGTTGCGACCTTCCAGCTGAGGATTTCAGCCTCGGTCAGGCCTTCGCCCACGTCGGGAAGCGAAAAAATCTGGGACATATTTACCTCTCACTAGGGCATATACCCTACATGGAATATTCTGTGCGGGCTCGCAACCCGCAATAAGCGCAACACGCTGATACGTCAGATCAGGGAATGCCTAGTAATCGAAAGCACGATCAACCGCCTCCAGGATGCGGTCAATATCCGGCACGTACTCCTCCTCCACGCGGGAAACCGGGTACGGCATGTAGTAGCCGCCCACGCGAATCACCGGGGCCTGCAGGCTGTAGAAGCAACGTTCCGTAATCGCGGACGCCAGCTCACCACCCATGCCACCGAAGGTGGGGGCCTCGTGGGCGATAATCAGTCGACCGGTCTTCGCCACCGAGGCGGCCACGGTCGGCACATCCAGCGGAGAAATCGAGCGCAGGTCAATCACCTCAATCGAGCGGCCATCCTCAACCGAGGCCTCCGCGGCTGCCAGGGCCACCGGAACCAGCGGACCGTACGCAACAATCGTGGCGTCGGTACCCTCGCGCACGACCTTGGCGCTAAACGGGTCGAAGGAGGTGTCGTTCAGGTCCACGTCCCCCTTGAGCCAGTAGCGGCGCTTGGGCTCAAAGATAATGACCGGATCCGGGCACTCAATCGCCTTGCGGGTCATCCAGTAGGCCTCGTGCGGGCTCGAGGGGGTCACGATGCGCAGGCCGGCGGTGTGGGCGAACAGCGCCTCCGGTGACTCGGAGTGGTGCTCCACCGAGCCAATCACGCCGCCGTAGGGAATACGAATCGTCACCGGCACGATGTACTGCTTATCGGTGCGGTTGTGAATCTTCGCAAGCTGGCTCGTGATTTGGTTGAAGGCGGGGAAAACGAAGCCGTCGAACTGAATCTCGGGAACGGGGCGGTACCCGCGCAGCGCCATGCCGATGGAGGTGCCGATAATGCCGGACTCCCCCAGCGGGCTATCCATGACGCGGCGGTTGCCGAAGCGGGCCTGCAAGCCCTCGGTCACGCGGTACACGCCGCCAAGCTTGCCGATATCCTCACCGAGCAGAACCACGGTGCGGTCAGCCTCCAGGGCATCCTCCAGGCCGCGAGTAATGGCCTTGGCGAGGGTCAAACGCTCAATGTTTTCGCTCATCTTTACTCCTCTTCAAAGCCTGCGTTGTAGGTTCGGTAGAATTCGCGGTCGTCCTCAACCTGCTGGTGTTCCTGGGCGTAGACGCGGTCGAAGAAGTGCTCAAAGTCGGCCACCTCGGCGGAAAGCACGGCGTTGCGCACGCCGGAGGCGACCTTCTGGGCGGACTCGGCAACCTCCTCGAAGAAGGCATCGTCGGTGTAGCCCTGCTCGCGCAGGTACTTCTCGAGGCGAATCATGGGGTCGCGGTGCAGCGGCCCCTCAAGGTCGGCCTCGGTGCGGTACTTCGTCGGGTCGTCGGCGGTGGTGTGCGGGCCCAGGCGGTAGGTCTCGGCCTCGATGAGCACGGGGCCCTCGCCGGCACGAATCTTCTCCATGGCGTAACGGGTCACCGCGAGCACGCCCAGGATGTCATTGCCGTCCACGCGCAGGCCCTCGAAGCCGTAACCGGCGGCTCGGGTCGAAATCGGCACGCGCGACTGCACTTCGAAGGGAACCGAGATGGCCCAGCGGTTGTTCTGCACGAAGAAGAGCACCGGGGCGTCGTAGGAGGCCGCGAAGACCATGGATTCGTGAACATCGCCCTCGCTGGAGGAGCCGTCGCCGAAGTAGACCGCGACGGCGGGCTTCTGCGCGTCGGTTACGGGGTCGGTGGCCTGGCCCTGGCCGGTGGGGCGCTTGCCGGTTTCAGCCTCGATATCGGCATCGAAGTTCAGGCCCATGGCGTAGCCGACGGCGTGCAGGGTCTGGGCGGCCAGCACCTTGGTGTAGGTGTGGAAGTTGTGGGCCTTCATGTCCCAACCGTGGGTGGTGGTGCCGCGGAAGATGGTAATCAGATCGCGGAAATCCACACCGCGAGCCAGAGCGACGGCGTGCTCACGATAGGAGGGGAAGATGTAGTCGTTGGGGGCGTAGGCCAGTGCGGAGCCGACCTGCGCGGCCTCCTGGCCTCGGCTAGGAACCCACAGGGCGAGCTGGCCCTGGCGCTGCAGGGCGGTCGCCTCGTCGTCGAAGCGGCGGGTGGTGTACATGAGGCGGTAGGCCTCGCGCAGGGTATCACCATCGACGTCTTTGACGTATCGGCTGAAGGTGGGGTGTTCGTGGACGGTGCCGTTCTCATCCATGAGCTGGATGCGCTCGGGCACTCCCGGGTACTTGTCGTTCTCGTGCATCTAACCTCCACACGTGACGATGGCTTCGCCTGCGGGCTACCGGGGCCAAGCCTCATTCTCCACGAAAGGTGGAGGGTTGAGAGGCTGATTTACGGCCGGTGCACCATCAGGACTGGGCATATATACCTACCAGTTTACTATTTCGGGCTCTCGGCAATAACGTGCACGCTCGGAACACGCCTGGAACACCGCGTATTGCACCCCGTCATTCAGCATATGAGCAGGCGAAAACCAGCAGCGCTACCAATTGCGTTTAATGGCCAAAGGAACCCTCCTATATATTCGATAATCAGAATATATAGGAGGGTTCCTTCATCTTCATGCGCTCAGGACCGCTATGCGATTCAAGCTTATCCAGCGATGTTGAGCGAGATTAGCCCTCCTGCGCGAAGAGCTCGCACAGGGATAGGAAACGGTCGTTTGCCTCGATCTCGCCAATGCTCACGCGCACGCCCTCGGACCCGAAGGCACGCACCGAGAGAGCATTCCGGTTCATGAGGTCAACGAACTCGCCGGTCCGCTCCCCCAGGGGCAGCCACACAAAGTTGGCGTAGGTGCCCGGGAACTCGTAGCCCAGTTCGCGTAGGCGAGCCGTGACGCGCTCACGCTCGGCCACAATGTGACTGACCCGCTCCATGACGGCCTCCTGGTGCTCGATGGAGGCGACGGCGGCCCGCTCGGCCAGGGCGGACACGGCAAAGGGCGTCGCGGCAACCCGTAGGTGGCGGGTAATCTGCGGATGCGAAATCGAGTAGCCCACGCGCAAACCCGCCAGGCCCTGCGCCTTGGAGAAGGTGCGCAGAATGATGACGTTCGGGTAGTCACGGTAGATGTCCAGGCCGTTCAGTGGGGGCTCTTCCCCCTCCGGAATGGAGGAGGCCGCGCAGAACTCGAAGTAGGCCTCGTCGATGACCACGGGAACGGTAGCCGGCACCTTCGCGAGGAAGGAGCGAATCTGGCTCTCGGTCACGGCGGGACCGGTCGGGTTATTGGGGGTGCACACCAGAATCAGGCGGGTGCGGTCGGTGACGGCCGCGGCCATAGCGTCCAGGTCGTGCGCGCCGTCGGGCAGGTTCGGCACCTGCACGCTACGAGCGCCCATGATGCCAACCAGAATGGGGTAGGCCTCGAAGGAACGCCACGCGTAGATGACCTCGTCCTGCACGCCGTCGGCGTTAACGCCCGCGAAGGTTTTGAGAATCTGGTTGAGCGCGCCGAGGCTGCCGGCGCCGGTCACGATATCCTCGGCATCCACGCCCAGCTGCCCGGCGAGGGCGGTGCGCAGGGCGGTTGAGAGGGGGTCGGGATAGCGGTGCACCGCATCGAATTCGGCCAGCACGCGCGCCACCTCGGGCACGGGGCCCAGCGGGTTCTCGTTAGAGGAAAGCTTGTACCGGGTCAGGCCCTCGACGGGAACGGGAGGCTTGCCCGCGGCGTAGCTGGGCAGGGTGTCGAAGACGGGGCGGACCGGGATGCTGGTGGGTTCTTCTGAGTGGCTCATAGCTTTAGTATGTGCCTGCGAGCGCCGCGGAGCCAGCGCTATCGGGGTGAAGACCAGCATGGGGACAGGACGAGCCATCCCCATGCCGGTCTCCGCCACCTCACCGGCCGGGCTCCCCACTAGGCAAATACCGGCTCCCGCTCAACGGTGACGGCGCGCCGAGGCTCCGGTGCGGGGTGTATCAACCCCGGGTCGATCTCCTCGGGAGGAATCGGCGTGTGGAACCCCGGGTCGATGTCCTCGGCCGGCGCCACGGGCATGGGAACAGGCTTCAGCTCTGGTAGGTCGGGGGTAAGCGATTCCTCACCATCGTAGTCCCCGCCCTGTCGGGGCCCGAGGAATGTGCCCGCAAACGCAGAACCAATTTTAGGGAGTGGCAGGTCATCGATGGTTGGCTGATTAATAACCTTTCCGATGTTTGCCTGTGAGCCTGCGGGCTCTGGTAGAAGGTCCGGCGGGAGCAAATCTGCAGGGGGTGGTGGACCCTCCGGCTCGACTCGAGCGGGCAATTTGATAGGGGCAGGCTCCGGGCCGCTCAGGTCCGCCGGCAAGTTGATGGCGGACGGAACATTCTGCGGGTCGTATCCCTGCAGGGGAGGTGTTTTGGGCGTCTGCGGTGCAGGCATCTCGGGCCAGGTCGGCTTCGGGCTCCCCGGCTCCTGCGACGGTTTAGGGCCCGGGTGAGGGAGACGCCGTTCGGCGCTCTCCCACGTATCTTGGGCTGCTTTTTGGATCCGTTCCCCCTTATCTTTGGCGTCCTGAACGCCCTTGATCATTCCACCTGTTCCATGTTCAATCGCTTCGTCTACACCCTTCTCGTCAAACCTAACCCCCGATTTGTAGGCCTGTCGCGAGTAGATTCCGATACGTGAGATCGTTACGTCCCTTCGCTCAGCTAGGCTGTATCCGTCCGGCATAGCAGAACCCGAGGTAACCTTCTGCTCCCCCAGCACGTATTCCTTACCATCCATCGCCGCACGCATGCCACCAAAAACCGCGTTACTATGCCCCTCACGCTCTAGAGCTTCTCGGTATTTTTCGCCATCGTGTACAGGGTTCTGGATGGTAATTGCTGTATCACGGTCGTCAGGACGCCAGCCGCCCTCTTCCCGCCGTGCACTATCCGGAACAATATCGCCTTCGCCTTCCACATAGTCCACGGCGAAGTCTCGGCGTTTGGCGGGCAAACCTCGTAGCGGAGCACCTTGGGCGTAGATACCGACGATGTTGATTTCTTTGGCGACCTCGAAACTATTAGCCATGTTGTAGGCAATCATGGCTCCCTGGCTGAACCCTTCCAGGTACACGCGGGCCCCCTGCGGCGCACCGGCATCACGCAAAGCCTGAAGAACCATCCGATAGGCGGGGTTCCTCGTGGTATCTTCACCTAACGTTTCACGCACAGCACCCGCAGGGTCCATGGGAGAGCCGCCCCAGGAGTCAAAGTTAGTCCCCGGAATACTCACCACGTACAGGGCGTAGGCGGGGTCACCCTCGTGGCCTTCTTCGTACATGACGGTGACCATCACGGCGCCGCGTTCGCCCTTCGTCGGGTCCTGCTGAGAACGCTCGAATTCCTGGTCCTGGGCTTTGGCAGCCGCCTGCAAACGTTCCGAGCTGGAGCCTACGGAAAGCTGATTTTTCTCTCCCCGGTGCGCCGCGACCCCGTACTCATCAGCCGAAGCGGTACGCACGTTGTGTGCCGTGCTGCCCACGTCCCGCCACGTATTCTCTCTCTTCAACGATAGGGTGGCCCTCCCGATGAATTTCTCAATGATTTTCGCGGGGATTCCGGTGATCCTGGACAGCCGTCCAGCCACTCGCCGGCGGGCAATCTCGGGGTTGAGTCGGGCGTCAAGATAGGCTGTCGCTCCGAAAAGTACCGCCGCGACGAGGGGTGAATAGGGCATCGCTATTGATGCGCTGTAGTACCCGAGCTCGGGCAGCGTCAGCCGGATAAGGTACCGGACCTCGTCGGGGTCGCCGGCGAGGGCGCCGCGAATGTGGGTTCGCACCGTCAGCCCGTCAGGGAGCTTACCGTCCTGGGCGATACCGAGCGATTCGAACCAGCCGGCTACCATGTTCTCGACCTGCAGGTAGGCGCTGTGGGCGAGGCGCACGGCCACCGCCGTGGCCACCAGATCGGCGGCGCTTTCGCCCATCCCGGCGGCCAACATGGTGCACTGGCCGCTGGCCAGACGGGCGCGCGCGTTGACCCCGAGAAAGAGCATCGTCTCTGCGCCAATGCTCGAGATGGGCACCGGACGTTCAGCGCAGCGCTGGCTGGCGTAGGTGAGGGAATCGGCGATGGCGGGCATCTCTTCCAGTGTGACGGTGATGGTCGCCCCTGTGGGGGCCGAGCCGCTCCCCTCGATGGGAAGGGCGTACGTTGCGTTGGTCATGGGTTCTCCTAGATGGGTTTTCCTAGCGACGACTAGCGGTAAGCGGCGGTCTAATAGCCGGTTTGGCGGGTAACGAGCGCGTTGAGCCCCTCGGGGAGGCTGACGTGCATGAGGGAATCAAGCTCGTGTTGCGCGGACCCCGCGTGGCGGGCCACGAGATCCTCCAGTTTTCCGGGATCGAGAACATCGGCGGCGGTATCCGCGAGGGACCCGAGGAGGCTGTCGAGGGCACCGGCCGCGGCGGTAACAGCCTGGGCTTTGGCGGTCAGTTCGGCGGCGAGCTCTTCAGCGGCGGCGGCAATATCGACCGCTGCGTTCTCGGCAATCTGTGCCCTGTCTCGAATACTGTCGCGGTGCCTTTCGAGCTGTCTGCGGAAGGCGCGGCCCGCCTCCGAGGCCCAGTGCTCTGTTCCGAGCTCGCCGGTGCGCGCGTAGACCCCCTGTATCTCGTGGGCTTCGGCGCGCATGCGTGCGGAAAGCTCGGCGCCCTTGGTGCGAGCCAAGGCGGCTGCCGCGAGGAGCGAGGCGGCGAACGCGCGTCCGGCCGCGGAGCCGATGCCCAGGTGCCCGGCGGCACGCAGAATATCCGCGGTGCTGGGCGGGTTGGGGGTTCCCGGAGGCGCAGATGGCGGTGTGGAATCGACGAAGGTGGGCACGGCGCGTCCTTTCGGAGGAGCCGGTTACGAATACCGGCTTAGCGGGTGGACTTTGGTTCCAGCCTATGGGCGGGCCGGCGTTGCTCCCCCGGCTTTTAGCCGCCTGTGGATAGCGACCCCACAAAACGAAAAATCCGCACGGATTTGAGCTGCAGAACCCGCAAAATGCTTTATCCACAGACTCCGTAGCCGTCATATTTCCGCGCAAAGATTGCCTCGAAACCACTCCGGAGCCGCTTCGGAACCGAAAAAGCGCCCACCCGTTGGAGTCGGCGCGCCCGCGGCGAGCGCCGCCCGGACCATCCCCGACACCACCCGGACCGCAGTCTGGGCCTTCGCCCAAACCACTATCCAGAGCACCCTCCAACCGCCCACCGCCCCACACCCCGCCCGCATTTTCCGGCGATCCATGCGAAAATGGAGTTATGTCTCACACCAATAACACCATCCTGCCTTCTGGCCGTATCGATTTGGGCACCGGCGAACTTGCTCTGGGCCCCCTCGACGGACGCTACGCATCCGTCACCGCACCCCTGACGAACTACCTCTCCGAGGCCGCCCTGAACCGCGACCGCATCCACGTTGAGGTCGAGTGGTTCATCTACCTGTGCGAGCACAAGGTGCTGCCGGGTCTGTCCCCGCTGAGCGAGGAGCAGAAGAAGGGCTTGCGCGCCATCGTGACCGATTTCAACGCCGAATCCGTGGCCGAGCTGGCCGAGATTGAGGCCGTGACCGTTCACGACGTAAAGGCCGTCGAGTACTACATCGGTCGCCGTCTGAAGGGCCTGGGCCTGGACCACCTGGTGCCGCTGGTTCACTTCGGCTGCACCTCCGAAGACATCAACAACCTCTCCTACGCCCTGGGCATCAAGGATGCCGTGCAGAACGTGTGGATCCCCGCAGCCGAGGAGCTGATTGAGGTTCTGCTGAACCTAGCCGAGGAGGGCCGCGAGGTTCCCATGCTCTCGCGCACCCACGGCCAGCCCGCAACCCCGACCACCCTGGGCAAGGAGATGGGCGTGCTCGCCTACCGTCTGAAGCGCCAGGTCAAGCACGTGAAGGCGACCGAGTTCCTCGGCAAGATTAACGGTGCGACCGGCACCTACGCCGCGCACTACGCCTCGGTGCCCACCGCCGATTGGCAGAAGATTTCTCGCGGTTTCGTTGAGCACCTGGGCCTGACCTGGAACCCGCTGACCACCCAGATTGAGTCGCACGACTGGCAGGCTGAGCTGTACTCGGATATCGCTCATTTCAACCGCG
>ERZ1674243.187-NODE-187-length-9793-cov-24.788355_pt1 | contig 9793 bp, 7 predicted proteins | sample MGYA00581201_ERZ1674243 | MGnify/ENA primary metagenome ERZ1674243 (study PRJEB41354, sample SAMEA4873342) | human saliva metagenome | biome: human-associated habitat [ENVO:00009003]; feature: mouth environment [ENVO:08000002]; material: saliva material... | reverse complement strand
GGATTGAGTTGATGTTCCAGGTGGCAATCTTCATGCCTTCTAGCTTAGCGGGTGCAGCGCAGACGCCCTTCATTGCACGGAGGCGATGGCGCGGCGGGCACGGGCGCTCGCAACCTGCCAGAACAGCACAGCACCCGGAACAGAGCACCGCCCGCCTGCGCAACCCATTGGGTAGCACCGGCGGGCGGTGAATATATGCGCTAGTCAGCACTGAATCTAGTCAGCGCTAAAGCTAGTCGGCATTACTCCTAGTCAGCGGATTCCTAATCAACGGCGGGAGTACCCACAATCTTCAGGCCCTTATCGCCGTACGCCTTGAGCATGTACAGGGCGTCAGAGAAGTACAGGGGGCTGGCGGGGTCCACCACGTCTGCTACACCATCGCCATTGCGGTCAACCTCAGGGTATGCACCCAGGGTGCGGGCTGCCCAACGGTTTTCAGCCTTGAACTGCTCAACCTTCTTAGCTTCGGCACGTAGCGGGCGGCGGATCTGGCGCAGGCGTGCGGCACCGTCGGGGCTACCTGCGGCACGGTAGAGGAACGCGGCGAGGGTGTGGCGGGTGGCGTAGTCGTCCGGGTGGAAGAGCCCGTCATCCCAGCCGGAGGTGATGCCCGCATCCGCCGCCCAGATGTAGGCGGGGTAGTCCGGGTCGGTGGTTGCCACATCCTTGTAGGGGGAGGTCTTGGGTAGGTTCTTGACGGTCGGCGATCCAGCCATGCGGTAGAGCATGCGCACGAGCTGGCCGCGGGTGACGCTTGCACCGCTGTGGCGGCGGGTGACGGTGTATTCTTCGCTGTCGAGGTAGCCGTGGCAGACCGCCCACACGCCGGGGGTGGCGCTCATGGTGCCGAGGAAGTTGGCGACGCATTCGACGTAGCTGGGGTCATCCTTGGGCTGCTCTGCCTTGATGACGAGCTGCAGGTTCACTGCGGGTTTTGCGGCGTGGGCTTCTGCAGCATTGGCGGCAGGCTGTGCGCTCACTGCGGAGGTGACGGGTACGGCACCGAGGGCGAGCGCGAGGGTGAGGGCAAGGGCGCGGCGTGCGCGGGGAGCGGGTGTGAGTGCTCGGGAGATAACCGAAAACATGGGTTGTCCTTATGTAATTGTGGTTGATAACCGGCCGGAAGGAACCGGTTTTTAGGGTCGATTTTGGGGTCGCTAAATGGAGCGAATAAGAGAAGGGGAAAGGAGTGCGTTGAGGAATAGTGAGAAGCGGCAATGAATAGGGGCTGACGTGCGGCAATATGCGGTTTTGGTGTGTACCAACGATGTGCGTGTTCCGCATGCTGTCGCACGGCTATGGTGATGCACAGTGAATGGACTGTTTTACACCGCCATAGAAAGTTTAAAGTACATATTGATATTTTATTCAATATTTAATTGAGACTTTTATCAATTAAAAATTAAACATTGTTCTAAACGACAAAGCAGCTGCGAATGGTATGTATTCCATTCACAGCTGCTTTGATTTTTAGCTGATATATAGCGGTATAACGCACCCACTAGGGCACACGCGCCTCCCTCACGATTCACAGGAAAGTCCCGAACCGGTTCGGGCGTGTCTACTAGCTGCCGTCAGTTGCCGTCAGTTGCCGTCAGTCTCTACTAACCGCGCATCACGTTGTAGGCTTCCTTGGTGAGCTGACCGGCGGGCGAGGTGGAGTGGCGCAGCTCCTCAACCTCAATGACCACGTTCGCGCCAATCTCGCCGGTGATGTACACGCGGCGGCCGAGCATATTACCATCGCCGATGCGGTCGTCCTTGGCGGTACCTTCAGTGATGCGCAGGTCGTAAATCTTGTTTTCAATGTAGAAGCCGTACAGGGAGGCGGGCTTCTCCGGCGGGTTGTAGGAGACGGGCGCGACCATGCGGGTACCGCGCGCGTTACGGCTGATGTACCAGTTGGCGGCCTCGTCGGCGCCTGCGGCACCGCTGACGGTGCCAGCCCAGCTGGAGCCTTCCGCTTCGCATCCGATGAAGATGTTGTGCGCCCACTCAACAATCCAGCCGTGACCCGCGTTGGAGCGTGCGGTGCAGCCGATGAACATGTTGCGTTCACCCTGCACGATCCAGCCTGCGCCGGCGTGGCGGGTGGCGGGCTCGTAGAGGGCGTTCTTGTTGCTGGTGCGGTGGTTGCTGTTGCTGGAGCAGTTCTCGAACTTAGCCTGCGCCGCGTACACCTCGATACCGGCGTAGGAGCCGCCGCTGAGGTTCGCTTCGGCAACGTCGATACCGCGCAGCTTGTTGTCTGCCGCACCGGAGTTCTGGCCTTCGTTGGGGCGGCGGGGGTGGCCGACGGGCTTGCCGAGCAGCAGGCCCTGGTTGAGGGTGCGGCGGATGGTCACGTCGTCAATTTTCATGCCCTGGTCGTCCAGGCCGAGCACGGCAACGCCGATGGCGGTGTCCCAGACTTCCACGCCGGCGATAACGGGCACGATGTCCGGTTCGTTGAGCAGGTCGCCGGTCAGGTGGGTGTGGAAGATGACGCCGGCGACGTTGTTCAGCGGGGTGGTGTGCGCGTCCAGCGGGTAGCTGCTGATGGGGGTGTTTGCGGCGTTGGTGCGGATGTGCAGGTTGCGTACGCCCATGCGCATGGGCTTGTTGGCGTTGTAGTTGCCGTAGACGGGGGTGGTGTAGCTGCCGACGTGGAACACGCCGGTGTATTCGGTGTGGCCGTTGGCGGTGGTGGGGATGGCACGGTCGGAGTGCGCGATGACGACGGTTGAGGAGCCGTAGCCGAAGATTTCGACGCGGTGCTTGATGTCGATGAAGGGGTAGGAGACGCGGTAGATGCCGCGGGGTAGTTCTACGGATCCGCCGCCGCGTGCGGCGACGTCGTCGACGGCTCGCTGGATGGCTGCGGTGGAGTCTTTGGCACCGGTGGGGTCTGCGCCGTAGTTGATGGCGTTGATGCTCATGGGCGTATCGGGCATGAGGGGCTCAATTCTTTCGATGGGTACCGCGTTCGGTGCTGAAGGCGGCGTGGTGAGTGAATTGAGTGAATACGGCAGTATGCGGTGAATACGGTGCTGCGCGGGTGCAGTGTTGAGTTTGTGTGGTGCGGTGTGTTGGGCGCATTTCTGCGGGTGTTTTGACGTGTGCGGGTCTGTGCACCGGCAGACCTGCCTCCTGCTCAAGGGTACCGCATTGGGCGTGTGGAGGCGACGACCGGGCACTGTGACGCCTACTCCCCTGCCGCCTCACGCGGCTCTCGTCAGCGCCCTCTGCCGTTCCATCGTGCGGGGCATTAAACGCCTGAGGGGCGGGGATTACTCCCCGCCCCTCAGACGTATGCGTTTTAAGATTTTGTGATCACGAGCCTCAGCTCGCAGGACCTAACCCGTGAGGGTTAGCCCATGAACACGCCGTTGCCGCGCTTCTCCAGCTGCTTCGGCGCGAAAGTCGCGTGGCGAATATGATCCACCTCAATGAGCACGTTATCGCCCATAGCGCCGGTCACGTGAACACGGCGGCCGACCATGTTGTTCTCACCAATACGGTCATCCTTCGCAGACGCAGTCGTAATGTGCATATCGCGAATGTTGTTCTCAATGTAGAAACCGTACAGGGAAGCCTTCGCCCAGCTGTAAGGGTTGTGCGAACGAGGAGCCACGAAGCGGCTACCGCGTGCGTTACGGCCAATGTACCAGTTCGCCGCCTCGTCACCTCGAGCAGCGCCGGTAACAGCGTCCTGGAAGCTGGAGGACTCACCCAGGCAGCCAATGAACTGGTTGTTGCCCCACTCCACGAGCCAGCCGTGACCGGCGTTCTCCTGGGCGGTGCAGCCAATGAACATGTTACGGGTGCCCTGAATGAACCAGCCTGCACCCACGTGGCGGGTCTTCACCTCGTACAGGGCGTTCTTACCCTGGTTGCGCTTGTTGAACCAGCTGGTGGACGCCTCGAACTTGGACTGAGAAGTGTAAATCTCGATGCCCGCGTAGGTGCCGAAGCTCATGTTTGCGTCAGAAACGTCAATCATGGAGAACTTGTTATCTGCCGCACCGGGGGTGTCACCCTCGCGGGGGCGCAGCGGGTGGCCGACGGGCTTACCGACCAGCAGGCCCTGACGCAGGGTCTGACGGATGCGCAGCTTGTCAATCTTCATGCCCTGGTCGTCCAGGCCCAGGATCGCAACGCCAATGGCGGTGTCCCAGATTTCGATGTTGGACAGGGTGGGCACTGCGTCCGGCTCACCGGGGTTAGCGTCCGCAATGCGGGTGTGGAAGATGACGCCTGCAACGTTGTCGACGGGCTGGGTGTGCTTCTCCAGGAAAATCTGGTTGCTCTTAGAATCCAGCGGCAGGTTGTACTTGTTGGTGCGGATGAACAGGTCACGCACGCCCATACGCATGGGCTTGTTCTGGTTGGTGCCACCGCTCATGGGGGTGGTGTAGCTACCGGTGTGGAAAACGCCGGTGCATTCGTAGCTACCGTTCTTGGTGGAGGGAATACCCTTGTCGGTGAAAGCGACGATTCGGGTTGCCTGACCGTGGCCGAAGATCTCGACGCGGTGCTTCATTTCGATGAAGGGGTAGGAGACGCGGTACATGCCGCCGGGAATCTCCACGGAGCCGCCGCCCTGCGCAGCAACATCATCGATAGCCTTCTGGATAGCACTAGTGGAGTCTCGTACGCCGGTGGGGTCAGCGTTGTACTTGGAATCGCATACGTTCACGCTCATGATGGTAGCCATGGAGTGTCCTCTTTCTTGGCGGATACAGAACAGCGATTAGCGCATAGATAGTGTCTTCTACGCGCGTCATTAAGCTGAGTGTATCCAGTTGTGTTTGAGTGAATAAATGGTTTTGAGCTTCCTTCCGGTTGAGTGAGTGAGTCTCTTCCGGTGTGGGATGCGGGCGGGGAGTGAATCCGCTGCATCAATGCTCGTGGGCGGCGTGAGGGAGTGAATCTCAACCGTTCCCATATGTGAGTCATAAATTCTTGCATACAGGATGCGAATCTGTCTAACCCACGACAAAACATTCTAGGGCAAAATTGGGGCTTTTTCGCCGCTCAACGCCCGATAGTGTTGATTGTCTCCTCGGTCACTTTTATGCAATAAAGTGCACATACCCCACAAAAACCCAACTGACCAGTACAAATACCACATTTTGCACACAAATGCACTAGTCAGGGGAATTTTTGCCAAAGCGCGCAACATCACTTTTCAGACGGGTCATCCAGACCCAAAGAACCCATTAAAACCCCTCATCAGAGGCTTATCTCACAGGCTCAGAGGCCCCCAATAGCACCCGCCGAGCACCCCGGCAGATAGGGTTCAAGCCCCTACTGAACTTCCTTCGCGGAGGCGGCACCCACCACATCCAAGCGCGCATAGCGGCCCGCAAGCCAGGTACAAATCATCAACTGGACCTGATGGAAAATCATGATCGGCAGCATCATCAGACCCAGCGAACCCGCACCAAAAATAATGATCGCCATCGGCAGGCCAGCCGCCAGCGACTTCTTCGAACCGCAGAACTGAATCGTAATACGGTCGGCACGGTTGAAGCCCAGACGCTTAGCCAGCTGATCAGTCAGCCACAGCATGAACACCACAATAATCGCCATGAGCACAACCAGCAGCACGATCTGCCACCACGCCACGCGCGTCCACACGCCCTGCACCACCGAGGCGGAAAATGCCGAATACACGATCATCATGACCGAGAACTTATCCAGCCACTTGGTCGTCGGCTTCTTGGCGAACTCTCCCACCCAGCGGCGCGTCAGCTGGCCAAGCACGAACGGCAGGAACAGCTGAATGGCGATGTCTAGGAAGACCGTTCCGGAGAACTCAATATGCCCCGTGTTCATCAGCAGCATGGCGAGCAGCGGGGTCGCCACCACGCCCACAATCGAAGAGAGCGAAGCGCTCACAATCGCCGCCGCCACGTTACCACCCGCAATCGAGGTGAACGCAATCGACGCCTGCACGGTCGAGGGCACAAAGGTCAAGAACAGAATGCCCATGTACAGCCCATCACCGAGCACAAAACGCAGCGGTGAAAGCGCCAAACCGACCAGCGGGAACAGCACGAACGTGCAGCTCAGAATCATCAGGTGCAGACGCCAGTGGGTCAGGCCACGAATAGCCTCCGCGGTGGAGAGGCGAGCGCCGTACAGGTAGAACAGCAGGGCGACCGCGAACTTCGTTCCGGTGCTGAACCATTCGGCGAAGTCGCCGCGCGCCGGCACAATAATTGCGAGGATGACCGCGCTAATGAGCATGGTCAGCAGCGGGTCGAGCTTGATGGAGCGAAGTGATGAAAGCATGGTTTCCATTCTAGACCTGCGCCTGTGTGAAGGTGCCGGGGTGCCGGGTGCATCTCAGTTGCAGGGCGGGGCGGAGGTGAAGGTTACGGACGGCTCATGCCAGGCAACCCGAACGGCTGTAGCAACCGGCTACGAGCCTGTGAGGAGGCGGTTAACCAACCGAACCCATCGGAGCGTCTAGGCACCCCGACGGGTTCGTGAAGGTTATTGAGCTGTGCGGCCCAGATGAGGCGCTTAGAGCGCACCCGGGTGGCTACTGGCTACTTCTTATCGCCGTCGAAACCGTAACCGTACGAGCCACCCTCAGAGGAGCCGCTACCGTACTGGCCGTAACCGTACTGCTCGGGAGCAGGCTGGCCGTTAGAAGGCTGGCCATTAGAAGGCTGGCCATTAGAGGGCTGCTCAGGTGCGGGCTGGCCTGCACCGTTCTGGCCTGCGGCAGGCTGGCCGAAGCCGGGCTGCTGACCGTACGCAGGCTGATTAGGTGCGGGCATCTGCGGGCCACCGGGAGCGCCCGGTGCCGGCACGCCACCGGCGGCAGCGTACGCATCCCAACGCTGGCCGTGGAAGGCACGAGCCTGCTCGGTGAGCCAGCCAGCGAACAGCGTAGAGTTCGCGTCGAACTCGGGGGCGTTCTCGGGCTTGGAGTACACATCCACGGTTTCCAGGGTGTGGTCTGCCCAAACATCCTGGTGTTCACGCATGAACTCGGTGGACTGAATCGGGTCGGGCCACATGTGCACCGGCTCCGCCGCCGGAATCAGGACAGGAACGCGCGGTGCGGCGTCCTTGACCGGGTTCTCAGTCGGGCGCCAGAACAGGCGGCCGGGCTGGGTGCGGTCACGCAGCGCATGCGCACGCCAGGTGAGGATGGGGTGGCTTGCCAGGAGGTTCACGTACCAGACGGCAAGGCCGCGGTCGGTCACGGCACGGTCGGCAAGCTCATCGAAGTTGACCTGCTTGTTCAGGTACTTACCTGCCGCAAGCACCTTGATAGCGCCCTCAGCGCCCTCGGGGCAGAAGCGGTAGCCGAAGTTGTCGGCGGTGTACTCCTGCGAGCGGGACAGCGCACTCGACAGCACCGGAATCTGGTTGAACAGCGTGGTGAAAATCAGACGGAAATAACCGACGTGACCTGCGGCGATGTGGCCCACCTCGTGGCCAATGATGAAGCGCAGCGCCTCCGGGTCACGGGACTTACCACCGATCTCGAACAGGTCAGAGTACAGGCAGATGTAGCGGCGGAAGCCGTGACCTGCCGCGAAAGCGTTCATCACGCCGTTACCGAGGATGACGTACGCGTCCGGCACGCGGCGCAGGCCCGCCGCCTCCGCTGCTTCGGCGAGCATCTGGTACGCCTCAGGGAACTGGGTCGGGGTGATGCGCACACCGCGAACACGCTGCTGCGCGTAGTAGATTGCACGAACAATGAAGATGGCAATCGGGCCCAGGATGAGCAGACCAACCGTCTGGAAAATCAGGTCTTCCAGGCTTGCGGAGGTGCTGCCGGAAGGTACTCGAACCGAGCCTTCACCGGTTGAGCTGAAGACGTAACGCATCATCGAGCTGAACAGGTCAGCCAGCGCCATGAACAGCACAATGTAGCCGACCGCGGTGACGGCGTAGGCGGCGACCAGCCACGGAATTTCGGAGGGGTGACGCAGCGCGTGCAGCACCTTCGGCGGCAGCATCGACTGGTAGGCGAAGAGCTTCGGCTGGGGCAGGGGGCTGACCGGCTTCTGGCGCTCGTCTTCGGGGAGCCAGCCGGCGGAGAGGTCCTGCGGGAGGGGCTCACCGGGGGCGTGGAATGCCTGCTGGCCGGGCTGGGCGTTGAACTGCCCGCCGGGCTGCTGGTGGTTTTCAGGGGGTTGAGTCATGTCTCGTCCGCTTCGTATCGAGTGTTATCTGATTCCACTCTATCGTTTTTAGGCACTTACTAGTGAATGTGAATGCGCTTTTTCTCATAGAATGCCCATTCGCGACGCTACGGTACGCCACGGCATCGGAATACACAGCGCCGGGGCGCACAGTGCAGAGATTCCGGAACACACAGTGCAGGGGGCGCACCGCCTTGTGGGCATAAGAAATCCGCCGCAGCACCCATACAGGATGGGCGCCACGGCGGATTACTTTACGCTGAGCCGCCTACACGGCGGGGTGCGTGGGGCTTAGAGGCTCTTGACGAGTTCCTCGGTAGCCTCAGCGATAGCCTTCTCCTCGTTGGTGGGGATGACCAGCACCTTGATAGCGGAATCCTCGGTGGAAATCACGCGCGGCTCGGGGGAACGCTTAGCGTTCTCTTCCTCGTTGTACTTGATACCGAGAGCGCCGAGGCGGTCCAGGACCAGCTTGCGGAAGTCGCCGGAGTTCTCACCGATACCAGCGGTGAAGATCAGTGCCTGCGCGCCGCCAACAACCAGGTTGTAGCCGCCAATGTACTTCATCAGGCGGTAGGAGGTCATGTCCAGTGCGAGCTGTGCACGCTCATCGCCGGACTGTGCAGCCTCAACGACCTTACGCATGTCGTTGGAGCCAGCCAGTGCGAGCAGGCCGGACTCCTTGTTCAGGATGGTGTCCAGGCGTGCACCGTCAATGCCCTCACGAATCAGGATGGTGGTCAGTGCCGAGGGGTCAATGTCGCCGGAGCGGGTACCCATGATCAGGCCGGCCAGCGGGGTGTAGCCCATGGAGGTGTCGACGGACTTGCCGCCCTTCACAGCGGTCACGGACGCGCCGTTACCGAGGTGAGCAACGATGCCGTTGAACTCGTCGCGTGCAATGCCGAGCATGTCAGCTGCAACGTGGGAGACGTACTCGTGGCTGGTGCCGTGGAAGCCGTAGCGGCGGATGCTGTACTTGTCAGCCAGGTCGTAGGGGATTGCGTAGCGCCATGCTTCTTCGGGCATGGTGGAGTGGAACGCGGTGTCGAAGATAGCAACCTGCGGCAGGGAGGGCCACTTGTGCATTGCTGCGCGCATGCCCTGAGCGTGTGCGGGGTTGTGCAGCGGTGCCAGCGGGGAGAGGTCGTCGATCTGCTGGACAACTTCCTCGGTGAGCAGGGCGGGGTGGGTGAACTTCTCTGCACCCTGCACCACGCGGTGGCCGACTGCCTGCAGCTCACGGCCTGCCAGGACGGGCTCGAGCTTCTCGGACATGATGTCGAATGCGACTTCGTGGTTGGGCACGTCGGTGCCGATGTTTTCGACGAGGCCGGAGGTCAGCATCTGCTCTGCCTCGGGCAGGGAGGTGTCACGCACCTGGTACTTCAGGGAGGAAGAACCGGCGTTCACAACGAGAATAAGCATGAAAGTATCTTCTTTCGTAGTTTTCTTTTCTGCTCCATTCTCGCACTTTTCGAGCCTGCGTGCGAGACGGCCCCGGCTGTGTTTTTAACGGGGGTTTTTACTGGGGGTGACATCGGGGGCAGGAGGCGCGGGTTTGGTGGGCTCTTTTCTTTCTCATCCGCCTCGGGTAAGTCCAGCGGTGTCGCCTCGCGGTCAGGTGTGCACAG
>ERZ1674243.169-NODE-169-length-10890-cov-18.525888_pt1 | contig 10890 bp, 14 predicted proteins | sample MGYA00581201_ERZ1674243 | MGnify/ENA primary metagenome ERZ1674243 (study PRJEB41354, sample SAMEA4873342) | human saliva metagenome | biome: human-associated habitat [ENVO:00009003]; feature: mouth environment [ENVO:08000002]; material: saliva material... | reverse complement strand
TAATGCAAGACTATGCGGAAAAAGCGAGGGAACTCGGACAAGAAAGCGAGTAATCGCTGTTTACACTTTCTTTTCCCTTGTTGTTTCCAATTCCCATTTAAAAAATCCGAGATTTACACCAAAGGTCATTTTTTGAACTTTTATAGGCATAGGGTCTGCAAAGACTTCATTCATAAGACTTTTGAAAACTCCTTCTTCTTTTTCTGTTGGCAGTTCACCGCCTTTCGCTATTTCATTATTTGCCTGCTGCATTGCTCTTGCTAATTGGCGCAGCTTCGTGAAAGTTTCAATTATAGCAATCGTGGCTTCGGTTGCAAGCGGTGATTTTATAATAGTTGCAAGCATATAAAGCCCTTTTTCGGTAAATGCTTTTGGAAGAGATGTTGAATGCTTAAGTGGGTTGAACCGGTGGAAATTTTCCACCAGTTCTTTTTTTTCTTCTTTATCGAGTGTTATTATGTAGTCTTGTGGGAATTTATCAGGGTTATTCTTTACGGCTTTATTGATATCTCTTGTCTCAACCCCATAAAGCTCTGCAATATCTCTATCAAGAATAACTTGTATATCTCGGATAACGATTATTTTGCTCTCAACCTGTTGTATATGCTTATTTGTTTCCATGGGAGCAAATATAATACTTTTTCTTTTATTTAGCTTTGTTAATTGTTTAATATTGATTAATTATACTTGAATAAGATAATTTTTTAAGAGAATTATCGTTGTAAAAAATAAAATGAATTTTAAAAAAATATTTAGCTTTCTCTTTCTTCCATTTTTATTTTCATGTGGAAGTGAAGACCCAAATGTAAGTACTATTGAAAAAAATAGGATTTTAAATGTTTTTCCGATATTTAAAAGCGAAGCAAAAGATTCTATATTAAGAAAGAGTATTATTATAGTTAATAGTATTAAGGACTTTGAAAAAACAGATATCTATCAATCTCATTTTTATTCATTCCCTAGTATAGATTTTATAAAATATAGCCTTCTTATAATTCCATCTTATGTTGATTATAAAATAATAGAGAGAAAGTATTCCTTTTATAAAAATAGAGAGGGAGGATATATAGTTGTGGTAGATTATATAGTGGAGGATACTAAACCTCTTTCAACTCAGCTAGAATATTTAAGTATCTTAGTCCCAAAGGTACCGATGAATTCTAATATTTTCTTTCAATCATCTTATTTGTTCCGTAGAAAGTAGGGCTTATATTATAGAATAAAATCCCAGATTTTTTTCTGAGCCATGAAAAGAACCATATCAATATATGAAACTTAATTTGATATGGTTCTTCTATTTTCAGATGTTACTGAATCTTACATATATTCTCGCTTCTTCTGGTTTAACAGGAAGATATAAATTATCCCCTGTGTTAATCCCATAAATATCAGATATCAGTTTATATACATAAGTATAAAATTCTACACTTTCGCTATTTCCAGAAGATCCTTGGAAACGTTCTTGAGTATTACCAATAAAGTCCCCTTTCCAACCTGTAAATTCTCCTTTGAGTCCCCTTATAGAAGTATTCTCGTCTGGATAATCAATTCTTAATGATATTTTCCATACTTGGCATAAAGCAAATTGTCTAGTAAAGTATGATGGGACTAGATTTTCTCCATGATTACGTTTAAAAGTAACCATTTTTCTACCTAAATCAGTTATTTTTCCTACCATAGGGGTTGATGTTGCCCTTGTCTTAAATGTTTTTGTGTTATATAGTTTTGAACCTGAAATATATTCAGGATAAATAGCAACTTGGGTTGAATCCCCTTCTTTTAGTTTCGTCTCGATATTAGAAAAATCGAATGTAAAAGCATAAACCGAGGACTCTGTTTGTCTGTCTTTTTTTATGTATTCTGTTTGTTCATCGTTAGAAGAACATGACATAAATGAGGTTACTATTAGTAATAATAATAATAGAAGGTAATTTTTTTTCATCATAAAAATGTTGTTAAATTATATGTGTTATGTTATATCGTGGCAAAGATAGTACTTTCCTTTGAAATATTTGTATTTTCTTTTATTTTTCCCTTTAGTCCGTTGATGATCCAGCCAGTGCCTTTGCCACTTCGTGCAGCTCTTTCTCTTAGGTCTGCAAGGTGTTCGACAAGGTTTGGCAATGTCTGTTGAGCCGTCAAGAACAAAGCTTTGTTAGCGTTTATTTCTTCTTTGGTCATATTCAGATTGTACAGAAGATAATCAGATACAGCCCTGTCAAGCATTCCATAAGCACCTGCAATGTTGCCAACCTTTGCTTGCAGTTCTTTCTGTTCAAGATGTGGGTCTTTGTTCTTCTGAATATATTTTGGATAGAACGTGTAACCGACAACTTTCTTTCCGTTGCGCCCCCTCGATGCAACTTCCTGCCTTTCCCAAGTGAACGAATAAGGGCTGCTTTCGTTAAGTTCCTTTTGGGCTACTTCAAGAACATATCTTTCGATATCAGCAACAGCCTTAAATTTCTTCTCAAGTGAGAACATTTTACGAAGTTCCTCTAAAGAATAATCTAAGGGGTTTGTTTGTCCGCTTAGAAGTTCATAGAAACGCATTGAGTAGACGGATTTGAACTGCAACGTAGTTTTTAATTCGTATTTGCGATACCCCTTTGTGAAGTCTAACACTATGTTCCAGACGTTAGGAGATACACGGAATTTTGCTACTCCAGTACCCAAATTTACCCTTACTCTCTCCAGCATGTGGTCGAGATACCAAACATTTCCTTTAGTCTGCTCGATAGTACGGCTTGACATAGCCTTAAAGGCTTTCTTTGCCTTTGCATAGTTGTTGTCTTCCTCATTGGCAAGAATACAACGCACTGGCATTGTGATATCCTTGTCACCGAACAGATTTGTTTCTACTCTCATACCAATCCATTCTACAAAGTCTTTGCCCTGCAATTCAGCTTGCGCCAACTCCACAAGGCGGTATAAGATACGCTTTTCATATACACTAAAATCGTATCGAGCAGCCGTAAGCATATAGGACTGAATTACGTTCTTATTTTCTTCAATAGGTCTTGCCATTGTCTTTTGTTATTACTGATTTGTTAGTTCTTGGTTTAGCTTTTCGAGCATCTGGCAGACCTCTGAAAGAGTAGCGTTAATCACATCGATATTACGTGTTGCCACCTTCTCCAAATCTTGCTTGTAGTTTACGTTCTTAGCTATGTGGGCTAATAGTCCTTGCACTTCTGTAGCCTTGATTTGTGCATCAAATAATCTTTTATCCATAAGTCTTTGATTTACAATTACAATGCAAATATACAAATAATTTATGAGAAAACAAAATAAAATTCATATTTTTTATTCCAAAACTCATAAATAAAACCCTAAAAAAGTATTCCAAAACTCATATATTAGTATTCCAAAACTCATATATTAGTGGTTTATATATTTGATATTCAGTCTTTTACAAAAGTTGATATGCATATAACATACCATGCTATAAACAAAGTATAGGTTTTTTAGAGGGCTGCACCCGAATAAAAAACGATGTAAAACGCTGAAAACCAAAGGGAAAGCAAGCAGCCCCCTTGGGGGTTGGGGGTACTACACAGAAATAACGTTTTATCGGCTGTAAAGATTTTTTACTTTTCGTGTATTTTGGTCTGTATGGGTCGTTTCGTTTCGCTGCGCTTTCTCTTCACTATGTGCGCAGGGTGTTCCGTTCCTCCACACCATCGGGCGCACTGATTAACCGCTGTCGCTTTTCGGTGCTGGTCGCTATGGGGGCGTGCCCCCTATACCCCACTGATGGGGCTAACGCCGTGACGAATTTCTGCCTTTTTTCTTCTCGGTCACTCCTCACTTCTCCGATGCGGTGCTACATTGGAACACCTGCAATTTTAACGCTTAAAATTTGCAGGCTGCAATGAAATCACCTATCTTTGCAGCAGGATGTACCCAGCAGATAAACGGCAGAAAGCCAGTTGTGTCAACGTATTACATTAGGGGGGCAGGGACCACCCCTAATTTCATACTTGACAACTGGCTTTTCTCCCTGCGGTCGCAAAGAGGGCTAACGCCATATGAACAAGGAAAAAGACAATAAAAAGACCTTCCGACGAACACGGCAAGAAACATCTTCTCCAGTGCGTCAGACAACTCTCACTTTCCGTGTCAATGATGCCGAAAGACGTATCATTGAAGACAGAGCAAAGAGTTGCGGAAAGAACGTTTCCGAATATCTTCGGAAAGTCGTTCTATCGAGAACACCACGTGCAGCGTTCACCGATGATGAACGTGAGCAGCTGAAAGTCGTATCTGCTATGCGATACAATCTACAGCAGCTTAACAACTATTTCCATAGCCAAGAATGGATAATGGTGAAACAACAAAACGAACGTATTATAAGTGTACTAAAAAAACTACTTAGAGTATGAGTATAATCGGAAAGGCGGAAAGTATCAGCCACGGCAGGGCAGCCGTGAAGTATGCAGAAGAAAAACAAATCAATGGGGTAGACGTTGCAGACAGCTTTGAGATGCACGGACTATCTGGAGAAACACCCGAAGAATGTTTCAATGAGATGAGGAACTGGAAGAACGGAACGGGACACGACAACATAAAGCGTGATTTCCTTTGGCTCTCCTTTTCTCCATCAAAGGAACTAATCGAGCAATGGGGCGATGATGAAACGAAGTGGAAAGAGGCACATAGTAAATGGCTCCAATATCTCGGAGTTGACAACTCGCAGCGTATTACTATACTGCACTATGGTGCTGAAAACGACATCGAGCGTACCCACCTGCACGACATCATAAACCGCATAGACCTTGAGGGAAACGTAATATCTGACAGCCAAATTGGACTGCGTGCAAAGGCAGCAGCCGAGAAAGTAGCCCGAGAATACGGATTAAAGACCGCAGAGGACATCGGAAAGGAACAGCGAGCAGTTATCAAGGAAAAGGCGAGAAATGCGCTCAGAGGGCTTAAAAATTGGTCTTTTGATGGTTTTGAACGTGCAGTTGAGGAACAAGGGCTAAAGATAGATAGATATTATCATCATGACGAAAGCGGAGCAGCAAACGTTCTGCAGGGGTATTTCCTCACCGATGGAGTACATCGCATCAAGGCGAGCAAGATAGACAGAAACCTAACACTGGCAAGGATTGAAAACGAGTGGAAGAAATTACAACAAGAACTTAAACAGAAACAAGATGAACAGAGAAGAATACAAGAAGAAACTCGAAGAAAGCAAGACGAACGAGCAACCCAGCCAAAAGTCGACACCGAAGAAAAGCGTATCAAGGGTTGGGGCAGAGTGTTCCACCGATAAGGCTACAGCTGTCAGAATGTCAAAAGATGCAGAGCGTACTATCATAGGACAGAACCAAGAACTAATCGGCAAGGTTCAGGAGACCAGGGAAGAGTTACGCCAGGTTGTAGATAGTCTTACTTCTGATTTAGGCGGTTTTATCGACAGATTGCAAGGAAAAGAGAACGAACTGGAAAGAAACTGGAAAGCGGTTAATGATAAATACCAAGTTTTGTTATATGAGCTTAGAGAGTTCAATCCGAGCCTTCATCTTGATACAAAGAGTGCAGAGTACTTTAGAAATCTTATCAGCTTACTTCAAACAACCACACAACAAAGCCAATATACAGCAGCTATTCGCGCACTGGAGGAAAAGGCAAAACAGATTACTGAAGCAATAACAGCAGCTGAACAGACCGCATCAATAGGCAGCAAGAATGCCATAACAAAGAGTGTTGACGAGGAAATGAAACGTTTTGAAGTCGGTATTGCTGCGTTGGTCGATGTTCAGCTGAAAAGGGTGGAGCAGAAAATCAAGAATACGCAGAATGTTATGGGGTGGTTTGCTGATAAGAAGTGGCATCTTATAGTTGGCGCAACTCTCTTGTTTGCCCTTTGCACTTGGATGGTTTCAACGATAGTTAACTGTTCAAGGGAAAAGACAAAGGCAGTCGAGGTGCAATGGGATGCTAAATACTGGCAGTATTACAAGTCTAAGAACCCACAGACTTCACAGAAGATAATGCAAGACTATGCGGAAAAAGCGAGGGAACTCGGACAAGAAAGCGAGTAATCCGAATTGTCGGAACTCGCTTTTATCCCATTTATGAGTTTTTTACAAGGCTTGTGAAGTCTGACCAGCTTTCAACCTTGAACCCACGCAAGTCACGTACCGACTTCTTGAACCAGTCTATTTTGGAAAGTTCCATAACAACTTTTACAAGTGCGGTAAGGTCATCGTTTGCAGTTAGGTATGTACTGCCTTGAACCCACGTAAAACCATTGTCTTTCAACAAAGATTTTATTTCGTAATAAGCTTTGTTGTACGGCTCTCCGTAGTATTGCTTTAGGTCAGAAACAACCATATCAAAACTTAGTGCATACATACTTCGGCAGCCTTAAATAAATCCTCGTACCCAAAGAAAATATCACCATCAGACGTTTCAGCAGAGATAACAACCCCTACAAACTGATTTTGTTCCACGTCGATAACCTTTCCCTTAACCCAATCTGTCTGATGGGTCAAGTCGGGAGAAATCAAAACGTTATCACCAACTTTCATATCACAGATGTTTTTATTGTTCATAATGCAAATATAGTGTTTTATTTTGAAAAAGTTTGCACCATGTGCAAATCTTGCATGTGGTGGGAATGGACTTGCATCTGATGCAAGTTTTTATTCTTAGTTTTCCTTTTTGTCTTGGAGGTAGAAATAAATACCGCCAATATTGGCTATTAAGATGATGAAGATCATCATTAAAATTCCAGCGTTCATATTATCTGATGCAAGTTATTTTATTCCAAAGTCTGTGCTGAGTGCCCACCTTAGGATTTTCCCAAGTTCCGCACCCTTGAAGTCTTTTTGAGCCTTTACAACCTTGTCGAAGATTGGGCGGACTTTCTCGGGGTCAAGTTCCATGGCATGTACGACCCTATCGATATACTTCTTGTCTTTCTTTGAAACAGAACGTAGGACCCCGATAATGTGCGTGAATTGTTTTCTTACGTCCTCCCAAAGTTCCTTTTGCTGTGCGTCCCCCTCTTTGGTGTGTATGAAGAACTCAAAGTGTGCGTCTGTTCCTTTCCCCTCCTGCATGTAGTCAAACCAAATATCGCACTGCTTGTTCTCATAGGCTGTTTTAAGTTCTTTCTGAGCCTTGTCTATTACGTTTCTTTTAAAATCTGTTAGAAGTGGATAACGATTTTCAAGCATAAACATCTGGCGGAGTTGGTCGATAGTTTTGCCAAACTTTCGTTTGCTCCTATATTGGCAGCACATTTCATAGAAACGCTGTGCCCATTTGGATTTAAGACTGATAGCTACCGTAAGGGAATAAGTAGTGAACTTACTTGCCAGTTCTACAAGATGCGGCATAATCTGTGAAGATACCTCTACTTGCCAGTATTTCTTCGTTGCATCATATTGTGCCCAGTTAATGAAACCACATATCAGCCAGTTTCCTTGTGCGTCCTCTATTTCGATGTCCCTCTTTCTCAACCGCTTCAAGGCTTCCTTTGCCTGCTTTGTGTGCTTTTCATCCACGATTTGCAGTAGGGAAGCCGTTGGAAGTTTTACATGCATGTTGTTAAAAAGGCTGCTTTCCCCCTCGATATAGTCCTTTCGGACTTTCTGAATAATTGCATAGATACAACGTTTCTCGATGGGGTCGAAGTCATAACGGCTTTCCGTTAAGATGTTGGACTGGCTGATAAGTTCATTTTTCTGTTCCATGATGATAATTTTAAAATTTTGGTGCAAAGATAATAAAATTCTATGAGTAATAAAAAGAAGACACATAAAATAAAAATCATAAAATATCCAATTTACCCCCCATTTCCTCATAGTTTACCCCCCATTTCCTCATAGTTTACCCCCCATTTCCTCATAGTTTGTCCTCGGGGGGTGCTGATAATCAATGAGTTACAGAGGGGGAAAAATTAGATAAAAAATTAATAGAAAAATTACCCGTAAAAAAGCGGGTGATTTTTTTTAATTTTTAGGGGTCGGGGGCAAGCCCCTCCATGCCTTTCGGGATGAAAAAATGGAGAAAAAAGAAAGAGAATGGGGAAAAGGTTAAATCGAACGGAGTGAGATATTATCTAACCATTTTATGGCGTGTACACAAATAAGTACAAAATGTATGTTTTATTTCATTTTATAAAAAAAATAAGTACACGAATGTGTTTTTGTTTGAAAATAAAGTGTTATATTTGCAGCAAAAAACAAGTTTTATCAATATGCAGGTAATAAGCACCAGAGAATTTAGAGCCAATCAAAAAAAATATTTTGATTTGGCTGCTCATGAAACCATTTATGTGGCTCGTAGGAATGAAGCCCCTATACTTATTAGCGTGGCAAAAGACGAAGATATGCTTACAAAGGCAGAACTTTTGTCCATTCAGAGAGGCTTGGACGATTTGAAGAATGGTCGTGTTAGCCGTATGGAGAAATGGGAAAGCCTTGATGATTTTTTAGAGCGTACAGGCAATGTATGAATTAGATTTTACAGAACAATCTCAAAGAGAGATTGCCAAGCTCAGAAAGTCAGATGCTCAAGCATACAAAAAAATAAAACTTCTGTTAGCCGAGCTTCGGGAGCATCCATACACAGGAACAGGACATCCGCACCAGCTTCGTTATGTTGACGGTATTTGGTCGAGGAAACTTGACAAGAAAAACCGCTTGCGCTACATAGTTAACGATACGACTATAGTAGTACTCGTATTGTCGGCTATTGGACATTATGATGACAAGTAGGGGCTATCTTCTTAGTCCCCTATTTCGTTGTTGCTCTTCTTCCCTTACTCCGTTGGCAATATTCCTCAATTCCCTTTCCGCTTGGTCCCACTTGCTTGAGTATTGATTTTGGCATATTGCCCCTCCAAAACTATAGGCTAATTCCCTTAATGCAGGTGCGTTTTCTTCCTTTCCGTCCAATGCTTTATATATATTCTCTTTCTCTTCTTCGCTAAAAGTATAGCGGATTTTAAAGACAAAAGTTCTAATAGCGTCTATCGCATTGTCCATATATTGAAACAGGCTATAGGCTTTTTTCATTTTTTCATTTTCAGCCTTTTGGATTTGGTCGAATCTTTTTCGCCAATCTTTCCCGATCATTTCCGTGGTAACAGCATCATTGTTTTGAAATTGGAGTTCTGCTGTATTAAGAATTTCGTTTATGGCTATCTTCTTGCCTTTTGCTATGCCCTCTTGCTTTGCGGTTACTATTTCACTTGGTTCTCTACGTAATTCTTCTTTTCTTTCCTCTATTCGGGTATCTAATTCTCTTATTTCGGCGTTTATTTGCTCTCTGACGGCTTTTTGCTTGTTTACCTCTGCATTGATACTCGAAAGTCTATCTAAGCCCTCAGAAAGCCTTAAATTAGTATTTTCAAGTTTCTTTAATTCCTTGGCAAGGCTTTGTTTTACCTCCTCCGATCTGACTTGTTGCTCTTTCAGCCAATCAGATCCTAATTTCAATTGTTCCTTTAGTTCTTCCGCCTGCTTGAGTGCTGCATTTCTTCTTCTCTCTGCTTCTTCTTTCTGTCGATTGATTTCATCGAGTTTTTCTTGGTTGTCTCCGATTTGTTCTCTAAGAATATTTGCTTTCATTTGCAAATTCTTGATATATATATATTGCACTTCGGTTTCTTCTATTTTCTGGGCAAGCTTATAAGATAATCCGTCTAAGTGTTGTTTTGTACTCTCTTGACCTCGTCCCATAGAAAGCACTTCTGCTGCAATAGTCTGCATATCTCTTGCATCTTGCTTGGAAGTCTTCCAACTCTTGCCGTTATCGTGGTTGTACCAATCAAACACCATGTGTGCATGTAGGTTCGGTTTCCATTTTACCCCCTCTATGATTTGTTCTTGTGTGGGATTGTCTGTTGGTTTTAGTCCTATATCTTCTCCATTTTTGTTAATCCAATGTCCCTCATCTCGATGTATCGAGATATGAATACATTCAATTCCAAACCGCTGCTGATAGATTTTGCCCAACTTTTTAAGGTCGTCCATTGTTGTTCTGTTATCAATGACAACCACAGCTTCATGTAAAGGCACGGCTTTACTTTGCATTTTTCGCCCTGTCTTTTCCTTTACAAGTTTGCGAATTTCTTCACGTCTATCAGCAAGACTTTTTGAACTGTCCCACATCCAATTTTCATTTTTGTTTGTGAGTTGTGTTCTTACATAATCAAGTTTCTTTTTTCTGTAATTATGTATCTCGCTTATCTCTTTGCAGGGTTGAAAATGTACAGACGTTTTTGCCATAATTTAGGATTTTAGTTTGGGGGTAAAAGCAGGGGTTAAGGGGGTGCAGCCCCCTACCCTCGGAGAGCGCACAACTACCCGATGAAATCGAAGGTAGTTTAAGTGCGCTTAGACTATACTAATATAGTCCTCACGCAGCAAAGGTATAAAATGTATTTTAAACTACCAAGCGAAGAGGATTATATTTGTGTAGTCTATCATGCACGGCGTATGCCCATAGAAGGGGGTGTAGGGGGCAGCATTGCCCCCACAGCGATAGCACCGAAAAGCGATAGCGGTTAGATGTGCGCCCGATGGTGTGGAGAGAGGAACGAACGAAACACCCTGCGCACATAGTGAAGAGAAAGCGCAGCGAAACGAAACGACCCATACTGTCTTTTTTTTATACCAATGGAAGAACTTTAGCAAATTCGATTCTATTTATAAATAACGAAGATAAATAATACAAATAAATCAACTATAAAATGACAAATAGTATACTCATTTTAATAGGATTAGTCCAAATTCTGATAATGTTATTTAAGGACTAATCTAAAAGGAGTTGGCGAAGAAGAGTAACCAACTCCTATCCTATGTATCAGATGCAAATCTTGCATGTGGTGGGAATGGACTTGCATCTGATGCAAGTTTTTATTCT
>ERZ1674243.162-NODE-162-length-11293-cov-20.965118_pt1 | contig 11293 bp, 9 predicted proteins | sample MGYA00581201_ERZ1674243 | MGnify/ENA primary metagenome ERZ1674243 (study PRJEB41354, sample SAMEA4873342) | human saliva metagenome | biome: human-associated habitat [ENVO:00009003]; feature: mouth environment [ENVO:08000002]; material: saliva material... | reverse complement strand
CCCACCAACGACGCAATCGGATACCCCGTATGGCCACGCCCCGGAGTCACCTGCAACAAAGTCCGCGCACCCAAACCCTCGTAGAACGCACTACCCTCCTGCACCGCAATCCGCGCCGACCAACTCCCCTCAGAACTCGTCGCCATACGCCGACGAGCCGACGGCGAACGACCATCCAGCACACCCACATGCCAGCTCATCAACAGATGCGCATGCGAAGAAGGATTCAGCGCAGCCCGCTCACGCACCCGAGCCGGCACGCCGTCAGTACCGCCGCCACCGATAAAGGTGGCGCCACCTCCACGAATCCACTCAATATCGTGTGACAGCAGCTCGTAGCTGAGGAACTCGGCGCCACCCGAATAGCCCGCAAGCCAGATACGGCTCGTATCCACCCCGTACGCCAGGGCAATTTCCTCAATGAGGGCGCGAACCATCCTGCCGTTCGAGCGGGCACGAACCCACCAGTTATAGGTCAGCGGAGGCGCATAAGAATCACCATCGGCCAGACGCGGCTCCCGCATACTACCCGGCGACAGCACCGGCACCGACAGCATATTGAACTCAGCCGCCACCTGCGCCAACTCGGCACGCAACGGGGAGTCGCGGCGCAACAGGCGGCTACCGGCACGCGAGAGGTGGTCACCATCAAAATAGAACAGCACACCGGGCGCAGACTCAGAATCGGTCAGAAGATACAGGTTATCGACCCGATAGTAGATATTACGCCCGCGATGCGTAAACGATCGGTAACCGAGCAACTCAGACGAAGCCAGAAACATCGGCTCCAGCAGGGAAAGACCGGTGCGCACAGCCTGCGCCGCATAGGTGAACAGCGGATGCGGACGCGGAATATGCGCGCTCAGCCGCCGCTGGTTACGGTGCCGCCGCCTACGCACCTGCTGTGAAGAACCCCGTACCGACCGCCGAAGCGAGGCGCGTAGCGCACGCCCCGCCCCCAGCAGGGATACCACCTGCTCAGTGCGGTGAATTCCGTGGCCCAGATTCTTCATACCTCCATTGTAGGTGCGGGGATTCTGCCGCTGCCGGGATAAGGCGGCTCCGCGGGCACCCCACACCGGGTAGCCGGGCGCATATAGCGTCCACACTCTTGAACGAACCCAGTAAACCTGCCTTCGGTACGGCATATAGGTACTATTAGATAGGCTCGGGTGGCAGACGAGCCGGTGAACCCTGCCCTGCATTGCAGGTTCACCACCACGCGTGAAGGCTCGTACCTTACGTGAAGAAACACATCGCATGAAGAAAGACTTGGGGAAAGTAATGGCTAAACCCGTTAGCGAATCTATGGCTCAGACGAGCACCGTTACGGTGCCCTGGGCTGGTCGCCGCGGCTACTTTGATCTGCTGCTGGGCGCATCCTGCGTCATCCTAATCATCTCGAATATTGGTGCAACCAAGGGTGTGGAGTTCGGTCCGCTGCCCTTCGAACTGCCCCTGATTGGCTCGACCATTGTCACCGATGGTGGTTTCTTCCTTTTCCCGCTCGCCTACGTTATTGGCGACCTTCTTTCAGAGGTGTACGGCTTCAAGCGTGCCCGCCGCGCGATTGTAGCCTCCTTCGGCTCGGCTGCTTTTGCCGCCCTGTGCTTCTTGCTGATCGTGCACCTGCCCGCTGCGAGCTTCTACACCGGCCAGGAGGCATTCGCTAGCGTACTGGGCCCGGTCTGGCAGATTTTTGCGGGCTCCCTGCTCGGTTACCTCTTCGGTCAGACCCTGAATGCCTGGGTCATGGTGGCAATGAAGAAGGCAGGCAAGGGCCGTTTCCTGTGGCTGCGTATGATTGTCTCCACCCTGGTTGGTGAGCTGCTCGACACCCTCATCTTCTGCTCCATCGCGGCACCGGTGCTCGGCATCGACACCATGGAAGCATTCATCAACTACGTACTAATCGGTTATATCTACAAGTGCCTGGTCGAGGTGATCCTCATGCCGATCAGCTACCCGATTATTGGTTGGTTCAAGCGTCACGAACTCGAGTACGTGGCATAAGCTAACCTCCTGACAGCTGATGTGCAGAGCCGCCCGGCCTAACGCCTGGGCGGCATTGCCATTTCAGCTTTATTCAATACACAGCATGTCTAAGAAAGAGATACGTTATGTCTAAACTGCAGGGGAACACCCCCGCGCAGTCGGAGAAGAACGACTCGTTGAATCGTTCCCTCTCCCACGGCCAGTTGACCATGATTGCGATGGGCTTGGCGCTGGGTACGGGCCTGTTCCTGGGCTCCTCCTCCGCCATTAAAATTGCGGGCCCTGGCGCAATCCTCTCTTACGCTATTGGTTCGATGATTGCGGCAACCATTGCTGCGTGCGCGGGCGAAATGTCCGTGCGTCACCCCGTCCAGGGCGGTTTCGGTACCATTGCGAGCCGATACCTGAACCCCTTTAGCGGCTACCTGACTCGCTGGGCGTATTGGGCGTGCACCGTGCCGCTGGCTGGTGCTGAGCTGGTGGCGGTTGGCCACTACATGGCGTACTGGTTCCCGGACGTTCCCCTGGCTGTGTTCGTCGCTCTCTTCGGTGCGATTATTCTGGTGCTGAATCTGGTGAGCGTGAAGTCCTTCGGCGCCCTGGAGTTCATGCTCTCTTCGATTAAGGTTTCTGCCGTCATCGTGTTCATGGTGATTGGTGTACTGCTGGTGTTCGTGGGCCTGCCCGGTCATGCCGCGGCGGGTACCGCAAACCTCGTGAACGACGGTGGCTTCCTGCCCAACGGCCCGGCCTCCATCTGGATTTCGATGGCTGTTGTCATGTTCTCCTTCGGCGGTGTGGAAATGATTTCTCTCTCCGCAGCGGAGGCGAAAGACCCGGCACGCTCGGTGGCAACCAGCGTGAAGGCAATGATTTGGCGCCTGTCCACCTTCTACGTGGTGTCCATGGCAATTATTCTGTGCCTGGTGCCCTGGCAGACTGCCGCACAGAACTCGGAGCTGACCGAGTCGCCGTTCGTGCTGGTCTTCTCCGAGCTGGGCATCCCCTTCGCGGCGGACATCATGAACTTCGTGGTGCTCGTTGCTGCGCTCTCTGGCGCTAACGCCTCCCTGTACGCGGCAACTCGCCTGCTGCACGCCCTGGGCTCTGACCGCATGGCTCCCGCAGTGGCTGCCCGCACCTCCTCGCGCGGTGTGCCGGTCGTGGCCCTGCTCATCTCCTTCACCGGCGTTGTCGTGGCAACCGTGATGGCTGTTGCCAAGATTGGTGACATCTTTGCCCTGCTCATGGCGCTGGTGACCCTGTGCATCCTGATTGTGTGGATCATGATTCTGCTGACCTACCAGGCGTACAAGAAGGACCAGAAGGACGCCTCCTCCTTCACCGTGCTGGGTGGCCGCGTCACCGCAGGTCTGGCTCTGGCGGGTGTTCTGGCGACCCTGGCGGCAATGTTCATGCTGCCTGGCTCGGGCGTTCAGGAATCGATCATGGTCGGCATCGTCTTCTTCGTGCTGATTTCTATTGGCTACGCCATCTCCTCGAAGGTTCAGGGCGGTTATGAGCGCCCCGACCTGGACGCTATGCACGCCGACGAGAACACCAGCGCGGCACAGCACTAAATAAAGCCTCGCGAGGCTAAAACATAAAAGGCACCGGATGGGGGAGCACCCCCGTTCGGTGCCTTTTCGCTTTTGTACCCTAGACGGCGCTGTTCTGAGCGGTGTGAGTGTGCCCGTAGAATAGTTAACTATTCGTACCCGTCAACGAGGCTAGAAGCCGCAGAAGCCGGGTGCGAGCACACATTGCACATCACGCCCCTAAGGCGTACTGACGGAAGGCACCTTCGTGTCCCACAACGACGATACCCGCAGCCACGCTGCAGCGGGGACCGCCGGATCGCGCACCCTGAAGCGTTCTCTGTCCCACGGACAGATGACCATGATCGTGATGGGTTCCGCGCTCGGTACGGGCCTCTTCTTGGGTTCGGGCACCGCCATTGCGATGGCTGGTCCCGCGGTCATTCTCACCTACGCTATTGGTTCTGCGCTCGCTTCGGTGATTGGCGCGGCAACCGGTGAAATGGCGGTTCGCTACCCTGTCCGCGGCGGTTTCGGTACTATTGCTACCCGCTACCTGGGCCCCTTCGCGGGCTTTTTGACTCGCATCGCCTACTGGACGGCGACTGTGCTGATTGCCGGTGTTGAGCTGGTGTCGGTTGCGATGTACCTGAATTATTGGTGGCCGCAGCTGCCCCTGTGGGCTGGTATTGCCGCGTTTGGTGTGGCGCTGATTGTGCTGAACCTGACGAGCGTGAAGTCTTTCGGCATGCTGGAGTTCTTCCTGTCTTCGATTAAGGTCATTTCGATTGTTGCCTTCCTGCTGGTGGGCCTGTGCCTGGTTTTCTTTGGCCTGCCCGGTCACGCTGCGGTGGGTACCGCGAACCTCTTCAATGACGGTGGTTTCATGCCTAACGGCCCCCAGTCGGTGTGGCTGTCGCTGGCTGTGGTGATGTTCTCCTTCGGTGGTATTGAGATGATCTCGATCTCTGCTGCGGAGGCGAAGGACCCCTCCCGTTCGGTGCGTTCCTCGGCTAAGGCGATGATGGTTCGTTTGGCGACCTTCTACGTGCTGGCGGTGCTGATTGTTGTGGCTGTTATTCCGTGGCGTTCGGCATCGGGTCTGGGCGACGCTGTGGAGGCATCCCCGTTCGTTCTGGTCTTTGAACAGCTGGGGGTTCACGGTGTGGCACACTTCGTGAACTTTGTGGTGCTGATCGCGGCGCTGTCGAGCGCGAACGCGAACCTGTACGCGGGTGCGCGTCTGCTGCACTCGTTGGCGGCTGACGGTATGGCGCCTCGCCAGCTGGCTCAGGTAAACCGTGCCGGCGTTCCGGCTCGTGCGGTGTGGCTGTCGACCAGCGGCATGGTCATTGCTATTCTGCTGGCGCTGTACAGCCCGAAGGAAGCGTTCCTCTCCATGATTTTTGTGATTATGGTGTGCGCGCTGACCGTGTGGGTTCTGATTCTGTTCGCCTACATCGTGTACAAGCGTGTTGAGCCTGCAACCAATGGTTTCCGCCTGTGGGGTGGCCAGTTCACCGCGGCGGTTGGCGTTCTGCTGCTCTTCGCGGTGTGGGTTGCGCTCTTCATGGTGCGTGGTTCTATGGTTCCGGCAATTGTGGGCGTGGGCTACTTTGTGGTGCTGAGCCTGCTGTACTTTGCTCGTATCCGCCACACTCACGTGATTGATGAGCAGACCTTCGTGGAGGCTCAGCAGGCAACTGCCGAGTATGACGCCATGAAGTACGACGCTGATCATGCCCTGGAGACTGCGGCAAAGCTGGGCCGTTAAGGTTCTGCAGCTGCCGGGAGGGCCGGTGTTGGGGCCTGCAGAGACTCCAACACAGTAATAAACGAAAAATACGGAAAATTTCTGGAATTCCTCGTAATAAAACCGTAAAAATGCAGTTGGCCCTCAGGACGGGTCTATCATGGACAGTGAACCGTATGATCTTGTATGCGTTCAAATGTCTGTGTGTTGGATGAGGCTCGAAAGCATCGTAGCTTTCGAGCCTCATCGCTTTAACTACCAAATATATTTCTAGCCCCCGAATCATCATCAGCTGATTCATTTGCTGTACCTTGCGGATTCGTACGAATAGCCGCCTCACAGCGGTGGGGGAGTAGAGTTAAAACCATGCAAAGCCACGAAAAGAACCGCGAAAACACCCCTGAAAAGACCCCCGCCTCTGAGGTCGGTACCACCGACGAACTGCTGGTGCACGTACCCGCACGCTGGGGCGATATGGATGCCTACGGGCACGTCAACAACGTTGCCATCCTCTCGGTCATGGAAGAAGCCCGCGTGGCGCTCTTCGGCCCGCCGCCCTCCTCCGGGCAGAAGCCCACCGTGGCACCGCAGCCTCCGATTCCGCTTTTCGACCTGGTTGCCGAGGGTGTGCAGGCGCTTATTGCCGAGCACGGCATCCGCTACCTGGCTCAGCTGCCCTACACCGGTGAGCCCGTGCCGGTGCGCCTGAGCGTGGAGAAGGTCAGCGCCGCATCCGTGCGTATTGGCTACTCGATTCTCTCCCCGGTGGACGGCCGCGAATGCGTGCGTGCCTTTACCGTGCTGGCGTTCTGGGATTCGGTTGTGGGGCGTTTGACCCGTCTGAGCCCCGAGCAGCGTGAGCTGTTGAGCTCCTACCTGCCGCAGAAGTAGGGGTAGATACCGGCGCTCCGCTGTAATAAACCGGTCTTGAACGGGGTCAAGCGTATGCTTTAAATACCTTCTGCAAAGGGTGCAAAAGGTTCATTCCCGGGAGAGATAACGATGTCGTTTCACCACACTCAGGCAGGCCTCGCCGGCTGGGGTCGCCGCACGATGCGCGCCACCGGATGCGCTGCCGCCCTGCTCCTTGCCCTGACCGGCTGCTTTGGAGGTTCTCAGAGCGAAAACTCCTCGTCGACCCCCAGCCCCTCCAACACGGCTAACCACTCGCAGTACCCGCTCCCTTCCTCCACCGCGTCGCCGACGAAGAAGACCGAGCCGACCGTCACCGAGACTCGGGTGTCAGCCCCCGCAGAGAGCGCCGAGGCGAAGGCGTCCGAGTCCTCCGCACCCGCTGAGGCGAAGGCAACCCCCGTCGCGGCAGCAACCCCCACCGGTGACACTCCCCGTGCGCCCGAGAAGGTGGAGGCTGAGCGCGCCTCCGCCGGCGAGCACTGCGGACACCTCGGACGCAAGGGCTACCTGAAGACCGGCGCGGAAATCATGGTGCTGCGCGGTACCGTGGACTGCGCCCACGCCCTGGACGTGCTGACCGAATACGTCACCACCCCGCGTGCCGACGACAACCTGACCCAGCACCAGGTGGCGAAGGTTCAGGATGCCACCTGCTACTGGAACCCGCAGTACGAGATGGCTGAGAACCGTCGCGAGGATCGCGGTGCCCCCGAATGCACTATTGGCGATGATGTCGCCTTCGTGGCTCGCCTGCAGAATCCGGACGCTCCCGACATTCCGTTCCTCATGGATCCTGCCCGGTACGACTCCGGTGCCGGCTACTACCGTTTCAAGAGCTACGATGAGCGCACCCTCTGCGAGTTGAACCCCGCTGAGTCGACTCTGACCTGTGAGCGTCGTCTGGGCGGTCAGCTCACCGATGGTAACGGCGCGGTGGGTCGTACCTTCTCGGCACCGGTGCGCATCACCCGCATGAATTTTGCTACGGGTGCCTACGATGAGCACGTGGAGGATGTCGCCCCCGCGACCCTGCATGCCGAGAGCACGACTGCGAACACGCTCATGTTGCGCCCGAATAATGTGACGACATTCCCTGCAGCTTCCGGCAAGCAGATCACCTGCTACGGCGAGCCGGAGGATGGCATGATGACCTGCCAGGACGGCGGAACCTACTCGGTTCCGATTGGTGGCGGTCAGCTCTAAAACGGAGCGCGCGGGCATACTGGTTCGTCGATAGCTCAGGAGGGGCTCCCCGCAATACCGGGGAGCCCCTCCTGCTGTGTTCTTAGGGGGACTACCCTGCGGGTTCCTAAGATACCGTATAGCTAGCTCACAGGTAGCGTCTTTAGAATACTGGCTAGGAACCCGAACCGATGACGCAGAAAGGTCACCATGCATCCGGCACAGAAGCACTCTACCCAGGCTCGTTCTACTACGCTCCGCACCGCTAAGCGCTACAGCCCCGTAGCGCTCGGTGCCACGCTGCTGCTGGCGCTGTCGGCATGCTCCGGAGGCGCAACCACCGCCTCCCCGAGCGCTACCGTAGTCCCTAGCCCCGGCGCTACGAGCGCGAAAGCAACCGCCAGCCCCACCCGCACCGCAACGGTCACTGAAAGCACCCCGACTGCCGGTACTGTGCACACCCCCACCGCGGCGGCTACCGTGAGCCCCGGAACCATCACCACCGTAAGCCCGGCAACGACTGCTCAGGCGAGCGCGGCGGCGAGCTCCTCCGCATCGGCTAAGGCGAATACTTCGGCGAGTGCAGTGGCGAGTGCGTCGAGCACCGCGAGCCTGTCCAGCTCGGACGTTCAGTCCGCGGGTGGTAGCTGCGGCAGCATGGACGCTACCGGCTACCTGAAGCACAACGCTACGGTTCAGGTGGCTTCCGGTGCGGTGGATTGCCTGTTTGCGCGTGAGTTGATCCGCCAGTTTGTGGTGCAGAACCCCGCCGAGGTGACCGATAAGGCGAATGGTGAGCGTACCGTCATGTCGGCGCGCTGCTACTGGAAGCCGGGCGACGGTGCGGATCGTGCGACCCCCGAATGTGTGTCCCTGGATGGTGGTAGCACCGTCATTACCGTGAAGCTGACCAACTAGCCTGCGGCTCAACCCCGCAGGCACGGGTATTAAACAAAAGCGCCGCGTCGACGAATGATTCGTCGACGCGGCGCTTTTTGTCTCGAAGCTACCGCAAGTAGCTGGCGCGGCGGGTTTTAGAGCTCCCCGCGTGCGCGGGCGGCGAGCACATCATCCAGGCGGGCGAAGGTTGAACGCCAGGTGGTGCGCACCTCCTCGTGGACCGAGGGGGGCATGGGACCGATCTCAATGACGATGCGGGTACCGGAACCCACGCCGTCGGCGGTAATCACGGTTTCGGGGAAGAAACGGTGACGCTGGTACACCAGCACGCTACCGGGGTTGCCCAGGTGGTCGGGCAGCTGTTCGGCGTATTCGAGCTCCTTGAACGGTTCAATGCTCAAAAAGCGGCTCTGCAGAATGCAGGACACCGAGGGGTCAACCTCGTTGATCATGGACAGGCGCTGCAGACCGCCGACGACGGGCTCCACGACTACGTCGGTGGGGCGCACGTGCCAGCCGGCGGGGCCGTACCAGCGAACCAGCAGTTCGGGGTCCAGGTAGGCGCCGAAGACGTCCTCGGCCGGGGCTGCGATCTCGTGGTCGAAGACGAGAAGCTCCTCATCGGGAACATGAGTGATGCTCATAGGGTTCTCCTTAAACGGGTTGAAGAGCGGGTTTAGGGCTTCTTGCCGGAGTAGTAGTTGCCGAGGAACTCGTCACGGTACTCGAAGTAGGTGCCGTCCTTGATGGCTTCGCGGGCGTCGTCCACCATGCGCACAATGAAACGCTCATTGTGGATGGAGGCGAGGGTCGCCGCCAGACGCTCGTCCGCCTTGAAGAGGTGACGCAGGTAGGCGCGGGTGTAGTGGGTGCAGGTGTAGCAGTCGCAGCCCTCGTAGATGGGCGAGAAGTCCGCCTTGAAGCGCGCGTTGGTGATGTTGTAGCGGCCGGTGGGGGAGTAGACGGCGGCGTTGCGTGCCACGCGGGTGGGGGAGACGCAGTCGAAGGTGTCTACACCGTTCTCGATGCCGACGAAGATGTCGTCGGGTTCGGAGATGCCGAGCAGGTGGCGAGGCTTGGATTCGGGCAGCTCTTCGGCGCACCAGCGCACGATGGTGCCGAGGTTTTCCTTCTCGAGCGCACCGCCGATGCCGAAGCCGTCGAAGGGCATGGAGCCCAGGTCCTGGCATGCCTTGCGGCGCAGATCCTCGTACTGTGCACCCTGAATGACGCCGAACAGTGCCTGGTAGGGCTTGCCCACGCGCTCTGCGGTCAGGCGCTGGTGCTCAGCGATGCAGCGCAGCGCCCACAGGCGGGTGCGTTCAAGCGCCTCCTCCTGGTAGCCGCGGGAATTGTAGAGGGTGGTCAGCTCGTCGAAGGCGAACATGACGTCGGCACCAATCTGGTGCTGAACCTGCATGGACACCTCGGGGGTGAAGCGGTGAATCGAGCCGTCAATATGCGACTTGAAGTTCACGCCGTCGTCATCAATGTGGGCGAGGCGTTCCTTGCCCTTCGCCACGTCGTCGTCACCGAGGGGGCGGCCGTCGGCGCCCTTAGCGTCCGCGACGGTACCCATGTCGATCACCTTCTTGAAGCCAGAGCCCAGGCTCATGACCTGGAAACCGCCGGAGTCGGTGAAGGTGGGGCCGTCCCAGTTCATGAATGCGCCCAGGCCGCCTGCTGCGTCGAGGATTTCGGGGCCGGGCTGCAGGTACAGGTGGTAGGCGTTGGAGAGCAGAGCCTGAGCGCCGAGCTCCTTCATGGATTCGGGCAGAACCGCCTTGACGGTTGCCTTGGTGCCCACGGGGGTGAAGGCGGGGGTCTGAATCTGTCCGTGCGGGGTGGTGATGACACCGGCGCGTCCGCGGAACTGTCCGCCGTTGGCTTCTACACGTTCAGCGCTGGGGGAGGCGGTGTCCGCCAGGCGGCTGGTGATGGTGAAGCCAAAGTCCTCGGTGGGGAAAGAGTTATCTAGAACGCTCATTCTTCTCTCGATTGTTTGCTTTCCGTCTGAATGTCTACACCCTAGCCTACCGGAAAACCCCGCCTCCTTTGCCGGAGGCGGGGTTCACGAGAATTTAGCTGAGGGTAGCTAATCTTAGCCGGCGAAGTCGCCGAGCATATCCACGGTCGGCACGAAGAAGAGGGCGCCGGTCACCGCGGTGCTGAAATCCAGCAGACGGTCGTAGTTAGCGCCATCCACTCCCATGAACATGTTCTTCAGCATCTTCTGAACGGTCGAGAAGGTGCTGGCGTAGCAGATGAAGTAGGTGCCCAGCTCGTTGTTACCCACGGTGCCGAAGGGCATGTTGTCGCGAATGACCTTGAAGTCGTCACCGATATTGGCGATGGCGGAGTGCGAGTTGGCGGGCTTTTCGTCCTCGCTCATCTCGATGTCGTCGTGCTTGGAGCGGCCGATGACCTTCTCCTGCTCGGAGACGGGCAGGGCATTCCATGCGGTCATGTCGTGAATGTACTTCTGCACGAACTGGTAGCTGCCGCCCTTGTACATGGGGTCGTTGTCACCGATGAGACCGAAGTATTCGCGTGCCGCGGGGGTCTGCGGGTTTTCGGTGCCGTCCACAAAACCGATGATGGAGCGGCCGTCCCAGTAGCGGAAGCCGTGCACCTCATCCGCGGTCTCAGCAATATCGCGTAGCGCCGCAGTAATAGCGGAGGCCATATCGTAGGCGACGGACGGCTGGGTCGCACGGATGTGGAAGTGCAGATCACCGGGAGTGGACACCGCGGTGTGCTTGGGGCCCCTAATCTCCTCAAATTCTTCGAGCTCCTGCGGCAGGGGCTTGGGCAGATCCAGGGTCAGCCACGCGCTGTGGCTAATGCCCAGAACAACGTTAGCGTTCTCGGGCGAGTAGCGGTTCGCGGCGGTGTGGTTGAGGTTAATGACGAGCCCGCAGAGGTTCTGGAACCCCTCAATGAGCGCATCCTGGGTGATGCCTTCCTTGAACTTCCACACCATGAAAATGGTGTTAGCGTTCGGGCTGGC
>ERZ1674243.152-NODE-152-length-11689-cov-21.157985_pt1 | contig 11689 bp, 8 predicted proteins | sample MGYA00581201_ERZ1674243 | MGnify/ENA primary metagenome ERZ1674243 (study PRJEB41354, sample SAMEA4873342) | human saliva metagenome | biome: human-associated habitat [ENVO:00009003]; feature: mouth environment [ENVO:08000002]; material: saliva material... | reverse complement strand
CCCGGCGTGTACACCTGGCTGCCCCTGGGCCTGAAGGTACTGCGCAAGGTCGAGAACATCATCCGCGAAGAGATGGACGCCATCGGTGCACAGGAAGTTCACTTCCCCGCACTGCTGCCCCGCGAACCCTACGAGGCAACCAACCGCTGGGACGAGTACGGCGATAACCTTTTCCGCCTCAAGGACCGCAAGGGTGCAGACATGCTGCTTGCACCCACCCACGAGGAAATGTTCACCCTGCTGGTCAAGGACCTGTACTCCTCCTACAAGGATTTGCCGGTTTACCTGTACCAGATTCAGACCAAGTACCGCGATGAGGCGCGCCCCCGCGCGGGTCTGCTGCGCGGCCGCGAGTTCGTCATGAAGGACTCCTACTCCTTCAACATTGACGATGAGGGCCTGAACGAGGCATACATGGCGCACCGTGCCGCCTACCAGCGCATCTTTGAGCGCCTGGGCCTGGAGATTGTCATTGTGACCGCACAGTCCGGTGCAATGGGCGGCTCCCGCAGTGAAGAGTTCCTGCACCCGACCCCCATCGGTGAGGACACCTTCGTGCGTTCCGCGGGTGGCTACGCGGCAAACGTTGAGGCCGTCACCACCGTGGTTCCCGAGGAAATCGAAATCACCGAGGACACCCCGGCGGCACTCGTTGTGGACACCCCCGACTCCGCCACCATTGAGACCCTGGTGGAGCGCATGAACGAACTGCACTCCGAGGTTACCGGCGGCACCCTGGAAGCTTCGCAGACCCTCAAGTGCTTCCTGGGCACCGTCATCACCCCCTCCGGCGAGCGGAAGGTCTTCGCCGTGGGCGTTCCCGGCGACCGTGCCGTGGACCTGGGGCGCGTTGAGGTCAACATCGGTGCCCTGCTGGGCATCGGCGGCGAGGTTGAGGTTGAGGCAGCCAGCGAAGAGGACCTGAAGGCATACCCGCAGCTGGTCAAGGGCTACATTGGCCCCGGCCTGAGCCTGGACGCGCCCCTGTTCGGTGCGCACACCGAGGACGAGGATGCGGTAGCTTCCGCAACCGGTATTCCCTTCTTCGTTGACCCCCGCGTGGTGCGCGGTACCCGCTGGGTGACCGGCGCAAACGAAGAGGGCAAGCACGTGGCGAACCTGGTCTTCGGCCGCGACTTCACCGCCGACGGCGTCATTGAGGCGTGCGAGGTGCGTGAAGGCGACCCGGCACCGGACGGCTCCGGTGAGCTGGTGGCAGCCCGCGGTATCGAGATGGGCCACATCTTCGCCCTGGGCCGCAAGTACGCTGAGGCACTGGGTCTGAAGGTTCTGGACCAGAACGGCAAGCTGCAGACCGTGACCATGGGCTCCTACGGCGTGGGCGTGACCCGCGCACTGGCTGCTATCGCCGAGGGTAACCACGACGAGAAGGGCCTGATCTGGCCGCGCAACCTGGCACCGGCAGACGTGCACATCGTCGTTACCGGCAAGGACGCAGCATCCCACGAGTACGCTGAAAAGCTCAGCGCATCTCTGGAATCCGCCGGCCTGCAGGTCATGCTGGACGACCGCCCGAAGACCAGCCCCGGCGTGAAGTTCGGCGACGCCGAGCTGCTGGGCGTGCCCACCATCCTGGTGATTGGTCGCGGCTTCAAGGACGGCGTGCTGGAGCTGAAGGACCGCCGCAGCGGTGAGGCTCGCGAGGTGTCCGTCGAGAACGCGGTGGCTGAGGTCATCGCTGAGGTGCGCGCGCCTAAGGCACGCCACTAGCCCGCTAAGACGTAAAACCGTCGCCACCTGCCCCGCCTCCCCGGAGGTGGGGCAGGGTAGCGGCGGAAGAATGAAAGAAGAGAACTATGGCATATAAGCCGAAGCGTTCTGGCTCTAAAAAGAGCGCCCCGAATGCGCGCGCTCGCCGTGCCGCATCCCGCGTGGCGAATGGTGTGAACGCTCCCCGCACTCGCGCTGAGAGTGAGCCCGTGGTGGAGGCACCGGTGCGCGTGGGTATCCGCGCGATCCGTGAGGAAGAGGTTGCCGATGCGATTGCCCCGGTTATCTCCGAGTTCTCGCTGGTGCTGGAGGGCCTGAAGATTTCGGGCCCGGCGGCGAACCGTACCGTGAAGATTACGGTGGACTACACCGCTGAGCGTACCGATTCGCTGTCGCTGGATTCTCTGGCGGAGATTTCCGGCGCGATTTCGAGCGCTCTGGACCGCGCGGATGAGAATGACGAGTTCTTCCCGTACGAGCTGGAGGTGTCCTCGCCCGGCGCTACCCGCGCCCTGACCGAGCGCCGCCACTGGGAGCGTGCCCGCACCCGCCTGATTGCGGTGACCGCACCCGACGGCACCGAGTACCTGGCGCGTCTGCACGAGGTGCAGGATGAGGGCCCGGTGCTGGCTCGTAAGAAGAACACGAAGAAGGGTCAGAAGGAGTCGTACCACGAGCCGTCTTTGCTTCCGTGGGAAAATATTGCTTCTGCTCACGTCGAGATTGACTTCAATTCGCCCGCTGAGCCGGTAGAATAGAGTTATTAAAGCTTCAGGCACGGGGTGTTCCGTGTCAGGTATATACCGTTCGGGAGCCGGGGCGCGTTGAGCGTCCCGGCGCCGTGCTAACTGGGAAAGGCTGAAAAGCGTGGAGGATATTAAAACTATTGACCTGGGCGCACTGCGCGCATTGGCGAAGCAGCGCTCTCTCGTCATGGAGGAGCTCTTCACCCTGGTTGAGAACGCCCTGCTGCTCGCGTACATGAAGCAGCCCGGCGCTATTAAGGGCTCTCGTGCCGTCATCGACCACACCACCGGCGAGTTCGTCATTCTGGCTCCTGAGCTTGATGAGGATAACCAGAAGATTGACGAGTTCGACGATACCCCGAACAACTTTGGCCGTATCGCTGCCGCAACCGTACGTCAGGTGCTCTCGCAGCGTCTGCGTGACGCTGAGGACGCATCCGTTCTGGGCGAGTTCAAGGACCGTGAGGGCACCCTGGTGTCCGGCGTGATTCAGCAGGGCAACAACCCGCGTATGGTTCAGGTTGACCTGGGCACCGTTGAAGCTGTTCTGCCCAGCAACGAGCAGGTTCCGGGCGAGAAGTACCCGCACGGTACCCGCCTGCGCGCCTACCTGGTTGAGGCTCGCCGCGGCCCCAAGGGCCCCTCGATTGTGGTTTCTCGTTCGCACCCGAACCTGGTTCTGCGCCTGTTCGAGCACGAGGTTCCCGAAATCTCTGAGGGCCTGGTTTCCATTAACTCCATCGCACGTGAAGCTGGTCACCGCTCCAAGATTGCTGTGTCCGCGAAGAACCCGACCATTAACGCTAAGGGTGCGTGCATCGGCGATATGGGTGCCCGCGTGCGTGCGGTTGCTGCCGAGCTGAACGACGAGAAGATTGACATTGTCGACTACTCGACCGATCCGGCAACCTTCATCGCTGCGGCACTGTCCCCGGCGAAGGTCACCGAGGTCATTATCGCGAACCCGCGTGAGTATTCCGCTCGTGCCGTGGTTCCGGATGACCAGCTGTCCCTGGCTATCGGCCGTGAGGGTCAGAATGCGCGTCTGGCAGCGAAGCTGACCGGCTGGCGTATCGATATTCTTTCCGAGTCCAAGTACGCTCAGGTTCGTGCCGAGGAAGAGGTTGCAGCTCGCGTGGCTCGTAGCCTGGCTGAAGAAGCTTCCGCTGAGAAGGCAATTGAAGAAGCAGCAGAAGAGTCCGCACAGGACGCTGAATAAGCATTAGCCCCGGTGAGGGGCGTATCCCGCGGCATATCCTTTTGATGCAGGCGCAAGAGATCGGGCAGTAACGTGCCCGGTGTTCTTGCGCCTGCGTCACAGTTTTGCCCATGATTCTTAAAAACGGGATACACTATTAAGATGTGCCGGTGTGTAACCGGGCGCTTTAACGCGCCCTCGCATACACCGGATGGAGCATCACGAATGTACTGCGAACGCGGTTCTACACACGCTAGAGAGGGGAGAGGACCATGAACAATCACGACCTCACCGCAACCTCCGAAGCGTTTGAAGGACCGGTCCGCACCTGCATCGGATGCCGTGCCCGCGATGAACAGCGCAACCTGCTGCGCATTGCCCGCACACCCGTCACGTCTGCTACCGAGCAGGCGGAAACCCCGCCCTATCAGCCCGATACGGCGGGAACTATGCCCGGGCGAGGCGCTTGGATCCATCCGAGCGAAAAGTGCGTAGCCGCTCTGCAGAAAAAGAACGGTCTGGCGCGCGCCTTCAAAAAAGCGGTCCCTGCAGCCCAGTTGCAGGCGTGCTGTGAGCAGATTCGAGCCGTTATTGCGGACTCGACCCCCTCATAGACGCTTTTCGGGTATATGCCCTCTGTAAGTCAACGAGTTTGACGACTTCTTATCTGAAAGCGAGTCAGAAAACTGATGGATATCTAATGAGTGCCGCGAAATGAGTACCCTTTCGTGCTCACCCACCGGCAATTTCACGAATTGGCGCGCCTTCGGGCGTGCACCCCGTAAACATTAGTGTCCGCACCATTCCCGGTGCGGACCGGGAATGGAGAAAATTTGGCTCAGCCTCGAGTACACGAGTTTGCTAAAGAAGTAGGCGTACCTTCCAAGGAAGTTATTGCCAAGCTTAAGGATATGGGCGAGTTCGTTAAGAGCTCCTCTTCCACCCTGAACCCCATGGTTCTGAAGAAGCTGCGCGCGGAATTCCCCGCCGCAGCCGCTAAGCCTGCCGCAAAGGCAGCACCCGCGGAGTCGGCAGCTAAGCCTGCCGCTAAGCCGGCACCCAAGCCCGCAGCAGCAAAGCCCGCCGCTAAGCCTGCGGCAGCCCCCAAGCCCGCAGCGGCAAAGCCTGCCGCTAAGCCGGCACCCAAGCCTGCAGCTAAGCCCGCAGCAGCTGAGAGCGCAGCTCCCAAGCCCGCAGCAGCTAAGCCCGCCGCAAAGCCGGCAGCAGCACCCAAGCCCGGCGGCCCCCGCCCGGGTAACAACCCCTTCGCATCCCAGCAGGGCATGGCACGCCCCGAGGCTGCACCGAAGCCGGCAGCACCCAAGCCTGCCGCTCCGAAGCCCGGCCCCAAGCCCGGTCCTCGCCCCGGTAACAACCCCTTCGCATCCCAGCAGGGTATGAAGCGTGGCGGCGGCGACTCGCAGCGTTCCGGCGGTCCCCGTCCGGCACGTAACGGTCGTCCCGGTGGCAATGGTGGCGCACGTTCCGGCGGTAATGGCGGTCCCCGCCCTGCAGGTGGCGCACGTCCCGGTGGTAACGGTGGCCCCCGTCCGGCAGCTGGCGCACGTCCCGGTGCACCCCGTCCGGCTGGTGGCGGCGGCGCACGCCCGAACCCCTCGATGATGCCCAAGGTTTCCAACGTTGGTGGCGGCGCGTCCGGTTCCAACAACGGCGGCGGTAACGGTGGCGGCGGCGCACGTCGCGGCGGCGGTTCCGGCGGCGGCTTCAACCGCGGTCCGGGTCGTCCCGGCCCCGGCGGTCGCGGCAACGCACAGGGTGCATTCGGTCGCGGCGGTTCCAAGCGTAAGGGCCGCAAGTCCAAGGCAGCTCGCCGCCATGAGCAGGAGCAGCTGAACGCACCGGCACCCGGTGGCGTGGTTGTTCCTCGCGGCGACGGCTCGACCGAGATTCGTCTGCGCCGCGGCGCGTCCATCATGGACTTCGCTGAGAAGATTGGCGCAAACCCGGCATCGCTGATTACGGTTCTCTTCCACCTGGGTGAGATGGCTACCCAGACTCAGTCCCTGGACGAGGAGACCTTCGAGCTGCTGGGTGCCGAACTGGGTTACGTCATCAAGATCGTTTCCCCGGAGGATGAGGAGCGCGAGCTGCTCGAGTCCTTCGACATCGACCTCGAAGCCGAAGCAGAAGCTGAGGGCGATGACGTTCTGGAGGTTCGTCCCCCGGTCGTTACCGTCATGGGTCACGTTGACCACGGTAAGACCCGCCTGCTGGACGCTATCCGTAACACCAACGTTATTGAGGGTGAGGCCGGCGGCATTACCCAGCACATTGGTGCATACCAGGTCCACACCACCGTTGAGGGTGAAGACCGCGCGATTACCTTCATCGATACCCCCGGTCACGAGGCGTTCACCGCTATGCGTGCCCGTGGTGCGAAGGTCACCGACGTGGCAATCCTCGTGGTCGCAGCGGATGACGGCGTTATGCCCCAGACCGTTGAGGCACTGAACCACGCACAGGCAGCTAACGTGCCGATCGTGGTTGCTGTGAACAAGATCGATAAGGAAGGCGCGTCCCCGGACAAGATCCGTGGCCAGCTCACCGAGTACGGTCTGATCCCCGAAGAGTACGGTGGCGACACCATGTTCGTGGACGTCTCCGCTCGCAACGGCACCAACATCGACGAGCTGCTTGAGGCTGTCACCCTGACCGCTGACGTGCTCGAACTGACCGCTAACCCGAACAAGGAAGCACGCGGCGTTGCTATTGAAGCAAACCTGGACAAGGGCCGCGGTGCGGTTTCCACCGTCCTGGTTCAGTCCGGTACCCTGCGCGTCGGTGACGCTATCGTTGCCGGTGTTGCTCACGGTCGCGTTCGTGCAATGTTCGATGAGAACGGTCAGGCTGTGAAGGAAGCTGGCCCGTCCCGCCCCGTTCAGGTGCTGGGTCTGTCCACCGTTCCTCGTGCAGGCGACACCTTCCTCTCCACCGAGGAAGAGCGTACCGCTCGTCAGATCGCTGAGAAGCGTGAGGCTGCTGATCGTAACGCTCAGCTGGCTAAGCGTCGTAAGCGCGTGACCCTCGAGTCCTTCGATGCCGCTGTGGCTGAGGGCAAGATGGACACCCTGAACCTGATCATTAAGGGTGACGTCTCCGGTGCTGTCGAAGCGCTGGAAGAGTCCCTGATGAAGATCGACGTCGGTGGCGACGAGGTTCAGCTGCGCGTCATCCACCGCGGTGTGGGTGCTATTACCCAGAACGACGTGAACCTGGCTACCGTGGACAACGCGGTCATCATCGGCTTCAACGTCCGCCCGGCAGAGCGCGTTGCAGAACTTGCCGACCGCGAAGGTGTCGAGATGAAGTTCTACTCGGTCATCTACCGTGCGATTGAGGAAATTGAGCAGGCCGTCAAGGGTATGCTCAAGCCCGAGTACGAGGAAGTGGAGCTCGGCTCCGCAGAGATCCGCGAGGTCTTCCGCTCCTCCAAGTGGGGCAACATCGCAGGTTCGATCGTCAAGAACGGCATCATCAAGCGCAACGCCAAGGCACGCCTGGTGCGCGACGGTTCCGTGGTGGCAGACAACCTCACCATCGAGTCGCTGCGTCGTTTCAAGGACGACGCTACCGAGGTTCGCGAAGGTTTCGAGTGTGGTATTGGCCTCGGCTCCTTCAACGACATCAAGGAAGGCGACATTATCGAGACTTGGGAGATGCGCGAAAAGCCGCGTGTCTAAGACTCACACGCTGATGCGCCCGTCACCCGCTAGTGTTCCCGCACCCGCAGGCTTCTAAAACTGGAGCCTGCGGGGCGGGTGCTGGCGGGGCGGGCGCTTCCGCATTACCTGGAACGCCTCCGTAACACCCCGAGTGTTCGCGGAAGCACCACGAGATTTCAAGGAGAAACACATGGCTGATGCAGCCCGCGCGGCACGACTTGCCGACCGCATCAAGGTGATTGTGGCGAAGGCGCTGGAGCGTCGTGTTAAGGATCCCCGCCTCGGTTTTGTGACCATTACCGATGCCCGCGTGACCAACGACCTGCAGCACGCAACCCTGTACTACACCGTGTTCGGCTCCGAAGAGGACGCCGCAAACACCAAGAAGGCGCTGGAATCCGCTAAGGGCATTCTGCGCGCCGAGGTTGGTAAGAACATCACTGCCCGCCTGACCCCCACCCTGACTTTCGTCGCTGACGAGGTTCCCGAGAACGCCTTCCACATTGAGGCGCTTCTGCGTGAGACTCGCGAGCGCGACGCCGCCCTGGCTGCTGCAGCCGAGGGTGCCGAGTACGCTGGTGAGGCTGACCCCTACAAGAAGGATGAGCCTGCCGAGGGTGAGGACGCCTAAGTGGCGAAGAAACAACCTCAGGGCCCGTCCGGCCTGATGGTCATTGATAAGCCCGCCGGGATGAGCAGCCACGATGCGGTCTCTCAGATGCGTCGTATTGCTGGCACCCGGCGGGTTGGTCACGCCGGTACGCTGGATCCCGCCGCGACCGGTGTGCTGATTTTGGGCATCAATAAGGCGACGAAGCTGCTGACCTACCTGGTCGGTCAGGATAAAACCTATGACGCGACGATTCGCCTGGGCATTGAGACGCTGACTGAGGATGCCGAGGGTGAGCACACAGCCGCGCATCCGGATGCCGTTGAGGCGCTGACCGGTTTGAACGCTGAGCAGATGCGTGCGCGCATCCTGGAGGCTGTGGCGCAGCTGAGCGGCGATATCCTGCAGGTTCCTTCTGCGGTGTCTGCTATCAAGATCAACGGTGTTCGCTCGTATGCGCGTGTGCGTAGCGGTGAGCAGGTTGAGTTGGCGGCGCGTCCGGTGACGATTAGCGAGTTCACGGTGCATTCTGTGACTGCCGGTTTTGCCGAGTACGTGATTGAGGACCCCGAGAACGAGGGCGAGCACGCGGCAACCTCGGTTCCCGTGATTGACTGCGACGTGACGGTTTCGTGCTCTTCGGGCACCTACATTCGTGCTCTGGCGCGCGATCTGGGCAAGATCCTGGGCACCGGTGGCCACCTGACGGCTCTTCGCCGTACCCGTGTGGGTGCGGTGGTACTTGAGGACGCCGCCGACTTGGCGCAATTGAAGCAGCGCCGTGAAGAGTCGGAGGCACCGCTGGAAGATCTGCCGCTGCTTCCCCTGGAGGAGGCGGCACGCCGCATCTTTGGTGCGCGTGAGCTATCTGCCGCGGAGGCGAGCGATATTTCCTACGGGCGCCGTATTAGCCCCAGCGGTGACGGTTCCGTGGTGAAGCGTTCCGTGCACGCGAGCGCGGATGAGTCCGGTGCGGTGCAGCATGCCAGCGTTGAGGGTATTGTGGCGGGCTTCGCCCCGGACGGTACCCTGGTGGCCCTCCTGGAGAATAAGAAGCAGCGCGGGAAGGTTCAGGCTGCCCCGGTGCTGGTTTTTGAGGCGAATCGTTCCTTCAACTAGGCGTTGAGGGCTTATGATGGGCGAAGAGGGTTCGGTGTTTGTGCCTACCCAAAGCTGATTCCTCACGCCTGATTGATTCAGCGCCTGTTGAACGTGAGCCCTTATTCATTCAACACGCTAACGTAATACAACCCCTGAACACACATGACTACTCGTGCGGGTGCCGCCCGGCCCTGCTGAAGGAGAGAAGATGAGCGAGAACCAGAGCTCTGCTAAGAAGGCGAGTGAGCCTCGTACCGCGCCGGTACCCCGCGTGGAGTCTGCACAGGCTGAAGCTACCGTAACCGGGGCTGCTGCGACCGGAGCTGCTGCTCAGAGCGGTGCCGCGAAGGCTGCCGGTGCTAAGACTGCTGAGCCTATTTCTGCGGCGAAGGCACCTGCGGGTGTTCGCGTAGCCGCACCGGCGTCCGGCGATAAGGCGTCGCAGAAGGCAGATAAGAAGGCTGAGAAGAAGGCAACCCGCGAGGCGTTTGCCCGCCCCAAGAGCATTGAGGAGGCGGCTAAGCCTCAGAACCGTGCGGCGTTCCGTGCGGCGGTGGCGCTGTACGGTCTGTTCATGATTGCATACGGTGTGTGGCAGGTTCTGGGCGGTATCCGCGTCATCCCGGATGCGCCTCAGGATTTCGCAAACCCCTCGGTGCAGTCGAACTACGTGTTCTTCGCGGCAGCCTATGTGGGTGTGGGCCTGTCCTTCGTGTTCATTGCCCTGAAGTTCAAGTGGGTGAACATGCTCGTGTTCTCCTGCCTGGTGGTTTTCCTGGGCGGCGTGGGTCGTATCCTGTCGTGGGCGTTCTTCGGCACCCCACACTGGTCGCTAATCGTGCTGATGGTGACTGAGCTTGTGATTCCTCCCTGCCTGCTGGTCTGGTACGGCTGGATTAACAAGTCCAATAAGATTCGCGAGGAGATGCTGAAGGCTTCTCGTAACCAGGCTCGTAAGTAGTCGTAACGCCCGGGAAGGTTCCTGCCGCACGGTGGGGTGCCTGCCCGGGCTTTCTTATGGGCGGGTGCTGCGCATGGATTTTCCAGGTGCGGAGGCTGCACAGTTGTGTGCCAGATACCCCGCCGCATCCGCAAAGGTAGGGGAGAGGGCACCGCCTGCGAGGGGTGCCGTTCCATTCCCTGTTGATTCCCGTTTTGAATTCTGCATCCTGCCGCCTGTGGTCTAGGATGGTTAGGTACATTTATCTTTTTCAGGAGAGCCCGTGACCCTCTACACCGCTTTGAGCGAGGTCCCCGCCGGCTACGGCCCCTCGGTCGTGACCATCGGCAACTTTGACGGCGTGCACCGTGGACATGCCCGCGTGATTTCGCGCGTGGTCTCCCTTGCTGAAGAGCACGGTTTGAGCTCTATCGCGGTCTCTTTTGACCCGCACCCGATGCAGGTGCACCGTCCCGAGGTCGCCCACCACGACATTATGGGTCAGGGCTCGCGCCGCTACTTCATGTGCCTGCTGGGTCTGAACGACTACCTGCTGCTGAACTACAACCTGGAGTTCGCTGCGCAGACCCCCGAGGAGTTCGTGAAGTCCACCTTTGTGGATGCGCTGAACGCGCGTTTCGTGGTCATCGGTGACGACGTGCGCTTTGGTAAGAACAACTCCGGCGACCTGAACACCATGCGTGAGCTGGGGGAGAAGTACGGCTTTGAGGTGGTTGTCGTTGAGGATCTGATGGTGGATGAGAACACCCGCTGCTCCTCGACCCGCATCCGCCAGCTGCTGCTGGAGGGCGATATGCCCGCGGCAACCGAGCTGCTGGGCCGCCACCACATGATGGCTGGTGAGGTCGTGCACGGTCTGGCGCGCGGCCGCGAATTGGGCTTCCCGACCGCGAACCTTGAGCTTGAGGCGCGCGGCCTGATTCCCGCAGACGGTGTGTACGCCGGCTGGCTCGTGGACGAGTCCGGTAACCGTCACCCCTCCGCTATTTCGGTGGGTACGAACCCGACCTTTGACGGTATTGAGCACCGCCAGGTTGAGGCGCACGTGATTGACCGCCCGGAAGAGCGTGTGGAGGATTTCAACCTGTACGGTCAGCGTGTGCTGATTGAGTTCGTGAAGCGTCTGCGCCCCATGGTGGCGTACACCGGTGTTGAGGCGCTGATTGAGCAGATTAACGATGACGTGGTGCAGACCCGCGAAGTGCTGGCTGAGGACGCGAAGAACTACTGCCCGCCGGAGTGCCCGGTGCAGGCGGAAGTGAAGCATCCCCACTTCTAAGAGCGATATCCTGCGCTTATAGCTTTTGCCTTTAACGGCTTTGAAGCCCCGGCGGTAAGATTTTCGGATCTGCCGCCGGGGCTTTTGCGTACCCGACCGGACGGGCAAAAGCGGGCACCTTCTTCACACCTGACCGCCTGCGCCTTCCGACGAAACCTCGTGCCCCGCACGCCTTGACGTTCTGCGCCTCCCGTGAGGCACCCCTGTTTTAGTCGTCCCCGTTTTAAGAGAAGATAGAGTCATGGAAAAAATGAACGTCGAATCCTTCAACCTCGACCACCGCGCCGTAGCAGCACCCTACGTGCGTATCGCAGACCGCAAGGTCCTGCCCGGTGGCGACACCCTCATCAAGTACGATATCCGCTTCACCCAGCCGAACA
>ERZ1674243.151-NODE-151-length-11847-cov-4.851934_pt1 | contig 11847 bp, 11 predicted proteins | sample MGYA00581201_ERZ1674243 | MGnify/ENA primary metagenome ERZ1674243 (study PRJEB41354, sample SAMEA4873342) | human saliva metagenome | biome: human-associated habitat [ENVO:00009003]; feature: mouth environment [ENVO:08000002]; material: saliva material... | reverse complement strand
TTACAAAACAAAAACCCCCTTTTTGCATTGCAAAAAGGGGGTTTTTGGAAGACAAAAAGGGGTTTTTTGCAACGCAAAAATATGGTTGTTGTAATGTGTTAAGTATTAGGCGGTTATGCAAGCGTGTTGTTTTTGCCAAACATTAGCGTACGAATGGTTGTGTTACATTGTTTCTTCTGATATTCTTTTAATACCATTCTGTTGAATATTCTGTCAGGTATGTTTAATGAATAGCGTATTTTTGCAGCGTTCATTCCGTAGGCGTAGGGGCTGATTTATCGTGCCCGTACCCACGAAATCCCCGAAATAATGTTGCGTATCTCCACTGTTTGCATCGCCATTCATACCCAATTTCTGTAATTTTAAATGCTTACAGCACCTTGAATTTGGCAAATTTCAACAGCAATTGTTTCCTTCCTGCATTGCGAAACGTTACGGTTGCTTTGGTGTTTTCGCCACTTCCTTCAATTGCTTCTACCACACCTATACCGAAACGGAGGTGTTCTATGGTTGCACCAACAGATAACTGGCTGGCTGAAACTGTGCCAAATGTTGTAGAAGAGCCTACTGACGACCGCACAGAATTGCCACCAACGCCAGCAGATAGGGTAGATGTTTCGGTTTGTCTACCACCGTTTGATATGGCTGCCGATAGTCTTTTAAAGTTTCCTCCCTCGCTTATTAGTCGTTGTTTTGTGCGTTCCGATAGCGGATTTACTGCACGTTCGGGCATTCGTGGGGCTGTAATTTTGGGTCGAGGGTCAGCCTTAAACTGTGTTGCCACAGGGTTTGCGTTTTGCCATCGGCTATCTTTTGCAGGCTCGTCCCACGGCATACGGTTGCCAATACCACCAAATGGCAGGTTCTCAGCGTCTATATAAGCAGGGTCAATGTCCTTTAAAAAGCGGCTAGGATTATTGAATTGCATAGAACCAAAGTGGTAACGGTTCTTCGCATTGGTGAGATAGCAAAGCTGTTCTGCCCTTGTTATAGCCACATATAGTAGCCGGCGTTCCTCTTCAAGCTCTTTTCGCGAACTGGCAGCTATGGCATTGGGGAATATATTCTCCTCTAATCCCACCACAAACACTACCGGAAACTCCAAACCTTTGGCAGCATGGATAGTCATAAGCGACACTTTCGGGCTGCCATCGTCCGCCTTATCCAAGTCGGAATAGAGTGCAACCTCTTGCAAAAAGTCGGTTAAGAAAGTTTCATCTTCCCTTCCTTCCTCTCTTCTTTCGTCCACAAAGGCTTGCATTCCTGCCAAAAGTTCTTCCAAATTCTCACGTCTTGCAATGTCGTCGGGCGATGTTCCCTGTGCCAAATCAGCCCAGATGCCACTTTGTTTTATTATTTCTGTTCCCAAAGAGTATGCATCTGTCATTGCCAATTGGCGTATAAAGTTGCTAATAAGCTCTACAAACGCAGTTAGTTTTGTGGTTGTTCCCTTATTAATATCTAAGTTATAGGTTGGCGGATTGGTGATAACGTCCCACAAACTAGCCCCTTTTGCATTAGCACATTCTATTATTTTTTGTAGCGTAGTGCCTCCGATGCCTCGTGTTGGATAGTTTATGATGCGTTTAAAAGCCTCTTCGTCGTTCGGGTTAGCCACCAAACGGAAGTAGGCTATAATGTCTTTTATCTCTTTTCGTTGGTAGAACGACAGTCCACCAAATATCTTATATGGTATTGAAGCCTTACGCAATTCGTCTTCAAAGCTACGACTTTGTGCGTTGGTTCTGTACAAAATGGCAAAGCAATTGTATTGAAATGCTTTTGTGCGGTGTAGTTTTTTAATTTCTTTTACCACCACCATAGCTTCCTCTTTATCGCTGTAGCACGAGTGATAGCTTATTTTTGAGCCTTCGCTTTCCTTAGAATAAACCTCCTTTGGAATTTGTTTTACGTTGTGTTTCATAAGCGAATTAGCTGCTTCTACTATCTTTTGGGTAGACCGATAGTTGCGTTCGAGCTTGAAAACCTGTACATTATCGAACTTTTTTTGGTAGTCTAATATGTTGTCTATGTTGGCTCCTCTAAACGAATAGATGCTTTGATAGTCGTCGCCCACCACGCAAACACGTTGGTGTTTTACGGTTAGTAGTTTAACAATAGCCACTTGTACAGAATTGGTATCCTGGTATTCGTCTACCAAAATATACTGAAAGCGGTCGGCATACTTATTGCGAATGTCGGCATTTTCGTTGAGAAGGCGAAACGTATTCACCAAAATATCATCGAAATCCATAGCGTTCGCTTGTCGGCAACGTGCTTGATACACTGTATAAATGCGTGTAACAGCTTGCAGTTTTGCCCCTCTTAAACCACTTTGTCCACTATAGCTACTACCAAAAGCATCGGGACCGATGAGCTGATTCTTAGCCATTGATATAATATTGTGTACTGTAGATGGCTTATAATCCTTATCGTTCAGTCCCAAAGTCTTAATAATCGACTTTAGAAGCGACCGCGAATCGGTTTCATCGTATATGGTAAAGTTGCTGTTATAGCCTATATGTTGTGCCTCTGCCCTAAGAATGCGAGAGAAAACAGAGTGGAATGTGCCCATATAAAGCTGACTGGCTTGTTCCTGATTTACCAGTTTTGCAATGCGTTCTTTCATTTCTCGTGCAGCTTTATTGGTGAAAGTGAGTGCTAAAATGCGGTAGGGCAGCACACCATACATTATTAAATAGGCTATTTTATAGGTAAGAACGCGTGTTTTTCCCGAGCCTGCGCCAGCCACAACCAGCGATGGTCCCTTGCAATATTCTACTGCTTCGCGTTGATTTTCGTTGAGTTGTGCGAGCAGTTGTTCTATTTTTTCTTGTTTATCCTCTTGCATTTGTGTTGTAATGGTAGCGTTTTCTAATTGTTTAATGGGAAGGCTGGTATGTGTTTCATCTGTGTTTCAATCTGCCTTAACCGCTTTCTCATGTACGGTCCTGGTGCTTTCGATGAGAAGCGACGGGGGTTGGGGAGTGTCGCTGCAATAAGTGCACAGTCGGAACGGCTAAGGTTTATGGCATCTACATCGAAGTTTTTCTCTGCACAAGCCTGTACTCCGTATATGCCATCGCCCATTTCTATGGAGTTGAGATATACCTCCATAATGCGTTGTTTGCTCCAAAACGTTTCTATAAGAAAGGTGAAATAAGCCTCTAAACCCTTGCGCAGCCACGACCTTCCCTGCCATAAGAACACGTTTTTTGCCGTTTGTTGCGAAATGGTAGACCCACCACGCATACGCTTTTTGCCGTTTAGGTTGTCCTTTGCAGCCTGTTCTATAGCCTGATAGTCGAATCCGTGGTGTGTAAGAAAACGTTGGTCTTCGCTCGCTATGACGGCAACAGGCATAGAAGGCGACATCTTTTCTATTGGAATCCAGTGGTGATAGAGTTTTATTTTCTCGCCATTTCCAATCTGTTCAAAGCATCGCACCAGCATTAAAGGCGTAAAATAAACAGGTATAAAGCGGTATACAATAACGCTTAATATAGTGGATACGAACAGTAAACCCACTATCCATTTAGCAAATTTAATAACTTTCTTTACCATACAATGTACAAAGTTACGAAAAAGAAAGCGGTTTAACAAGAAAACTTTCTGCTGTTTGCTATGGAGTTTGCATAGAAAGTGTTGCACAGTGTTGCTTTCTATGGCTGTTAAGTTTACCATATTTAGTTGTTATTTTCGGCAATATAGGTGTTATAGAATCCCAAACGTATGTGGCGTTTATAGTGGTGATGGTTTGCTTTAGAGCAGCTTTAACAACTGTGATGTATAGTATTTAAAAACCAAAAACCCCCTTTTTGCATTGCAAAAGTATGGTTTTTGGCGTACAAAAAGTAGGTTTTTGCAATACAAAAAGTAGGTTTTTGGTAAGGCGTTGTTGTACAAATAGTTACGTAGTGTTATTTTCCTGATGTTCTATTTGTGTTATTGGTGTCGCAAATGCGCCATATTTCGTACATTAAAACCAATTGTTTTTGATGATGATATGGGCGCGATGAATTGGCAAATACGCCTCACGTTGATGTTCGTTTATATATTTTTCCACGTTGATTCCGTAGGCGTAGGGGCCGATTTATCGTGCCCGATTCCACGTAATTCCACAAAATGGCATTGCGTATTTCCACTGTTGGTATCGCAATTTGTACCATTTTGCATACCAAAACCAATTGGTTTTGATTGTGATGCGGGCACAATGAATTGGCAAATACGCCACACGGTGTGTTCGCTGATGCATATTTGCGCACTAAACAGACCGTGCGTGGGTGTTCGCAACCATATATATATAACTGCAAAAAGGTGGATTTTGATTTTGGATTTTATTGATCTGGATTCTCAATAAAGCCTTTGTATTGTTCTTCTAATCCATTTTCAATGCTGTTGTAAGCCTCCTTCATGGTTTCTTTTTCAAATTCAACACCCTTTCCTTTTGGTGGAATTGGTTCGTGAATGGTGAGCGAAAGTGGGTGCCAAACAGGGAAATGCCAGTCGCGTGTGCGGGGCATAACATCGAAAGCACCATTAATAGTGATGGGACAAACTGGCAATTGAAGCTCGTCGGCTAGCATAAATGCTCCACGACGGAATACTCCCAGATGCCCTGTAAAGGTGCGTGCGCCTTCTGGAAATACCACAACCGACATACCTTCGCGTAGAGTTTCGCGTGCTTGATCGTAGGTTCGCTTAATTTTACTCGCCCCCGACTTGTCTACAAAAATATGGTGTGCACATTCGCAAGCTATTCCAATGAATGGTATTTTGCGTATGCTCTTCTTCATCATCCACTTAAAATTTCGTCCTAAAAAGCCGTAAATGAGGAATATATCGAACGATCCTTGATGGTTAGAAACAAACACATAGCTTTGGTTTTGGTGCAAATGTTCGCGTCCTTCTACCTTTACAGGCAGCAAAAGGGCACGAATAGTGAACTTTCCCCATAGTCGTCCGGGGTGATAACCCCAGAAGTGGCCGTTGCCTAAGCGGCATCCTATGGCTGTAACCGTTGCTGTTATAATGGAAGCAACCAGGAAAAGCGGAAGGAAAACAAACAGCACGTATATCCGATAGAGCAGTGTGAGCAACGTGCCAACAATAGTTTTGTGTCCAGTTTGTGTAGTTTTTTTGTTGTAGTTTTGTTGCATAGTGTTTGTAAGATGTTGCTTATTATGTTGTTTTAGCCTTAAGTGTGATAACCACAATCTCGTTTGGCATATTCACACGGAAGGGTGCAAAGCCTCCCAAACCATCGGTAACGTTTAGAAAATGGTTGCCACTGCGATACACACCATAGTCGTTTTCCTCTCTAATTTCGGTTGGTCGAAATCCAAAAAACTGCATTTGTCCGCCGTGTGTATGTCCACACAGTGTTATTTGCGCTATGTTTTTAGGCAGTATATGGCGTCTCCATGCCGATGGATCGTGCTGAAGCATAATAACGAAAGCCCCTTTGGCAATCCCTTGAAGTGCTTTTTGATAGTTGGCTTTTTGTGGAAATGGCGGCTTACCATCGTTCTCTGTACCTGCAATAACAATGCTATCGTTGCCCCGTTTTATGGTTATGTGGTTGTTTTCTAACAAGTTCCACCCTAATTTATGGCGTACAATGTTAGCAAAATCGTTATTTTGTTGTTCAGCCTCCTTAGGGTTTAGTTTTACATATTCGGTATAATCGTGATTTCCACGCACCGCAATGGCATTCTTCATACTGGTTTTCAGGAGGTTTGTAAAGGGCAGAATTTCGCTTGGACGCATATTTTGGAGGTCTCCCGTAAACACTATTAGGTTGGCGTTCTGGTGTTTTATGCTGTCCATTTCGTGTTCCAGAATAAACCGTCGCCACCCATTGAAAGTGCCAATGTGCATATCTGACACCTGAACAATGCGGTATCCATCGAAGTTTTTGGGTAAATTGCTTACATTAAGGGTGATATGGCGCACCCGAATTTGGGAAAAACCGAATGTAAGACCATACACATATACCACGAAAATGGCAATTGCAGCCACCACTCCCACGTAATGGCCATAGTTTCTGCGTGTTTTTACAATGGTTTTGCACACCAATGAACCAACGAGCGAGCATATACCAAAGATGGTTTTTGGTGCTACGAAAGCGCCTAAAAGGAATAAATAGGTGTTAAGCCACGTAAGATTAGTAGGTGCAAAGTTGTGTATAGACGCCAAAATACAGGTGTATACCACAAGAAAAATAGTAGGAATCCACCATGCAAGTCGCTGTTGCCAAGTGATGTGCACACGTTTTCGGAAGTAGTGGGCGTCGATATAAACATCGGAAAGAACGATGATGAGTAGTAAAGGAATAACAATTCGTGCTATCATATCTATTTATTATTAAAGTTTCTGAATGTGATTTGTTCGCCGCGATAGTGGGTATCGAATTGGTTTTGGTTAAGAATATGCACCCCATTGCAGAAAGTATGCACCACTTTCCAATGGTATTCGTGTCCCATCATAGGACTCCATTTGCATTTGCTTTGTATGTTTTCCTTGCTAACCGTCCATATTGTGTTCGGCTTAACAATAGTAATGTCGGCACGATAGTCCTTTCTTAAAAAGCCCCTTTCGTCAATTTTGAAACGCTGAGCAGGCGCATGTGCCATGAGTTTAACCAACTGTTCTATTGTAATAATGCCGTTATCAACCAGTTCGAGCATAGTTGGTAGCGAGTATTGTACCATTGGCATACCCGAAGAAGCGGTAGCACAGCCACCCTGTTTCTGCGATAAAAGATGCGGAGCATGGTCGGTTGCCACAGTGGTAATACGTCCATCGGCAAGTGCTCGGCGCAGTTCGGCACGGTCGTGCGCTGTTTTTATAGACGGATTACACTTAATTAACGCTCCCTTTGTGGCATAATCGTTGTTTGTAAAGTACAAATGCGCAATTACAGCCTCCATTGTAACGAAGTCGCAAACGTGTGGTTGTTGCAACAAATGTAGTTCGCGAGCCGTTGAAAGGTGTGCAATGTGTAGTTGGGTATGGTGTTTCAGCGCCAATTCTACAGCGAGTTTCGAACTCTGGAAGCAGGCATCTTCGCTCCTAATTTCGTAGTGATGACAGATGTCGGGGTCGTCTCCGTAGAGCATTTTTGCCTTTTTCATATTGTTGGCAATAATGTTTGAGTCTTCGCAATGCGTCATAACGGGTAGGCTTTTGGCTGCTGCTGTAGCAAAAATCTGCTCTAATGCGCTCCGTCTGTCCACCAACATATTTCCCGTAGAGGCTCCCATAAACAGTTTAACCCCAGGTATGGTGTGTTCGTCGAGTAGTTTTATGGTGTCGGCATTGCAGTTTGTGGCTCCGAAAAAGAACGAATAGTTAATGTGAGAGCTGTGTTTGGCACGTTCAAACTTATCGTTTAGCGCTTCGATAGTGGTGGTTTGCGGATTGGTGTTGGGCATTTCGAAGAACGAAGTAACGCCCCCGAACGCAGCAGCACGGCTTTCGCTTTCAATATCAGCCTTGTTTTCCATTCCCGGTTCACGGAAATGCACGTGCGAATCAATGATTCCTGGTAAAACAAAACACCCCGTGGCATCGACTATTTCGTCGAAATTGCCACGGGGTGTTGTATTTTCTGTTATGATTTCGGCTATCCGATTGTCTTCAATGACGATTGTGCCATTGAATGTTTTTCCTTCATTTACTATCGTTCCGCCTTGAATGAGTTTCCTCATTTTGTATGTGTATATATATAATGTGTATCTTTTTTTATTTTGCTATCGTAGTATCGCCAGCCATTTCGGCAGGAGTTGGTGGAGCAATATTGCTATTGTTGGGCATTGTTTCCTGCGTTGGTAGCTCCATTCCGTTCATTTCTTTCTGTGCGCGTTGGAACTTTTCGTAGAAGTCTTTTATGGCTGCGTTGTTCTTAAACACGTCAGGAGCTTTCGCCATAATAAACTCTACCCACGATGGAAGTTGGCTTACAGCATTTGCATATAGGTAGTCGTTCATCCAAATAGGGTAGGCGTTAGGTGTCATATCGTAGGATACTCGTGTGAGAAAGCCCCACGTAGAGAGTGTGTTATCAAAGTTATTGGTAACGAAAGCCGTGAAAAGCTTATCTATATTGGCATAAACAAGCAGTGCTTTCTTTATTAATCGGGCGTTAGTAGCCTCTTCGTCGTGTCCATTCATTATGGAAACACCTTCTTCATGGTCTATTTCTATGAATTGATTTCGTAGTTGTGTGAACTTCGTCCAGAAGGTATTGAGCTTCTCATTTAGGGGAGTTCCGCTCACACGGAGTAGAGTATTGTCGAGTTTAAGCTGTATATCGCCTTCTTCTAACACTATTGGGAACTGCAAATTCATATCATCCATATAGATTTGAGCTACCTGTACAGAATCGAGAGTACCCTTAAAGGAGAAGTTTCCATGCACTACTTCACATGAATCGAGTGTTATTAGCGAGTCGCCAGAGCCTCCTTTTAAATAGAGTTGCCGTCCATCGAGACTAGAAATGTTTGACGTTCCGTGTATATAATATGACTTAGTGCACGATGTTAGCGCCAATAATATAACGAGAGCGTAAAGTATTTTATTCATAGAATGTATTCTTTTATGTTTCATTCGCTAGTGCGTCTCATTGCTGCGGCGTATTCAAGCGAGTTCATCATAGTCGATTTGCTTTACTAAAAGTTTATTTATACCGTCTCACAAAAGTACAATGTAATTGTGAAGTGGCGAAAGTTTTTCATTGATTTTAAGACATCAGTAATGTATTTAGGCTTTTTTTTAAGTTCCAGACTGTTGTTCTCTTTTTAGAAGATGGTCTATTCGGTGTATTGTATAGAACTCTATTACAGTGGCAATCAGTAGTATTACCACCCAGTTATGGTACACAATGTTTACGTAAGTGGTATATCCTTCGATGGAATTAACGGCATACGGACGTATAATTCCATATACATCTTCCACCATAAATAGTCCGGCGAGAATGAATCCTATGTCTGCTATCACCATAATTCTACGCAAACGGCGTATAGCAAAGTTTGTTCCAAGGTATTGTTGCCGCATTTGTATGGTGGCAAATCCTATAGCTCCAATCAGCATAACAATGCAAGCGATGTCTTGTTTAATGAAGAATGCGTAGAGTCCAGTACCCAATGCCATCATTAAACCGCCGATTGCATAAATTATTGTTTCTATTTTACTTAGTTGTTTCATATATATTTTTGCCTTTAAATGGCTGTTCGTCATCGCTAAGAACGAAGATATCCTCATCGTCTGCCTTCATAAAATAGCGTTCGCGAGCTATTTTTGCAATGGCATCAGGACTTGTATTTAGGTCCTTTAATCGCTGCATATCGCTGTAATATTGCTTTTTATATTTTGCGATATCGGTGTTTAGGTCTTGTATTTCGTAGTAACATTCTATGCTACGACGGAAGCTATTCTCATCGAAAACGCCCACTATAAGTATACCAAGTACTATTACTATTTGGTATCTAAAGCGACTTATAAATGTAAAAACGTGTCCTGTAAACTTGTTCACCTCTTTATTTTAGTTATAGTTTATAGTTTTTTGCAATGCAGTAGCGTAGATAAGCAGTCTGAATGCCATTGTTGCTATTAGCTGCAAAAGTACAGAAAACTTTTTAAAAAAGGCGGAGCGGTGTTGATATTTTATGCTAATTAACAATTAATTCGATATCTCTTCTGTTTCGTTTTCTTACTTTTTATTATCTTTGCAACACCAAAAGAAATAGAAAAATATGGGAGAATACATTGTATCGGCACGTAAATACCGCCCTATGTCGTTTGCTTCTGTAGTGGGACAACAGGCACTTACCACTACGTTAATGAATGCAGTGAAGAGCAAACGACTGGCTCACGCTTATTTGTTTTGTGGTCCGCGTGGAGTAGGAAAGACTACTTGCGCCCGCATTTTTGCCAAAGCCATAAACTGTGAAAACCCTACTGAGCAAGGCGAAGCGTGCAACGAGTGTGAAAGTTGTAAGGCTTTTAACGAAGGAAGAAGCTATAATATATTTGAATTAGATGCCGCAAGCAACAACTCTGTTGAGAATATTAAGGCACTAATGGACCAAACTCGCATACCACCACAGGTAGGACGATACAAGGTTTTCATAATAGACGAGGTGCACATGCTATCGTCTGCTGCCTTCAATGCCTTTCTAAAAACGCTGGAAGAACCGCCAGCACACGTTATTTTTATTCTTGCTACTACCGAAAAACATAAAATTCTACCCACAATACTATCGCGTTGCCAAATCTATGACTTCGAACGTATGTCGGTTCCTGGCATTATTGACCACCTAAAAAAGGTTGCAGAGAAGGAAGGAATAGTATACGAGGAGGCGGCATTGAACGTTATTGCCACGAAAGCAGATGGCGGAATGCGCGACGCCCTCTCCATTTTCGACCAGGCAGCGAGCTTCTCTCAGGGCAACATAACCTACCAAAAGGTGATTGAAGACCTGAATGTTTTAGACGCAGACAACTATTTTAACATTGTAGATCTATCGTTAGAGAATAAAGTTCCAGAGATTATGGTGCTTTTAAACAACGTTATAAATAAGGGTTTTGATGGGGGAAACCTTATTAACGGACTAGCTTCGCACGTGCGCGATGTACTAATGGCGAAAGATGCACAGACTCTTTCGCTGCTTGCTACTAGCAACGAACAACGCCAACGCTACCAACAGCAAGCTGCAAAATGCCCTACACAGTTTCTCTATAAGGCATTAGAGATTATGAATAGGTGCGATGTGGAATACCGACAAAGCTCAAACAAGCGTCTCTTAGTGGAACTAACGCTTATACAAGTGGCACAAATTACACAAAAAGAAGACGACTCTCCCGCTTCGGGGCGTAGCCCTAAGCAGTTAAAAACCCTGTTCCGAAATATTATATTAACGGCTCAACCGCAAACAGCATCGCAGGTAGCTGGGGCGAGCCGTAAGCATAATGCACACGAAAAAGAGCAAGATAGTGCTGCAACACACGTTACAGTAGCTACCAAAAATCCCCTCATAAGTGCGCAATCGCCTGTCTCTGCTATGCCAAAAGTACGGTTAGGTAGTCTTGGAATGTCGTTTGCACAGCTTATGAACGAGGGAAAGAAAGAGGAGAAACACGAAGAAGATGTTGAGATAACCAATAAAGACGAACATCAAAGCTTTACTTGGCAAGAGTTAATAGTGGAATGGAAGGGTATGTGCAACCGTATTGCTAAGATAAATGTGAGTCTTGCACAACGCATGAAGCTTATTAAGCCGCAGATATTGCCCGATGGTAACATCGAAGTAGTGGTAGGAAACAAAATCCTACTCGATGAAATGCAGACCATTCGTGGTAGAATACGTGCTACGATGGCACAGCGTTTACACAACGGACAGATAGATGTGATGTTGCGATTGGCTAAGGCTGAAGAGTTGAAACCTATTCTTACACCGCGCCAAGAACTTGAAAAAATGCAGCAACAGAACCCTTCTATTGCTAAACTTATAGAACAATTGGGACTTCAATTAGAGTAAAACACTACACAAACTACGGGCTTTGGGTTGCTATCTTCCTAAGGCTTACAAATTGTTAGTATAAAAATCATCGATTATGGAAACAGGTATAGAAAATGAAATAGTACACGATGTTGCTTCGTTATTATTAGAAGCCGAGGTTCTTTTTGCTGTTGTTATGGCATGGATAATGGCAATTTTCTTTAGCGCAATGGCTACCCGACCATCGTTTACCAAATGGAAAAATGTGTTAAAAGAACGTTTTTGGCTGTTCGTAGTCTATTTTACATTGTCTGTTATAACTGTTGCTGCTGCATATTGGTCTAGT
>ERZ1674243.148-NODE-148-length-12338-cov-6.655215_pt1 | contig 12338 bp, 10 predicted proteins | sample MGYA00581201_ERZ1674243 | MGnify/ENA primary metagenome ERZ1674243 (study PRJEB41354, sample SAMEA4873342) | human saliva metagenome | biome: human-associated habitat [ENVO:00009003]; feature: mouth environment [ENVO:08000002]; material: saliva material... | reverse complement strand
CGAGATCATAGCCGGTGACTGGAGTTCAGACGTGTGCTCTTCCGATCTCCCACGACCACGAGTTCATCAATACCGTCGCCAATCGCGTAATTGAGCTGACGCCCAACGGCACCATTGACAAACTCATGAGCTACGAGGACTATATGCACGACGATCGCATCAAAGCCCTGCGCGCCCAGCTTTATGGCGAAGAATAATCGACTGAAATTCCTCAATACATCGCACTACACATTGATCTATTGACACTTTGACCCTCTTTCGGCACAGAAATTGCACGAAAGAGGGTCAAACGAATCATACAATTATGGAAGAAAAGGACCTCAATACCACTCAAACCGAAGAACAAGTTCAAGACATTCCCGCAACCGAGGGCACAACCGAGGCCCCCACTCCGGAGAGCGAGGACACAGCACAGGAAGCTGCCGACGCCACTCCCGGTGTGGAAGAGCAACTCGCAGCAGCTCAGGCCGAAATCGCAGAATTGAAAGACAAAATTCTGCGTCAGGCCGCCGACTTTGCCAACTTCCGCAAACATAGCATGGCCACGCATACGGATTTGGTGCTCAACGGCGGAAAAAAAGTGATCGAACAGCTGCTTCCCATCCTCGACGACATGGAACGTGCCGAGACCAACATGGCACAAAGCGACGATGTGAACACGCTCCGTGAAGGCTTGTCGCTCATCTTCCAGAAGTTGCATCGCACCCTCGAGCAACAAGGTCTCAAGAAGATGGACACGAACAATGCCTCCTTCGACACCGATTACCACGAAGCCGTGGCACTTTTCCCCACAGACGAGGCGGAAAAGAAGAACCACGTCATAGACTGCGTGCAAACCGGCTACCTGCTCAACGACAAAGTGCTTCGTCACGCCAAGGTTGTGGTGGGACAGTGAGCCCCGTCGGCCACTGCACTGCAACAAGGCCGCCACAGCAACTCGCGCGCTCGCAACTTCTGAGTCAAATTCCACCTCTGCACAAGCGCCTCAGGGCATTTTTGACGTGCGCCACTCAATCTGAGAAAAGCAGACCGAGGAATTGAGCTACACAACAACAACATCAAACGACAACATGGCAGATCTTGATTACTATAAAATATTAGGCGTCGACAAAGGGGCAAGCGATGCCGAAATCAAAAAGGCTTACCGCAAGGTGGCCATGAAATATCACCCCGATAAGAACCCCGGCGACAAAGAAGCCGAGGAGAAATTCAAAGAGGCCGCAGAAGCCTATGAAGTACTGCGCGACCCCGAGAAGCGCCAACGCTACGATCAGTTCGGAAAAGAGGGCGTAAACGGACAAGGCGGTTTCGGCGGCGGCCAAGGTTTCACAGATATCCACGACATCTTCTCTCACTTCAGCGACATTTTCGGTGGAATGGGCGGCGGTTTCGGCGGTTTCGGCGGCTTTGGTGCCGAAGAGCCGGCTCCGCAACAATATCGCGGCGGCGACTTGCGGCTTAAAACCCGCCTCACACTCGAGGAGATCGCCACAGGTGTGACCAAGAAATTCAAAATTAAGAAGCAAGTGACCTGCGATGCGTGCCACGGCAGTGGCAGCGAAGCAGGACATGCCGCAGAAACCTGCTCCACCTGTCACGGATCGGGCTATGTGGTGCGCAACGCTCGCAGCATCTTCGGCACCGTACAGCAACAAGTGGCTTGTCCCACGTGCCACGGCGAGGGAAAAATCATCACTCATCCCTGCACAAAGTGCCACGGCGAGGGAACAATCCAGGGCGAAGAGGTTGTGGAAGTCAACATTCCGGCAGGTGTAGCCGAGGGCATGGTGCTCAACGTCCCCGGAAAGGGCCACGCTGCCAAGCACAACGGTGTGCCCGGCGATATTCAGGTGCTCATTGAGGAGATTCCTCACGAACACTTCATCCGCGACGACAATGATCTGATTTACAACCTGCTGCTCACCGTGAGTCAGGCAGCATTGGGCGACACGGTCGAAGTGCCCACCCTCGAAGGCAAGGCGCGCGTACACATTAAACCCGGCACTCAGCCCGGCACACGCATGCGCTTGCGCAGCAAAGGCTTGCCTGCTCTGCAAGGATATGGCTACGGACGCGGCGACATTGTGATCAATGTGAGCGTCTATGTACCCGAAACTCTCTCGGCAGACGAGAAGAAAGCCTTTGAACAGATGAAAGACAGCGACAACCTGAAGCCCAACAAGAGCATCAAGGACAAGATTTTCCAATCGTTCCGCTCCTATTTCAGCTGATTATGACCTACGAAGAGACCCTCAATTATCTCTATCACGCTGCCCCGTTGTTTCAAAACATCGGGGCAGGTGCTTATAAGGCCGGGCTTTCCACCTCGCACGCCCTCGACGAACATTTCGGACACCCGCACCGCAAGTTCCGCAGCCTCCACGTTGCGGGCACCAACGGGAAAGGCTCGACCTCACACACGCTGGCGGCGCTGCTTCAAGGGCTTGGCTATCGTGTAGGCCTCTACACTTCGCCCCACCTCGTCGATTTCCGCGAACGCATCCGCGTGAATGGTCGCCCCATCCCGCGCCAACGCGTCGTCGACTTCGTGGAACAAGAACGTTCCTTCTTCGAACCGCTGGCCCCTTCCTTTTTTGAACTCACAACGGCCTTGGCATTCGTCTACTTTGCCGAGGAAGAAGTGGATTTTGCCGTAATCGAAGTAGGAATGGGCGGAAGACTGGACTGCACGAACATCATTTCGCCGGAACTGTGCGTCATTACCAACATCTCACTCGATCACACGCAATTTCTCGGGGACAGTCTTGAGAAAATCGCGGCGGAGAAAGCGGGAATCATCAAACCGGGCATTCCTGTTGTGGTGGGGCAAACGACACCCGGCACGCGTAAAGTTTTTGCGCAGGCAGCCGCTTCGGTCAATGCCCCCATCTTCTGGTCGGAAGAAGAGAGTAGAGTAGTGGAAGCCGAATATGTGGACGGGAAATACCACTATATAACTAAAGACTGGGGAGCTGTCGTGGGGGAACTGGGCGGTGCCTACCAGATATACAATACTCGCACCTTACTTTCAGCAATAGCTCACTTGCCGAAGGACGTATTTCAGAAGCTGACGCCAGAAATTGTCCAAAAAGCATTTTCCCAAGTAATAGAAAGTACCGGACTGTGCGGAAGATGGCAGGAAACTCAAACGCATCCTCGCCTGATTTTAGACACCGGGCACAATGCTGATGCATGGATTAGCCTCACTCCGCAATTAGAATCCCTGCACTCTCCACTACATCTCGTAATTGGTGTCTGCGCAGACAAGGATTTAACAGAAATACTCCCACTGCTTCCTAAATCCGCGGCCTACTATTTTACAAATGCGGAAATCAAACGTGCTTTACCCGCTGAGCAACTCCGACAGGCCGCCGCATCCTTTGGACTATCGGGCACTGTCTATTCCCATGTTCCGGAAGCGGTGCAATCCGCCCTCAAGTCAGCCAAAGAGGACGACACAATTTTCGTGGGAGGCAGCTCGTTTGTCGTAGCCGATTGGCTCAAACACACATCGCCCACCGTCGATTGAGATTAGCGTGCGCACTTTTGTTCCCCAACGAGCGGAGACCCTTATCGCTTTTCGCGTGTTTTCGCAAAACAAAAGACTCGTACACACGGATATGTCGGAGATAATGGCTATTTTTGCAGCAATTGTAAGCAGATCGGCACCGGTTATTTCCATTCGACGCCCAATAGGCAAGTTGCCGGACGGAAATTTCGGGCGGTCGCTCCGTTGCAACATCATAGATCTTCGGCATGCTCATAGACCTTCACAACGCAAAAGTATTTATTGACGGACGTACGATTCTGGACAACGTACACCTCTGCGTAAACGAATCGGATTTCGTTTACGTCGTTGGGCGTGTGGGCAGTGGGAAAAGCACGTTGCTCAAAATGCTCTACGGCGAATTGGAAAGCAAGGGCGAGCGCCTCAATGTGCTCGGGTGCGATCTGAAAAAAGCACGTGCCAAAGCCGTGCAAGCCCTCCGCAGACAACTGGGCATAGTGTTTCAAGAAAGTCTTTTCCTGGCACACAAAGACGTGGAATACAATTTAGACTTCGCTCTGCGCGCCACGGAATGGAAAGATGCGAAAGAGCGCCGAAAACGTATCGTCGAAGTGCTGGAACAAGTCGGTATGGCGGATAAACGTCGACGCTATCCTCATGAACTTTCGGGTGGCGAACGTCAACGCGTGGGTATCGCGCGCGCACTCCTCAACCATCCGAAATTGATCCTGGCCGATGAGCCGACGGGTAACTTAGATCAAGAGACCGGTACGCAAATCATGGAATTGCTCCGCGCGCTCAACACTGCAGGTACGGCCGTTGTGATGGTAACCCACAATGCCGGCTTCCTGACGCGCTATCCGGGTCGAGTAATCCAGTGTGCCGAGGGCAAGATAACGGACATTTCGGCACAATATAATATAGGTCCGACCGTCGCCCCGCCGATCCTCGATCTCCAACAACAACTCTATTGACCCTTAACGCAACATAAGCATGAAAATCTACAAGTTTGGTGGCACCTCAGTGGGCACTCCCGAACGCATGAAGGACGTGTGCCGACTGATCACCGAAGACGGCGAGCCCAAAATCGTAGTACTCTCGGCCATGAGCGGCACCACCAATAGTTTGGTGGAGATCGCTGACTATTTCAGCAAAGCCAATCCCGAAGGCGCCAGCAATGTGATCAACCTTCTCCACAACACCTATCGCCGTCACCTGCCGGAACTCTTCGAAAAGAGCGATACACAAGATCGTGTGCGCCACCTACTCGACGAAATCTTCCTGGAACTTCACGATTATCGCACACGCGAATTCGACGAAGTGGTGGAAAAAGAGATTCTCTCCAAAGGAGAAATCATGAGTACTAACATGGTTACGGAGTATCTCAAGGAACAAGGCATCAAAGCGGTGCTGCTTCCGGCTTTAGACTACATGCGTTTGGATCGCAACGGGGAACCTGACACAGCTTACATCCGTGAGCATCTTGACGAACTCCTCCGTGAGCATCCCGGTTACGACATTTATATCACGCAAGGCTTCATCTGTCGAGACGCAGACGGGGAAGTATCGAATCTGCAACGCGGTGGTTCTGACTACACAGCTTCGCTGATCGGTGCCGCTGTTCGTGCCGACGAAATCCAGATCTGGACAGACATCGACGGAATGCACAACAACGACCCGCGTTTTGTGGAGGGAACAACACCTGTGCGCCAGCTCAATTTCGAAGAAGCCGCCGAATTGGCCTATTTCGGAGCTAAAATCCTTCACCCCACCTGCGTTCAACCGGCACGTTACGCAGGCGTCCCCGTTCGCCTCAAGAATACTCTCGATCCTTCGGCCCCCGGCACACTCATCAACAATGAAATGGAAACCGGCGGGATTAAAGCAGTTGCCGCAAAGGACAATATCACGGCAATCAAGATCGTAAGCTCGCGCATGCTCCTGGCTTGCGGCTTTATGTGCAAGGTGTTCAATGTCTTCGACAAGTATCACACCCCAATCGACATGATCACGACCAGCGAAGTAGGCGTTTCGTTGAGCATAGACAATACAAGTCGGCTCGCAGCCATCGTCGACGAGCTCAAAGAAGTGGGCACCGTAGTGGTAGACGAGAACATGTGCATCATTTGTGTGGTGGGTGATCTGCGTTGGAGCAATGAAGGCTTCGAAAGTGAGGCAACTATGGCCTTGAAAGACATACCGGTTCGTATGATTAGCTACGGCGGTTCAGATCACAACATCTCTTTTTTGGTGAGCATGGACGACAAACAAGCCGCTCTGCAGGCATTACAACAAAGACTCTTCAAATAAGAAACTCATTTCATCGCGGCGCATCGATTTCGGTGCGCCGACCTTTTCATTCTAACGCACTTCCCCATGGACTTGAAGCGCTTTTCTACACGCCGCACTCCCTTCTACACTTACGATTCAGCCCTACTTCGTCAAACTCTTTCCGCCATTCGTGCTGCCACAGCCGATACTCCGCACTTTCACGTGCACTACGCCGTGAAAGCCTGCGCCACACCGGGTGTGTTGCGCATCATTTCTGAATCCGGCCTCGGAGCAGACTGCGTAAGCGGAGGCGAAATAGAGCGTGCCGCGACCTGTGGTTTCTCTCCTTCGGATATTGTGTTCGCCGGAGTGGGAAAATCAGATAGAGAAATAGAGATTGCGCTTGAATTGGGGATCAGTTGCTTCAACGTAGAGAGTCTTCCCGAACTGGAAGTCATCAATGCGCTGGCTTCTGCGAGAGGGAAAATCGCCAATGTGGCCTTTCGCATCAATCCCAACGTCGATGCGCACACCCATGCGAAGATCACCACCGGGCTCAACGAGAACAAATTCGGTTTGGCGATGGAAGACATGCTACCCGCCATACATCGTGCCCAAGAATTGCCGGCTGTGCGCTATGTTGGCCTGCATTTTCACATCGGCAGCCAGATAACCGACCTCGAACCCTTCGAACAATTGGCACAACGTGTCAACGAATTGCAGAACCATCTCGATGCTGCGGGCATAAAAACCGAGAGCATCAACGTCGGCGGGGGCTTAGGCGTAGATTACGCGCAACCGGAGGCGAACCCCATCCCCGATTTTGAAAGCTATTTCCGCATATTCAAGGACCATCTCGAACTAAGAGACGGGCAACAGGTACATTTTGAGCTCGGCCGTTCCGTTGTCGCACAATGTGGGGCGCTCATCAGCCAAGTACTCTACGTTAAACACGGACACGAGAAAGATTTCGTCATCGTCGACGCAGGAATGAGTGATTTACTGCGCCCCGCTCTCTACGGAAGCGCACACCAAGCACGCAATCTTTCGCACCCCGAAGCCCCCAGCGCCCGCTTTGACATCGTAGGTCCCATCTGTGAAAGCAGCGACGTGTTTCTTTCCGACTATACCATGCCTTCTCCGCAACGCGGCGACCTCATTGCATTCAAAAGTGCGGGTGCCTACGGCGAAATCATGGCATCGAGCTACAACTGCCGGCAATTACCGGAATCATGGATCGACTAACTCAACACAGTCCCACAGGTTTATACATTCACGTTCCCTTTTGCGAAAAGCGATGTGTCTATTGTAGTTTCTACAGCACCGTACATGGCAAAGAGGAACGTGATGCTTTCGTCCGCACCCTCGCCAAAGAATTGGCTTTCCGCCACAATGGCACTCCCATTTCCACGCTCTACTTTGGAGGAGGTACCCCTTCACAGCTCGACGACGAGGAAATGGAAGCCGTTTTTTCCGCTATTCACCGCCACTGCGTGCTGTCTCCCCATGCAGAAATCACCTTCGAAGCGAATCCCGACGACATCTCTCAGCAAAAAGTAGTCCACCTCCGACAACTCGGCGTGAACCGTATCAGTCTCGGCGTGCAAAGTTTCGACGATAGGCGCCTTAGTTTCCTCAACCGACGGCACACAGCACAACAAGCCCTCGATGCCATCGACATTTTACGGACCAAAGGAATTGAAAACATCAGCATCGACCTCATCTTTGGGCTACCCGGACAACAATTGACGGATTGGAATAAGGAATTAGCACAGGCCTTCGAACTGCCCATCACCCATCTTTCGGCCTACTCCCTCATGTACGAGAAGGGGACTCCATTATATTATGCGCGGGAACGGGGAGCAGTGAAAGAATGCGACGAAGAAACTTCGCTTTCCATGTTCCAAATGCTCTGCACCTCCGCACAATGCGCCGGATTTGAGCAATACGAGATATCAAACTTCGCGCGCCCCGGTTATCGATCGCGCCACAATTCCTCCTACTGGCACGGCATTCCCTACCTCGGTTTGGGACCGGGAGCCCATTCCTACGACGGCAAAAACTGCAGACGCGTGAACGACTACAGTTTACGGCGCTATATGGAAGCCGGACGCGCAAAAACCTTCGCAGATGTGCCGCACACCCTCGAAAAGCTCAGTGCAGATGAATGCTACGACGAACTCATCTGCACCCGACTGCGCACTTGCGAAGGCCTTTCCCTCCAAGAAGTCCCGGCATCTCGCCGAAGTGCATTGCTCCGCATGGCCCGTCCACACATAGACGGGGGGCGTTTGGAATTAGATGCCGACAATCACCTCCGACTCACCGCTTCTGGGATATTCGTCTCCGACGACGTGATGTCCGACCTCATGTGGGAAGAATAGATGCGCACAGGTACTCGCAGCCTTCCCCATAACTTGCCGAATCGCACAACACACGCACGAAAAGGATGAAATCAAACTTAAACAATTAGATCGTTTTTCTTCCACATCTTGCTTTTTGCTCGCCTAAAACTTACTTTTGCTCCAGAACTAACCAATCAAGCTTTACATATGGACATGAAAATCATTTCTGCTCTCATGCTTTCGGCAGCCATCGGGACAGCTCCGAAAGCAATGGCCGTAGAAAGCGTAGCGGCCTCCCCCGTTTCAATTGCAGCCCAAGCAAGCACACCCGCCCAGCCGATTGACTTGACCGTAGCCGCCGACAAAGCCATCAACTCAGTCGTCTACATAAAAGTTTCCTCCACTGCACCTCAGGAAAATGTGCAGTATTTCAATCCCTTCGAAGACTTCTTCGGCGACTTCTTCGGCCAAGGCACACCGCGCCAGCAACAACCGCGTCAAGCCCCCAAACGCAGCGGCGCAGGTTCGGGCGTGATCTTGACTTCCGACGGATATATCGTGACAAACAACCATGTTGTGAAAGACGCTGACGAGATTCTGGTCAAACTCAACGACAATCGCGAGTATAAAGGCCGCATCATCGGACAAGACAAGGACACGGATCTCGCTTTGATCAAGATCGAAGCCAAAAACCTCCAGCCCATCACTGTGGGTAGCAGCGAAAAGCTCAAAATTGGCGAGTGGGTTTTGGCCATCGGCAATCCTTACGGTTTCACCTCCACTGTTACAGCCGGAATCGTCAGTGCCAAAGCGCGTTCCATGCAGTCTGCCAACCCGGTTGAAAGCTTCATTCAGACCGATGCTGCCATCAATCCGGGCAACTCCGGCGGTGCGCTGGTGAATGCTGCGGGCGAATTGGTCGGAATCAACTCGATGATCTATTCGGAAACGCGCTCCTACAGCGGCTACGGTTTCGCAATTCCGACCACAATTATGAACAAAGTTGTGAAAGACCTGCGCGAATTCGGCGTCGTTCAGCGTGCACTGCTGGGAATCCGCGGTACTTCTGTGTCCAACTACATCGACGAACAAAAAGACAAGGGCAAAGACGTTGATCTCGGTACGTTGACCGGCTTCTACGTGGCTGAAGTCACTGCAGACGGCGCAGCCGATGCAGCCGGTCTCCAAAAGGGAGACGTCGTTACCGCCATTGATGATAAGAAGATCGACAAATTCGGACAACTCCAGGAAATTGTAGCCATGCACCGCCCCGGCGACAAGGTGAAAGTCACCTATCTGCGCAAGAAGAAGGAGCACGTCACCACACTCACCCTACGCAACGAACAAGGAACCACCACCAATCTCGAAACCGTAGATACAGAATCAATGGGAGCCGCCCTGCGCGCGCTTACCGATGCGGAGAAAAATGAATTGGGGCTCAAAAACGGACTCGTGGTTAGCAGCATCAAAGCAGGAAAACTCCAAGATGCCGGCATCACAAAGGGAATTATCATCACGCAAGTGAACGATCGCGTGATGAATTCCACGCAAGACTTCGAAGAAGCCGTGAAAGCGGCCAATAGAAGCAGCGACCGCGTGCTTTGGATCCGTGCTAAAACGCAAAGTGGGCTCAATCGTTCCTTCACCGTGGAACTTAGCGACGCAAAAGCCAAGGCAAAACACAACAAGTAAAGCACTTAGCACAAGTGCAATGCGCGTCTTTGCATGCAACATGCAGAGCGCACAAATCGAAAACGGAGCAGACATCGTTGGATGTCTGCTCCGTTTGTTGTTGTCCGCAGTAGCGTGGATGGAGGTGCGATGGTTTCAGAATCCCAAATCCAGTCCCACAGAAAGATATTCGTTGAATTGCAAGAAACTCTGTCCGGGTTTCCGCTTCACTCCGTCATCAAATCGCGGATAGAGGAAGATCTTCGTAGAAAGGTACTTATTCACCTTGAGTGCAATGGTATTTTCCCATTCTGCCTGGACGCGAGAATAACTGGTGAAGGCATAAAAACGCGACGTCCACAGTAATCCTTTCATCAATTCCCAGCGTGTGTTCACCGTCACGGTCGAACCCAAATTCCAGCGCGAATGCTTTCCGACATCGATGCCATTCCGTCCCGCAAGCGCCAAACGATCTACGTATTTGAAGTCGGCTGCCATCGGCGACAACGTGGCCGACACCTCAAAAGCCCCCTGTTTGTACTTATAGTCCATACCAAAGGAGAGCACCGACTCAAAAGGCGACATGAAATCGGAATACACTTGCGAGTCGTTGGCATGATAGCCCGGATAAAACTGGGTCCACGATTGCAACATCGCAGTGTAATACCACCGCTTCGCCGCTTGAAGTCCCAACTTGTTGGTCAATCTGATCTGGTCAGCGTTCGTTTTATACTCATGCTGCGTGTCCGATTGCGAAGACTGGAAGCCCAGCCGCATTTCCAGCTTATTAGAGAAGGTCACCTTATCCTTGTTGTCATAGTTAGCCTCGGCATTGAGCGACGCCAACAGCGAATTGTGATCTTCTCCTCCCTTGTACCAGTTTTCTGTCACATAATATTGCATGAACTGCAGGGAAAAATTCCCCTTGAAGGTCCAGAAGTTCGGGCGTTCCACCTTGATATTCAGCGCCGCATCGTCGGTCCAGGTGCGCACATTGGGGGCACCGGCCGGTGCTTTCGGAGCTACAGCAGGAACAGGGGCGACGTCCCTTTTTACTGCCGTCTTTTCCGATTTGCTCACAGCAGCAATCGGCAAAACACGCGAAACGAGGTCGGGGCGGTTCCCATAAATGTCAAGCAAAGCGCGCGAAACCGCTCCGGAAACTTCCGTCTGCTCTCCGGAAAAACTCCCCAACGCCGTATGAAGCTGCGCATCATAAAGCGTATTCCCGGCAAAAAGCGGGAAATAATACGGATTTTCAAGAACGTCGTCGCTATCGTCAGCCGGTGTTTGCGCCGCCCGCGACAAACTGTCGAGTCGATGGGCATAAGCATCTGCGATGAGTGTGATGGAATCGGCCGCAGGGTGGGGCGCACTGCGATGAGCACGGCGCGCAGTCTGTGCGCGCAGCACCCCCGGAGCGGTGACAGCCAACAAAGTCAAGAGGAAAATTCGGTGCATGGGAAAAGTTCAGCGTGTGAGAGGAGAGAAAGAAAGGGACAATTCCGACAGGACGCTCATTCGTCGAAGTCGGTAAACGAAAACGCGACGATAGGCAAAGCGCGAACGGCGGCGGCACTTATTTAATGCCGCGTGCGTTCAAAGCCTGCGCATATTTTGCGGCATTCTTCAGGTGTTCGCCGTACGTTTCCGCAAAATTATGGCTTCCCGAGAAGTCTTCTTTCGCGCACATGTAGAAATAATTGTGATGCGCGTGGTCAAGTACGGCATTGATGCTCGACATGGAGGGGATACAAATGGGTCCGGGAGGCAAACCGGCCTGCTTGTACGTGTTGTACGGACTGTCCACCTTGAGATGTTCATTCATGATCCTGCGCAATCCGAAATTGCCGAGCGCAAATTTCACCGTCGGATCGGCTTGAAGCGGCATGTGCTTGTGCAACCGGTTGAGATACATGGCAGCCACCATCGGTTTCTCCGGATTGTAGGCCGTCTCTTGCTCCACAATGGAGGCTACCGTGATCACTTGATCAGGGCTGAGGCTGTCGGCCTGCGCTTTGGCCAAGCGCTCCGGCGTCCAAAACGCCTTGCTCTCACGATTCATTCGTGCCAACAGCACCGCGGGCGAAAGCGTCCAATACACCTCGTAGGTGTTGGGCAAAAACAGGCAAACCGCTGTTTCCGGCGTTTTTCCGTAGAGCGAAAGCAATTCGGGGTTGGTCAACGCCGCATAGAAAGAGTCGGCCGGGGCGTGCAATTCACGGCCCAACAGGTCGGCCAAATCACGTGTGGTGCGCAACACGGGGATCGTGAGACGCGTAGGCGTCTGATTGCCGTTGCGCAAGTTGCGAAATACGGTCAAAGCACCCGCGCCCGATCCCACATCATAGCGGCCGGGGCGAATGTGCTTGTCATAACTGAACACAGAAGTGAGAAGGTGAAAAGTGGAATTGGCCGGGAAACGGCTGTCGCTGCACACCTTGTTGTAAACCGAGTCGATATTGTCATCGTCGTCCAGATAAACAATGCGCTCCCCACTCCCCGTTAGACTTGAAAAAAGAGAGTAGAGTGCTACGAGCAGG
>ERZ1674243.142-NODE-142-length-13538-cov-20.537714_pt1 | contig 13538 bp, 8 predicted proteins | sample MGYA00581201_ERZ1674243 | MGnify/ENA primary metagenome ERZ1674243 (study PRJEB41354, sample SAMEA4873342) | human saliva metagenome | biome: human-associated habitat [ENVO:00009003]; feature: mouth environment [ENVO:08000002]; material: saliva material... | reverse complement strand
TTCTGCCTCAGGGCCTGGAGGGTCGCGTGGACCGCTCCACCTGGCAGATTCCCGCAATCTTCTCCCTGATTGGTTCGCTGGGCAACGTGCCCCTGGCCGACCTGGAGCGCACCCTGAACCTGGGCGTGGGCATGATCGCTATCGTTGACCCCTCCGTGGCTGAGGCTGCTACCAAGCGCCTGAATGACCGCGGTATTCCCTCCTGGATTATGGGTGATGTTGTTGCCGCTGGCGAGCCCGAGGCAAACAGCGCGGACTACATTCAGGGCGCTAAGGGCGTGGACGGCGGCGCGGTTCGCCTGCTGGGCTCCTACGCTTCCTAAGGACGCTTCTTCACGCAGTGAACGAGCGCCAGCCTGACTGGTGCTGATAATTGCTGATGCCCGGGGCGGTCACCCATGCGGTGGCCGCCCCGGTCTTTGTGTGTCTACCGGCGGGGCGTGCTGTCCCGTGTGTTTGATGCCAGCTTTTTATTTATTTTCACGCGTATTTTGGGCTATTTTTATTTTTTGCTATCAACTGCATTTTTAATGCATTCTAGTGCTTACACCACAGTGTTAAAACATTTATTTCTCTCCCCTGTCAGCAAGAGGTACCGCATATCCCGCCTCACATATTCCAACCTTCAAGCTTTACTTACATAAACTCTCAATCATTGGGCGCTATTCAGCCTCCAGAGGTTGATTTTCTGCACATTAACCCGTGAAAAGCACCTCAAAAATCCCTCAAGTTCACCTTGAAGTGATACCTTAGAAACGTACGTTGCACACCGTCCAAAAAAGGGTTCTTCCGGTACGCAAAAAGGGTCAAAGAAACGCTATTCCCTCACCCCATTCATTACTTCAGCGCGCCCAAAAAGGCCTCTTTTACTGCCCCGTAAAAACCCTATACGCACCTCGCGCACCTACAGACGGAAACACCAGTACACATCACACAGTCCGCATACCACCTACATCAGGAGAACCAGATGAGGCTTCCATACATCGGCGCGCGCCGCGCTGAAACACCTCCTCGCCCCTGCACCGATAACCGCCACCGCAAGCGCCCCGCACGCGCGGCACTGAGCCTGCTCGCCGCCGGCGCCATCCTCTTCGGAGGCGACCTGCCCGCCGTCCTCGCGCAGGCACCCAGCGACGAAGCCATCCTGGCAGCAGCTCAGGCGGCACCCCAGATCGAAGGTCCCGTCAGCCCCCTCACCCTCGCGCGCAACGGCGCGGCACGCCCCAACACCCCCACCGCGGCGGCACCCGGCACGCTCCCCCAGCAGAACTTCGACCGATTCATCGTCACCTACACCAACGAAGCCAAGCAGCGCAAAATGCTGCGCGACGGCGAGTGGGACGCAGTCCGCGGCATCGTTGACGACATCATGGACACCGTCGACGTCGTCAGCGAAGCACTGAACGTCGACACCAAGTTCCTGCACAACACCTCCACCGATGACGCCGTCATCCAGACCTCCAAAACCCTCAACAAAAACGAGGCGAAGGAGTTCATGGCGAAGGTCGCCTCCGACCCGGACGTAGCCTCCGTCGAGCCCGACTACATCAACTACCCCGCCGCAGAAGGTGACATCACCTTCCAGTTCAACGACCCGCAGTACAGCAAGCAGTGGAACCTCACCAACCCCACCACCGGCGTTCAGAACACCGGTAACGCGCGTCTGCGCCGCGGCGCAAACGTGAAGGTCGCCGTACTCGATACCGGCTACGTGCCGCACCCCGACCTGGTTACCGGCATGGCGAACGGCTACGATTTCGTCAGCGACCCGCTCAGCGCCCGCGACGGCGACGGCCGCGACCCCAACCCCAGGGATGAAGGCGACTACGCGCCCTACAACCTCTGCAAGGACCAGGCGAACGCCCACACCTCCACCTGGCACGGCACCAGCGTTGCCGGCATTATCGGTGCCCGAGGCAATAACCGCATGGGCATCGTCGGCGTTGCCGACCTCGCCCGCGTGCAGCCTGTGCGCGTACTGGGCCGATGCGGTGGCCGCACCTCAGACATTGCCGACGCCATCATCTGGGCTGCCGGCGGACACGTTGACGGAGTACCGGACAACGCCTACCCCGCCAAGATCATCAATATGTCCATCGGCACCGTAACCACGTGCCCCGCCGCTTACCAGCGCGCCATCAACATTGCACGCTCCAAGGGCGCAATCGTGGTCGCTGCGGCAGGTAACGGCAACACGGAGGCGTCCAAGTACGCGCCCGCCAACTGCATGGGCGTCATCACGGTTGGTGCAACCACCAAGGCTGGCACGCGAGCATCATTCTCGAACTACGGCACGAGGGTTAACATCTCGGCACCGGGTGAAAACATCCTCACCCTGTCCATGAACAGCCTCGACCGCCCTGATAACACTAAGTTCAGCTACGACTATGAGAGCGGCACCTCCATGTCGGCACCGCACGTCTCCGCTCTGCTGGCGCAGCAGCTGGTCAACGGCACCTCCATGACCACTAAGCAGGTCGAGGAGGCGTTCACCCTCGCGGGGGGAAACCGCATCAAGTGCGATAAGTATTTCTGCAGCCGAGGTATTATCAACAGCTTCAACCTGGCTAAAAAGGCTGGAAACCTGGACGCGAACGGTAGGGTGACCTACCTGCGACCGCGCAAGATTATTTCTAAGGGCCTGAGCGCCGGAGCGTCCAACACCAAGATTGCAGACAGGGCCGCCACCGACGAGGCAGCCGAGGCGACAGCAGAAGCTCTCACGGCAGGAGCCAACGGCGAGAGCCTCACCGGCGACTACGACCGAATTCCCGGCGCGCCCGCCATGGAAATCCCCGAAGATGCCCAGGTCTACGACTTGAACGGTGACGCCGAGCCCGTCACCCAGGACGAACCGCTGGTCACCAACCCCGCGCAGAAGCCCCGCGAGGCAGACGAGCAGCACTAAGCTACCCGTAGCGTAGCCAGACCCGGTTCACGGGCAGAGCGAAGCCCCCGATGAAAGAACTCATCGGGGGCTTTTCGCGTCTAAAAAGAGTTTCGGCTAGTAACAGTGACTAGCGGTGGGTACCGGTCGCGAAGCCCAGGTAACCATTGTTCGGGTAGCCGCTGCTCGGGTAGGTGTTCGCAGATGCACCGTACCAGGAGCGGTAACGCGGGGTGTGGCCGTGACGCGGACGCGACGGGTAGGAGGGGCGAATCACCGGGCGGGACGGGCGGGTCCTGGCCTTCGGAGCCGGGGTCACCTTCGGTGCAGGGGTTACCTTCGGTGCGGGGGCCTGCTGACGCTTAGCGTCCTCCTCAGCCTTCTTGCGTGCCGCCTCTTCAGCCGCCTTCTTACGTGCGGCTTCCTCCTCAGCCTTCTTGCGTGCCGCGGCAGCATCCGCAGCCTCACGGTCGGAGCGGACCTGCTGAACCGCGCGTGCCGCATTCACAATGCCGGAACCGCACGCGGACTGGTCGCACTCAACGCTCTGAGAGGTGGACTGCAGGGCCTTCTTCGCCTGAGTGTACGTCAGTTTCGGGTCGACCGCCTTCATGAGCGCCACAATACCGGCAACATGCGGTGCCGCCATGGAAGTGCCCTGGTACTCGGCGTAGTCAGCCTTACCGGGAGCAGTCTTACCGGCGTTCAGGGTGGAGAGAATACCGCCACCCCAGTAGCGGCGATCGCCACCGGGCGCGCTCACGTCCACGCGGGAACCGTAGTTGGAGAAGTAGGAGCGCTTGCCGTTCTTATCGGTTGCGCCCACGTTAATGACGTCCTCGCAGTTGCCGGGGCTGGACTTCGAGGCATCAAAGTTATTGTTACCCGCTGCGACAACCACGATGGAGCCGCGCTTATTCGCCTGAGCAATCGCCTGGCGGTACGGGGTGGTGCAGGTGCCCTCGCTACCGATGGACATGTTAATAACCTGGGCGGGGTTCTGGTTTGCGGGAACGCCGCGCACGCTACCGCCAGCAGCCCAAATGATGCCGTCAGTGATGTCCGAGTCGAAGCCACCGCAGGCACCCAGAACGCGCACGGGCACGATCTTCGCCTCGGGTGCCACGCCAGCAATGCCCTCGTTGTTGTTCGCAATAGCGGCAATGGTGCCCGCCACGTGGGTGCCGTGCCAGTCGGAGGGGGTCGCCTTCGAACCGGTGAAGCACTGGTTATCTACGGTCCAGTTGCCGGCGTCGGTCGGGTCGGAGTCGCGGCCGTCGCCGTCGTTAGAGAATGCTGATTCTGCGATGAAGTCGTAGCCGGGCAGCACGTTAGCGTCCAGGTCCGGGTGCGCGGTAATGCCGGAGTCCAGCACCGCCACGGTCACACCCTTGCCGCGGGTGGTGCCCCACGCCTCCAGCGCGGAGACGCCCTTCTCGCCGGTGAGGGACCACATACGGTTCATCTTCGGGTCGTTGATCTTGACGGGCTCCGAGATGTTGTCCACGGTGGCGTAACGGCGCATATCCGGGGACACGGAGGCGACCTTGGAGTTCGCGCTCAGGGCGTTCATATACTGCTGCGCTTGAGCCGGGGTGAGCTCTGCAGAGGTGGTAACCACGCTGGCATCCAGCGCGGTGGAGCGGACGTAGCTGGTCTTAATGTTCAGCAGCTCGTCGATGCTCTGCACGTCGGAGGTGATGCCCGCGTAGAGTGCGTCGCTCCAGGTTGCCTGCTGGGTGCCAGCGGCGGCGGACCAGTCGATCTGGTCTGCGGTGGCGTCGGCGGAGGCGGCATTCTTCGCCTCATCGGTGTAGGTGATGATGAAGCGGTTGTATGCCACGGGCGCGGACTGGGTGACCTGCGCATTATTGGAAATCTGGGCGGCGGTAGAAGCCTGTGCCGCCGCAGATGCCTTGGCCTGGTTAGCCTGCGCGGTGGGTACTGCCACGGCGGGGATAACACTTGCCGAAAGCAGGCAGGTTGCGGTGACGAAGCTCAGCAGGGAACGCTGGGGGCTGCGTGCCTGTGAGGGGCGAGCAATGCGAAGCATGGACATCCTTGAGGTGAGTGGTACCGAGTGCGCACGATGCGGCGTAGCGTTGCCGACTCGCGTTGAGGGCGCAGAGTGAGGTGTGTGTACTCGGTACGAGTGAATACGGAAGAGTGAGGTGTTAGCACTGTGCGGTGTTAGCACTGTGCGGTGTTTTCATCGCACGCATCTGCCGGGCAGATGTCTCGGTGGGCAGATGCCGCAGATGCCGTTGTGCGGGGTGGTTGATGCATGGCGCTGTGGTGCGTGGTGTCTGCGTTGTTGCTTGTGGGGCTGTTGAAGGTAGCTCCACAATGTGCATGCACGGGTACGCACCGTGAGATACTCTAGCACCCTTTTCGGGTTACTTTATGAATAAAATAACCTTTGTGATACAGGTCATTTTATGCAAAGATGAGTAAAACTTAAATCTTTACTTTAAGTCCATGAGAATAGTTCGACTAGGCATTTCTTTATCTGCATTTACATGAAAGAAAAATCTCATTATTTACGCCACACTATCGAGTTTTAGCCGCTTCACACATAGGAAAAGGTGCTAGGATAGCGATATCTCACCACATAAATTACTTCCGAAGAACTCCCGCACGGGGGTTTAGAGAAAAATACACATCAATGCAGTGATGTGCATTTTCTTTTTCTATTCGCTCCTCACAAGCAAATACGCAAAAGAATGCAAATATTTTCTCGAAGGTGCATTTATGTGAGTGGATGACCAACCCACTTGCCGCTTCCGGCACTCACATACGCAAAGGACCCCGATGTCTTTTACCACTCACCCCTCAGCGCGCGGTGTCGCACGCACCGCACTGAGCCTGGGTACTGCAGCAACACTCGTCGCAACCCTGGGCGCCCCTGCATCCTTCGCGGCCCCCGCCAAGGCTAACGGAGCCGAGCGCGCCAAGGCGCACACCACCATTTCCTCCCTCAGCTCCGAGCAGCAGAAGGCAGGCTTCAACCGATTCGTTATCACCTACACCGATAGCGCACTGAACGCGGGCGGCATCAACTGGGCAAGCCCCGCAGGCACCCAGGTCGCCACCTGGAACGACGCCCTCTACCAGGGTCTCACCTCCGAGGTGAAGAGCGTCGATGACCTCTTCAAAATCAAGACCAACTACGTACGCACCACCGCCCAGAAGGCAACCGTAGTGACCCTCTCCTCCAAGCTCACCGCAGAGCAGGCAGAGAAGTACATGGCAGCGCTGAGCTCTAACCCCTCCGTCGCATCGGTTGAGCCCGACCTGCTGCGCCGCTCCAACGCACGCACCCGTACCGCCGCGACCTCCAAGGTTGCTCAGGTAGCTCAGGCTGCTCAGGCATCGAACCAGGTTGTGGCACCGAACGACACCCTCTACCCGCAGCAGTGGAACCTGCACGGCACCAAGGGTCTGGCGGCCCCCGAGGCATGGAAGACCACCCAGGGTGCCGGCGTGACCGTTGCCGTGATTGACTCCGGCATCGTCAAGCACCCCGACCTGGACGCTAACGTTCTGCCCGGCTACGACTTCATCACCGAGCCCTCCATTGCCCGTGACGGCAACGGCCGCGACTCCGACCCGACCGACCAGGGCAACTGGGAAGAAGCCGGCGTCTGCGATGCAGATTCTGAGGCAAGCGAGTCGAACTGGCACGGCACCCACGTTGCCGGCTCCATCGCCGCAATTATGAACAATAAGCGCGGCATCGTCGGCGTGGCACCGAACTCCAAGATCCTGCCCGTGCGTGCCCTGGGCATGTGCGGCGGCTACGACTCCGACATTGCGGATGCAATGGTTTGGGCAGCCGGCGGCACCGTTGAGGGCGTTCCCGCGAACTCCAACCCCGCAAAGATCATTAACCTCTCCCTCGGCGGCGAGGGCACCTGCCCCGCAACCTACTCCAAGGCTATTGCTGAGGTGAACAAGCGCGGCGCGATCCTCGTGGTCGCAGCTGGTAACGATGGTCAGGACACCTCCAAGGTTGCTCCGGCTAACTGCGGCGGTTCGATCGTGGTGGGCGCTACCGACCAGAACGGTAAGCGTAGCGACTTCTCCAACTACGGCAAGATTGTTGATGTGAGCGCTCCCGGCAGCAACATCATGTCCACCGTGGATCTGGGTACCACCGTGTCCACCGGCGCAGGCTACACCGAGTACGACGGCACCTCCATGGCAGCACCCCAGGTTGCTGGCGTGATTGCTCTAATGAAGTCCGTGGATCCCTCGCTGAACGCTGAGCGTGCAAAGCAGATTCTGAAGCAGAGCTCTAAGCCGCTCACCTGCGATGTGAACGGTTGCGGTTCCGGCATTGTGAACGCCGCGAGCGCACTGGCTATGGTGCAGGGCAAGAAGGACCCGAACCCGCAGGCAAAGCCCTGGCCGAAGCGTGCACCCAAGCACCCGACCCGTGCGGCTCGTGTTGGTTACGTGACTAACCCGGCTGTTAACCACAACCCGCCGTTCCTGATTACTGCCCACGGTCTGATTCCCGGTCAGTAATCGGCATGTTGCCAGCTCGGAAGCCGGTGAGCCAATAGGCTTCTGAAGGATGCCACATACAAAAAGCCCCCGTTGAGTTTTCTCAGCGGGGGCTTTTCGTGAACAGAAACGCTGCGGCTTTTGGTGCTGCAGCTTGCTTCTCCCACCCACCCTCACGACTGACAGGTGGGAGAAATCTTGGGGTACGCCCCTAACGAGCTGGACGCTAGGGTAGACGAGCTAGGGGCGTACCTGGGAGGCGCGCGCACCGGTACGGATACCTGCTGCCTCCATGCGAGCGGACTCGTAGCTCACCGCGCGCAAGCCGGAAGAGGCGGCGATTGCCTGAGTCTTTTCTCGCGTATTTTCCTGACGCTGGGTGGGTAGAAAAACCCAGCGGCGCTGGACCGCGAAGCTGATCGGGATCAGAATCAGTTCGGTCAGGATCTTAGCGACCAGCAGGGACGCGCCCAGGCCAGTCAATGCTTCCATCAGAGCCGCGTTGGCTGCGAGGATACCCACCGCCAGCACGGTGTACCGTACCAGCGAGGAGGATGCCGAGGGGCGTGCGCCTCCGTCGTGCATGAGCATTCGGTTGACGGTGAAGTTCGTCAGCGCCGAGATGATGCGGGCACCGACCACGGCTACCAGTAGCGGAGCGCCCATGCCCACCAGGACGAAGAGGGCGATAGCATCCACGAGGAAGCCGGTCAGGAAAGACGATGCCAGGAAGGCAAGCAGCGGTGCGTAGATGAGTGCCGAGTCCTGCAGGGGCCTAAAGTGGCTGGTCGGGTTGCCGGGCTCGTAGACCTTCACGATGGGTACCTGCACCAGTTCCACGTCTGCGCGGGTTGCGCGTAGCAACATGGAGAACTCGTACTCGTACTTATCGCCGGGAATCTGCAGCAGCCAGTCCAGGATCTGCGGGGTGAAGCCTCGCAGACCGGTCTGGGTGTCTGCCACGCGGGCTCCGGTCGCCAGGGCGAAGAAGCCTACGGTTGCGCTGTTGCCAATTTTGGAGCGCAGCGGCACCCTGGTGCCTTCTTCGCCGGCGTTCAGGTCGGGCTTGGTACGCACGCCAAGGATGATGCTCCGCTGACCTGCCACCGCGGCGGTTTCGGTGCGCACGCCCACACGGAAGATGTCCCGAGGTAGGTGCTGGCCGTCCGCGTCGGCGGTGACGATGACCTCGCCGGGGCGGTTTGCTTTCGCCCAGGCGATGCCGGTGCGCAGTGCCGCACCCTTGCCCCTGTTGGCGGGGTGGGTCTGCACGGTCACGCCGTCGATGCGCAGTTCGGTAAAGATGGGTGCGTAGGCGCTACCGGATCCGTCGTCAATCACGAGGATTTCGGCGTCCGGGTCCTGTGCGTGCAGGGCCCGTGCAAGGCGGACCAGTGATTGGTCCGGCTTATAGGCGGGTATCAGGATAATCACGATGCGCTCCCTGCAATGTAGAGAATGTCGCTGGTGCCACGTTCCTTGGTGCCACCCTGCGGGCGGTTGACCAGCTTATTGTTGAAGACCATGGCGGAGGAGCCACCACCGTCCAGGTTGTAGGCGCTCACGCAGCCGAGGTCCTTGAACATCTGGGCGAACTCGGGCATGGTCACGCCACGCGAGTAGTTGGTGGAGCGGCCATCGACCACGATGAAGACCAGGTGGTTGGTGCCAAGCACGCCCACACCGGTTCGCGGCTGGTTGCCCTGGATGGAGTGGTTACCGAAGTTGGTGTCCACCTCGACGCTGTCGATGCCGTCGACGATTGCGGAGTCCTTGACCAGTGCGGGGCCGAAGGAGAGGGTGTTCCACACACCCTCGCTGACGAGGGTCTGGGCATTGGTTGCGGTTTCGTCGTAGAGCTTGACGGAGCCGTCGCGGTAGAAGGCCAAACCCTCGCGAGCGCCGGAGTCACGGTAGACAACACCGTTTCGGATCACGATGCCGGTGGTACGGAAGCCGTAGTAGTCACCGTTGATCGCCCAGATGCCATTGTGTTCGGACGCCATGTTCGAGGGGTGTCGATGATGTTCTGGCCGAACTTGTTGTTGGCGAAGGCGCTTCGCAGCAGGGTTGCATTGTCGAGCTTGATGTCCGCTACGAAGGAGACGACCGCATCGGAGCCGCTACCGGTGGTGGTGGAGGTGATGGTAATCGAGCCTTCGTTAGCGGTGAGGCTCTGACCGTTGACCTTCACGCCGGTCAGTTCGGTGGGGTCTGCGGTGGCAGATCCGGAGGCGCTTGCGTTTGCCTGAGCTGCTGCCGCCTCGTAGGCGGTGGTGTCTTCGATTTCGGTGTGCTCTGCCAGGTAGCGGTTGTACGCCCAGCCTGCGCCGCCGCCAACTACTGCGAGTGCGCCGAGGCCGCCGCCGATGAAGATTCGACGGGTGAGCTTCTTCTTGGCTAGCTTCTGCTCTGCGGCGGTTTGTGCTGCGTTAGCTTGTTCTGCCGCGGTCTGGGTGGTCTGGTCAATGTTCTGAGTCATGTTCTGTTCGTTGTTCATGTCTCTAGAATGCCGGCCTATTCTCTGTGCCAGGCATGACTAAGCTGTGCAGAAGCTATGTATGCTTATTCATTTCAAGCTTTTTTATTACCAACTACGCTCTATTACCAGATGGCTCTATGCATATCTATGTATAAACATGTGCATTGGCTTTGTGCTCCACATAGTTAAGACCCCCGCCGGCAGCCCACCCTTGCGCTCACATCCGGGTGCATCCGCACAAACTGCAGGCATGAACAAATTGGGGGGGCACGAAACAAACTGCGGGCACGAAAAAACCGGCTGAGCACCCCGTGCGGGGCCTCAAGCCGGTTCATCATCTATGAAATACGCTCGGTCGATATACACCGAATCATTCCGCGTATTCTTTATGCCTCATCCTCGTAGGACGCGTACTTTTCTGCGTATGCCGAGTAGTCGTCCTCGTCGTCATAGCGACGGCGGGACGAATCGGAGGACTTCGTTTTCTTCGCGCTGCTGAGCTCGCGCTCGAGTGCGCTGTAGTCGGTCTCGGGGCTGAAGTACTTCATCTCCCGAGCCTGCCTAGTTGCTTTAGCCTTCTGACGGCCGCGCCCCATGGCGTGACCCCCTCTTTCATCCTGTCCGAGGCGAACAGCGCGCGCGGCGCATCGCTCTCGGATCGTTCAACAGTCTTTACTACACTATAGAGTACCCTGTTTCAGCCCTGAATGTCTCGCTCAACGGCACCTATTTTGCGTATCATGACACTTCTTCGCACCGGAACAACCGTTTTATTTTGCACCCGCGGCTTTTTACCCCAGACGCCACACACCCTATATAACACGTAGCCCCGCACCGGATATATCACTACATCTGATGCGGGGCGGGTGTCTCTGCCTCCGGCTCACTCACAAGACCGGGTTGCAGAGAGGGTACCGTGCAGGTCATGACATCCCGCACGGGGTCTAGGGAGGGCGCCCCCGCTTAGCTTGCGGTAAAGGAGCCCAGCGAGGTGGCGTTCGACGCCAGAGTGGTGCTGGAGGCATCCACGCTATCGGTGGTGGTGTACACGGTGTAGCTCTCGCCCTTGGTGATCTTGGAACTGGAGACCAGGATCAGTGCGGTGCTGGAGTTAGTCACCTTGTAGTTCGCCACCACGTTACCGGAGGAGTCGGCCACCTGTACGGTGGTGCCGGCACTCAGGTTCGATACGTTGCTGATCTTCACGTAGCCGCTGGTGGAGTTGGTCGAGGGCGCCTCGAACATGTCACCGGAGTTACCCGCGGCCACGGTCGTACCGTTGAGCAGCAGGTCGCCGTTGGTGTCCAGGGAGGTGTTACCGCCGGTGAAGGGGCCGTTCACGACCAGGGTGCCGCCCGAGAGGGTTGCCGTACCGTTGGAGTCGATGCCGTCGCCGTTCGCGTTCACGGTGACCGTACCGCCGGAGATGTTGATAGTTGCGTCAACCACCTCGAAGGTGCCGCCGCCACCGCCCATGCCGCCGCCTGCACCACCGCCAGCCGGGGGCTGACCCATGTTACCGGAGGGTGCCTGGCCGCCTGCCGGAGCCTGGCCTGCGCTACCACTGGGCGCCTGGGGTGCAGAGTTCTGGCCGTTCTGCGCGCTCTGCTTAGTCGAGGTTGCAGTAGTCGACTCAGTACCGGTCGAGGTGGTGCTGGTCGAGGTGGTGCTGGTCGAGTCGGTGGTAGTCGTAGTGCTATACGAGGCGTTGATACCGTCATCAGAGCTGGTTACGTTCACGGTGCCGTCCAGGATGTTGATGTACTGCGCCTCAATACCCTCGTTCGCCTGGGTAATGTTCAGGGTACCGCCGGAGATTTCAAGCACGCGCTCAGCCTTGAAACCGTCATCACCTGCAGAGATGTTCACGGTGCCGCCGCTCAGGCGTACCCAGCCGCGGTTGCCGTCGGTGTCATTGGTTGCCTTGATACCGTCCTGGCTTGCGGTTACGGTGATGGTGCCGTCCAGGATATCGACGTAGTCCTTACCCTTAATGCCGGTGTTTGCCGCGTTCACTTCCAGGGTGCCGGAGGCAATGACCAGGCCATCAGAGGTGTGGATACCTTCTTCGTACTTACCTTCAACCTTCAGGGTGCCTTCGCCCGCCAGGGTCAGGTCACTCTTGGAGTAGATAGCTGCATCGGGGCTACCGCTGGCGGTATCCGAGTAGGAGGAGCCGTCAGAGACGGTGTTGGTGGTACCCGAGGCGGTGTAGATAACGACCTCGTCCGCCTCAACAACGTTGATAGCTGCACCGGTGGAGTTGGTGATCGTCGCGTTGTTCAGGATCAGGCGGACCATGTCGCTGTCGGCTGCCTCAACCTTGATCTGGCCCTCGTAGGTGCCGGTGAGCTTGTAGTTGCCCGCCTTGGTGATGGTGATGACGCCGTCGCTGACGGTCACGCCGTCGGTCGCGGTCGGGTTAGAAAGATCGATAGTGACTTCGCTGGAGGAATCCCAGGTCAGGTCCTTCGCGGAGTAGTGGGTGTCCTCGGCGAGCTTCGCGCCGCTCTTCACATCGGTGGAGAAGGAATTGGCGGTCTTCGACTTGGTATCCGAGGTACTCGAAGCGGAGGTGCTGGTTGCGCTCGTCGCACTGGTGTTCGATGCCGAGGTTGCCGAGCAGCCGGTCAACGCCAGGGCTGCCATCAGGGTAATGGAGGTTGCGCTCTTAATCATATTGCTCTTTTTCACGGGTTTTCCTTTGTGTTTGGGTGACTACTCGCGTAGAGCTCGCGCCGCAGGGGTAAGACGTATGTGAAATGTGAATATGTGTGAGAGCGGTTATCACCTGTGTGGGGCGATAAAGCCGGTGTTGTGTTTGGTTCAGTGTTAGATTCGGGGTTCAGAGGGATAGGGGCTGGGGTGCGGGTAAGGTAGGTGCACTACCCTACCCGCGCATCCCAGATTGCCGTTTTAGGCGGCTACGAAACGCTCGGTCAGCAGCTTCTGGTAATCCTCTTCGGTCATGTCATCCACGTTCAGGCGGGTGCCCTCAACCGGTTCCAGGTGCATCCAGTTCTTCAGGGTTTCTGCCCACTTGTTGCTTGCCAGCTGCGGGTTCAACGCCGCCATACCGGTTGCAAACTTGGAAATCTTCGCGGGGGTGATGCCCGCATCCCAGAGGTGCTGGTCTGCCACGGAGGGCTCCACACCGGACTTGGTTTCGATGATGACCGCGTTCGGCAGGCCATAGGTGGTGCCGACCAGGTTGCCGTGGAAGTTGCGGTAGTTCACGCCCGCCATGAGGATGTTCTCAGACATAGGGGTCCAGGTCAGGTTGGTGTCTACCGTCATGCGGGAGGCGACCGGGTTCTTCTCACTCTGCGGCAGGAAGACCGTGGTACGGCGGTAGCCGGTGGTCAGGACCGCCTCCAGCTTGTGCACGGGGCCGGCGAGGATATCGCCGAGTGCTGCGGTGATGTACTCGCGGCCTTCCGCGGTGAGCGTATCGCGCATCTCGAAGGTGTACGGGATACGCTTCTTGACGGTCATATCCTGCTCACCGTCGGTCTTGACCTCCAGGAAGGTCAGCTTCGAGTCCAGGTAGCTACGGGTACGGATCTTGAAGGTGTCATCGCGGCTGTAGGCTGCCGAGTGGTAGCTCTGCATCTGCGGGGTGTCGAAGTAGACCGAGTCGTAGGCGAAGTCGCGCTGGCC
>ERZ1674243.134-NODE-134-length-14632-cov-21.959800_pt1 | contig 14632 bp, 11 predicted proteins | sample MGYA00581201_ERZ1674243 | MGnify/ENA primary metagenome ERZ1674243 (study PRJEB41354, sample SAMEA4873342) | human saliva metagenome | biome: human-associated habitat [ENVO:00009003]; feature: mouth environment [ENVO:08000002]; material: saliva material... | reverse complement strand
CAAAACCGGCAATTGCGCGGGCAATCGGGTGCTCGCTCAGCGCCTCCACGGCGGCTGCATCACGCAGAACAGACAGGGAACGCTCGTTCTTGGAACCGGCGGAATCCGGCGAAATACCGGCCAGGTCACCCGCCGACTCATAGTCGTCAAAAGTGCCGTAGAACGCCACAGACATCTCACCAGTCGTCACGGTACCGGTCTTATCCAGAACCACACGATCAACCGTGCTCGTCGCCTCCAGCACCTGCGCATTACGAATCAAAATGCCCAACTGCCAGCCGCGACCCGTACCCGCCAACAGAGCCGTCGGAGTCGCCAAACCCAGGGCGCACGGGCACGCCACCACCAGCACCGACACCGCCGCGTTGAACGCCGCCACACCGTCACCGGACACCAGCCACCAGCCGACCAGAGTCAGCGCCGAAATCGCCAAAATCACCGGCACAAACACCGCAGAAACACGGTCCGCCAGGCGAGCAATAGGAGCCTTCGTCTCCTGCGCGCTCGCCACCAGCTCACCCATCTTCGCCAGAGTCGTCTCAGTGCCCACGCGGGTCGCACGCACCGTCAACGAACCCGAAGTGTTCACCGTGGCACCCGTGACCGTATCGCCCGGATGCACCTCCACCGGCACAGACTCGCCGGTCAGCAGGGACGCATCCACCGCGGAGGTACCCTCGACCACCACGCCGTCCGTGGCAATCTTCTCGCCCGGGCGCACCAGGAACAGGTCATCCGGCATGAGGTCCTCCACCGGAACCTGCACCTGCTTGGTCACGCCCTGCTTATCGGTGCGCAGCAGGGTCGCCTCCTTCGCGCCCATGCTCAGCAGGGTGCGCAGCGCATCCGAGGAGCGGTGGCGGGTGCGGTGCTCAATTGCGCGGCCAATCAGCAGGAACAGCGTCACCATGGACGCCGAATCGAAGTACAGCGGCGCATGGTGGCCGGTAAACATCGACCAGAAGCTGCCGCCCGCATGGTGCACGTGCGCCGTCAACGCCGGGTTTATGAGCAGCTGCGCCAGCGAATAGAAGTACGCCACGACCACGCCGAGGGACACGAGCGTATCCATCGTGGAGGAGCCGTGACGGGCATTGATGAGCGCGGCGCGGTGGAATGGCGCGGCGCACCAGAACGCGACCGGCGCGGTCAGAATCGCCACGACCCAGCCCCAGTTCGGGAACTGGAACGCCGGGAACATGGAAATCAGGAAGATGGGCACACCCAGAATCGTCGCGTAGATAATGCGGTCGGTGAAGCCGCCCTTCATGCTCGGGGTGGTGTGCTGACCGCCGCCGTCGGATGCGCTCGCATCAGTCGCGGCGCCCACGCGCGGGCCGTTTTTGAGGTGCGCCTTGTAGCCGGCGTTGTTGATGGTCTCAACAATCTGCTCGTCGCTCACGCCCTCGGGTACGATGACGCGCGCGGACTCCAGCGGCAGGTTCACCGCCGGGTCAACACCGGGGATTTTGCGGAGCTTACGCTCCACGCGGCCCACGCAGGATGCACAGGTCATGCCCTGAATGTCCACGTGGATAATTCGGGTTGACTCCGTTGATTTTGCGGTCGTTCCGGCAGGATTAAAAAGAGAGCGCTCACTCTGTAATGAGGGCTCACGGGTGGTTAGTGAAGGCTGTGTAGAAGACACAATACTTCCTCAAAACTCAAAAACGGGAGGGTAGAAAAAGGTACACACCAAGCCGGGGGGAGGGGCCCCGAAGGACCCCGCCCCGGGCGGTGTTTGGTGCAGTATCAGGGGTGCAGCGTCGAGAGCGCGCGAGGGTGAAAGCTGCGGCGAGAGTAAAGCTGCGGCGGCTCAGTGGTCGCCGGGCAGCCCATCCGGCCTGCTCGTATGCGGGCGAATACCGGTCACCTTCGCGCCACGATCAGACACACCGTAGGCACGTTTCACGGTAGCCCGCGGGAACGGCGAAGCGTTCGCCTTCTCGCGCGCCTTCACGCCCTGCTCGTGCTCGGCGGAACGCTTATTCGCGCTCGTGCCGCTACGTCGCGCGGCGCCGGACGCATCTTCACGCGCCGTATATTCGGGGCTCTGCTTCACCCACGAATCGACCAGCGCCGCATCCAGATTCATCTGCCTGGCAACGCGGGCAATCGCGTCGCGCAGGTGCATGTTATCGACGCCGACGAGGGTGCGAACCGCGCCGACGACCATTGCGATGTAGTTAGCCGGGTATGCCATGGCGACTCCTGGGTGTGGGTTGCTATGTCTAGCGTACCGGTTTGAGCTGTCCCGGGGCTGTTGTGTGGCGGTCGATTAGACGGCGGGGGTGAAGCCAGCCTCGACGATAGCGTCTGCAACAGCCTGGGTGTTGAGGGTGCCCTCGTGCTCAATGGTGACGGTGGAGACGCCGTCCTTGACGACGTCCACGGTCACGCCGGTCACGCCGGGAACTTCGCTGACCTCTTCGCTGACGCTCATAGCGCAGTGGTTGCAGGTCAGGCCGGTTGCCTTAACGGTGGTGGTGCTCATGATGATTTCCTTTCGGTAATGGGTTGAAAACTTGGGTCCGCCCGGTGTTTAGGGGCAGTGTGTTTAGCTGCGCATGAGGCGGGAAATGGCGGCGGTTGCCTCTTTGACCTTGGCTTCTGCAATGCTCGGGTCGCCGGTGCGTTCGGATTCGACGGCGGCGCCGGTCACGCAGTGGCCGATGTGCTCTTCGAGCAGGTTCAGGGAGACGGCGTGGAGTGCCTTGGAGACCGCGGCAACCTGGGTGAGGATGTCGATGCAGTACTTGTCTTCATCGACCATGCGGGCGATGCCGCGGACCTGCCCTTCGATGCGGCGCAGTCGCTTGAGGTGCGCCTCTTTGTTGGAGGCGTAACCGTGCTGGGTTTTGGGTGCCTCGCCGCTACAGCATGCGCCGGTGTGCGCCTCGGTGGGCTCCTCAGTGGGGGCGCCGGATGCGGTGCTGACCTGGGTGGATGTGCTGTGGCAGCACTGGTTGCTGGTGGTTTCCATGGCTCCAGTATATACCCTAGGGGGGTATCCCGCAAGGGGGTGTTACGGATTATTACGGGTTGTTACGCGGTATGGGGGCGGGGGCTTGTCGATAGGGGGATTCTTCGATAGGTTACGGCCCTGTCGATAGGTTAGTGACTTTAACGCGGGTTAAAGAATCACGGCGAAGACACTAACCTATCGAAGACCTCTGTCTAAAAAGCAGGTGGCCCCGGATGCACCAGGTAGGCGGGTGCTGGTTATGGTTTAGGTTTTTCGGTAATGGGTTAGTGACTTCAGGCTGGGGTTTTAACCATTACCAAAGACGCTAAGTCATGACTGAAATTACTAGGGCATGACCGAATTTTCACCCGTGTGGAGGCGCTGCCTCTGCGGAATTTGTGCCATGGTTTAGCGTCTTTGACCATGGTTTTTAACTACGACCAAAGACACTAACCTATGGCACAATTTTGGGTGCACAAAAACAGGCGGCCCTGAATGTTCAAACATTCAGGGCCGCCTGCTGCGGTTATTTATATGTTGGGTTAGAAGTGGTTTACATGTCGGGCCAGTCGCGGTGCAACGAATACTCCGTATCCCCGTCACCGTTATCGTTCAGGTGCCAACGCTGACCGGTACGAATATCGGCCTTGCGCAGACGCGGGTTCGGGTTGTCCTTCTTGCCCATCGTCGGGTCGTTCTTACAACCCCAACGAGTGTCGTCATAGCTGCAGTCACCGGCTACGCGGCCCACGTCGGTCCACCAGACACGAATCAGCAGCGGTTCAGCAGTGTCCTTCTTGACGACAGTACGCATCGCCTGCCACGGGCCACCGTTGACGCGGTACCGGCCAGCATAAGAAACCGTTGCGTAGGCGTGGAAGTTACCCGAACGCTTATATGCATAGCTGGTTGCAGTCGGTCGTGCTTTTGAGCCTGACTTTGGGTAGATGGGCTCGCCGATGGTGTAGAAGCTGCCCTCGTCACCGTTGCCGTACTGGACGGTCATCTGTACCGGATAAGACTCGATTTCAACGTGACCGGCTGAAAGCTCACCTTCCCAATAAGCGGTGGGGGCTTCAGCGTAGAAATTGACGTTGTCGCCTTTGTAGATATTCGGGTCGCCTTTAGCTCTGCCGGTGCCGTTACCGGAGTTATAGGACTGTTTGAGGATAGGGGGTCGGATATCGGTGTTGGCGAATTTGTCTTCAATTTCTTGAAGCATTTCAGCGGGGCTCGGTTTACGAGGCTGTCCGGGGTTGTTGGCGGTTAGGGTGCGGGATTCTACTGGGGTGCAGTAGGTTCCGATGCCGGAGGTATTGTAGTAACCGGTGTAGTCGTTGCCGTCGTCAGGTTGCATCCAGGTACGGAAGTACTGTCCTGGTTGGCCGTCAGCGGTGGTGCAGGAGTCTTTATCTGTGGTTGAAGCGTAGTATTCATTTCCCCTACCATCACGCATAAGATGATGAGTCGCTTTAAAAGCAGCTTCTTGCTCTTCTGCGGTCATCCTGATTCCAGATACGGCAGAACTTTCTGGTGTAGAAGATACATCTCTCTCTCCGGAAGTATCTGCCTTTTCATAACCAGTCTCCGATACTGGGGCAGGAATATCTTGAATACTATGTGTATTAGAATCTGAGGTGTCTTCCAGTGCATATGCCGGACCGCAAATATTTGCTAGGAAGCTCAAAGCAATTGAGGAGCAAAATAAGCGTACTGTAGTCTTCATTACTTAATGAGCCCTTGTTCACGAAGTTCTTTATTGGAACGGTATCCAGACAAATACCAATAACCATCCTTGTAGCGGTAACGGAACATGAAAGTCTCATTCTCGTTGCCAGTGTTAGTACGGTTATACACTTTGCCGTTAGGGTAAACATACAGCCCATAAGTCCACAGGCGCCTCGTAAGAACCCAATATTCTTTGGCTTCTTCGTCATACATCAGGTCGCTTTCGGCCTGGTACTCCGAGGTTCCTTCGATAACCCAGCCGCCGCCTTTGTAGAGCTTCTCGATATAATCCAAGAACTCAGTGTCTTCTTTAAAAGTTTCCAGCATGTACGGCCTCACGTATTGCATATCCCCCGTCTGAATGCCGTAGTTGCGGGCTTTGATCCAGTCACGCATCATCTCGCGGAGACCAGCGAAGGTCTCAGGGTACTGTTGCGGCTTAGCCTTAGGGAGAGGAACGTTCTGTGCAGGACCATATTCATCTGCCTTGCGGTATTCCCCATCAGGCGCCTTCGAGCCGCCGGAGTAGCCGCGGGTAATGACCGGGCTCGGAGTAGCTGATGCAGAAGCCGCGTCAGATGCCGCCGCCGAAGCGGTCTCGCTCGGCGCCGCGGATGCGGTGGCTGCCGCCTCGTTATTTGCCTGCTGGCCGCATGCCGCGAGCAGGGTGCCAAGACCCAGCATTGCGCCGCTACCCAGCAGGGTACGGCGGTTGAAAATGGTCGAATCCATAGAAGATACGCTCCTATCGTCGGTGATGGTGTGTTGTTTAGTTACTAGTCGGGCCATTATTCGTAGGTCAAGCTGACCACCGGAAGGAAAACAGCCCCGTAGTGTGCCTAACAAGCGCATCAATGCGCTGTGGAGCACTACAGTTACCACCCTACCGCATGTTTGCGGTCGTTTGCATTCTTTTGAGGATGGTGATGGTGGTTGGTCATTATTCGGGCTTCTCAATGTTTTATGCATCAAATATCTCTGTGCCCGCGGAGGCGTCGCCCCTGCAGAATTTGTGCCATGGTTTAGCGTCTTCGACCATGGTTTTTAACTACGACCAAAGACACTAACCTATGGCACAAATCCGTAACCCATGACCGAATCTCCGGCTGCGCCAGGTAGGTGAGAGTCGGTTATAGGCTATGACTTAGCCTTTTTGTCGATAGGTTAGTGACTTTAATGCGGGTTAAAGACCCACGGAGAAGACACCAACCTATCGAAAACCTCTGTCTAAAAAGCAGGCGACCCCGAACACTTGCGCATCCGGGGCCGCCTGCTGCGGTCATTTACATTCGGTTATTAGTCCCACTCACCGCGTAAAATCTGCTGAACGAATTTCTTGGGTAGCCAGAAGGAGTGCTTCGTGATGCGGCGACCGTCGGGTAGTTCGTCGGTGTCCTTGAGACTACCCTTTCCGACAAACTTACCAGGCTCAACTTCGTAGTACGTCTGGTTGGAGTGAACCTTGGTATAAAGAATCTTATTCTTCCTGCTCTTTGGGAAGTTGGTGAAAACCTTAACGCCACCCTTGCCATTCGGCCTAACCGTTAACTCAACACCTCGATTAATGATGTCCTTCGTCTCCTGCCAGACCTTCTGGAGGTCTGCTTCGAGCGAATCGGGAAAACCCCAGAATTTGATATAGTCTAAAACGTAGGTTTCTGGAGCTGTTTTACGAAATACTACAAACATAAACTTCTTAGAGAATATTTCGGTGTATATATGTGATTCCTCCCAATTCTTTTCATTTAATAATTCATTGAAAATATAATTTTTAAAGGGAGATTCTTGTTCAGGGAGGTCGTTTTGATTGACACGGATAGCGCGGATATTCATATTTGCCTTTTTGAACTCGGTGGTATTATCAACGTCTGAAGAAAGGCCAAGAATCTTCCTTACGAGAGTGCTGTTGTGACCCTTGGGGTCGAATTCAACATCAAACTCCTTGCAGAGTTCTTTCTCGCTCTTGCCTCGGTATGTCAAAAGCTTTTCTTCAATGATCTGAGTAAAAGGCTTAGAAGTGTCTTGTGCTGCGCGAGCGATACTCTCCTGTTCCTCCTGGCTGAAAACCTTGGTGCGGAGGAGGGTGGTCATGTAGCTACTCTTTAGCGACCAGGCGCGCCTATTGGCCAGCTCGGGGCCATAGGGCTGAGTAGTGCGGTCCTTGTCTTTACCGGCACCCTTGCGGCAGGTTGAAAGATACATGCCGTCAGATTCGGAAAGCTCGTGCGCGCGTCCTTCCAGAACTTTCTGGGTAATACGTTTATAGTCCTCGAGAATGGTCGGCATATCCTCTTCGGGCCAGTCAAAAAGGAAGGCCTTGTCGATGATATTCCTCAGAATATCTCGAGTCTTTCGATATTTATAAAACAGAAGCAAAATATTTTGACACTTCTGCCAAAGGTGCGTCTGATAAAAATCGTCTAGATTTTCATCATGAAAATTTAACATGCTGAGAACTAGACGTTCTTTGGCGGAAATAGTACCGTTCGTATTGACCCTGTAAGGGGTCGTTTTGATTTCGACCTTAGCGTCGGGAATGTCGGGTTCTGGAGAATTATTAGGCTTGATTCCATAGAACAGCTCTTCAATGAGGTTGCCGTAGATTCCCTTGGAGAGCTCGCTAATTTCCTTGCGAGTAGCTGTCGAGGGAGCACCCTTTTCCTTATCCTCATAGGTCTTGTACTCGGAGTTCTGGTACTCCTCCAAGAGGTCATAGAGCGAGCGACCAACGAGCTCCCTATCTGTGTAATTGAGGATGCTCTCAATGCTCGACTTGTCGTAATCAAAAAGGCCCATAGTCGGTGTTCCTTCCAGAAGTAGAGGGGTGGTGGCGGTACTGTTTCTTGCTCTCATGCTACGTCAGATAGCGCAGCTGCGCTCTTTGGCTCGTCACTGGCTTTTCTGTAAACCACTTGATCTGAATAGCTGTTCTATGTTATAGTATTAGTATTCGAATATATTTACAGAGGACTATAAGGACTACTGACTCATGGATCAGAAAACCACCAGCAGTAGCCAGCCTATCCGAGTTATCGAACTTTTCGCCGGTGTAGGTGGCTTCCGCTTAGGATTTGAAGGCTATAACGCCAATGGCATGACCCTGCCCTCCGCAGGCCCCTTCACGACTGTCTGGGCGAACCAGTGGGAGCCCCCGGGAACCGTTGGCCGCCAGTTCGCGGCACGCTGCTACCAGGAACGTTTCGGCGAAGAAGCAAACCTCGAAAACCGCGACATCCACGCCGTACTTGATGATGTGGAGGCGGGTCTCTACGAAATTCCCGACGCTGACCTGCTCTGCGGCGGCTTCCCCTGCCAGGATTACTCGGTCACTAAGCCCCTCTCGCAGTCGCACGGCATTGAAGGTAAGAAGGGTGTGCTCTGGTGGGATATTCACCGCGCACTCGAACTCAAAACCCCCAAATATGTTGTTCTGGAGAACGTTGACCGCCTGCTGAAGTCGCCCGCTAAGCAGCGAGGCCGCGACTTCGCCATTATGCTCTCCTGCTTCTACGCGCTCGATTACAGCGTCGAATGGCGCGTTATCAACGCGGCAGAGTACGGCCACCCGCAGAAGCGTAAGCGCGTCTACATTTACGCCGAACACAACGCCCCCGAATGGGATTTGTCGCGCCGCATCACCCACACCGGTGTTTTGGCAGAAGCGTTCCCGGTCAAAACTGCAGAATCTGAGGGTCTTCTCTCCGTCTTCGAAGAGCTCAATGAGGCCGATGAGTTCACCATCTCCGCCGACCCCTACTACGAGACGGAACACTTCGGAATCGGCGCTAAGACCTCGCCCTTCCAGATTGCCGGTGTTATGCAGAACGGCACCGTGCTCACCAGCAAGGTAGAGCCCGACTACCGCGGCGAATTTAAGACACTCGGTGACGTCGTTCTTCCCGACTCTGAGGTGCCGGAACAGTTCTTTATTGCCCCTGACAAGGTGCCTTCTTGGGAGTACCTCAAGGGTGCAAAGAAGGAAAAGCGCATCAACAAGGCAAGCGGCTTTGAATACTTCTACACCGAAGGTTCAATGTCTTTCCCTGACCCGCTCGACCGCCCGGCACGTACCATCCTGACCGGCGAAGGAGGCTCGGGAGCTTCCCGCTTCAAGCATGTTGTGATTGGTGATTCCGGTGCGTACCGCCGCCTCGTTCCCGATGAGCTGGATCAGCTGCAGGGCTTCCCCCGCGGCTGGACTGACACCGGCATGAGTGACGGTAACCGTGCCTTCTGCATGGGTAACGCCCTCGTGGTGGGTATCCCGCACGAAATCGGTAAGGCTATCGCCCGCCGACACAACCAGTAAGACATAACCAGTAAACGCACAGGAGGTGCAGTAGCTCGAAAGCTACCGCACCTCCTTTTGCACGCCCGGCGGCCTAAGCCAGAGCAGGCCTAAACCAGCGCCTCATCAAGCCAGCTCAGGCTTGAGCGGTGCTCATCCAACAGCTCAAGAGCCCGGTTAGGTAACTCAACCTTCAAACGGGCACCCGCCAACGACTGATACTGCGTATTCCCCAAACCGGGGTGCAGAAGAAGAGTCCGCGAAGAACTCACACCCACCAGCTCACTATCAAAAAGCTTATGCAAATCCTTGCGCAGAAGCAGGCCCTCATCCACTCGGTGCTCGCCCTCGCGCGCATAGCTGTACAGGTGCGCCGCATCCAGTGCCGCCGTATGGCAAGCACCCGTAAACGCACACATGCTTCCGAAACGGTTCAACAGCTCCTGACGGAACTGCCCCTGACCATTGCGAGCCTTGACGGTGCGCATCGTAAAACCGCCACGAGGATTAACAGGCAGCCCGTGAGCTTCACTCAGGTTGAGCTGGTGAATACCCGAAGTGTTCAGGCTTTCAAGCCAGGTGAGGACTTTCGCGGTATCGAGGGCAACAATGCTGTTCTGACGGTTGTATTTGCCCGGTTCACAAAGCCTTTTAAAAGAATCTTTGTCCAATACGCCGATGAGCTCAGTCCATGTATCGCCGTAGTAGGCGATGAACCGCTGAACTTTTTCCGTCTTCTGCGGCGGATTCTTATGCAGACGCTGCTCAGGCTTCAGCTTGTCAGTTTTGGTACATCTTCCATCGCAGCGCCATAGACCGTCAGCTCTCAGAAACATGTTACTGTTGCCGCAACGAGGGCAGATAGTCATTACCTTGTCTGCATTGCGCACCTCAATTTTTCGAATAACAGCCGACCCGAGAAGAATAGAATTATCCCGAATCAGCACGAAGTCGCCCTCTCGGATACTTTGTCCATTAGGAACGTTTGAGTCGTAAACGTAGCGGAAATCTAGGGCATCGTCGTAGACTTTTCCGCTGGCGGCGCTTCGGTTCTCTTCATCGGGAACGGAGCGTAGCAGCCACGCCTGGGGGAGCCGCATGTCAGTTGCGGCGTGTTTGCTCGGGAGGCTGAGGGTCGTCACCACGGACGGGAGAACGAGGTCCGGCAGTGAGGGCGTTGAGTTGTTGTCCATAGCAGCAGCCTAGCAGCCCTGGCGGTTTGCCGCTGCTTGGGTGGTCACCGGCTCACGGGGTAGGGGTGGTGGAATCCTGTAATTACAAAAATTCTGCCCTGCATCTTCCTCGAAAAGCCACATGTGTTTCGAGAAGCCACATAATATGTTGCTTTTCGAAACACATGTGGCTTCTCGGCGCAATAAAAACAGCGCCCCGCATGCACAACATTCACCAGTCAAAATGCTATTGATTCACATCACACACCGGCGTTCTTAGGTATCCTTGGGGTAACACTCAGACAGAAGCCCGCCCTCCGCCTCGAAAGGGGCCGCATGAAAACCTTCTGGACCAACCTACCCCTCACCATCCGCGCGGCAGCCATCTTCTGCTACGCCTACGTTGCGGTGCGCATCCTCAACCTCTTCTCTGAGGCAGGCACCGCACTGCTGATCCCGCGCACGCTCCTCGACGGTGCCCTCACCGCCGCGGTCGTTGTCGGTGCTCTCGCCCTGTACCTGGCTAACGCCCTGGGTGCTGCTCTGCGCGCCCGGCGAGAAGGCTACGAGCCCCGCCCGGTCGGCATCATCGTCGCCTACGCCCTCTTCGTGGCGGCGTGCACCTACCTTGCCTGCCTCCTCATCGCCTACACCGTGGAGGCGGGTCTCACCTGGCTCTTCCCGCCCGCCCTCGGCCCGGTTCTGACCGCCGTGGGCATGGCTGTTCTTGGCGTGATCAACTATGTGCGCCTTGACCGCACCCGCAAGGACTAACCGGGGGGGGGGAGCTGCACCAAAACCCCTCCTTGAGAAGCCACATGTGTTTCGAGAAGCCACGTAATATGTTGCTTTTCGAAACACATGTGGCTTCTCGGCGCATAGAATCGGCGCAATAAAAACAGCACAAGAAACCGCCCCGTCCACCGCACCCACACGGGGGTGCAGTGGCCGGGGCGGCCTCATTCAGCGGTCAAAAACCGGCTTACAGGCTCTGTGCCTGAATTGCGGTGATCGCAACGGTGTTGATGATGTCCTCAACGGTGGTACCGCGCGACAGGTCGTTCACGGGCTTACGCAGACCCTGCAGAACCGGGCCCACAGCGGCAGCACCCGAAGACTGCTGAACAGCCTTGTAGGTGTTGTTACCGGTGTTCAGGTCGGGGAAGACGAACACGGTAGCCTGACCAGCGACCTCGCTACCGGGCAGCTTGGTCGACGCAATGGACATGTTCGAAGCAGCGTCGTACTGGATCGGGCCCTCGACCGCGAAGTCGGGGTTCGAAGCGCGCACGAGCTCGGTTGCCTCACGCACAACGTCCACGTCTGCGCCAGCGCCGGAGGTGCCGGTCGAGTAGGACAGCATAGCAACCTTGGGGGTGACGCCGAACTGGCGTGCAGTCTCTGCGGACGCCTTCGCGATGTCGGCGAGCTGCTCTGCGTTGGGGTTCGGGTTCACTGCGCAGTCGCCGTAGACCAGAACGCGGTCTTCCATCAGCATCAGGAAGACGGAGGAGACGATCTTGGTGCCGGGGCGGGTCTTGATGAACTCGAGCGAGGGGCGGATGGTGTTCGCGGTGGTGTTCACTGCACCGGAAACCATGCCGTCGGCGATGCCCTTGTAGACGAGCATGGTGCCGAAGTACGAGGGGTCGGTCATGCGCTCGCGAGCAGCCTCAATGGTGACGCCCTTGTGTGCACGCAGCTCAGCGTAGGTTGCTGCGAAGTCCTCGGTGTACTCGTTGTTTTCGATGTCGATGATACGAATGGTGCTGGGCAGTTCGATACCTTCGGCCCGGCAGATCTCTGCAATCTTGGCGGGGTTGCCGAGCAGGATCAGGTCGCAGAAGTCGCGGCGTGCAATGATTTCGGATGCACGCAGGATACGCACGTCGTAACCCTCGGGCAGGACCACGGAGCGGCGGTTTGCGCGTGCGGTCTCGATGAGGTTGTGCAGGAAGCGCAGCGGGGTCATGGATGCGGGGCGCTCAATTTCGAGGCGTGCGAGCAGTTCGTCCTTGTTGACGTACTCGTCCCAGCCGCCCATTGCTGCTGCGAGCTTGCGCTGGTGGCCGCTTTCGAGGGTGCCGCGGACGCGGGAGACTGCGCGTGCAGACTTGAAGGTGTCCTTGGTGGTGGACAGCACGGGGAACGGCGCGTTGTCGATGAGGGAGCCGACTGCGGTGTTCTTGCCGGGCAGTGCGTCCAGGCCGCCGGTGAGCAGCACGCCGGAGGGTGCGGGGAAGGTCGGTGCCAGTGCGGATGCGAGGGTTGCTGCGACGATGTCTGCACGGTCGCCGGGGACGATGACGAAGTCGCCGTCGACGAACTGGTTGAGGAAGTTGGAGACGTTCATTGCTGCGACCTTGATGCCGTGGATGTCGCGGCTGAGGTCTTCTGCCTTGATGCCTTCGGTGTCGAGCTTGAGGGCTTCGGCAACTTCACCGACGGTGGGTGCGTTCAGTTCGGGGATTTCGGGCAGTACGTAGACGGGCAGGTTTGCGTCGCCGCGCTTGACGGACTTTTCGATTTCGTCGCGCAGTTCGGGTTCTGCACGGCTGACGATGATTGCGAGCAGGTCTACCTTGGAGGCGAGCAGTTCGGTGCGTGCCACGTCGACTGCGGTGACTGCTTCTTCGACGGTTTCTTCCTGTGCGCCGACGATTGCGACGACGGGCAGACCGAGGTCACGGGCGATCTGGACGTTCAGGTCGAATTCGACTGAGAGCGCGTTGGCGGGCAGGTAGACGCCGTCGACGATTACGACGTCGCTGTTTGCTGCGACCTTTTCGTAGGCGGAGACTGCGCGTGCGGAGATTTCTTCGGTGTCGCCTTCTGCGATGAGTGCGAGTGCGTCGGTCATGGAGACGGCGCCGCCGACCTGCTCCTCGGAGAGGTTGAAGTGCTCGCGAATCAGGCGTGCTACGGGGTCGTCAGCGATGGTTGCGCCGTCGAAGACGGGGCGGAAGAAGCCGACGCGGTCCGCGCGCTTAATCAGGGAATCTGCCAGGCCCAGGGCAATCAGGGACTTGCCCGAGTTCGGGGACGTAGCGGAGAGGTAAAGACCGGTGGTCATATTCTACTTTCCTTCGGTGGGGTGGCGTTCGGCGCCGGTACCGCGCGTGCGCAGGGGTTCCCTGTGTCTGTGCGGTGTGCGTCGAGCGTAGGTCACTTTCTATGTTAAGACTTTGCGGGTGTGGCGCCTAACAGCGTTCAGGGTGCGATGTGTCGCACGGCGTCCCGGGCGGGGCCGCCGCGTGCCTCGCGGTGCCCGCAGTTGCTGGACTAGCCGTCTGGCCCGCCCGTTTACGGGTTTTACGGGTTGAGGATGCGCGCGTACCGTACGCTGTGGCCGGGCGCCCAGATGCCGCGTGCCTCAAATTCGATGCTGTTGCGCTGGTAGCCGAGGCGCTCGTAAAAAGAGAGCGCCCGTTCGTTTTCTGCCATGACCCACAGGTAGGAGTTTTCGTCCGGGTAGATGACGGATTCGTAGAGTGCCTGACCGAGCCCGGTGCCGTGCATGTGGTTGAGGGTGTACAGGTGCACGAGTTTACGGGTGCCTGCAGGCAGTTCGGGGAGGTTGTCGGCACGTTCGAGTTCCCAGGAGGAGGGCTCACACAGGGAGAGCGCCAGGCCGACCGGCTTATCCCAGTCGATGCGGGTGCCGATGGAGCAGGAGAGCCCGCCGTCGGGGGTCCAGCCGGGCACCTCATAGGCGAAGAAGCCGCGCACGGTGGGGGAGGAGAGGTGGCGGTGGAAGTCTTCGAGGTATTCGTTGCGTTCGGCGCGGTGGCGGGCGGTGAAGCTTTCCCCGAGCGTGTCGAAGTAGATCGGGTCGTAGGTTTGCTCCATGCAGTCCAGCTGCAGGTTGACGTATTTTTCGGCGTCGGTCGGTTCAATTGGTGCGAGCGCGTAGCGGCCCTGACATACAAATCCCATGGGTTCTAGTCTACTCAGTCGGCCCCTGTGGAGGCGGTTCTTTGCGGGTGCGTACGCTAGGGGCGTGCGGGAGCGGCACCCCGGGATGCGAGCGCCGTCGGGCGGCCCGCCCCCGATTAGGTGCGGCGCTGACCGGGGGCGGGTCGTCGGCTAGGCTAGAGGGTATGGCGAAAAAGAGCAGGGCACCGAAGAAATCCCAGAAGGCGCAGAAGAACCAGAAGAACCGGGCTGACGATACCGAGAACACCCCCGTGCAGGGCGCGGCGGCAGGCGTGTACCCCATCTCCACGGGTGAGGCGGAGCTCGTCCCCGACGGCTACCACGCCGACGGCTGGCTGCTGCTCATCAACGGCGTGCAGTCCTCCCACGTAATCGTGGGCGAACCCCGCCAGCTGGATTTTGAGTACATGCGCTGGATTGCCGCGGTTGTCTCCTCGCACGTAGCAGAGCACCTGGACGCCGCGAAGCTGCGCATCACCCACCTGGGTGGCGGCGCGTGCTCGATGGCGCGCTATTTCGCTGACCTGTACCCGACCAGCCGCA
>ERZ1674243.131-NODE-131-length-14767-cov-15.726006_pt1 | contig 14767 bp, 9 predicted proteins | sample MGYA00581201_ERZ1674243 | MGnify/ENA primary metagenome ERZ1674243 (study PRJEB41354, sample SAMEA4873342) | human saliva metagenome | biome: human-associated habitat [ENVO:00009003]; feature: mouth environment [ENVO:08000002]; material: saliva material... | reverse complement strand
GTGTGCACCTGGCTCACCTCGTGCACCTCACCCACACCCACGGCGGGCACCACCATGAAGCCTGCCTGCAGGTCGTTCACCGCGGCCAGGGTGTGTGCCTCCCCGAAGCCGGAGTACAGCTGCACCACCGGCACGAGGTAGCACACCTCCGCCTTGAGCGCCTTGCGAGCCTCAATGTCGATGTACTCCCAGGCGCCGCCGGTACCGTCCGTAATGTCGCCGGAGTGGTGCGCGTAAATGGCGCCCTGGCTGTTTTTCACGGTCTGCGACCAGTAGCTGATCTTGTCCATGTAGTTGCCTTCGGCATCGAACATCATCAGCGACAGGTCAATGTCCACGCCCTCATCCCAGAAGCAGAAGAGGCGAATCACGCCGGTGGGCGGCAGGTGCACCGTGGAGGTGTTGTAGCGGCCCATACCGTCCAGGGAGGGGCGGGCACTGCGTGTGTTCAGCGGCATAATCGTATCACCCACCTGCTCGGGCAGGTAGATGCTGGTCTCGGCAAGACGGCCGGACAGGCCAATCTCGACCAGGCGCTCCAGCAGGTCCAGCACGACCGGGCTGTACTCGCGCGCCGGAATCATGGTGGCGATACCGGTCTTGGACAGGTTCATGCGCTGCGGGGCGGCAGGCTGAGTCTTCTGAGCGGACGCCGCGCGGCGCTCCTCGCGCTGGCTCGCGGCAGGTTCGGAACCGACCGGGATAGAAGGCAGCGGGTTCTCCGGGCCGGAATTATCCCCAAAGAACGAGCCCAGCGGGTTCGGGATGCCCGCGTTCTGCATGATGTTCTGAACCCTCGCGACGCCCTCCGGGTTGCGGCGCGCGTAGTCGGCGAGCTCCCGGTCCTCCTGCACCGCCACCGGGTTGGCGGGGCGCTCCTTCGGCGGGTTCGCAAGCGCGTTACGCTGCAGGGTCACCAGGTTGCGGATCTGCACCAGGATGGGCGCGGAAACGCGCGGCGCCACGGCGGCAAACGCGTCAAAGATGACCTGCTGGCCGGGGCTCGGTGCGGTATCGATGCCGTAGCGAGGCGCTTCGAAAGCATCCAGGGCGCGCACCAGCTGGCGTGCAAACACGCCGGGACGGGTCGAGAGCAGACGTGCCACGTTCTGCGCATCCCGAGTTGCGTAGGCGCGGTCCACCAGCGACTCGAAGCTGTACACCTCGCCGCAGTACAGGTCGTCAGCCCAGCGGCTCAGCGCGGTCAGTGACGGGTAGTCGCCGGGGTGAATTGCCTTGACGAGGCGCTTGTACATCTCTGCATTGGGCGCGCTGTCGTAGCGGGCACCAACCGGGTCAGCCTCCAGTACCCGGTTGAGCAGGTGCGCGATGCGGGTGCGTTCGCTACGGCGCAGCTTCAGGCGCGGCGCGATGCTCAGGCTCAGGTCCCCCACCGTGCCGTTGAAACGCAGACGCGAGTAGGCGGCGGCGAGGGCGAGCGCCTCCTTCATGGTGCGCAAACGCTCAGCGTCTTCGGGGTGCAGGCAGGCGGCGATGAACACGCGGTTCTCGCGGTTGGTGTTCTCAGGTCGCTCACTCGGCAGCGCGTCATGCTGGGCGAGGAAGCGGCGCAGCGCCACCAGGTCGCGCTGGTCGGTCTGGTTGTACGCCTGCTGCTGACCGAGCAGCTGCTGGTAGAGGGCACCCGCCATGATCAGGGCGTTCTGCACGCCGCTGACCATCTGCAGGGGTCGGCGGTTGCGTTCCATGCTGGTGAAGTTGGAGCGGCTCATCGGCTGCTGCCACTCGTAGGGCACGTAGTTCTCGGGCAGGCCGCCAAGGATGCGCTCGGTACCGTCCGGGTTGTAGTACGGGTTGGAGAGGTAGTGCATAATCTGCTCGGTGTAGCGCTGCTCGTCGGTGAGCGTCAGGGCGCGCAGATCAAAGTCGCGGCGGAACACGCGGCCGGGGCGGTACCCGTATTCGTAGGACCAGATAGTTGCGAACAGGGCAAATTCGTTGGCGCTGGCGTTCAGCGCCTGGGCGAGAGATTCCTCGCTGAGGGTCAGACCGCAATTGCTCAGGGCGGACACTCGCCCCAGGTCGGTATCGAATACGCCGGCCTGGTGCCGCTCGTTAATGCTCGAGTAGTTCGAGCGGTAGTAGGGGCCGTACAGGTCGGTGAAGACGTACACGCCGTAGCGGCGCATCAGGATGAGGCGCACGAGGGGGCTGAGGCCTTCGGGTGCTTCGCCGTGAAGGTATGCGGATTCGTTGAGGTAGGGTGATTCCTGCAGGTAGGGGGATGCGTCGTAGGGAGTGGTCACGGGTCGTCCTTTCCGTTGGTCTCACCCGACTGTCACCGTCGGTGGTGTGTTTATGTTCTTATCGTAGCGGCGTGGGCGCGGGTTGTCGTTGCGTTTGGTCATCGGTGACCTGCGGGGGTGCGTATTCGCGGGAGCAACAGGCGGTTACGTCATTCCGTTCGGGGCTCGCCAGTCATCTGCGCCCCGTCATCGCGGTGGGAACGAGGCTTAAAAGAAAAATGGCGGGAAGCGAAGAATCCGATAAATATAAGAAAAAGATATTTCAGAAAGTAGGACTCTTCATGATCCGCCATTACTTATAGATTACTCCCGCCCCGCGACGGTGGTCAAGCCGTTTCGTCACGGGGCGGTGAGTGCGGTTGGGTGCACGAGGTTGGGTACACAGGGTTGCGCGCGTAGGGGTGCAGATACGGCGGCGCAGTTACGGGGTGCTCCCCTATGACTCCCCTACCGTGAGCTACCCTTCAGCACCTGCCGGTGAGGTGCCTTCACCCGAGCTGTCCCCGCTCGAGGTTTCTCCACCCAGCAGGGTGAGCGCGGCTTCGCGGGCGGCAAGCGCCTCCTCAGTGACGCGCGGGGTCACCGCGGCCAAGGCGCGCAGGCTCTTCGCCAGCACCGTGGAGCCCTTCATTTTCGGCTCCAGCTCGGCGGGAATCTCAACCGGCGTGCCGTACAGCTCGGCAAGCTCCACCGCCAGGCGCACATAGTCGCCGCCCTTCGTCAGCCCACCAACCATCGGCAGCAGCAGACGCAGAACCTGCAGCACACGCCAACCCGCCAGAACACCGATACCCGACACCTCGCGCAGGGTCGCCACCAGACGGTTCGGAAGGACCATCCCGTCCTCCAGAGCCCACTTCAGGGTCTCTGCGAAGGTGGATGCATCCAGCAGGCCCGCCTCAAAGAGCGCCGCAATGGCTTCTGCCGCCGCTAGACGGTACTCGGGGTTCTTCGCGCTCGCCACGTAACCGAGCAGAGTGCAGGTCGGGGCGCCCACCTGCACGGTGGACTCCCTCAGCGCGCGCATCAGCACGGGAACGGGGGTTACAGTCTTCTCCTCAACACACTGCGAAGCGGCGAACAGGAAGTATGCCGAGAGCAGGTCCGGGTTGTTCTGAAGCAGCCAGGAGGACCACTCGGTGAGTGCCGGGAGGAAGTCACCCAGCCAGCTGTCAACCCTGTCGAGATTCAGCAGATATACGAAGGGAATCAAGGCGGTGTTAAGAGCCTCGTAGGCTATGACCTCCTCGGGGCTCATGCCAGCGGTTGCACGGCTCAGCGCCTCGCGCGCCTCATCTGCGGTATCCACGATGTCGCCCTTGACCTGCCACATGGGCTGGTACTTCACGAATTCCTCAACGTTAAAGTTTTCGAAGCCTGCCTCGCGGAGACGACCCGACCTGCTGGCCTCCTGGTATTCCCAGACCCGTTCATTGTCGAGACCACGGTTGAAGCCGCTCCAGGGCATATCCATGCCAGAAACAGTGCGATAAGTCCAGTCGCTGTAGGTCAGCTGACGGGCGGGTAGCGGGGCGCTCAGCAGACGCACCGTGCGTCCTTCCGTGTGGTACTCTCCCCCGGCGGCGACGGCACGCATCTGCTCGCGGAAGATCTCGTAGAGGTCACGGTAACCCTTCAACGGCTTGTAGTCAGCATTCCAGAGATGGTGTTTATTCTGAATAGTCAGACGTATCATCTCTTCCTTGCCCAGGAGCGCGTTACTCGGGCGGGCTCGTGCAACCATCTCACTACGGTCGGAATACTGCAGGAGCGGCGTCAGCTCGGGTAGCTCCCACGACTCGTATCCCGCGGCCTCGGCGTTAGCTTCCAACACGGCGCAGAGCGCAGGCATGTACGCGACGTTGTTGTAGCTGTAATGGTCAGCAATTTTGCGCAGGGTACGAAGCTGCTGCTGATCTGCCGGTGCCAGTTGTCCGGTTGCGGCAAAGTGGTAAAGACGAGCCAGGTTCTCTCCCCGAGTGCTGGGAGATTCGTCCCCGGTCATTCGACTGGAGTTTGTGTTCGACTCCTCCGTAATGAGGGTGCAGAACTCTTCCAAATTTGCCATGGATGCAACAGGTTCTCGGTGCTCAACGCCGGGCAATAGCACCGGCGGCACCTCTACGGAGGCGCCCGCCGCCTCCGCCTCTTCCGTCTGGGGCAGGCGGTCTTCGGGCAGGCAGGCTTCAGCGGCACCGCGCAGTTCCAGGGGTAGCACCTCGTAGGCTTCGAGGATGCGGTCGGCAACATAGTTGGCGAGCGCCAGCTGCTCGGCGGTTTGCGCCTTCTTGCGCTTGGCTTTACTCAAACCGGCGTACTGGGTGGTGATGAGCTTGAGCAGGCGCAGGGCGCCGCGCTGAATCTTCTTTTCGGTGCGGTAGAGGTTCGCGCCGAATGCGTCGATGAGCTGTTCCAGGTCGACCTGTTCTAGCGGTGCCAGCTCTGCGTTTTCGTTCTTCTGCAGGGCGGCGGGTGCGCAGGCTTTGAGCACGTTCTGCAGCATGGTCTGGGCGAATCCGACGGAGGCGCTGGGCTCCGCGGTGAGGACAGCCATGAGCTGCCCGAAGCGTGCCCGGTTTTCTGCGTCGGTGGGCTGCAGGTCGGTGTAGACGGAGTGGAACGCAGCCGAGTTGAAGGCACTGAAATCGCTGGTCAGGCCGCGCAGCAGGGCGTCCAGAATCTCGTCGCGAATGTCGAAGTATTCGCCCATGAGGCGGCACAGTTCCGCGCTTTCACCCATGTAGTTGCCGTAGCCCTTGAAGAGCACCCCCTCGGTGCGGAAGACCGCCCAGAACTCCTGGTCGAGCAGGGTCATGTCACGGGTGAAGAAGGTTTTGAGCTGGGCGTGGTTGCTGGCGCTGTCCTTCTTCACGCAGGGCAGGGCCTCGTGCAGGAAAAGGACCAGGTATTCGGGGGCATCGCAGCTCAGATTGCGGGCGCGAAGCAGCGTGTAGCAGGTTTCCCAAATTTTCTTCGAGCGCGCCCAAGAGTTCGGGAGGCCCTCAATGAAACGCAGAATCCACTCCTCGGGGCGTTCAGAAGCGCCGAGCAGGAACGCGTCAATCAGCCGCTGGTCGGGTTTACCTTCCCAGAGAAGGGTGCGCATGGTTCGTCCGGCGGAGCGGTGGTATTCCCACGGGTCACCGTCGGGGGTGCGCACGAGCGCCCCAGCAACGTAGGCGGCAAGCGGGGTGCGGTTAATGTGGTCGCTACCGATCACGCTCTTGGGGGTGAGGGTTCGGGCGAGGGATGCGCGTTCCTCCTCGGTGGCGCCGGTGATGACGGCGTGGTATTCCTGCACGTCAGTTGATTCTGCCGCGATGAGGGCTTTGAGGGCGGCGCGGCGCTCTTCGAGGGTGCGCCCGCTGGCGTTGTGCGGCTGGGCGGTATCAGTCATCGGTACCTGCTTTCAGAGTTGATGGTGAATGGTTGTAATAGAGTTGAACGGAGGGTTTGAACGGGTGCGGGCGGGGCGGTTAGCCCTGCACCTGGTTGAGGATATTCCGGGCGTACCGCGCCTTCTGCGAAGAACCAGTCAGCGTACCCAACCAGGCACGCAGCGACTCATCCACGAGCTCCGCACGGGTGGCAGGGTCGAGAGTCGCCAACGCCTGGCTGAAGGCGCCCAGCAGCTTACCGAGCGAGTTCGCCCCGGTATCCAGGTGCGGTATGAGGCGCGCGAAGAAGCGCACCGCCGCCCGCGCATCCAGCTGGGCGAAGTCGGTGAGGGCGAGCGCCCAACGGTTCAGCATCGCCAGTGGCACAAAGTTCACGAAGCCTGCCGTGGCGTCCTCAAGGCTGAGCTGGTCGTCCAGCACGCGGTGCATGATTTCCACGGCGAGGGAACGAATTTCGACGCGCTGCTCCGAGAAGCCCGCGGCAAACACGAACGCGCAGGCGGGACCCCACGCGCCAGGGTGCGCCGCCAACGCCAAATACAGGCTCCGGTCGAAAGCGCTGTAATCCAAGATGTACCAGTTGCTGCTAGCGCAGTAGAAAGCCAGCGGCTCTGCCCGCGAGGGGTAGATCAGGGCGTACTGTCCTTCTTCGCTGTGGTGGGCGGTGGCGAGGCCGCGGAAAGCATTCAGCTCGGGGGTAGAGGCGCCGTCCATCACCCCGTTCAGCTGAAGGCCCCAGCTTGTTTCTCTCTGGGATACCGTGATGGATTCCAGGTAGGGGTTGACGCGCCCGGTGGCGAGGGTGCCGTCGAGGGCGGAGCGGAGCACGCGAATCTGTGTAGGCGCAGAGCGCGGAGCGTCCTCTTGAGCGTTCTTCACGTATTGCTCTTCAAGGCTTTCAAGCAGGGTCAGCGCCTCAGCACGGCGGCTCTGTGCATCCTGCCGCTGCTCGTCGGTAGCGTATGGAGGCAGCACCTCCGGCACACGCACACGCAACAGCGCCGCCGTGAAATCCTGGCGCAGGATGGGGGCTCCATCAGCCAGGTTCTTGGCGTACCGGCGCACCAGGGTATCCGGATGCACCCACCCGCCCAAGAGTTCGGGGGTGGCGAGCGGCGTGTAGCTCTGCCTGCTCTGCAGCACGCCGAGGGCATCCTTGAATCCGGTGCTGAAGAACGCGGCGTGGCGGGAGTACATGTAGTGCAGGTTCGGCACCGTACCGGGGTCTTCCCTCGGGGTCATCTCCGATGCCTTCGGGCGCTCACGCAGCTTCCCGGCGGCGGCAAGAACCGTCAAATGCGCGCGCATGTCGAACCATTCCAGGCCCCAGTGGTTCAGCTTTTTCAAGCAGATAGGAACAAGCTGTTCGAGCAGGTTGGGGCTCTGCGCGATGCCGTCGGCGCTGAGCAGGTAGGCGGTGAGCAGTTCCAGCTCCAGCTCGCATCCGGCGTGCGTTTCGGGCTGGTCCACTTCGTTGAGAGTGTCGGGGGTGGCGCAGGGCGCGACCTGGTGGTGCAGCAGCGCACGGGCGCGTTCTTGCACGTCAGATGCGGTAACGGGGCGCACGGGGGTGTCCCAGTACCGGTGGATTACAGCGCGGGAGGCAGCGAGCGCCTCCGCGGCGGCGGCCTCAATGTCAGCAGCTTCAGTGAGGGCGGCGCTTTCGGTACCGCTCCCCTGACTATTCCCCTGGCCGGTGTTCTGTGCCTCTGCCAGTAGCGGCGAGCCGTTCTCCTGGATCTGCGCCACAACCAGCGGATCCAGCTGGGAACGGTAGTCGCGGTAAAGTTCACGGGCACGCTCGGCGAACACGATAGTCTCGGCGCTCGCATCGTCTGCAGCACCCGCCTGCACCCATTCTTCAAGGTGGTTGAGGGCGGCTGCCTGCACCTGCGCGTGGGTGTGGCTGAGCGCCATGACCACAGCGTCCTCGCAGGCGGCAGCGTCGAGGGTGCCCGCCCGGTAAAGCGCCTGGAGCATGGTCAGGATTTTGAGTGCGTTTGCTTTGGTTCCGGCGCATACGGCGGGTGCCGCGTAGGCGAAGGCGGTAGCATCCAGCGCCTGCGGGTTTTTGCTCCAGAGGCGGTGAATATGCTGCACGCCGAGGGTTACGCTCGGGCCGATGGGCGAGGAGAAAAGCGTCAGAAATTCGCTCTGACGTGCCGCGATTTCTTCGGCGGTGAGTTTGAGTCCGGTGACCAGGCGTGAGAACCAGCCGACCCGGTACGTCGGGAAGTCGCTCATGAGGGAGCTCAGGAGCGCGTCAATGAGGCGGTCACGGCTAATCAGCCCGGTTTCGGTGGCTTCGATGAGGGCGCAGGACCAGCCGGGGCTGTTGACCTTCTGCGCGGGCTTGTAGGAGTCGCGCTGGGTGAGGGATACGTCCCGGTTGCCTTCAACGGCGAGCATGCCCCAGATGAGTTCTTCGCGGAGCTGCTTATCCTCGCGCAGCAACGGGAGGATCAGCTCGCGGTCGCAGTTGATGAGGGCGGTGTAGTATTCCTCGTTGTGTTCGAGGCGCGCCCCGCCGTAGAGCTCAGCTAGGCGCATCGCAACGCTTCCGGTGAACCAGCCGAACTCTGCGTAGGCTTTGACGCGGTCCTGTGTAACGGTTCCAGGCGTGTTTTTACCGAGCTGGGAGCCGTAGGGGGTGGTGACAATGTCGAAGTACTGCCAGCGGCGGTAAATCTGTTCGAGGGTGCCGCCGACCGCCAAAATGTTGGCGAGGTTGCGGTTGAAGTGCATGATGTCGCTCCAGGTTTTCTGTTGCCTGAGGAGCGGGTAAATGACTTCACCGGGGAGCGGCTCGGTGATAACACCTTCGGGGAAGGTGTGCGTTTCGGGGCGTTTGCTCATGGTGGTCTTTCGGAAGGAAGCTAAGGCGAGCTTTTGGGGCGTCGTCTTTTAGTGCGGTGCGTGGTGTGTCTAGCCGGCGGCGTGTTCGCGGTAGAGAATACTGACCGCCAGGGCGTGCTTGCAGGGGCCGCGCGTACCGCGGTACTTCAACCACCAGGGGCAGGAGCAGAGGTACCCCTCCACGGCGTACGGGTCGGCGGGTAGCGTCACGGTGTACGTGTTCGCGCCGCTGCGCACACTGTACTCGCCGGTGCCGTGCTCCCCCGCCCCGACCCGCTCAATAGCGCCGGAATCGGCAAGCTTTTTCGCGCCGACCAGGCGCGGGTGCATGGCGGTCAGCGCCTCCGGATGCACGGGCAGCGGGCGGTGGAAATACTCGCCAGCGTGCGCGTCAAAACCAACCTGGCCGGAGGAAGCCAGCAGGGCGAGGGCATCGCGGGTTGCCGCCTCATCCAGGCCGGCACGGGCAGACATGACGGGTACGTCAATGCGCGGCTCGAAGGAAAGCAGCACGCTGAGCATGTCAGCGTTCTGGGCGGTGTTCGGGTTAGACAGCGCCTGCAGCACGGATCCCTCACCGGAGAACCCGCGTGACTTTTCGGGGCTCAAACCGATGCTCAGGCGTGCGCCGGGCAGGTGCGCCACCCACACGCTGGGCACGGGCGCGTTACCGGCGCTCACGGGCTCACTGTACGCGTCCAGGCGCTGAATGTGGCGGATGAGCGGCTCAAGCACGCGCAGACGCTCGGGGCCCGCCACGCATACGGATCCGGCGGTGGCGCGGGTGGCGAGGCGCAGGGACCGCACGGCACGGGTTGCCCACAGGACCGCCTTGGTGCTGGAGTTGCGCGGCAGGGAGTGGATGAAGGTTCGGGCGGCGGCAGCGTCCAGGCTGTGCACGGGGCTCATGCGGGATGAGAGCATCTGCGTTTCTGCAAAGCCTTTGAGCCAGCGGATGGGTAGCGGCACTTTTTCTTCCATGACGGAGCCGTCAAGGGTGGTGGTAAGCAGCCCGTCGTCGCCGACGTTCAGGTGGATGGGCTCCCCTGCCCTGAGGGAGGCGAGCGCGGCGCGCAGGGGCGGGTTGACGTCTACGTTGGTGACGCCTACGGCACTGTGGCTGGCGTCAAGTGCGCTGGAGTCAACGTCAAGGCGCGCATACACTCCGCAGCAGGCGCTGAACGATTCGAAGCGCAGGCCTTCGGCGGTGCTGGTGACGACGGGGTCTGCGGCGCGTAGGGCTCCGGCGAGGGAGCTGGGCGGCACGTAGAAGCGGGTGCGGGCGACCCTGGCGACGACCAGTAATGCGGTGGCGTAGACGTCTGCTCGTTCGAGGAACCCGGAGAAGAAGTACGGGTGGGAGGCGGCACCTTCAGGGGTGCTGCCGCCGCTGGTGGCGAGGCTGAGCGCGCGGGAGTCGGCGCCGTCGATGAGGGCTGACGGGGCGGTGTACGTGTAGTCGAGGGTGTAGGCGCTCATGGCTTCTTTGCCTTTCGTATGTGGTGTATATGTCCTATCATGCCGTAAAGATTCGCGCCCCGCTACCGCTTTCGTCATTGCCGTTTGGTGCATAAAAAATCCCCGGCATTCTCGGTTGAGAAGTGCCGGGGAGAAGCTCTATTGGCTCACCCTCGGTGGGGTGGGCGTGGGCTCTGATGAGAGGCTCTGACTAGACCACAATCTGGCCGTTGAAGCGCAGGGCCAGGCCGTACAGGACCACTGCGATAACCCAGATGACGATTACGGTCACGGTCAGGCGAATCAGGTTCTTCGACGCCATACCGGAGGAGTTCAGGGAGTTGGTCATACCGCCACCGAACATGTCGGAGAGGCCGCCGCCCTGACCGCGGTTGAGCAGCACAAGCATCACTGCGATCACGCTGGTGATGGCAATGATGACCATGAGTACGTTCATGATGACGTCCATGGGGACCTTCCTTCGTTGTCTTCTGGTGGGGTGCCTGGGCTGCGGGGCGCAGACAGACGGGTTTAACTATACGCTACAGCCGCCATTCGGTCACGTTGAGGCGGCTTTTTACGCGGCGCGGTTGGTGCGGCGCTGGTACTCGCTGGGGGTCAGCTGCAGGGCCGCGGGCCGGTCGGTGAGCACGCGCTGGGCGGTGAGCTCATCGCCCTCAGTGTCGTAGGCGCGCACGTACCCGCCGTCGATGAGGTAGTAGGTGAACTGCTGCGCGGCTGCCCAGTAGGCGCCTCCTCCGGCGTAGAAGCCCTGGTCAACCCAGTCGCGCAGGGTGAGGGTCACGGGGATTTCCGGTGAGGAGGTACGGCTGTAGAGCTGGTCGAGGAATGCTTCTCGGCGGCTCTCGAAGTACTGGTATTCGGGCGAGGGTTCCTGGTATTCTGCGCCGCCTGCGTAGCCGATGTTGCCGCCGTCATTGCCGGGTAGGCGCGGGGCACTCACTTTGCGGTTGCGCAGGTAGCTGTAGAGGATCATGCCGACGAGGGCTGCGACGACCAGAGAAAAACCAAAGCTGAACATGCCGTTAAGTGTACGGGGCGAACCGCGGGGTCGGCGTATTCTGGGCGGGTTTTGCGGTTAGGGGCGAACGCGCCCGGCTCTTACACCTGAGTCATACACCAGCCTTCCTACGCTCGTCTCTTGCCCCCCGCCGCTAACTCGGTGGCGGTTTAATGGTTCAGCGCCCGGTCGGGTGGGTACCCGCCGGGCGCTGTAACGCTATGAGACGCTGTGGTGCGTCGGGGTTTTATGCGTCGAAGCGTGCGATTGCTGCGAATTCGTCAGCCTGCAGGGATGCGCCACCGACGAGCACGCCGTCCACGTCTTCCTTGCCCATGATGGAGGGTGCGGAGGAGGACTTGACGGAGCCGCCGTAGAGAACGCGGACCTTCTCTGCAACGTCTGCGGAGTAGAGCTTAGCGATTTCTGCGCGGATTGCTGCGGACATTTCCTGTGCGTCGTCTGCGGTTGCGACCTTGCCGGTGCCGATTGCCCAGACGGGCTCGTATGCGATGACGAGGGTTTCTGCCTGCTCTGCGGTCAGACCTGCGATGGAGCCGCGCAGCTGCTCGAGGGTGTACTCGACGTGGGTGCCTGCTTCGCGGATTTCGAGGGGCTCACCGACGCAGAGGACGGGGGTCAGGCCGTGCTTGTATGCTGCCTGGACCTTTGCTGCGCACAGCTCGTCGCTTTCGTGGTGGTAGGTGCGGCGCTCGGAGTGGCCGACGAGCACGAAGGTTGCGCCGAGCTTGGAGAGGAATGCGCCGGAGATTTCGCCGGTGTATGCGCCGGAGTCGTGGACGGAGAGGTCCTGGCCGCCGTAGAGGATGTCCAGCTTGTCGCCTTCGACGAGGGTCTGCACGGAGCGGATGTCGGTGAAGGGCGGGAAGACGGCTACTTCGGTTGCGGAGAAGTTGAAGTTTGCGTCGTCGAGGGTCCATGCGAGCTTCTGGACGAGGGTGACTGCCTCTGCGTGGTTGAGGTTCATCTTCCAGTTGCCTGCGATGAGGGGCTTACGCGACATAGTTCGCTCCTTAGCTTTCCCGCGCGGTATGCCGGGCGGGGTTGTTGTTCGGAATTTTCCTTTTCTATTTTAGAGGGTTGGCGGCATATTTTCACTGGTTCGGCGCGGTTTTATGCTGTGCCTTGACTATTCTCACCCCGCGTTCGCTGATTGCGCGGAACCCCGGATACGAAGTACCGGCAGGGTGGAGCTTAGGGGGCTCTACCCTGCCGGTATTCTGCCGGTGATGTTTGTCTACGGTGTGTTAGTAGCCGCCTCGGAGAAGGTACGAGGTGTAGCAGAAAAAGACAATCGTCAAAACAATCACAAGAAGCGCGGTAGCGCGCGCACTTATGGCGAGGGAACGACCCCAAGGCAGCTTTCGGGTAGCGATCTTCTCAACGATGAGCGCCGCAAGAGCACAGTAGGTGAAGCAGACACACAGCAAAACAACAAACGAAATGATGAGAGTAGCCGTTGCTACCGAGGAAGATTCCCAATAGGCGTAATACATCCAGAGGTAGGGACTATTTGCAATGAAGAAGGCCGTGAATCCGCCGGTGGGGAGGCAGATAAGCGAGTACAGGCCCATGCGCTTAGGCTCTGCGGGCGCGGGTGCTACCGCCTCGGCAGGAGCCGCGGATGCGGCACCATCTACGGCGGGGTCTTGCGCGGGGCTCTGGAGGGCGGTTGCGGTAGGTACTGCAGTGGCTTCTACCGTGGTGCTTTCTGCAGCGTTGTTCTGCGCGGTATTTTCCTGTACAGCATTGCTCTGCACAGTATTGTCCGGCAAGAGGCTACCCTGCACGGCGCTAGCTTGCATGGTGCTATCCTGCGCGGGCGCGCCGGGGTTCTGGGGCGACTGTTCCATATGTCTCCTAGGGTGGTTGGTGTGGTGTGGTTATCGGTGATGTCGTGCGGCTACCGGGAAGATGGGATCTTATACCTCTAGCCCTTCGAGGGAGAATCCCGGAGGGTATAGCGGCGTGGCGTCCTTATCGTCTTCCACCAGCACCCAGCGGCCGCGCAGGTGCTCCGCACAGAGGAAAGCGTATTCTTCCTCACCGGTCTTCAAGAACTTATCGATGGGTAGCTTCTCCCCCGTTTCGGGCACGTAGAAGACAGCCTCATCGCGAATACGTCGCCTTGCCTGGTATTCGCTGATATTACGGCTGTTCTTTTGGCGTCTACCGATACCGGGAATCGTAACCTGTACGCGGTACACGTCCTGATTAGCAATAAGCCAGCCGCGGTTTTCCCGGTACAGCCGAAGAAGCTCAGGGGAAATGATCTCTTCCGGATTGATTACTTCGGAGAGCGGTTTGGTATCTCCGGTGTAGTAGAAATAGTTCAGGGCGGCATAAAAGTACGCCTGAAAAATATAGAAACCACCGCGGTTATACTCATTCATTCCCGGCTGCAGAACGGGGTAGGGTACATTCTGGGCGGCGCGTTCTTCGGTGGCGGGCACGTACCTGCCGTTGCGTTCGTAGGCAGTGTAGACAAGCAGACCGGTTGAATCACCCTGTTTGACAAGCTCATCGAACTTCTCAGCCGGCTCAAGGGAAGCCAGTACCTTATCCCGCTTGAAAAGGCGCAATTCTTGCTTTTCCTCATTGGTGGCGAGGATACCGGTCTGTCGACCGACGATGAGAGCGCCGAGGGTGCCCACGCCTGCTATTGCGAGGGCACGACGAGAAAAGCGGGGCTTCCGCGGTTCCTGCTGGTGAGCGAGTAGCTGACCAGAAGATACCGGATGGGCTTCCGGGGAGGAACCCAGCGTTCCGTTCGTCTCCTGTTCCTTGCGTTGGGGTCCCATGGTTAGGCCTCCTTTTCGGGGATGAAGTGGATGTCCCATCCGGGGTCGAGGAAATGGGAGCGTAGGGTGCCGTGGATTGCTCCGTCGCGGAGGAGTCCGCGTGTGTCGAATTCGGTGATGGGCTGTAGCTGCCCGGTGTCTTTCCGGAAGACTTTAGCTTCGGGGAGGATGTCGAATTTGACGTTCCAGTCGAAGATTTTTTGTTCTTCGTTATGGATGCGCGGCTGCGCCTCGAGAATGTGCATGGTCAGGATTTGTTGGTTGGGGGTGATGACCCAGCCTTTTCCGTCGTCAAAGATATCTTGGATGGCGGGGAAGAATAGTTCTTCGGCGGTCATTGCATATTCGAGGCGTCGCGAATCGGATGCCAAAAGCATATAGTTTTGGCATTGATAATAGTAGATATTATAGAATTCCAAATCAGCGGACGTTAGAAATTTACTAAACGTATAGCTGTAGTCTGGCGGCGGCGCAGAATATGCAGGGTGCTGCTGATTTGCCTGGGTGTAAATTCCAATCATGTCCGTATCGACAAGATGGTATGCTCCCCTATAGTCTTCTTGATTGAAGAATTTTTTAGTCCACTCCGGGTCGACACTCATTTCCTCTCCTTCCTAAAATATATCTCTTATTACCTAATGCTATTTTGAATTCACGAATCTATTTCGTGTATCCAGCAACAGAAACACCCTTGGGCAACAAAAGATCCCCTTGTAGATTTTCGTCAACGCTTACCCAGCGTCCGTCCAAAAACTCGCCGTAGAAATTTATAGTCGGGTGGCGGTCAGTATGAAACACATCCCGAAAATACTTCACTTCGCCGGTATCGCGATACACAAAATAGGCGTCTCCATATATCGACAATTCCGTCTGCAGCTTGTATATTTTTCGTCCCTGAATCTCTCGGCTACCGTATCCGTGAGTTTCCACCATATACGATTCAAT
>ERZ1674243.124-NODE-124-length-15322-cov-16.891596_pt1 | contig 15322 bp, 10 predicted proteins | sample MGYA00581201_ERZ1674243 | MGnify/ENA primary metagenome ERZ1674243 (study PRJEB41354, sample SAMEA4873342) | human saliva metagenome | biome: human-associated habitat [ENVO:00009003]; feature: mouth environment [ENVO:08000002]; material: saliva material... | reverse complement strand
CGCTTCCGGAAAACGTAGCTGCACCCAGGGGCTCCCGGTGGGCACGCCTATACGCAATCTGGCGGGTGCATGGAGGTTTCGGTGGCCTCCGTAGCGACATCAGGGTGCCCGAAGCGAAGCGAGGGCGGGTGCCCCTGTAGGAGCGAGGAGGGTGCCGAACCTCGAGCTAATCCCGCCGCGGGTGGTTCGTGGTTTGGGTGTGCGCCCCGTGCCTAGCGAACTGGGGCGGGGAGGCTGTCGCGGTTTAGCCTGTTGCGTGGCAGCCTCCACCCCGCAAACAATGAGCCACCGCGTATCAGAGTGTAACCCCGGTGAGAGCCACGCCTAAGACTGCGGTAAACTGAAAGTTATGACTGCAACTCCGTTCTACATCACCACCGCCATCTCCTACCCCAACGGCAACCCGCACATCGGACACGCCTACGAAACCATCGCAGCCGACGTGCTAGCCCGCTTCAAGCGCCTCGACGGCTTCGACGTGCGCTTCATGACCGGCACCGACGAGCACGGCCAGAAGATGCAGACCACCGCCGAAAAGCTCGGTAAGACCGCCAAAGAACTCGCCGACGAGAACTCCGCACGCTTCAAAGCAATGAACGACGCGCTGAACATCAGCTACGACCGCTTCATCCGCACCACCGACCCCGACCACTACGTCGCATCCCAGGCCATCTGGAAGCGCATGGAAGAAAACGGCGACATCTACCTCGACAAGTACGCCGGCTGGTACTCCGTACGCGACGAAGCCTACTACGCAGAAGACGAAACCGAAGTACGCGACGGCCAGCGCTACGCCATCGCCACCGGCACCGAAGTCGAATGGACCGAAGAAGAATCCTACTTCTTCCGCCTCTCCAAGTACGGCGACAAGCTCCTCGAACTCTACGCCAACGAAGGCTTCGTCTACCCCGAATCCCGCCGCAACGAACTGATTTCCTTCGTCAAGGGCGGCCTCAACGACCTGTCCATCTCCCGCACCACCTTCGACTGGGGCGTACCCGTACCCGGCAACGACAAGCACGTCATGTACGTGTGGGTCGACGCCCTCACCAACTACATCACCGGCCTCGGCTACCCCGACACCGACAACGAACTGTTCGCCAAGTACTGGCCCGCCGACCTGCACCTCATCGGCAAGGACATCACCCGATTCCACTCCATCTACTGGCCCGCATTCCTGTGGTCCGCCGGAATCGAACTGCCCAAGCGCGTGTTCGGCCACGGCTTCCTGCTCGTCAACGGCGAGAAGATGTCCAAGTCCGTCGGTAACGTCGTCGACCCCGCAAACCTCGTCGACGCGTTCGGCCTGGACGCGGTGCGCTTCTTCCTCATGCGTGAAGTGTCCTTCGGTCAGGACGGCTCCTACTCCGAAGAGTCCATCATCAACCGCATCAACTCCGACCTGGCAAACAACCTCGGCAACCTCGCCCAGCGTTCGCTGTCCATGGTCGCCAAGAACTGCGGCGGTGCCGTCCCCGCCCACGGCGAATTCACCGAAGCTGACCGCCAGATCCTCGACGAGGCGGCAGCCCTCTACGAGCCTGTCCGTGCAGACTTCGACGAGCAGGCATTCCACCGCGCACTCGACCGCATCTGGACCGTCCTCGCAGACACCAACGCCTACTTCGCGGAGCAGGAACCCTGGACCCTGCGCAAGAACGGCGAACTCGACCGCATGAACACCGTGCTGTACGTGACGCTCGAGGTCGTGCGCCAGGTCGCCCTGCTGCTGCAGCCCGTTATGCCCGACTCGACCGCCAAGCTGCTGACCCTGCTCGGCGTACCCGAAGGCGAGTCCCGCCAGTTCGCAGCCCTCGGCACCGCGCTCGTGCCCGGCACCGAGCTGCCCGCACCCGCACCGGTGTTCCCCCGTTACGAAGCACCCAAGGCATAACAGCTGCTTCTGACATAGCGAATAGCGTATGAAAGCCCTCGGCGTCCTAACCCCGAATGGGGGAGGAGTCGGGGGCTTTTCGCATATATATAGGTGTAGGCGCGGGCAGAGAAGCGAGGCAGAGGTACGGGGGTAGGGTTGCGGGGTAAGGACGCAGGGGGAGAACGCCGGTTGAGCCGCCACTCATCCTTAAGGATGAGGTCCGCGCCCGCCCAGCCCGCCTCAGGCTCATTTCAGCCCGTGGAATGAGTGGGGAACCTTCGCATCCGCAGGTCAAGACCCGGTGAACACCTACCAAAATCAACCTGGAGGATGAGAAAAACCCCGTAGTCAGCGCCATGCTACGTGAAATAATTGAACTATGACTACGACAACTCCTCACGCACAGACGGCACAGCCTGCCGTCTCCGCACGAAACCTTTCCAAAACCTACGGCATGGGTGAAGCAACCGTCCACGCCCTCAACAACGTCTCCGTCGACTTTGAACAGGGCAAGTTCACCGCCATTATGGGTCCCTCCGGCTCGGGCAAGTCCACGCTGATGCAGACCATCGCAACCCTGGACACCCCCGACCCGAACCCGGCAACCTCGATTCGTATTGGCGGTACCGAGCTCTTCGGTCTGAAGGACAACGCCCTCACCGAATTCCGCCGCGAACACATCGGCTTCATCTTCCAGGCGTTCAACCTGGTGCCCACCCTCACCGCGGGCCAGAATATTGACCTGCCCCTGGGTCTCGCCGGTAAGAAGCCGGACCCGCAGTGGCGCGACTACCTGGTCAAGACCCTCGGCCTGGAAACCCGCCTCGACCACCGCCCCGAACAGCTCTCCGGCGGTCAGCAGCAGCGCGTCGCCATCGTGCGCGCCCTGCTCGCACGCCCCGAAGTGGTCTTCGCCGACGAACCGACCGGTAACCTCGACTCCAACTCCGGCGCCGAGGTGCTGCGCCTGCTGCGTGCCGCCGCAACCGACCACGCACAGACCATCCTCATGGTCACCCACGACGCAAACGCCGCCTCCTACGCAGATCGCGTGGTTTTCATCAAGGACGGCATGGTCGCCGGCGAAATGATCGAACCCACCTACGACGCCGTCCTCGGCGCAATGGCACAGCTGGAAGGTCGATAAGCCGTGGCAACCACACTGAACACGGTGGCGCGCTCCAATCTGCGCGCCTCCAAAGGAAAATACGTCCTCACGGGCATAGGCATCGCGATTTCCTCCTTCTTCATCGCAGCCATTATGATGCTCACCAACTCGCTGCAGGCGACCGTCAACTCCTCCGTTGGTGACGTGCTCTCCCGCGCCGAGGCGGTCGTCGCCTCCGCCGCTACAACCAGCGACGGTAGAGACAGCACCGCTATCTACCTGACTCGTGACCAGATTCAGAAAGTAGAAAAGAGCGACCTGCTCTCCGGCTACTGGGTACAGTACGCTGTCACGGGTAAGCTCGGCACCGGCGACCAGGCAACCCAGGTGCAGTACGACCAGCTGCCCGCCGACTCTAGCCTCTTCCCGTACAAGGTGCAGGGCAAAATCCCCAGTAGCGACCACGAAATCATGGTCTCTACCTACTTCGCGAAGAAGCACAACCTCTCGCTGAACGGCAAGGTCACCAGCACCGACGTTGTAGAATCCGTCAGTGCCCCCGGTACTGATAAGACCGCCGAATACACCGTCGTCGGTCTGTTCGACCCCGGTTTTGAAGGCTCCACCACCAATCAGGCTGTCTTCATTGGTGGCACCAGCCTCGGCGAAGCCGCCCTGAAGGCAGCCGAGGCAGAAAACAAGAGTTCCGCGGCAGGCTACCGAAGCATGGCTGGCGCGAACCTCATCTACCTCAAGTTCAAGGACGGCGTAACCGACGCCAAACTCAAGAGCCTGCAGGATACCCTCAGCAGCGGCGACACCAAGAACGACCCGCGCGTCATGACCGGTCAGAAGCTGCTGGAGGACTACCAGAAGACCATCTCCACGGTCTTCACCTCCATTAGCGTGGTTCTGGGCGCCTTCGCGGCACTGGCTCTGCTGGTTTCCTCCTTCGTCATCTCCAACACCTTCGCGGTGCTGGTCGGCCAGCGCATCCGTGAACTGGCTCTGCTGCGTACCCTCGGTGCCCGTGGCGGCTCCCTCGTACGGATGCTACTCGTCGAATCCATTACCGTGGGCGTGGTGTTCTCCCTCATCGGTGCACTGCTGACCTTCCCTGCCGGCATGCTGGTGGGAAGCATGGCTTCCACCATCATGATCTCCTACTCGATTACCCCGATCCTGGTGAGTGTGCTCCTCTGCACCCTCGTCACGGTTCTGGCATCGCTCTCCCCGGCACGAAGCGCCCTGCGCATCTCGCCCATTAGCGCGATGAGCGAACACACTAACCTTGAGGTGCGCAAGCCCGGCAAGGTCGGCCCGATCCTGGGTCTGGTCTTCGGTGCCGCAGGTATCGGCCTGGTTATGCTGGCTCAGAACCAGGGTTCCGGTGAGGGTGCCGGCAATAAGGCCATCCTCCTCATGATGGGGGCCGCACTGCTGCTCGGTATTGCGGTCTTCCTCATCACCCCGCTGGTGCTGCCGCCGCTGGTACGTGCCCTCGGTAAGGTCACCCGCACCCAGACCGGCAAGCTGGCGCTCGCCAACGCGCTGCGTTCGCCCAAGCGCACCGTCTCCACCGGCCGCGCCGTGCTGGTGGGTACCCTGGTCGTGTCGACTGTGCTGACCGGTTACTCGGTGTTGAGCGCCTCGCTGACCAAGGCCCTGGATCAGCAGTACCCGATTTCTGCGCAGGCAAAGTACAGCTCGTACGACCAGTCCGAGGCAACCTCCACCGTGACCAAGGCGGAGGAAATCGCTTCCAAGGTCAAGGGTATTAAGAACGTTCAGACATCCGCCGTCGGTTACGCAGCCGGTGTGGTTGACTACACCGTCGAATACGAGGGACAGACCGCCAACCAGAATTCCGACCTGGTGGCCTTGAGCTCCTCCGATTTGAAGGCAATCCTGCCGGGCGAAAACTCGAACCTTGCCGATGACACCGTGCTCGTACCGCAGGGCCTCTGGAAGTCCGCTGGGCTGAATGAGTCCAGCCGTCTGAAGGCACACGGCCCGCTCGGCGAAGTGGAACTCAAGCCCGTCAAGTCCGCAACCAAGCAGAACCTGCTGATTGTCAACCCTGCCACCGCCGCCAAGTTGCAGGACGCCAAGAACCCGCAGAAGGTTGCCAACCCTGCCGCTGAGGAAGCTCAGAAGCGCCTGGAAGAAGCAATCGCCAGCGGTGACAAGGAAGCTCAGACGAAGGCAGCACGTCTGACCGTCACCAGCCAGGCAACCGGTAACGACACCGTCGTTCTGGTGCGCGCCGCCTCCCCGCTGACCAGTAGCGAGAACGCGACCCTGCAGGCTGACCTGAACCGAGCCAGCCCGGACAGCTCCTTCACCGGTGGTCTGCAGGAACGTCAGACCTACGACCAGCTGCTGACCGTTATGCTGACCTTCACCCTGGTGATGCTCATGCTCGCAGTGGTTATCTCCATCATTGGTGTGGCGAACACGATGACCCTGTCGGTCAACGAACGCCGCCGCGAGAACGCGATGCTCCGCTCGCTGGGTCTGTCCCGCAAGCAGCTGCGCCGCATGATTTCCATTGAGGCGATTCTGATTACGCTCGCTGCAGTGGTGCTCGGTATGGTTTCCGGTGGTGTGATTGGTAGCCTCTCGGCGCAGATTATTATGTCTTCCATGAGTGCTTCCGCCCCGCTCGTGCTTGACCTGCCGTACGTCTGGTACGTGGTCATCCTCGTGGTGGGTGTGCTCGCCGCGATGCTCGCTTCGGCTCTGCCGGCGGCTCGTTCGGCTCGCATGTCCCCGGTTGAGGGTATGCGCGGCTAACCCGCTGTATCTGGCATAGTTACAGTACCCGGCGAACCCGGATACTCGGCGTGAGAGAGCCCCGGAGGGTGCCTCGAGAGGAGGCGCCCGCCGGGGCTTCACTGTGTCCTCTAGTCTGTCGTGCTTGTGCTCTCAGATTCTTGGAGCTGACCTGTAGCATGGCTTTGCGCGTATGATGGGTGTATGAGTACTAGCCACCCCAATCTGCGTCGCGGGTACACGCTACCCCATGAAGCGGAGGTTCTTCAGATCCTCCGTGACGCTGGTGTGCGCCGTGCCCGACTCTTCGGCAGCGCCGCCCGCGGTGAGCTGACCGAAACCAGCGACCTGGATTTTTTGGTGCAGATGCCGGGTGTAGCCCCTTTTGACGAGTTCATGCAGATGGTCGATGCTCAGCACCGCATTGAGCAGCTGACCGGCCGTAGCGTTGATATGGTCACCCGGTTGCGCCCCCGCATCTATGCGGAGGCAGAACCGGACATGGTGGAGTTGCCGCTATAAGAAGTTGCCTGAGCTGATGAGCGACTTTGAACGAATCATCGATGAGATAGAAGAAACTACTTAACTAAAGAGCCCCGGAGGGTGCCTCGATTAGGAGGCGCCCGCCGGGGCTTCACTGTGTCCTTTATTCTGTTGCGCCCTTTATAAGGGGAGCAATCGCAGGGAGCGCTAGTGGGCGATACCCGCCTCATACGCCATAATGACCGCCTGCACACGATCACGCGCACCCAACTTCGCCAACACATGCGACACATGCGTCTTCACCGTCGCCTCCGAAAGCACCAACTCCCGCGTAATCTCGGCATTCGACAAGCCACGCGCAATCAAACCCAGCACCTCAAACTCACGCGGCGACAACTGCTCAATCAACTCACGATGCGGATAATCCTGCACAGGCTCAAAGCTTGCATGCTCAGCCGGAATAAACGTCGCCTTAGGAAGCTCAGAACCCGTAGCCGAGGGAATAGCAGGAACAGACTCGGCAACAGTGCCGGTGGCAGAATCGGCAGGAGCGGTAGGAACAACAGGAGCGGGGGAGTCCAGCACCGGAATCATGTGCTCCAACAGGCGGCGAGTCGCAGACGGCGCAATCACTGCATCGCCGCGGTGCACCGTACGAATCGCCTCCAGCAACTGCTCCGGCGGGGTGTCCTTCAACAAGAAACCGCTCGCACCCGCACGCACCGCCGAATACACGTACTCATCAATATCGAAGGTCGTGAGCATGATAATGCGCACCCGCTCATCCTCGGAAACTTCACGCTCGCCGTCACGCTCCAGGATGCGGCGCGCTGCCTCCAGGCCGTCGCAGTGCGGCATGCGCACGTCCATGAGGATGACCTGCGGCGCCTGCCCCTCAGACACCATGCGGTCAAAAACGTCAATCGCCGCCAGGCCGTCATCAGCTTCCATGACAACCTGCAGGTCCGGCTGGGAGTTGACGAGCATGCTCAAGCCGCCGCGCACTAGGCGCTGGTCGTCAACGAGCATCACGCGGATCGGCTGGGTGGTCTGTGGTGCAGAAGTCTGTGGTGCAGAAGAGTACATAGTTTCAATCCTAGATTACGAGGTAGTAGAGGACACTGGTATTAGAGGTCGCGGTAGGGCAGCGCCGCCTCAACGAGCCAGCCGCCGTCAGGCTGCAGACCGTAGGTGAGGGCGCCGTGGTAGAGGGCGATGCGCTCGCTCATGCCGCGCAGACCGTTACCGCTACCGGGTACCGGGCGGGCAATGTGCTGAGCCGCGGTAGAGGAAACCGGGTCGTTCTGCACCCACAAGTGCAGACCGTCCTCACCCCAGTGAATGGTGACGGTGGTTGCCGCGCCGGGGGAGTGCTTGAGCGCGTTGGTGAGCGCCTCCTGCACGGTGCGGTACGCCGCCAGCTCGGCACCCTGCGGTAGGGCACGCGCCATGGTGCCGGTGATTCCGGTGCCGGTGATTCCGGTGAAGGTGACGGGTAGCCCGGCGCGGCGGCTCTGCTCCACGAGGGCGGGCACATCGCTGAGGGTGGGCACGGGTGCGTAGGCGGTTGCCTCGTCCGTGCGGAGTAGCCCGAGGAGGGAACGCATCTGGGTGAGGGAGTCGCGCGCCGTGTCTGCGATGATTTCGAGGGTCTGCTCGGCAATATCCGGTTCGCTCTGCTGAGCCTGACCCGGTTGCTCTGCCTGTTCAGTCTGTTGCTCTGCCTGCTGCACCTGTTGTGTTTGTTGTGCGCGTGCGGTGCGGGCGCTCGCGGCGGCGTAGCGTGCCCCGTCCGCCTGGGAAATAATGCTGGAGAGTGAGTGCGCCACAATATCGTGCATTTCACGGGCGATGCGGGTGCGTTCGTCCTGCGCGGCGAGGCGGCGTTCCTGTTCCTGTTCGTATTCGAGGCGGCGGGCGCGTTCTTTGAACTCTTCGCTGCGCAGTTCGCGCATGCGGCGGGAGTCGCCGAGGAACCAGAAGACGGTGAAGATGGATCCGCAGAGCACGCCGAGCATCAGGGAGATGAAGATGCGGGCGGGTATGTCGTCCCAGTGGTAGAGGAATGAGAGCGAGGCCTGCACGGTGACGGCGAGTGCGCCGACCCAGCCGAGAATGAGGCCGCGGAAGCGGGCGCGGCGGGTCCAGTGCCTGCCGATATGGTAGGCGGCGAGGCTGACGGGTGGGTAGCAGGTGATGGCGAGTGAGTCGGGGAAGGGCTCCACGAGGGTGAGGCAGAGCGCCGCGATGACCACGTAGATGCTGCCGTAGGGGAAGCGGTAGCGGAAGTAGAGCGCGGTGGTGCTGCTGAGCGCGGAGATGACCGGGATCCAGCCGTAGCTGTTGACGAAGGCTGCTGAGAGCACGCAACAGAAGAACTGCATGTGCGCGACGACGATGACGTTCATCCAGCCGCGTTTGTCTCTGAGGTAGTTTTGCACGCGGCTGGAGGCGCTGATTGCGTCGGCGGGCAGATCGCTGTTTTCTGAGCTGCCGCGGGTATGCGTTACGGCGTGGCCTGATTCGGCTGTCTCTGTGCTGTGCTGTGGGTTCTGCTGGGGTTCGGTGTGCTTGAGGGGCATGTTTCCAGTGTATCTGGGTGTTTGTGAGGGGTTGGGGGCCTCTTTTGTGCTCTCACATGCAGGAATATTCTGTGGGTTTGTGTGTGTGGGTGTGTGCTTGCGTGTGTGTGACACGCTAAAAACATCTATTTTTAGTGACCTTGATTACTTTTTTGTAGATTATTTATTCAACTAAAGCTTGAGGGTTTGGGGTTGTATGGAGTTCGAATTCGGGTTTAAGAGACCTGTAACTCCCTTAAGTAACCTATTTTGGTTGAAAAACCTTCAACCAAGGCGGAGAGTTTAAGGGAAACCCCCTCATCAAACCATTTTTGGAACCATTTCGGTACAGGTCTTTGATGGGTATAGTTTTGGCTGTACCGAAATTCTGCGTCCAGGAGGCAAGACCTCGCAGAGTGAACACCAAGCGCTCTGAAACGCGAAAGTCCCTATGCAGGGGGCCGGTTACAGCATTATGTCGTTATCACCAGAGGTTAGGCGCAAGCCTACTTCACTCACTCGAATCTCATCAGGTGACGTTCTTCGCCGCGCACGACGGCGGGTGATAACTTTTATTCCTCAAAATGACATCACTCTCGAAGGACATACATGTCTACTAACATTTCTCGCCGCAAGGTTGTCGCTGGCGCAGCATGGGCTGCTCCGGTTGTCGCAGCATCTGCTGCAGTTCCCGCTTTCGCTTCCTCCACTGTTTGTGAGTGGGAAGAGACCGTAGCTTACTCCGCAAACGGCACCGCATCCGGTGCTAAGGGCACCGCATCCTTCGTTGTTCCCGCACTGGTCGACAAGATCAAGTTCGAGGTCGTCGGTGGTGCTGGTGGTACCAACTACGACGATATGGCAGCAGGCTCCGGTGCAAAGATCACCGGTATCATCGAGGTCAAGGAAGGCCAGACCGTTCAGCTCATCGGCGCAGCCGGTGGTATCGGTAACGGCCCCCTGACTGCAGCTGAGGGTGGTGAGGGCTACGGTAACGGTGGTTCCTCCAACCTGCCCAACCCCATCCCCTCCAGCATCATGCAGCAGGTCAACACTATTTGGCCCGCTAACTCCCCCCTGAAGCGTATTACCTACTCCGCATCCGGTGGTGGCTCCTCCGCTCTGGTCATCAACGGTACCCCCGTTGCAGTCGCAGGTGGCGGTGGTGGCGCTGGCTTCATCAACAACGGTGGCGCTAACAACAACCCCCAGTACATGGAAGCTGGCGCAGTGACCGCTTCTTGGCAGTGGCCCTCCGGCGCAAAGCGCAACGGCAACATCATCTTCGGTTCCACCGGTGGTTCCGCTGACGGTGCATCGGGTTCTGCAGGTCTTGAAGGCTTCGGTATCTACGACGCTGACAACTCTATCCGCGAAACCGTTGAGGCCGGTGAAGGTGGCGCAAACGGTATCGGTGGTAACGGTGGTGCTAAGACCGCTCTGCACACCGGCAAGTCCCCGAACGGTGTTCTGGGCTTCTCCTCCGCCAACAACCAGGAGATTTACCAGTCCTCCAAGTCCGGTAACAATGGTGGCTCCGGCTTCACCGGTGCCGGTGGTGACGGTGTAGCATCCTACTCCTACCTGATCGACAACAACGATCGCACCAAGAAGGAAGAGGGTACCCACAACGGTACCGGTTACGCTCTCGAGTACTCCTCCATCGGCTTCAACTTCAACGGCTACGAGTCCGTCATCTCCGCAGGTGGTGGCGCAGGCTACGGTGGCGGTGGCTCCGGTGCTTCCAGCTCCTCCTCCGCAATCGTTCTGACCCAGAAGTGGAACAACAACCCCAACGGTATCCGCCAGAACGTCTCCTTCGGCCAGCTCGGCGGCGGCGGCGGCGCAGGTGGTTCCTACGTTGCTCCCGGTGTTTCCGGCGGTACCATTACCTCCGCAGGTAACGCTCCGACCGCTCGTAGCGAACGTGGCAACGGCTACGTCAAGGTCACCCTCTGCAAGCGCACCGCGTAATTGCATAGACCTTTAGGGCTCTCACTCTGAGTGAGAACTCGTAACGATATTCCCCGGCTGATAATTCAGCCGGGGAATATTGTTTTAACCGGTAGAGGCTGAACACCACAGAATCCAGAACCCCAGACTTCAGGAGGCGGGTCTGGGTCAAGGCGCTGCCGGGCAGAGACTGGGGGGGGGGTAGCCCAGAGCCCGTCTAGCCCAGAGTCTGAGAACCCGTCCGCACACTCTACCGCCCACCCGCTGCGCGTATTACGGTAGAGGCATGACTGAAGCACGTAGCATCGACCTCGCCGTCATCCCCGGCGACGGCATCGGCCCCGAAATCATTACCGAAGCCCAGCGCATCCTCACCCGCGCCTGCGAGCTCGAAAACATCACCGTAACCCCCACCCACTACAAGCTCGGCGCCGAGCACTGGCTGGAAACCGGTGAAACCCTGCCCGACTCCACCATGGACGCCCTCAAGCAGCACGACGCGATCCTCTTCGGCGCCATCGGTGCAGACCCGCGCAGCGGCAAGATTCCCTCCGGCCTCATCGAACGCGAAATGCTCCTGAAGCTGCGCTTCGCCTTCGACCACTACATCAACCTGCGCCCCTCCCGCCTGTACCCCGGCGCAGTTTCCCCGCTTGCCAACCCCGGCAACATCGACTTCGTCGTCGTGCGTGAAGGCACCGAAGGCCCCTACATCGGCAACGGCGGCGTGATTCGCCAGGGCACCCCGCACGAAATCGCCACCGAAGTCTCCCTCAACACCGCGCACGGCGTGGAGCGCCTGGTACGCTACGCCTTCGAGCTGGCGTCCACCCGCCGCAAGAAGGTCACCCTCGTGCACAAGACCAACGTGCTCACCCACGCTGGCCGCCTCTACAACCGCTACTTCAGCGAAATCGCGAAGGAATTCCCCGAGGTCGAGACCGACTACCTGCACATTGACGCGACCACCATCTTCATGGTCACCGACCCCGCACGCTTCGACGTGATTGTTACCGACAACCTCTTCGGCGACATCATCACCGACCTCGCAGGTGCAGTGACCGGCGGTATCGGCTACGCGGCAAGCGGCAACATCAACGCCGTCGGCGAGTTCCCCTCCATGTTCGAGCCCGTTCACGGCTCCGCACCGGACATCGCCCGCCAGAACAAGGCAAACCCCACCGCCGCAATCCTCGCCGGTGCGATGTTGCTGCGCCACCTCGGCCACGATGCAGCCGCAGCCCGCATTGAGGACGCCGTCGAAGCAGATATGCGCGAAAACGGTGCGAGCGTACGCGGAACCGATCAGGTCGGCGCGGACGTGCTCGTACGCCTCGGTTAATACTTGCCCGGCTAAAACTGGCTCGGCTAAAACGTGAACTACGCTAGTGAAGCCCGGAAGGAACGCACCTTCCGGGCTTCACCTGTTCACATCCTGAATGGCAGAAAAGGTGCGCATGCGGCAAACGCATCTTTCCGGTACTCTAAACAGGTCAGGCACACCCGCCCGGCACCTCGGCGGTGGACACCATCCACCACTAGCTTTGATGCATCCAACTAGCACAGACCGCTAGATGCACCATCTGCCCCGCACGACAACGCGCCCGGCGGCACACACCGGTCCCTCGCCCCGCCGCGAGAACCGCCACTCAAAGAACGCCCACAGAGGCAACTAGACGAAGAGGAACGCAGAACGATGGCAACCGAATTCAGCCACGAAGCAAACCAGTCACCCGCCACCGCCGAACGCCGCGCCGAAATCCTCGCAAACCCCGGCTTCGGTGACTACTTCAGCGACCACATGGTCACCATCGACTGGGAAGGCGACTACAAGACCGGCGGCACCTGGTATGACGCACGAGTTCACCCCTACGGCCCGCTCGTCCTCGACCCCGCAGCATCCGTGTTCCACTACGGCCAGGAAATCTTCGAAGGTATCAAGGGCTACCGCCACGCCGACGGCTCCGTATGGACCTTCCGCCCCGAGAAGAACGCGGCACGCTTCGCGAACTCCGCACGCCGCCTCTCCCTGCCCGAACTGCCCGAAGAGACCTTCATCGAATCCCTGCGTGAACTCGTGAAGATGGACGAGCAGTGGGTACCCACCGGCGACGGTGAAGCCTTCTACTTCCGCCCCTTCATGATCGCAACCGAGGCGTACCTCGGCGTGCGCCCCGCAAAGCACGTGCAGTACCACGTCATCGGCTCGCCCGCAGGTAACTACTTCGGCACCCCCGAACCCGTAGACATCTGGCTCTCCACCACCTACGCCCGCGCAGGCGAAGGCGGCACCGGTGCGGCAAAGTGCGGCGGTAACTACGCAGCATCCATGATCGCCCAGACCGAAGGTGAAAAGCACGGCTGCAAGCAGGTCATCTTCAAGGATCCGCACCGCGGCGACGCCATCGAAGAGCTCGGCGGTATGAACGTGTTCTTCATCTTCGGCAAGGAAAACAAGATCGTCACCCCCGAACTAACCGGCACCATCCTGGAGGGCGTGACCCGCTCCTCGCTGATTCAGCTCGCCAAGGACCGCGGCATGACCGTCGAAGAGCGCGCAATCACCCTCACCGAATGGCGTGAAGGCGTGGCAAACGGCGACATTACCGAAATCTTCGCCTGCGGCACCGCAGCAGTGGTCGCGCCCATCGGCAAGCTCAAGGCAGAAGACTTCGAAATCCCGGCACCCACCGAGCACTTCGGCGAAATCTCCAAGAGCCTGCGCGAAGAGCTCGTCGGCATTCAGCTCGGCACCGTTGAGGACCGCCACGGCTGGATGACCCGCCTCATCTAAAACGTGAATCTAACGTAACCCGCGAAATCCCCGCAGGATGCCCCGCCCGACCCCGCATGTCGCGCGGTGAGCAACCCGCGGGGATTCGCTGTGCCCGGTAAAACCTGACCCGCCGCTCACACCCTCGAAGGCTGGTACCCTAGAAAGTATGCGTATTGCACGATTTACCGTAAATAATGAGCTCCACTTCGGGCTGGTAGAAGGCGACGCAGGCGAAGAAACCCTGCGCGTACTCGCCGGCGACCCCTTCTACTCGGGCATCGAACCGACCGGCACCACCTACCCCATCGACCAGGTGCGCCTGCTCGCCCCGATCATCCCCCGCTCCAAGGTGATTGGAGCGATCGCAAACTGGGCTGGAACCGAGGCGCCCGCCTCCCCGCAGTTCTTCCTCAAACCCAACACCACCGTGATTGGCCCCGGCGACCCCGTGACCCTGCCCGAGTACTCCGAAGCCGTCAGCGCAGAAGGTGAACTCGCCGTCGTTATCGGTCGTATCGCCAAGTCCGTGCCTCTTGAGCGCGTGCACGAGGTCATCTTCGGCTACACCGTGGCAAACGACCTCACCGCCCGCGACCTGCTCGAGGACCGCCAGTGGACCCGTGCGAAGGGCTTCGACGGCTCCACCCCGCTCGGTCCCTGGATCGAAACCGACCTGGACACCGACTCGCTGAACATCACCACCTGGGTTGACGGCGACGTCGTGCAGGAAGGCAACACCTCCGAAATGCACTACTCCGTAGCCGAACAGGTTGCCGCAGCCTCCGAAATCTTCACCCTGCTGCCCGGCGACGTACTGCTCACCGGCACCCCCGCCGGCATCAGCGTACTGCGCGACGGCAACGAAGTAGAGGTCGAAGTCGAAGGTATCGGCTCCCTCGTCACCCGCGTGCGCGACTAAGCAGCCCGCACCCCAAAACGTAACGTACATCCTGAAACACACCGTCAAGGAGACATCATGACCGAATACCACGGTCCCGTACTCAACAGCCCCGCAGACACCCGCGTCCGCTTCTGCCCCTCGCCCACCGGCACCCCGCACGTGGGCATGGTCCGCACCGCCCTCTTCAACTGGGCGTACGCACGCCACACCGGCGGCAAGCTGATCTTCCGCATCGAAGACACCGACGCGGCACGCGACTCCGAAGAGTCGTTCAACCAGGTGCTCGAATCCCTGCACTGGCTCGGCATCAACTGGGACGAAGGCGTCGGCGTCGGCGGCCCCCACGAGCCCTACCGCCAGTCTGAGCGTAAGGCTGCAGGCATCTACAACGAGATTTTCCAGAAGCTCGTTGAAGGCGGCTACGTGTACGAAGACTTCTCCACCCCCGACGAGGTGAAGGAACGCCGCAAGGCAGCCGGTCAGGACCCGCAGCTCGGCTACGACAACTACGACCGCAACCTCACCGAAGAGCAGAAGGAAGCCTACCGCGCTGAGGGCCGTAAGCCCGTGTGGCGCCTGCGCATGCCCGACGAGGACATCACCTTCAACGACCTCGTTCGCGGTGAAATCACCTTCAAGGCCGGTACCGTACCCGACTACGTGGTCGTCCGCTCCAACGGCGACCCGCTGTACACCTTCGTGAACCCCGTCGACGACGCACTCATGGGCATCACCCACGTGCTGCGCGGCGAAGACCTGCTCTCTTCCACCCCGCGTCAGATTGCGCTCTACCGCGCACTCATCGACACCGGCGTGACCAGCTTCATCCCCGAATTCGGCCACCTGCCCTACGTCATGGGCCAGGGCAACAAGAAGCTCTCCAAGCGCG
>ERZ1674243.119-NODE-119-length-15463-cov-13.112799_pt1 | contig 15463 bp, 10 predicted proteins | sample MGYA00581201_ERZ1674243 | MGnify/ENA primary metagenome ERZ1674243 (study PRJEB41354, sample SAMEA4873342) | human saliva metagenome | biome: human-associated habitat [ENVO:00009003]; feature: mouth environment [ENVO:08000002]; material: saliva material... | reverse complement strand
TGAACGAAGGTGAACGCTGGGTCGTTCTGGGCCCCAACGGCGCCGGTAAGTCCACTCTGCTGTCGATTGCGGCAGCCCGCTTGCACCCGACCAGCGGCGAGGTTGAAATCCTTGACGAGACCCTCGGCGCTGTTGACGTGTTCGACCTGCGCCCGCGCATTGGTCTGTCCTCCGGTGCTTCGGCAAACCAGATTCCCGCCAACGAGAAGGTTTCCGACGTTGTCGTGACCGCAGCGTACGCTGTGTCCGGCCGCTGGAAGGAAGAATACGACGTCATGGACGACGAGCGCGCCACCGAGCTGCTGGCTGAATGGGGTGTCGACACCCTCGCTGACCGCACCTTCGGCTCCCTCTCCGACGGCGAGCGTAAGCGTGCACTGATTGCCCGCGCCCTCATGACCGACCCCGAACTGCTGCTGCTGGACGAGCCCGGCGCAGGCATGGACATCTCCGGCCGTGAGGACCTGGTCGAGCGTCTGACCGCACTTGCCGCCGACCCCTACGCACCGGCTACCGTGCTCATCACCCACCACCTCGAGGAAATCCCGGCGGGCTTCACCCACGCTCTACTGGTCCGTGACGGTGGCGTGGTCGCCGCCGGCCCGATCCTGTCCACCATTACCGAGGCGAACCTCGCAGCAACCTACGACATGGATCTGGCTCTGACCGTCACCTCCGCGGGTCGTTACTCCGCGTTCAAGCGCGCATGAGCCGTGCCCCGAAGCAGCTGAGCGCCGAACAGATTGCTGAGCGTGCCGAGCGTGTCTACGCCATTGAGTCGGTCACGGCTCTGGCGCAGGCACCCGAGCAGGCTTTGCGCTACTACACGCAGCTGACCGACGTGAAGCTCCGTAGCGCCATGGAGCCGCAGTGGGGTATTTACATTGCGGAGTCTTCGAAGGTGATTCGTCGTGCGCTCGCTGCCGGTCATCAGCCCGTTTCTTTCCTGATGAGTGAGAAGTGGGCTGATGATTTGGCGGATGTTCTGCGCGCCCATCCTGAAACTCCCGCATATGTGGGCAGTGAGGAGCAGCTGGAGCAGGTGACCGGTTTTCATCTGCATCGTGGCGCGTTGGCGGCGATGGCTCGCCCGGCGCCGCAGCCTCTGGAGCAGTTGCTGCAGGGTGCCTCTCGCGTGGCGATTTTGGAAGATATCGTGGACCACACGAATGTGGGCGCTATTTTCCGTTCGGCTGCCGCGCTGAACGTGGATGCTGTGCTGGTGACTCCGCGGTGCGCTGATCCGCTGTACCGCCGCTCGATTCGAGTGTCGATGGGTACCGTTTTTCAGGTGCCGTGGGCTCGCCTGGAGTCGTGGCCTGCTGACTTGCAGACCCTGCACGATCTGGGCTTTAAGAGCGCGGCGTTGGCTTTGGAGGAGGACTCGCTGACCCTGGAGGAGCTGTCTGCTCGCCGGGATGAGAAGCTTGCGCTGATTCTGGGCACGGAGGGGCACGGACTGTCGCCCCGCACCTTGGCGGCGTGTGATGATACGGTGATGATTCCGATGTCGCACGGTGTGGATTCTTTGAACGTTGCGGCGGCGAGCGCTGTGGCATTCTGGGAGACCCGCCCGCGTTCATAACCTGAGTTCTAACCTGGTTCCTAACCCGCGTGAGTGCCTTCTTCGGGTGCCCTCGCGGTGTGTGGGTTGGTGCCTGTGAGGGAACGTACTGGGATTTAATCCGTGAAGGTGGTACCCTTAATGGGTTGTGCACGCCCTATGCGGGCACAATGGTGATGCGCTCTGAGATTTTCTCGATAGCTGCACATCGAAAAACCTACTCCATCTATATAAGGGCTACTGGCAAAATCCAGTAGCAGAAGAAGGTAATCAATGAAGGCAGAAATCCACCCGGACTACAACCTGGTTCTGTTCCGCGACCTCGCATCCGGCAAGGTCTTCCTGACCCGTTCCACCATGACCTCGGACAAGACCGAGAAGTGGGAAGACGGCAACGAGTACCCGATCGTCGAGGTTGAAATCTCGTCCGAGTCGCACCCGTTCTACACCGGTAAGCAGCGCATCATGGACTCCGCAGGTCGCGTCGAGCGCTTCAACGCACGCTTCGGCAACTTCGGCAAGAAGTAAATCTTCTTTCCCAGTTTTGCTTTTTAGCGAGATCAATGCCCCGTTCTCCTTGGTTTTCAGGGAGGCGGGGCATTGCGCGTTCTATGCGGGTAGCAGAATGGTTCGCGTGAACGTGAGGAAAGTTGTAATGTAAAACCTTTCGTTCACCGGTGCGTAGACCCGCTGACGGCGTTACAATGGGAAAGTATTTTGCGAGCTGTGCATTTTCTGTGCCATCCAGCACAGCCCCATATCGGCGGGTTATTTCCGGCTCTCTATTTTAGAGACTTCGCTGGATGCGCTGCGCGCCTCGCGTATCACCACCTCAAACAAAGGACAACTTAATGAGCGACGCTCACTCTGAACCGTCGCAGAAGAAGAAATGGGTCAAGCGTATTCTGCTGATCCTGCTGATTCTTCTGCTGGTTATTACCCTCGGTATTGGTTTCTTTATTTGGCGTGCTGGCCACACCTGGGATAGCAAGACCGAGAAGTTTGACTCCATCACTAAGGTGGATGAAGATCTCAGCAAAATTAAGGAGCAGCTTGGCGAGGCTAAGAAGCTCAACGTGACGGAGCTGAAGGCTCCGACCGTCACCAACTCGGATACCGGCAAGAACGGTGCTAATGGTGAGAACAGCTCCGATGCTGCTGCGGCTCTTGCAGCGAACGCCAGCGAACACGATAAGGACGGCGACGGTATCTTGGACAACGGATACAATTACGGCGTTATTAAGGGACCCGGCAAGAACATTCTGCTGCTCGGTAGCGATACCCGTACTGGTGCTGATGCAGCTCTGGTGAGCGGTTCCCGTGCGGACACCATCATGCTGATGCACATCCCGGCTGACGGCAAGGGTGTGTACATCATCTCGATTATGCGTGACACCTGGGTTGATATTCCCGGTTACGGTACGGCTAAGGTGAACGCGGCGCTAAACTACGGCGGTGTTTCCCTACAGGTTGCTACCATCGAAAACCTGGTGGGCGTCAAGATCGACCATGTGGCTGAAATTGAGTTTGAAGGATTCAAGTCTCTCGTGAATGCCATTGGTGGCGTGGACGTCCAGGTTCCCTTCGCATTCACCAGTAATGTCTGGACCTTTACCCCGGGTCTGATGCACCTCAACGGCAGTGGCGCTCTGAGCTTTGTTCGTGAACGTTACTCTTTCGCTGATGGTGACTACCAGCGTGTTCGTAACCAGCGTGCATTCCTGCGCGGCCTATACAACACGATGAAGGCTAAGGGCGCGCTGAGCAATGTTGCTTCTTTCCAGTCTTCTATCGAGTCTCTGACTGATTACATGCGTGTGGACTCCGGTCTGAATGCGGCGCAGATTGCTCAGATTGCGGCTCCGGTGTTGACCAGCGGTGACACTACGATGCGCATGACCACTCTGCCGAACGCTGGCCCGGGTTGGTCCTATGACGGTCAGTCAATCATTCTGGTTAACCAGGCTGCAAATGCCCACCTGGCAAGCGCACTGCAGAATGACACGATGGATCAGTTCATGGCTACTTACGGTCAGGACTAAGATCTAACTCCTTGCGGGGGTGAACGCTTGTATGCGCTTTCACCCCCGCTGTGTTTAACCGTTCCTAGTTAACCGTTCCTGGGAAAACAGGGTACGTGAAAGGGCGGCTACCTCACCGTAATGGTGGGTAGCCGCCCTTTGTGCGTATGTTCTGAGGGGAGAGGCTTATGCCTTCGATTCGGGCTCTTCCTCTTCCTCGGTAGCCTCTTCGTCCTCGTATTCGTCGTAGGCTTCGTAGTCATCGTAGTAGGGCTGACGACCAAAGTAGAATGCTACAGCCGCAACAGCGCCACCCAGGATAGCGATGAGGATGCCGAGCATCGGGGTCCACAGTATCGAGATCAGGCCGGCGACCAGAACGGCGAGGCCTGCACCCTTGATCAGGTTCAGCAGGCGGTCACGCTCGTTCGGCTCGTAGTACTCCTCTTCTTCCAGGCTGTATTCGATGGCAGGCTTCTCTGCGGCGGGTTCACTGCGGGTCGGCTCGGGGGCGGAGGAACCACCGGTCAGGGAGCTCATGAAACCGCGACGCTTCTTCGGCGCCTGCTGTGCGGAGGACTCCAGGTAGTGGCGTTCGCCTTCGGTGGGCACGAATGCCGGGGGCACCTCGTAGTCTTCACCAACGGGCAGTAGAGCCGGAACGTTGTTGGGCAGGGTCTCGTACCATTCCTGCGGAATATCGGCAGGGCGTGCAGCCTGAACGGTCAGGGACAGCTCGAGGGTGTTACCGCGAATAGTGCCCCATGCGCTGGTGAGGCGGTCGTTCTCGAACGCGTAGCGAATCACGGGTGCGAGCTGCTCAGACATCTGGGTGCTCAGGCGGCCCACGAGCTTACGGTCGTGGCGCACCTCCACGCTGTCAACAACGCGGCCGTCGGAGGTCTTGAGCTGGTTCGCTTCCAGGGTCAGGATCACGCGGCCTTCACCGCTGGGCGGCAGGATGCTGTGCAGGTATTCGGAGTGTTCCTTCTCGTCGAGCACCTTCATGGACGGGCCCTGGGGCAGCAGGGTTGCGCGGGTCGGTGCGTCGTTGAGGGGGAAGAGAGAACCGGGTGCGGACAGGGAGAGCACACCGGTGCTCTTCACGTGCATGCTGCCGCCTTCAGCGCGTACGGCAACAGCGGAGAGCTGCAGATGCGCGATAGGTTCGTAGCCGGAGGCGACCACGCGGGTAATGGAATCCCAGTACGCGGCGGAGTCCTCCACGCTCATGCGGCCTACCTTGAATTCGTCAATGTAGACGGCGATGCTATTGGGCTCGTAGGGGTTATCCGGTTCGGGAACCAGGCGCGCTTCACCGTACCAGATCCGTTCACGGTCGATGTGCAGTTCCTCGAAAATTTGGAGGGTTTCTGCTTCGTAGTAATCATCGGTGACGATGTCAACGCTACCGCGGTCACCGAGTGCGTAATCGACCACTGAAAACTCCTTCTGATATGTCTAAGCGAGCGGATACCTAGTCTATTCTCTCATGCTTTCAGAGCGGACAGCTCACAAAAACGGGTGACATTTATCTGTCTTTTAGCACCGGGTGCATATAGTTTTGCGTTTGGGGGAATCAGCCCCGGTAACGATGGCTCACGTCGCCGCACTAAAGGGCCGCGAACCCTCCGCGTGGAGCCTCCCGAAACAAAAATTTCGGCTGAGAAAGCCGCGAAAAAGACCACCGCTCGACACCACCCGGTTCACAACCGGGTAAGTGCCAAGCGGCGGTCTACATCAATCAGTTTGAGAACCTGGCGGGGGAGATCGGAACCTAGTCTAGGCACCGGTCCACACCCCGCCTCAGCTACTCAAACCATGCAGCTTAGTTCTGCAGGGAAGCGTTGAACTTCTGAGCCACAATCGAACGGTGGCCGTGGTCCTGAGCCTCCAGAACCAGACGACGCAGAGCCGAAGGAGCCTCGGGGTTCGCCTCCAGCCAACGCTGAGCCAGCGCCACGGAGGGGTTGCCCTCAACACCCAGACCCTCGGTGGAGCCGGTGTTGTACGGAGCCTTCGGGTACAGGCCACGTACAATGCGGGTCGCCATACCAATCGAACGAGACGCCCAGAGAGGCAACAGAGCCTCAAAGTAGGAGTCGTAGTAGGACTCACGCAGCTCAACCGGGCCACGAGCAAAACCGTTAATGGTCGAGGCCAGAGCGTCGTTCGACAGCGACTCGTCTTCCATGATGGTCTTGTACGCGGCAGCCTTACGCTCAGCAGAGGGCAGGGCAGCAATCGCGTACGCGTAACCATTCGAAGAGATCGAGGAGGGGCTGTACTTCGCCGCACGGTCCAGATCCTCAACGGTCACCAGGTCGCGGCTTGCGAGCGCACCCAGTGCACTCCAACCCAGGTTCTGGTCGTAAGGAATGCCGGTTGCGTCAGCAATATCGCCGGTGGTGTCTTCGAAAGCACCGCGGGCAATATCGCGGCAGAGCTCTTCACCCTTGGTCGCGTTGGTGGAGACCGAAATCAGGGCGCGCAGCAGAATCAGCTGTTCGTCGGAGCCGGGCTTAGCCTGCGCCAGTGCGGCTGCGAATGCGTCGTAGAGAGCGTCGTAGAGGCGCTCGCGGCCGGTGGGTGCGGAGAAGGTTGCGATAGCGACCTGTGCGTTGTTGACCATGGTGCCCAGCAGGGATGCGCTCGGCTCCTTGGAGACGTTGCGGACCACTGCGTCGACGTAGGTGGTGACGGGCAGGCGTGCATCGCGTACGTTCTCCCAGAGGGAGCCCCAGATGAGGCCGCGGGAGAGTGCGGATTCGAGGGTGGAGACACCTTCGATAGCTGCCTGAAGGCCGTCTTCGTCGGTCAGGGCGACCTTGGCGTAGGTGTGGTCTTCTGCGTTGAGCATGAGCAAGTCAGCTTCGCCAACGAGCTTCTTCTGCTCGTCGGTGAGCTCTACGCGGTGCTCGGAGACGGGCTCTGCCGGGTACTCGAGGGAGAGCAGACCGGTGGAGACGAGCTTGCCGTCGGTCAGCGCGAAGGTTTCCAGCTTTGCCACGTGGGGGCGGCCCAGACCTGCGGGCTGCTGTGCGGGCAGTTCCTGAGTGAGAATCAGGTCGGTGAGCTGGCCGTCTTCGCCGTAGACACGCTTGGTGCCCAGTGCGGACACGCCGGAGGTCTGCAGCCATGCGTTAGCCCATGCCTGCATGTCGCGGCCGGACACCTCGTTGAGTACCTGCAGGAAGTCGTTCAGGGAGGTGTTGCCCCACTCGAAGCGCTTGAAGTACACGCGTGCTGCTTCGATGAAGGTGTCGAAGCCGACGTAGGCAACCAGCTGCTTGAGCACGGATGCGCCCTTTGCGTAGGTGATGCCGTCGAAGTTCTGCGATGCTGCTTCCAGGTGGGGGATGTCAGCGACGATGGGGTGGGTGGTGGGCAGCTGGTCCTGCATGTATGCCCATGCCTTGCGGTTGTTTGCGAAGGTGACCCATGCGTCGTTAAAGTTGTTGGCTTCCTTAGCGCCGAGGGTGCCCATGAAGTCTGCGAAGGATTCCTTGAGCCACAGGTCGTCCCACCACTTCATGGTGACGAGGTCGCCGAACCACATGTGTGCCATTTCGTGGCAGATGGTGTTGGTACGGCCTTCGAGGTCGTCCTCGGTTGCGCCGGAGACGAAGATGTAGTCTTCGGTGAAGGTGACCAGGCCGGGGTTCTCCATTGCGCCGATGTTGTATTCGGGCACGAATGCCTGCTCGTACTTGGGGTACGGGTAGGGGTAGTCGAAGAGGTCCTGGAAGAAGTCCAGGCCGTTTTCGGTGACCTTGAAGATGTGGTCGTAGTCGAAGTGCGGCTTGAGGGACTGGCGGCAGTAGACGACCAGGGGAATGTCACCGCTGTTGACTTTGCTCTTGGGCTTGTAGGTGGTGGTTGCGGTGAAGTATTCGCCGGCAACGATTGCGGTGATGTAGGTGGAGATCTTTGCGGTGGGGGAGAAGACTCGCTTGGTGATGGAGTCGTCGGTGGGGTCTACGACCTGGCTTTCGAGTACGCCGTTGGAGCTGACGACCCAGTCCTTGGGCGCGGTGATGCGGAAGTTGAAGACTGCCTTCAGGTCGGGCTGCTCGAAGTTCGGGAAGACTCGGCGGCAGTCGGAGGGCTCGTACTGGGTGTACAGGTAGACGCGACCGTCGGAGGGGTCGAAGTAGCGGTGCATACCTTCGCCGGAGCGGGAGTAGTAGGAGCGACCGTGAATGGTGAGCACGTTTTCTGCCTGCAGGTTGGGCAGGGTGATGCGTGCGCCGTTGACGACATCAGCCAGGGTCAGTTCGGTGCCGTTGAGCTTAACGGAGTCGACGCTGTGGTGGATGTAGTCGATGAAGGTTTCTGCACCGGGGGTGTTGCAGGAGAATCGGACGGTGGTGACGGTGGGGTAGGACTCGAATTCGGGGTCCTTGGCGTTAGTCAGGTCGACATGCACGTCGTAGGTGTCGACACTGATGAGAGCCGAACGTTCTGCGGCTTCTTCGCGGGAGAGGTTCTCATTATTCATGCTCTTTATTCTAGTCGTTATGACCGAAAATATGGCAGTTGAGTGGGCGTGCCGGTCATATTACTTACGGTGCGAGAAGATCGCCGGGGGTGTGGGGAACCAACCAACCTATAATGTGTGATGCAGAACATACTCTTTCGATTTGCGGAGTATCCAGAAAGCCCGTATAGTATTACGTGTTGCTTCGAACGGCACCGAAAGGAAAACGTTCGAAAGTCACCTGCGCGGGTGGCGGAATAGGCAGACGCGCTAGCTTGAGGTGCTAGTCCTCGTATTAGAGGGTGGGGGTTCAAGTCCCCCCTCGCGCACAGATAATCCCCGGTTCTTCGGAACCGGGGATTTTTGTATGCCCGGTAAAAAATACACAAAAAAGTAGTGGGGTGAGGTTCCTTGAAGGGAACCTCACCCCACGCTAGCTACGCTAAGGAAGCTAGAAGAGCAGCTGCATCAGCTGAAACTGAATTACTCAGCACTCAGAGAATTACTCAGCCAGACGCTCCGGGTCGGTGGTGACCAGAATCTTCACAGCGGTCTCGTTGTGGTGAATCAGGGTGTCGAAGCCCTTGTCAATCAGGTCTTCCACAGCGATCTTGCCGGTGATGAAGGGCTTCAGGTCAATCTTGCCGGACTCAACGAGCTTAATGGTCTCGGGGTGGGAGTTCACGTATGCGATGGTGCCGCGGATATCGAGCTCCTTGAGCACAACCTTCTGAACATCCAGGGATGCGGGCTTACCCCAAATGGAGACGATGACGACCTTACCGGTGGGCTTGAGGGCATCCAGAATCAGGTCCAGTGCGGGCTGAACGGAGGTGCACTCGAACGCGATGTCAGCGCCACGGCCGTCGGTCAGCTTGTGAATCTCAGCCAGAACGTCAACCTCAGCGGGGGAGAAAGCGTAGTCAGCAACGCCGGAGTCCAGAGCCTTCTGGCGGCGCAGCGGGGACAGCTCAGAGATGATGACCTTAGCGCCCTTAGCCTTCAGAACTGCGGAGGTCAGCAGACCGATGGGGCCAGCACCGGTAACCAGTGCGAATGCGCCCTCTTCGAACTCGCCTGCACGCTCAACAGCGTGGTAGCCAACGCTCAGGGGCTCAATCAGTGCAGCCTCGTCCAGGGGAATGGTGTTGGGGATCTTGTGAACCCAGCGGCGCTTGACAGCAACCTTCTCGGACAGACCGCCACCGCGACCTGCCAGGCCGATGAAGTTCATGTCCTTGGAAAGGTGGTAGTCCTTGGAGTCGGGGCCGGTGTAAACGTCATCGCGAATGATGTAGGGCTCGACAACAACGTGGTCGCCAACCTCAAGGTCGTCTACGCCTTCGCCCAGTGCCTCAACAACACCGGAGAATTCGTGACCGAGGGTGACGGGGGAGTCCTCACCAGAAATGGGGTGGGGGTGACCGTGCTGGGGGCAGAAGATGGGGCCGTCGAGGTATTCGTGCAGGTCGGTACCGCAAATGCCGCACCAGGCGACCTTGACCAGAACCTCGCCCGCAGCGGCTTCGGGTGCGGGGATGTCTTCAATGCGGATGTCGTTACGGTCGTAGAAGCGTGCTGCCTTCATGGGATGGAGCTCCTTAGCGTGGTTGTGGCGCTCGTAGCGGTGTGTGCTTGCCGGTACGGTTCGCATCCATGGGTCTGTCACAGCGTTGACAGAGGCCCAAACGACATGGTTTGGACCGGTTGTGAACTGTCCTGCCGGCATTCGCATCGCTAGCGCCGGATGGTGATGGGTGCGGCTGGATTGTCGCTCCCATGTGCTTAACGCTACTCCTATAAATCAAAGATTCCTAGGATATATACAAATTTTCTTTTATGTGACACAAATTTCTTTTTGGGTGTTTTCGACTCCATCACGCCCGACCCTCTAGCGCCCGGCGAGCGCAGACGGTAGCGTAGAAGCATGACTGACGCGAACGCCCAGGGCACCGCCGCCCACACCCAGCCCACTTCCGACAACTCCGGTCGAACGGTACCGAACCGACCCGCCGCAATAACCCGCCGATACGACGCGCCCGAGGCTGATTGCGTGCGCGGTAGCGAGTACTCCGAAATCCTCGCCCTCGAAACCGAGCAGCGTAAGCGTGCCGCTGAGCACCGCCGCAAGCGCGGGCACGCGCATCCTGAGCAGGGACATGCTGACCATGGTCAGCCTGAGCAGGAACGTAGCCACGGCGGCCGCCACGGTCACGGAAAGGGCCACGGCGCGCATCACGGGCACCGCCTCGATGATGACAGCGGACTGGCACATATTCGCCGTGACCTCGCCGAATCTATCGCCACGCGCGCGGATTCTTTGACTGCAATTCTCAAGGCGATTCACGCACATCCCGAGACCGCGTACGAGGAGTATTTCGCATCCCGCACGCTCGTTGACGCGGTCCGCGAGGCCCACCCGAACCTCTCCGTCGAGTACCCCGCCTTCGGTCTAGATACCGCCTTTAAGGTGGAGCTCACCAGTGCCGACTACGACCCCGCCACACACCGCACCATCGCGATTCTCTCCGAATATGACGCGCTGCCGGGCATCGGTCACGGCTGCGGCCACAACGTCATCGCGGTATCCGGGCTGGGCGCTTTCCTTGCCCTGGCGGATGCGCTCGCTACCGGCCCCGAGGCGTTCAGTGGCAGGGTCCTCTACTACGGCACGCCCGCCGAGGAATCCGACGCCGGTAAGGAGCTGATGGCACGCGCCGGCGCATTCGAGCAGGTGGATGCCGCCATTATGGTGCACCCCTACTTTATCGATGTGGCTGATCAGGCGTGGTTGGGTCGCCGTGAATGTCGCGTGACCTACACGGGCGTGAGCGCGCATGCTTCCTCGCACCCGTTTATGGGTCGTAACGCCCTGGACGCGGCGAATCTGGCGTATCAGGGTTTGGGTTTGTTGCGTCAGCAGATTCCCGGTTCTGACCGTATTCACGCGATTATTGACCACGGTGGGGACGCCCCGAACCTGATTCCTGCCACCGCGAGCTTGCACATTAATATCCGTTCTAAGCATGCGCCGACTCTGCGTGCGCTGTCGCGACGGGTTGAGGAGGTGCTGCAGGGTGCGGCGCTTATGGCTGGTGTGAGTGCGGAGGTGACGTGGGATTCTTCGCCGATGACCATGCCAGTGCGCACGAACCGCCCGTTGCTCAAGCGTTGGGTTTCGGCTCAGCGATCGGTGGGTCGCCACCCGTACCCGCCCGGCACGGTCAGCGACACCCTGGCGGCTTCTACTGATTTCGGTAATGTGAGCCTGCGCGTGCCCGGTATTCACCCGCTGATTCAGATTGCGCCCGAAGGTACCGGTATGCACACGGTGGAGTTCGCGCACTGTGCGGACACTCCGGCGGCGGCGGATGCTGCTTTGGATGCGTCGTTCGGTTTGGCTTCTGTGGCTTTGGATTTCCTGATTGACGACAAGTTGGCGCAGGCGGTTCGTGCTGATTTTGAGGCTTCCGGCGGTGCCGTGGATGTTGAGGGCTACTTTAGTGATATGTGAGAGCGACATGTGAGCTTGCTCAAAAGGTCAGAAGGTCATTATTTGGTTTTATGAGTGAAAAACACCCCTAATAGCCCATAAAGTCACCAGCACCCATCGAAAAAAGCAAAATAACCCAACACAAAACGCAGAATCTGCGGCATAATAGAAAGTAACGAAGCAAGCTCACCGGGGAAGGACGCCCATCCAAGGAAATTCAACCCCGAGGCACACACCCGCTTCCTAATAAACCCCGCGAGAATCCTCTCGCACCACACGGATAACTCTCACGAAAAGAGGGCATACAGCAATGAACGGTGTCAACAACCCCACCAAGCTCGGCGTCATCGGTGCAGGCGGCGTCGGTAGCGCAACCGCATACGCAGCTATGGTCCGCGGCTCCGCAGACGAAATCGTCCTGTACGACATCGACGGCAAGCGCGCACACGCTGAAGCACTGGACATCGCACACGGCGCAATGTTCGCACACGAAGCAACCGTAACCGGTGGCGACGACATCGAACTGCTGCGCGACTGCGACATGGTCATCATCACCGCTGGTGCTCGCCAGAAGCCCGGCCAGCCCCGTCTCGAGCTGGCAGGCGCAAACGTCGCAATCCTCGAGAAGCTGCTGCCGAACATCCTGTCCGTAGCACCCAACGCGATCATCATGCTCGTCACCAACCCCTGTGACGTTCTCACCGTTGTGGCTCAGAAGATCACCGGCCTGCCCGCAAACCGCGTGCTGTCCTCCGGTACCGTTCTGGACTCCTCCCGCCTGCGTTGGCTGATTGCTAACAAGGCTGGCGTCTCCATCAAGAGCGTTCACGCAAACGTTGTTGGCGAGCACGGCGACTCCGAGTTCCCCGTCTGGTCTGCAGCAAACATCGGTATGGTTCCCCTGACCGAGTGGGAGCAGGACGGTAAGCCCGTCTTCACCGAAGAGGTCCGTGCAGAGCTGGCAACCGAAGCTATGCGCGCAGCATACAAGGTCATCGAGGGCAAGGGCTCCACCAACTACGCAATCGGTATCTCCGGCGCACGTATCGCTGAGGCATTCCTCGGCGGCCAGAACGCAGTGCTGCCCGTCTCCACCACCATTGCAGGCGAGCTGTACGGTTTCAAGGACGTTGCACTGTCCCTGCCCACCATCGTCAACCGTGAGGGCATCCAGCGCGTGCTCGAGGTTCCCATGAACGAGGCTGAGCTGGCACAGCTGAAGGCATCCGCTGAGGCAATCCGCGCATCCGCAGCTTCCCTGGGCTTCTAAAAACCCGGCTTCTCATTCTCTCGGGCTCAACCCGCAAGAAGCAAACATTCAGTAGGCGCAGCGTCAAGCTGAGCTAACCGACAGAAGAACCCGCCGCACCCGGCACCTGCTCCCTTGAGGAGTGGGGGAGCTGGGGACGGCGGGTTCGCTGTGTCTGTAAGGTCTTCTATGCGGTGCTTGATGTGCCGCGTGCATGCTTCGCTTGACTACCTGGCTTGCTCACCTGGCTTGACCAACTTGGGCTTACCGCTCTGGCTTTGGCGTTCTCTGCACGGCACCGAATTTATCTGCCGATTGACCTGCCGCGCCCGTTCATAGTTCCGCGTTTAAACCGCCGTATGACCGCCCGGCGCACACCATAGGCGCGTAGGTAGTAGAATAATGGCATGAGCATTGATCCTCGCACCGAACTCACCCGCCTCCTTGACGCGCTGGAGGCGCACCTGACCGCCGTCGTAAACCGAACCGGCGAACACGACCCCGCCGTCGATGAGGCGTACGTAGAAATCGCCAACGCCTTCGAAGCCTACGAAGATGCCCTCTTCGAGGCGCACAACGAGGTCACCCCCTTGAGCGTCTACGGTGACGAAGACGATGACGACTTCGACGAACTGGTCGACGACGAAGAAGATGAAGACGACGACGATATCGAGTACGAGGACTAAATAGCGCCTCGCCCATACGTTACGGACCGACCCCTGACCGGTACCCCCTACGCGGGGTAACGAGGCAGGGGTCGAACCGTACCCGCAACACCCGTGCAGCCCCTGCCCTCAGCGACCGCTCCTCAGCGCCTACTGAGTGCAACGTCTACCAAGCACCCGCCGAACACCTGCCCACCCGATACCCACCGAGCATGTACCGAGAACGGAGACACCCGTGAGCGAACCCCGCACCTGGCGCGACGCCGCCCTCATCCTCCGTACCCAAAAACTCGGCGAGACCGACCGCATCATCATCATGCTCACCCGCGACGGAGGAATCACCCACGCCGTCGCCAAAGCCGTACGCAAACCCACCTCCAAATTCGGTGGACGACTCGAACCGTTCATGCACACCGACCTGTCCTTCAGCCGCGGCAGAACCAACCTGCACACCATCACCCAGGCGGCAACCCTGCACGCCTACACCGCACCCATCATGGCGAACTACGATGCGTACACGTGTGCCTCCACCATCGCCGAACTGGCAGAAGCACTCACCAAAGACACCGACAGCACCGCCGATATTTACACCCTCACCCACGGGGCGCTTGCCGTGCTCGCGCACGGGCAGCACGTGCCGCAGAGGATCCTGACCCGCTACCTGGCGCGTAGCATGAACGCCGCCGGCTGGCCGCTCATCGGTGAGAACTGCACTCGATGCGGCAACCCGCTTGTCAGCACCGATAGCCGGGGCGATAACGGGGCAGACAGTAGCACCCCCGTCGCTACAAGCGGAAGCGGCAGGTACATTGCCTTCCACACCGCCCACACCTACGGGCACCACACGGTTCTCTGCCCCCAATGCGCACCCGCCACCGACACGCCCCTAACCGGTCTGCATGCCGAAGAGCTCGGCTATGCGCTCGCTACCGCATCGGCGGATCCGCGCGCCTGGGCAACTATTGACGCAGCACCGGTACCGGTCGCCTCCAAAATTCTGGGACTCTACCTGAAAACCACCCAAAACCTGCTCGAACACCCCCTGAAAACGGCGAGCGCCCTCGAAGCAGAAATTCCTGCCTCGTAAAAGATGCACGCCGGCGCGTCAAACATGGGCCAACCAGGACGCAAAATAACCCCCGAAGCACCCACCCATGCGCGCTGTGTCACGGTAAAATAGCTAACAGCACGCCAGCGTTTATTTCTGGCGTATATCTAGGCAAACGACCCCGGGGGAGAACCCCGCCAGGGAAGAAAGGCACACATGGCACGCACCCAGCCCGTACCCCCGCCCGCGCACCCCACCGGGGCAACCCCGCCGCCGATCCCGAAGAAGTTTATTCCGCAGCACGTCGCCGTCGTGATGGACGGTAACGGACGCTGGGCAAACGAACGCGGCCTGCCCCGCACCGAGGGTCACCGCGCCGGTGAGGCTGCACTGCTGGACGTTGTCGCGGGCGCTATCGAAATGGGCATCCCGTACGTGACCGCCTACGCGTTCTCCACCGAAAACTGGAAGCGCTCACCCAGCGAAGTGGCGTTCATTATGCGTTTCTCCACCGAGGTGCTGCAGCGCCAGCTGGCGACCCTCAAGACCTGGGGTGTGCGCATCCGCTGGGCTGGCCGCCGACCCAAGCTGTGGAAGAACGTCATCGAAGAGCTCGAACACTGCGAGCGTGAAACCATCGACAACACTGTCTGCACTCTCACCATGTGCGTGAACTACGGCGGCCGCGCAGAAATCGCCGACGCGGCGGCCGCTATCGCGGCGGACGCTGTGGCGGGCAAGCTCAAGCCCGGCAACATTACCGAAAAGACCATCCAGAAGTACCTGGATGAGCCTGACCTGCCGGACGTTGACCTGTTCCTGCGTTCCTCCGGCGAGCAGCGCATCTCGAACTTTTTGCTCTGGCAGAGCGCCTACGCCGAGATGGTCTTCATGAACGTGCTCTGGCCCGACGTTGACCGCCGCACCCTCTGGGAAGCTGTCG
>ERZ1674243.113-NODE-113-length-17513-cov-7.623496_pt1 | contig 17513 bp, 9 predicted proteins | sample MGYA00581201_ERZ1674243 | MGnify/ENA primary metagenome ERZ1674243 (study PRJEB41354, sample SAMEA4873342) | human saliva metagenome | biome: human-associated habitat [ENVO:00009003]; feature: mouth environment [ENVO:08000002]; material: saliva material... | reverse complement strand
AATGACAATTCTGGGAATACTCTCTCCCGCATTGTCGAGTCAAGCTCAAGAAGCAGATCTATTTCCTGGTGAATTCAAAGAAATCTATTCTATCGACGATTTTACAGAAGGGTATTATTTGATCGTAAACCCCAGCAGCGACAGGACTAACGAAAAAAGCCAGCTTGTCGCCTTAAGCGGTGTCAAAAAAAAGAATAATAAAAGCTTCTGTGGAGAATCAACGATCATATCACCTCCGAGCAAACCCGTAAACGCCACTCAAACAACAATCTCCGATCCCTATACTTCAGTAGTTTGGAAAGTAGAACGTACTAATGACGGGAAGTTCACTCTACAGAATTGTAGCAGTAAAAAGTATATCAAGTCTCAGAACCCACATAATACATTAAACATTGCAGATACCCCTGACGGTGGACTATCTATTGTCCCTTATAACGTCACACATGACAATGGGAACGGATTCACTCTTAAAGGGGCCTACAACTGGTTCGTATGGCACAACCAAACGACTCCCAAAGCCTTCGTCTTTAGTGGTAAAGGGGCTAATCCAATGCGAGGAACACACTCTCCTCGTTTCTTCAAACTTGTTGCGCCAGAGACAAATCAGCTCACAATTTCTTCAGTGAAATGTGCCACTTTCTACAGTGAGAAAGCCATGAAACTTCCTGCCGGACTCACAGCACACGTTGGAGAAGTCGATGCACAACACGGAGTGGTTCATCTCAAAGCCATTGGTAGTGTAGTTCCTGCCAACACAGCAGTGATCATCACCGGAGAACCCGGAACCTATACCCTGACAGCAACGACAGAAGCCCCGCAATCGTTCACAAAAAACGACCTCAAAGGGACCTCCAAGAATATCACTACGAGCGAAATAGCCGCTGCACCGGAAGCTTACTACGCGCTCTCGATCAATCAAGGCCAACCTTGCTTCGGCGTTCTGGAACGTGATCTGCCGGCCGGAAAAGCTTACTTCACTCAACCCAAATCAGCCGGGGCGGCTTCGCAATTCCTCAGTGGCTTTGTCATTTCGTCCGTGCAACACGTACAACAAAAGGCTGAAGAAGGAACCCTCTACGACTTGAATGGCCGTGCTGTGACGCAACCTGTAAAAGGAAACATCTACGTTCGCAACGGCAAAAAGTTCATCTATCTGCGCTAATCCCACAAAGGCAATCCCACGCCTCGGTTTTACTCCCTGCTTTCTGCAACAGAAGGCAGGGAGTTTTGTTTCCGCCACAACGATATATGGCACGTAATCTATCTCAAGGAGAGTATTCCTATCGATGAGGATCCCCCTCTCCTCCCCATCTCCTTTTTCTCACTCTACGTGGCTTCTATGTGCCGCTGGCAAAGACGATATCCCCACCCTATCGACACACGACAGGGCGGGGGATATTTCTATTTCAAGATGATTTTCGGCACGATGGGACGCCGCCGGTCTCACTTTGTCTTGTAGGCGGCCGTGATTTTCTCCGGTAAAACGGGCATTGCACCTTGGCACGTACATACGTAGGCACTCGTTTCGACGGCTACCCGGTGACAGTCAGCGATATTCTCTCCACTCAGCAAACCGGCAACGAACGCAGCTGTAAAGGAGTCGCCTGCTCCTACCGTATCGGCCACTTCTACCTTTGGCGTCTCCTGATAGGAGACATTGCCCTTGGTGAACACGTAGCTACCATTCACGCCACACGTGAGTACCAGTGCGTCCAAATCATATTTTCCGAGCATCAACCAGCAATTGTTCTGCATGTCGAGCCCGGTATATTCCAGGAGTCGACCAAGCGTAACCAGTTCCTCGTCGTTGATCTTCAATATATTGCAAGCAGTCATTGAATCGACTAGGAGATCACGGGTGTAGAAGTTCTGCCGTAAGTTGATATCAAAAATCTTCAGCGCATCATCAGGCAGCGCTTTCAGGAACGATTGAATGGTGGCGCGCGATTCAGCACTGCGCTGCGCCAGCGACCCGAAGCACACGGCGCTGGTATGGTGCGCGAGATCCTCCAATTCGGCAGTAAAAGGGATATTGTCCCACGCAACCCCTTCGCGGATCACATAAGTGGGCACGCCCTCGCCGTCGAGCGTCACTTGCACTGTGCCGGTTGGGTAATCAACCCGGGGCATACAAAAATTGAGATTCTTATCATTGAGTGCCTGGAGCGTCTCGTCGCCGAGTGTATCATTTCCGACGGCGCTAACTGCCATCGCATCATAACCAAATTGGGAAATATGGTAAGCAAAATTGGCGGGTGCACCACCGAGTTTTTTACCTTCGGGTAGCACGTCCCATAGGACTTCGCCCAAACCAACGACATAAGGTTTCATAGCGAACAAGTTTTTGGAGTGAGGAATAGGAAAAGAAAACCTCTTCGGCGCTGATGGTCCGGTGAAAAACAAAAAGCGCCGCGACGTTCGGCGATTAGCCAATACAGTCGAGGCTACAAGGAGGATTGCTCTGAAGGAGCAGCTTGTTCAAGAAAAAACGTCGGAGAAACAAATTTGCAGCGTAGGGCGGTTGTTCGGGTTGTGCTAAGTCGGGCACATTTTTGTGTTGGTCAACGGGGCTCTTTCAGTCAGTCCTTGGAAAAGGTTTGCTCCGTCTGGTAAAACTCGGGAAGGGTCATCAGCCGCTTCCCTCAATCGCTTTACCATTGTCTAGGTAGTAATCTGTGAGGGAAATGTTTTACCGCCCTACGCACGCAAAGTTGCATCAATTCTCCACGAAACCGATTTCATTCATCACCTGTCCGAGATAGGGAACACGATGTTCGGTTCGTTTGACGAGTGCAAAAGTAGTGCATTCACTCGTGCATGGCTACTACATACGTTACCTTTTGGCGCAAAAATCGTTCATGAAACATTATTACTATATCTCGTCCATTTATTGTTATTGAACAAAACAGTAATTCGCAGGGAATCAAGCAGATAAACATTTCAAGTAAAAGAGAAGACTTCCCCACTATCAAGAATGAAACAAATTTGCATGCGTGCAAATGTCCCATTTTTCGATCTTTCAGCTCGAAATTCAACTCCTATATGCTCCTCTAAATGCAGACAAACAATGGAAAACAAAGTCACATTCATCCTTGTCCAGCCGTTCTGTCCCTCTATCTCGAGCAATGGACTCCGCCATCATTATCCTTCTTCTCTTCTTCACTTCTTCTTATGCGGGAGAAGCGCATTCTCGAAAAGGAGACGGAAGAAAAGGTTTCTCCCTCCTCTCGACAAAAATGCACGCCGAACAACTTCCTCGCGTACACTCAAACGAAAAAGAACACCACGTTTACTTTTACCGCGATGGTGGAGAAAGTAAACGTGGTGTGAGAAGCGTTCATTACACAAAGGTAGAGAGCACAATTAAATCGCTATTATCGAGAAAAGCTGCTCTATATTCGGGTTCTCGTGGTGAAAACCAACGCTACACCGGAGTAATTCCGCTCAGCTTGGGCGCATTTTCGATCCCGGCGAGCATCCGAAATAGTCTCTGAAGCACTTAGAGAAGTAAGAGGGCGACGAAAAGCCCACTTCGTAGGCTACCTCCGAAACGGTTTTTCCGCCTTGTCTAAGCAAGGTCTCCGCACGCTTGAGTCGCGTCATGCGAATCAGTTCCACAGGTGAGAGTCCCGTGAGCGCTTTCACCTTGCGATAGAGTTGAACGCGACTCATGCCCAGATCGGCCCCCAATTCTTCGACATTCAGTTCTGTTTTGGCCAGTTTTGCGCGAACTGCCGCTTTGAATTTTTCCAGGAACTGCGCTTCCGCGTTACCGATTTGCTCCTCTTCGGCCTCCGTTCCGGCAAAATGGCCCTTCAACAAGCGCCGCGTAGTCAAAAGATTCTCGATGCGCGAGAGCAATACTTTGCCATTGAACGGCTTAGTCACATAAGCCTCAGCTCCGTATTCGTATCCCTCGATGCGCTGTTCGTCATCGAGTGCATTGGCTGTGAGCAGCAAAACCGGGATATGCATCGTGATCTCGTTGCTCTTTATTCGTTTGCAAAGCTCCAGTCCATCAAGTTTCGGCATCGCCACATCGCTCACCACCAGATCGGGCATGCGTTTGAGCGTCTCGTTCCAACCGATCTCCCCGTCTGCTGCGAGCCACACATCATAATATGGCATCAACAGCTGCGCTACATATTCGCGCACCTCTTGATTGTCGTCGACCACGAGGACCTGCGGTTTCGCTCCGCCGTTGTCGGGATTGATCAGTCGCTCCACAAGCAGCTTATCGTCCATACCCCCACTTTCTCCCACACGATACACTTCGGCCAGGTCGCGCACTTCGGCTTCGAGGGGGAGTGCCGATTCAGGAACGGTCGGTGCTTCCACATCGCGCACAGGTAAAAAGACGGTGAAGCAGCTTCCTGCGCCCGGGTGGCTCGTGACATACACCGTACCTCCCTGCGCCTCAGCATAAGCTTTGACGATGGCCAACCCGGCGCCGGTACCTCCCGACGCGTTGTCGGCCGCTTGGAAGAAACGATCAAAGATGTGGGGCAATTTTTCTTCGGCAATACCTTCACCGGTATCCGTCACCGACAATTCAGCACCGGCATGGAACGTACGTAACGCGATTGTTATCGTCCCACCTTCCGGGGTGAACTTCAAAGCATTCGAGAGGAGATTATATAAGATGTGCTCCACTTTCGTTAGGTCGGCCGTCATTTCATATCTTTCCGGCACTTCGAGCACAAGTTGCACGTTGATTCTCTCGGCCCAACTCTTGAACCCCGCCATCCACAGGCGGAGATAAGGCACACAATCGAAGCGCACCCACTGCGGTTTCATGGCGCCGCTCTGCACTTTGCGCAAGTCAAGTATTTCATTGACCAGATGCAGCAGAATTTTCACGTTGCGATGCGCCACCTCCATGAGCTGTTTGTCACGTCCTTCCAACCGATCGCTCTCTTTGAGTCGGTCTATGGGATCGGCAATCAAGGTGAGTGGCGTCCGGAACTCGTGACTCACATTGGTGAAGAAGCGCAGTTTTGCGTTCGTCGCCTCCTCCGCCAGGCGGTGCTTTAAGCGAGAATATCTCAACATGATGACACCTCCGCTCACCACCAGCAAGAAAATTACGATCAAAAGCACGAGCAGAATCTTCTGGTTGTTGTACTGTGCCACTTTTTCCTCTACACTTTTACTGAGGGTCTCCAATCGCTGATACTGTCGCCGGAGTTCAATACCTTGCATATAGAACAGCGTCGCATTTTCGGGCGTAACGAGTGCTGCCGGCAGTCGATTCTCCCGCTCGAAGGCTTTTTTCTCGAGGATATTATGCGCCAGTTCCAACAACAAGTCTCCACGGGTGGGATAAATGCACGATGCACTGATGCGCTGCTCACGAACGGCCTCCAAGCCACCACCTTTCGACGGCAAACCGTCGATACCCACCACCATCACGCCTTCATTTCTATGCGCACGAGCCAGGGCATCGCTTGCGCCCTGCGCCATTTCATCGTTGTGGGCAAACACACAGTCGATCGGTCCCACCTCGCGCAACACACTGTCCATCTGCGTCGTTGCCTGCTTACGCAACCAGCCGGCATAACGACTGTCCACAATCCGCAGTCCGGGATAATGCGCAATGGCATCCACGAATCCCCGATGGCGCTCGATGGCCGGAGACGATCCTTGCAGGCCTTTGATTTCAACGATGTTGCCTTTTCCTTTCAAGCGCGAGGCAACGTAATTGCCCATCATGCGCCCGATACCATAATTGTCGGCTCCCATATAAGCGGTGTAGTTTCCGACATTTGTTTTTCGGTCAAACATCACCACAGGTATGCCTTTTTTACGTGCTCTGTCGATCGCCGCGTTGATTGTGCTGACCTGATTGGGCGAAATGATGAGCAAATCCACCCCTTCGTCGACAAATCGGTTGATTTGTCGGATTTGTGTATCATCGTTGTCGCTGGCCGAAGCGATGCGCAAGTCTATGTCACCGTAATAGCTCGCCCCTACACGCAACTCTGTGTTCAATTTGTCACGCCATGCGTCCTCAGAGCATTGAGAAATGCCCACGACATAGCGCCGCTCCCGTCGGCCACAAGCACTAAACAAGAGCAGCAAAAGAACAATGACCCACAAGGGTCTCAATCTAATACAATGTGTTTCCAAGACGTCACAATGTTTTCTGTACGGCAAAGGTAGGCATTTACTTTTTTCCCACGTTTTGTCGCAAACATCTTATAACAGTACCACAAAATACCACACTGCTACGCATCCTATGTACAAATATGCAAAAACGAACAGCATAGAACTGCAAAACGCGCGATGGGCAGGAAGAAATGCCCAATTTATATTGTACAGCATAAGAATCTCATGCAATGTGGGGTGCCGCGATTGAAGAAAAAGAATTAACAGACAGAAGAATACCCTTAACACTGCGAGAGTTCAGAATACCCACATGTAGTGATTGACCAACGCGCTCGAATGCCGTAACTTTGCACCGAAATTTTCGCAACAGCCTCGAAGCGACGGCTTGCGACACACAAAAACGTAGACTGAATGACCGAATATCGCCCGACATTACAACTCCTCCCCCAACCGCTTTCTCCCTCCTCTCGTCTCTCGTCACATGGTTCCCATGCCATGCGGCGACTATCCCTATTGTTTGCCACCCTCTTCTGCGCAGCCGTTGCCCAAGCCGCCGGCGACCGCGAGGTACGTGGTCGCATTCTCGACATGCAGGGACGTCCGGTGCCGGAAGCCGTGATCACGGTGCGAGGAATGGGCCGACACGCAGTGAGTGACACGGCGGGGGTCTATCGTTTTCCGCATCTCGAAGGCACACGCTCCCTCACGGCCTCAGCCATCGGCTATGGGCAACTCACACAGACCTTGAAGTCGACAACCGACAGCGTGATCACCCTCGACTTCCGCCTCCCGCCGCTCGAAAACAGCCTTCACGAAGTGGAAGTCACCACCGGTCGGCTCGGTCGCCTGCGCCATTCCGCCTACAACACCGTCGCTATCGACACGCGCTCGCTGCAAAACACCACCAAGTCCCTCGGCGAGGCGCTGGCCTCGGCACCGGGTGTAAAAGTGCGCGAGACCGGTGGCGTGGGTTCGGACATGAACGTCTCGCTCGACGGCTTCAGTGGCAAGCACGTCAAGGTCTTTGTCGACGGAGTGCCCCAAGAAGGAGTGGGCAGCGCCTTCGGACTCAATAATATCCCCATCAATTTTGCCCGACGCATCGAGATCTACAAAGGCGTTGTCCCCGTCACTTTCGGTGCCGATGCCATCGGCGGAGTCATCAACATCGTCACCGAGACTCCACAATCGGGCTGGCACGTCGACGGATCCTACGCCGGCGGCTCGTTCAACACGCACAAGAGCACGCTCAATTGGAACCGCACTTGGGCATCGGGATGGAAAGTGGATATGAGTGCATTCCAGAACTATTCCGACAATAACTATACCATTACGGCTCCCGTGAAAGACCTCTCCAACGGGAGCATCGATTTCCGCCATCCCGAACAGGTGCGCCGTTTCCACGACACCTACCACAACGAAGCCCTGACCGTACGCGGCGGCGTGGTCAATCGCCCCTGGGCCGACCGTCTTTTGTTCGGTTTCACTCTGGCCGGCATGCACAAAGACATTCAAAACGGTGTGCGTCAGGAAGTTGTCTACGGCGAGAAGTATCGTTTCGGCCATTCCTTCATGCCTTCGCTCCAATATGCCAAGCGCAATCTGCTGCACAATCGCCTCGATCTGGTGCTGACGGCCAACTACTATCGCAACCTCACCACCAACGTCGACACGTCGGCCTATGCGTTCAACTGGCGTGGCGAACGCGTGTTGCGTAACTCCCCCGGCGAACAAAACTACCTGCACCTGCGCTACGACGACCACAACTGGAACACCGATTTCGACGCCCGTTTCCATCTCGATGCCCGCAGTCGCCTCACCTTCCACCACAGTTTTGCCCATTTCGATCGCGACGCCACCTCCCTTCTGGCTCGTGAGAACGAAAAATCGCCCATCGCACGCGCCACCACCAAGCACATCAGCGGACTCTCCTACCTCTTTACCCCCGACGACCGCTGGAATGTGACGCTCTTCGGCAAGCTCTACAATCTGCACGTGAGCGGTCCGGTGAGCACCAGCGATCTCCAGGAGAAATTCGTCCGCAAAACGCACCACCTCAGCTACTTCGGTTTTGGCGGCGCGGGCACCTACCGCTTCAACCCCAATTGGCAAATCAAACTCTCATACGAACGTGCCTGCCGCCTCCCGAATGTCGACGAACTCTTCGGCGACGACGATCTCGAGACCGGCAGCGTCACCCTGCGCCCTGAGCAAAGTCACAACCTCAACCTCAACCTTTCCTACTCCCTGCGCCGCGGTATGCACCACGTGCTGGCCGAGGTGGGCGGCATTTTCCGCGACACGCGCGACTACATCCAGCGCAACGTGATCGGAGTGGGCGGTGGACGCTACGGGGCCAGCTATGTCAACTTCGGTCGCGTACGCACTTATGGTCTCAACACCTCTTTGCGCTACGATCTGGGGCGCCGACTCAGTGCTGGTGCCAACTTCACGTTCATGGACGTGCGCGACAATATGCCCCTCGCCCAAGACGGCGTGACGCGCAACTATGGTTACCGCGACCGCATGCCGAATCTCCCCTATCTCTTCGGCGATGCCGACGTCACCTGGCGCCTCCCGCTCACCGCCGCGCGCAGCACCGTGCTGTCATTCACTTACGACACGCAATATCTCCACAGCTTCACGTTCTACTCCTCGCGTTTCGGTGCCAACAAGGGCGAATACGTCGTGCCGGCCCAGCTTTCGCACAACCTCAACGCCACCCTCACTCTCGCTCATGGGCGCTATGCCGTGAGTCTCGAGGCACGCAATTTCACCGACGAACGTCTCTACGACAATTTCAGCCTGCAAAAGGCCGGACGCGCCTTCTATGCCAAAGTGCGCTTCAACCTCGGGCAATAAAACCGCCCTTGCAGACTCCCCTCATCCATAAACTATTTTCATTTTTCCTATGCAATTCACCTCTCTCACCAAGGCGCTGCTTCCCGCAGCCCTGCTCGCCGCAACGCTCACCGGCTGCGGCACCGACGAACCCAACAACACTCCCAACACCCCTGTGGTGGAACAGAAAGGCACCTTTGTGATTCCCGCCGACGTCGCTGCTTCGGGCAATGCCGCCTCGCACATACTCCTCACCACGGCCAATCTCTCCGGCGGCACCCTCAGTCCGCGCGACAACGGCCTGCTCTTCGACGGAGGCTTTGAGTACATTTTCTTCCAAAACAAGTATCTCTGCACTTTGCAGTACAACCAAGCCAATGCCGGCACCACCCGCTCTTATGTTCTGCGCAACGGTCAGCTCGAAAAGCGCGACAAGGGCTTCGAAGTGCGCCGCTTCACCACCTACGGCACGTGGGACGACGAACTCATGACCGTTTCGACGGGCGACTCTCCCAAGGAATTTGCCGACAGCCACGGCTATTTGCCCAAGACCTTCCTCGTTTCCTATCTCAACATCCCCGCCGAGACCGAGCGTAACAACGATTCGAAGCTCCCGCAGTTCCGTTCTGAGAATTTCCTCGGCAACGGCGAGTTCGTCACCCTCTCCGGTTTGCTCCAACGTGAGGGCAAACTCTACTCGGCCGTCATCCCCATGGGCTTAAGTCAATACGGTTCGGCCGCCGACGGCGGAAAATACATCCGCCCGGGCTTTGCCGATCTCGTGAAGACCGAGAACGGCGGTCGCCAAAGCAGTGCTTACAAGAAAGGCGAGCTCCAGTGGACCCAATATCCCGACGAATGCTGGCTTGCCATCTTCGACAACAACAATTTCGAGGGACGTAAGCTCATCAAGACCGACAAAATCAGCTACGCCTGCGGTCGTTTCAAGTCGCAGTACTTCCAAATGATCTGGAACGACGCCGATGGCGACCTCTATGTCTTCTCTCCCAGCTTTGCCAAGACGATGTCCGACAAACGTCAGCAGACAACGCTCCCAGCCGGCGTGGTGCGCGTGAAGAAGGGTGCCGCTGATTTCGACCCGAACTACTACTTCAACCTCGAAACCCTCACCGGCGGTCGCGCCTTCCAGCGCACCTTCCCCGTAGGCGGCGACCAATTCCTGTTCTACCTCTACGATAAGAGCTACGACAAGCTTTCAAACCAAGATCTGGCCAACCAACTCGGCGTGTTCAGCGCCAAGAGCGGCAAATTTGTCTCCGTTTCCGGTCTTCCCTCCGACGTTGTTTCGCTCGGCAACCGTCCTTATGCCGAAAACGGCTTTGCCTACGTGCCGGTCAAGACCAAAACGGGCAATCCCGCCATCTACAAGATCAATCTTTCCACCGGTGTCGCCACCCGCGGCGTGGAAGTCGAAGCCACTCAGCTCAATGCGGTGGGTCGCCTCCTCCCGCTCTGATTTTCGCACCACAGATTGTCCACCCTCATGGGCGAATCTTCGCACCTTTCCGCTTCGGCGCGCCATCACTTCGGTGATCGGTGCGCCTTCGCGGCATTTTGATCTCAAACCCTCCCGCACATGAAAAAAACATTCAAGCGTCTCCATCTCTGGCTCGCCTTTCCCTTCGGCCTCATCCTCTTCCTGATCTGTTTCTCGGGAGCGATGATCGAGTTTGCCGGCGAATTTTCAGAATGGGCCTACCACGATCGCTACGAAGCGCACGTCACGCGCCAAGGGCGGCTGCCGCTGCCCGTACTCATGCAGCGCGTGCAACCCCACTTGGCTCCCGGCGTCACCGTCACGGGCGTAAGCATTCCCATCGACAGCACACGCAACTACGAGTTCAGCCTCTCTGCTCCTCCGCGCACCGAGTGGCTCATCGATCCCTACACGGGACGCGTGGCCGGCGAGAAGGAACACCTCCCCTTCTTCGAGACCATGTTCAAGCTCCACCGCTGGTTGCTCGACTTCCCCCACGAAGGCGAAGGCATTTGGTGGGGCAAGCTCATCGTGGGCGTGAGCACCCTCATGTTCCTCTTCGTGCTCATCAGCGGCCTCATCGCCTTTTGGCCCCGCACCACCCGCGGCCTGCGCAAACAGCTCACCATCCATCTGCGCCGCGGTCGGCATCGCCGCTGGTTCGATCTCCACACCATCGGCGGCGCCTACGCCTTTGTCCTCCTGCTGGCCATGGCTGCCACCGGTTTGACGTGGTCTTTCGACTGGTACAAAACCGGTTTCTACAAAGCCCTTGGAGCTGAACCGCCTCAGCGCAAGGGCGGTCACGGCGCCGGTGGCCACCACGGGCCGCAATCGGGCCGAGGTCAACACGGCCCCGCGCAGGACGCCCCGCATCCTGCCGACGAGCAATCCGCACCCCGCCCCGATGCGCGCACCTATGCCGCATGGCAAACCTCTGCCCACCTTTTGCAGGCCAAATATCCCGATGCCGACGCAATCGAAGTGGGCGATGAAGGCGGCACCGTCTCGCTGGGCGAATGGGGCAACGTGCGGGCAGCCGACCACTACACCTTCGATTCCACCGGCTCCCGCGTCACTGACGCCAAACTCTATGCCGATGCCGACCGCGGTCAGCGCATCCGCGGTTGGATCTATTCCGTGCACACGGGGCGTTGGGGCGGATGGCCCATGCGTGCCATCCAGTTCCTCGCCGCGCTCTTCGGAGCTTCACTTCCGCTCTCCGGCTATTACCTCTGGTGGAAGCGCACCCGCAAGCGCAAAGCCCGCAAGTAACGACGAAAAATCCCCCATTTTCTACGCAAACCTCCCCGATTTTGAAAAAAGTCGGGGAGGTTTTTTTACCATCCGGGCGAAGTACAATCTGCCCCTACTTGCTTCCACACCAAAATGCCATCTATAAAGACAGAACCGGGAAGACCAATTTGACAAACAACCCTATCTAACAATCCCAATAGATATATTCCGACAAAAAAAACTATCTTTGCATCCAAATGCTACCCCAAAGCGCACAGAGCCTCCAAGAGTACCAACTTCACACGCGCATCCATTTTATGTATTCCTCCACTCGACAACCATGATGGCCGAATGATCCACGGCCCTATCGACCGAGTTCCTAACAATTATCCACCGTGGAGGCTATAAAAATATCGCCTTTTTCTCTTATTCTCGACAGATGAAAGCCCTCTTCCCCCTCCTTCTCTCTTCCCTACTCCTCTTTTCTTGCGGCACCGACGAACCTCAGCGCCCCAAAGATGCCTTGCATGCCGCCGCCGATGCCTATCCACTCATCACCGAAACGCGCGAAAGCTATACAATCCCCATCTCGTGGCGCGTTCCCCTGATCCCGCGGCAACTCCTCACCCAAATGAGCGACGCAACACGGTGGTTGAGATTGCCGGCCACCGAGCCCAAAACGGTGAGTTTCGATGTGTGGATCGACGGTGAGCAGGTGAACCCACACCAACAGCAGAAAGCAACCTTCGCCAAGGAGTTTTACGCTGCTACCGGCACAGAGCTCCACACCACTCCGCTGCTTTGCGGCGTCAAAGCCCTGAACGTTTACGGCGTAACCGACGAGGGCAGCGTGTCGCTCAACCGCGACGTACGCCTCCATCTCCCCACTTTCATGAAAGTGGCGCCCGACTTCGAATATCAGGGTGTGGGAGGTTACCACATGATGTGCGGCGACGAGAGTAGCTCGCACGAAGGCGACCTCACCGTGGAGCAGGCCAACGATCGCGCATTGGGCGAACTGCGTCCGGCTCTGCGCTTCCACTTGCCGAAAGACGTGGCCCTGCGCTACAAATACCTGAAGATTGAGTTCCAACTCATCAACGACAAACAATTGGAGGCCCAAATCGCGCCGTCTCTGCTGTTCTAACGCACCCTCACTCCCGGAAAAAATGAAACTTCTCCCCCTCTTCTGTGCGCTCCTTCCGAGCATGGCCGCATGGCTCACCGTCTCGTGTGACAAAGAAGCCGATCCAGCCCCCTCTCCCGAGGTCGTGAGTCCGGATTCTCTCGTTCGCTTGGCGCGAACATGGAACGAATGGACCTTCGAGATGGAATACAGCAAAGCGCCCGCGCCGTTTTGGAAAAAGAATCTACGACGCATCGTTCCCCTCCTTCCGCGCGATCTGCAGCTCCACCATCCCGACTATCGCGCAGGCGACACCTTGCTCAACCTTCACATCGAGATCTTGGGCGACACCCTCCAGCCGCAACGCGCAGTCGACCTAAAATTCAATCCAACTTTCGAGCGGCTCTACCATCGCACCATTGGTGTGGCGCCCCACGTGTGCGGCGTGCGCAAAATCATCGTGCAGGCACTGCACGCTGCGCAACCGCCCGTAGATCTCACCAGACAAGCCCAAGTGATCATCCCGTCTTACGCCTACGGGGGGCAAATGTCGTTCATGCGTCTCAACGGACAAGCGGCAGACTACCACTATACCATCGCGGGCGAGCAAGACACACTGCACCTCTGGCGCGTGGAAACCCGAAGAAGCAAGGACGTGGGGCATCTTCCCCCGCGCTTTGCGCTCCTCGTCCCGGTGCGCGAGCTGAAACACAGCACCGGCCTTCGCATCAGCCTGCAGCTGGTCAACGGTGTCGAGCTGAGAAAAGAAACCGCCGTCGCGATCCTTCCCTGACGCCGGCAACCACACGGCGACACACGCCAACAAAAAGGTTGGACTCCGCGAGAGTCCAACCTTTTGTTTCGCCCGTCGCCGCCACAGCGGGGCGAGTGCAGCCGACGATTGCGCGGCGTCGGCCAAAAAGACGCCCACCTGCGGCGAACACAACGATCGCACACATCAAAAAAAACGGCGTTCCACCGCAGGTAGGGCGTGTGGGATCAGCCTCAGCGGGCGGTGAGGCGGAACACCCGGCTGGTGCCCTCGTCGGCCCGGAGCACTTGGAGCCCCACCTTCATCAGATAGTCGCCCGAAAGCGTGGTGTTCAGTCCGCGCGTCCCGCTGCGCAGGTTGATTTCTTCCACCAAGTACTGCCGATCGGGGTCGAGCCCCTGCAAACGCACGGGACGAAGGTTCTCGGCATAGCGGGGATGGAGATTGTAGGTGAAGAGCACCGCCCGGTTACGCGCTTTGTCCACCACATTCACGGCCGCATGCTGACTTTCATAGGGCGAAAGCAAACGATAAACGTCGCCGTCGAAGATCACGGGCTTGAGTTCTCGATAGCGGGCCACGGCTTCGCGACAAAAACGCCAATCGGCTTCGCTGAGTTGCGAGAGATCCATGTCGAAACCAAGCTTTCCCATGCTGGCCACATCGATGCGAAATTTGAGATCGGTCTTCTTGTTCCAATCTGTCACGTGAGAAGCCATGGCCTTGAGGGGGAAGAATTTCGACAAGCTCCACTGAATGTAGATGCGCTCGTAGGGATCGGTGTCGTCAGAGCACCAAAATTCGGTGAAATAGCGCAGCGCTTCGTAGTCGCAGCGGGCGCCGCCGCCGGAACACAGCATCATGGGCACGCGAGGATACTTTGCTGCGATGCGTTGCAGCACCTTATACAAACCACGCACGTAGTCGACATACAAATTGCCCTGGCGCTCGCCGAGCGAAGGCGAATAGACGTTGGTGATCGGGCTGTTGCAGTCCCATTTGAAGTAAGCCACCTCCGGATGGTGGGTGAGAATGGAGTCAACCACGCCAAAAACATGGTCTTGCACGGCAGGATTGGCCAAATCGAGCACCAATTGGTGACGATAATAATAGGTTTCGCGGTTGGGTTGCCGAATGACCCAATCGGGATGACGCTCAAACAGTTCGCTCTTCGGATTGATCATTTCGGGTTCGATCCAGATACCGAATTTCACGCCCGCTTTTTTGGCGTCGCGCGTGAGTCCGGCGATGCCCTCCGGCAGCTTTTGGCGATTCACCGCCCAATCTCCCAAACCGGCCCGGTCGTCATTGCGGGGATACTTGTTGGCAAACCATCCGTCGTCGAGCAAAAAGAGGTCCACCCCGAGTTGTTTGGCCTCTCGCATGAGGGTGGCGAGTTTTTTCCCGTTGAAATCAAAGCCGGTGTTCTCCCAATTGTTGAGCAACGTGAGGCGATCGCCCATACCGTCCTTGAGTTGATAGCGGCGCGCCCAGTCTTGCAGATGACGGGAGGCCGTTCCCACTCCGCTACGGCTGAGCGAAAAGATGAATTGCGGAGTGACAAAAACACTATCCGGCGCCAACGTGTAGGCCGATGCGTAGGGATTGATGCCGGGCAGGAGACGCAGCACGCCGGTGTTGTCGATTTCGAACGTACAACGGAAATTTCCGGTCCAAGCCATGGTGCCGAGCAAGACCCGTCCCTCGTTTTCGCGCGGTTCGGCGTCGAATCCCAATTCAAAGAAGGGCTGCGACTGCATGGCTGCTCGCGTTCCGAGATGGGTGTCGATCACTTTCTTTCCAAACTGCAATTGTTGTGTGGCCGGCTGGGCTTCTTTGGCCCAGTCGCCGTGATAGTTGGTGAGAAAGTAGCGCGCGGCGTCAAAATAGAGCATGGCGCTTTCCATACGGTTGAGGACAATGGGCTGCGACTCGGTGTGTGTGATCTCACTCCAGGCTTTGATGACATTCTCCTTGGGGTAAGCAGCATAGTGTAAGACGACTTGCAACGGATATTTGTCGTCGCGAAGCGTAATGAGGGTCTCCGTTCCGCCATCAATGGGCTGTTGCCGATGATTTTGGTAATAAAGATAGGTCGTTTTGTTGCCATCTGCGTGCGTAACGCCGAGTGCGGGTTCGAAAAAGTCCTCTGTTCCTCCCGCGGCGTAGGCTTCGAAACCGCGCACGGGGTAACTTCCGTCAGAACCGGTTCGCACTTGCCAATTCAGCCTACGGGCGTCTTCAAAATGACGAAGTTTTTCGCCGAGATACACCTGGTAAAGACGGCCGGCGGGGCTAATTTTCAGCACCAGATCCGTTTCGTCGGTCGAGATGCGGATGAGAGAATCGGCCGGGGCGGCTCGTTGCGTCATCCATCCGCAACAGAGCAACAATAGGAGGAGAAGTTTTTTCATTGAACGGGGATTAAATCGCGTCTTGGTCGGAGACGCTTGAAAAACACGGAGAGAAAAGCAAAAGACACAGCGCGCCGACGAGGGACACGCTGTGTCTCGGGAACGAAAACGCTTATTGGACCGTCGTGTCCACGGTGGGTTGAAGCGGATAGATGCGTGCGTTGCTCACCTTGGCCGCTCCTTTCTGCGAATAGAACTGCACCGAGGTGTAAGGTGCGGTGGGGAACACCAGATTGGTCATGGCAATGCGACCGCCGTCGACAAAGATCTCCACAGAACACTTATCTACGAAGACATCTAAGTGGTAAGTTTTGCCTTCGCAGAGGTTGAGCGGCGCCCAGGTGCCGAGTGCGAAGTCATTGACGTAGTTTACGGAGTTGCGCTTGCGGAAGGTTTCGCCTTTGCCGCGGTGTTCGTGCACGTCGTAGTTGGTTTCGATCTCGTGGGGCTGAGATCTCTCGCCAAAGGCCACAAGTCCGCTCTTCGTACGGTCCATTACAAGACGATTGTTGCGGGCATCGATGTAAATGTCCACCTTTTCGCCCTTGGCATTGTAGAGTGTGAAACCGCTCTTGGCGCTTTTTCCGGGCGTGATGTCGAATTCGAGTTCAAAAGCGTCTTTCGTCGGCGCCAACACGTCGCGCAAGTCGTATTTCTTGGCGATGGTGAACTCGCCGAGGGGAATCGCGGTCTTGCGCAAGGCACGTACTTCGGGCGCGACGTCGGCCGCGACGTAAAAGTCTCCGTCGTGGCGATAAAGACTGAGCTCGCGCGGCAAACCGTTGGCACCTCTGTACTGCTGGATGGGTGTTACGTTGGCATATTGCCAATTGCTCATCCAAGGCAAGGCGATCACGCGCTGACCGGTGTTGGAGAAAGTGACCGTGGCATAGTGATCTTTGCCGAAATCGAGCCATTTCACCTTCGAAGGCGGAGTGTCGCACTTGAATTCCTTGCCATCAAACTCACCGACGAAGTATTCTGTGGCACTTCCCCCGAACAAACAGCCGGGATTGATGTTGACAATCATGACATACTTCTGTTTTCCGTCGACGGTGAGGGGGAAAAAGTCAGGACACTCGAATTGGTTGGGCTGCGCTCCGTAGCCACGGCCGAATGCACTGACGTAATCCCATTTTTTCAGGTCGGAAGAACGGTAAAAGCGCATCTCTTTGTCGGCCGATACGATCATGTACCATGCTTTCGCGGGTTCGTACCAGAAAACTTTGGGGTCGCGGAAATCTTTCAGGCCGTCAAACGGACGAAGAATGGGATTTCCTTCATATTTCGTGAAGGTGCGCCCGTTGTCCGTGCTGTAAGCCATGCATTGCAGCTGCCCGTTCTTGTCGCTCGCGGAAGTATAGAAAGCCACAATCGCATTTTGACCATAGCCCGCGCTGTTGTTGAAGTCGATGACCGAGCTGCCGGAGAAAATGTGGCCGAGTGTGTCGCGCGCAATGGCGGGATCCAATTCTGTCCAGTGGAAAAGGTCCTTACTCACCGCGTGTCCCCAGTGCA
>ERZ1674243.111-NODE-111-length-18010-cov-16.181732_pt1 | contig 18010 bp, 11 predicted proteins | sample MGYA00581201_ERZ1674243 | MGnify/ENA primary metagenome ERZ1674243 (study PRJEB41354, sample SAMEA4873342) | human saliva metagenome | biome: human-associated habitat [ENVO:00009003]; feature: mouth environment [ENVO:08000002]; material: saliva material... | reverse complement strand
TCATAGGTCGGCAGAATAGCTCCACCAGGCAGGCCGAATACGTCAGTCACACCCAGGTCTTCGAGGGTGCGGACGATTGCCTGAGAACCGGTCATGCGTTCTGCGGGAGCGTTTGCCGCGTCATCAGAAGTGGAAAATCCCATGGTCATGGAAATGCCTCGTGTCTTAATGGTTCTTCGTTGTACTCAATGTTCTGCGTGGGTGTTGTGTGTTCCGCACGCATCCTATGCCCGGGGGTACCAAGCTATAAAAAATGCCCCTCGCTGTTGGTGGTAGCGGTAGGGGCGCTCAGTCGCAGTGAATAGACCCTGCCACTCGCCCTAGGCGACGTCGACAAGGTTTAGAATTCGCTGGAACATTGCTGTCTTCACCCTTCTATGGTGAAGCCCGGGGCGGGGGTGAGTCAAATCTCTATGGGGTGTCGTGGTGGTTTTTGCACGGAAACCCCCAAGTCAACCTTCTTCTTTCATGATGTGGACACTTTGCGCGTGTGCGTGGATTTTAGCGCAGGTTTTTGAACAGGTGAGAAAAACTCGCATTTTTGGATGTCATGGCGCGTAATATGCGCGAATACTCGTGACCTTCGTTAGTTGCCCCGGTAAACTGATGCTATGACCGAACCGATCATCCCGGTCGCTGATGAGCTGACCGAAGCAAGTAAGTACGCAGAGGTTATCGACCCCCGTAACTCTGTTGAGAGTAGCGAGTTTTTGACGGGTGAGGAACTCATTCGGGTTCTGCACCCGGTTTTTGACGAGCAGATTATTAACTACGGTGCATACAATTTGGTGTATGCGACGGGCCGTGCGGTTTACCGTAATCCTGATTTGGCGTTGCATCAGTATCCTGATCAGCAGCATTTTATTGTGGGTTATCAGGAGGCGCCGGATGAGGTGATTATTGCTCCGGTGAATTTGCCTGCATTGACGCCTGCGGGTACGGCGACGACGGTTGATAATACAAATGCTCTGCATGCGTATCGTGTGGGTGATGATGCGGTGACGCTTGAGTCGGTGAATGGCAGCTCGTTTTATTTGTCGTTTGAGGATAATGCTGAGGTTGCGACTCACCTTGGTACTGGCCTGTTGGAGCAGGGTAAGGACGTGGAGGATTTCCGTGAGTTTGTGACGCGGATTTGGCCGGTCCTGTAGCCGTGTGACTTTTTGAGGTGAATGCCCGCTGCGGTCTTGTGACGGTGGCGGGCTTTCGCGTGTCTACGCTCAGTTTTGTTGGACGCTTGAGGGGCGGTGCACGTCCTCGCCCCTACAGGCAAAACACCCAACCACCACGCAACACATTAAACCGCGACAGCCTCCCCCACTCCAGTTCGCTAGGCACGGGGCGCACACGAAACCACCGCGCACCCCAACGAACCGGCGGGATTAGCTCGAGGTTCGGCACCCTCCTCGCTCCTACAGGGGCACCCACCCTCGCTTCGCTTCGGGCACCCTGATGTCGCTACAGAGGCCACCGAAACCTCCACGCGCCCGCTAGGTCGCGTATAGGCGTGCCCACCGGGAGCCCCTGGGTGCAGCTACGTTTTCCGGAAGCGCCCTCAGGGTGTCACACGGACGCTCTCCGCAGCGAAGCAAGGAGGAAGCGGAGCGTCCGGGTGACGGGTGCCCCTGCGTAGGCGCGGAGGAAACATGTAGCGCACCCCGTAGTCTTGGGAGACGCGAGATACCCACCCACCCCGCCCCTGTAGGAACGAGGGCGAATACCGTCTTCCAAGCATCGAACACCAGCGCAAGGAGAAATATCTATACCTCAAGCCCAGCAAAATCTTTTTCAGAGGGAACGCAAAAATCCCGCCGATTCCGAAGAATCAGCGGGATTTTCTTTGAAGTGCGCCCCCTGGGACTCGAACCCAGAACCCATTGATTAAGAGTCAATTGCTCTGCCAATTGAGCTAGAGGCGCTTATTTGTTTTTCAAGGTTTCCCTTGCAACAGAAAAATACTATACGCGAGTTTTCACGATGTGCGCAAGTTGATTCAGGGTGAGCCTGGACACATTGTTTGGGTGGGGTGTGTGGGACACTAGTGTGTGTACTGTGTGGGGCGCGCCCGCGTCCCTCCCCTTTTCTTGATACCTATTGTTGTTTTGAGGAGTTATTGATGAGCGTTCGTCTTGAGCCGGGTGTCCCGGCGCCTGCTTTTTCGCTGGTTGATTCGGCTGGTGTTACTCATAGTTTGAGTGATTATGCGGGCAGCAAGGTGATTTTGTATTTTTACCCGAAGGCTTCTACTCCGGGTTGCACTAAGGAGGCGTGCGATTTCCGCGATAATTTGGCGTCGTTGAAGTCGTTGGGTTACGTGGTGTTGGGTGTTTCTCCGGATTCGCCGGCGGCTATTGCCCGTTTTGTGGAGAAGGAGTCGTTGACGTTCCCGCTGCTGTCTGATGCTGATCATGCGGTGGCTGAGGCGTATGGTGCGTGGGGTGAGAAGAAGAATTACGGCAAGGTGTATGAGGGCCTGATTCGTTCGACGTTTGTGATTGATGAGCAGGGTGTTATTTCTGTGGCTCAGTACAATGTGCGTGCGACGGGTCATGTGGCGAAGCTGCGTCGTGATTTGGGTATTGACCCGAAGTAGGGTCACGTTTTCTGGGCTTTGCGTATCGCTGTTCTGCTGCTTCTTGAGGGGGCTGTTGTTCGGCGTGTTTGCGGGCTTTTTGCCCTATGGGCGCTTCTTTTAAGGCTTGGAGAACCTTGGTTCCTGGTGTACACTAATTTCTTGTTGCCTCAGACGCATGCATCTTCGGATGTGGGGTGACGCTGCGCGCGAGTGGTGAAATTGGCAGACACGCAGGATTTAGGTTCCTGTGCCTTATGGCGTGGGGGTTCAAGTCCCCCCTCGCGCACACACACATTTACATTGGACCCGCCGTCACGGTTGTCGTGGCGGCGGGTCCTCTTGTATGTATCTTGCCCGGGTGGGGTGTCTCGCCCGGATGGGTGTTGAACCGCTATCCTGAGAGATAAGCATCCGCGACGGAAGAGAGGACCCTCCCGTGCAGCATCAGCCTCACGCATCGTCAGCTGTTGGCAATTCTGATGCGCTGCTGCGAGCCACTGCTGGCTCGAGTGGCTTGAGTCGACGCGCCGTTTTGCGTTTTGGCGCGCTTTTTAGTGCTGGTTTGGCGCTTTCTGCGTGTTCTGGTCAGTCTTCTGCTGGTTCGTCGGCTGGTTCTTCGGCGAGTGCGAGCGCGTCGTCTGCTGATGCGCGTCGTGTGTTCCGTTTTGCGCAGGGTGCTGCTCCGTTGGGTTTGGATCCGGCGTTGTTTCCTGTGGCGAGTACATATCAGGTGACGGCGCAGGTTTTGCAGACTTTGTTGGTGGCGAATCATTACACGGGTGATCCTGAGGTTCAGGATTCTTTGTGTAGTGCGTGGACGGTTTCTGATGACCGTTTGGTGCATACGTTTGTGTTGCGTGAGGCGCATTTTAGTAACGGTGCTGCGTTGACTGCGGATGCTGTGGTGCAGAATTTCCAGAGGTGGCAGGCGTTGGCTACGGGTGAGGGTACTGCTGCTTTGGCGGTGCCTGCTCAGCCTTTGTTTGCGTGGGGTTTTGGTGTGCCGAAGCCGGGTTCTTCTGATCCGTCGGCGGTGGAGCCTGCGCCGGTTCAGGCGTCGCCGTCGGGTGCGGCGACCCCGGGGGCTACCGCGAGTGTTTCTGCAAGTGCTTCTGCGAGCGCCTCCCCGTCTGCTACTGCTTCTGAGGCTGCGAGCGCCTCCCCGTCTGCTACTGCTTCTGAGGCTGCGACCCCGAGCGCGTCTGCTTCTGCATCGGCTTCTGCGAGCGCTCATGCTGCTACTCAGCCGGATGATAAGAAGACCAGCAAGAAGGCGGATGCTCAGTCGTCTGCGGTGCAGTCGTTCTTGCCGCTGGTTTCGTCGGTGGTGGCGAAGGATAACTCTGTGGTGGTGACGCTGTCGCGTCCTTCACTGGCGTTCCCGCGTATCTTGACGCAGCAGGCGTTCGGCATTATTGACCCGTCGCTGTTTGGTTCTGATCAGAAGTTGACGGGTAACCCGGTGGGTACGGGTGCGTTCCTTGTGGATTCTTTCAAGGACGGCACGGTGCGTCTGCTGAAGAATACTCATTTTGACGGTCAGGCGCCTGAGCTGGATGAGATTCAGATTTCGACCCTCACGTCGTCGGATAAGCGTTATTTTGCGCTGATGGAGGGTCATATTGATGCGTGTGATCAGGTGAATTCTTCTGATCTGGGTCAGTTGGCGCGTGATGGTTATCAGACGCCGGGCCGTGACCCGTTCTCGCTGGTGTATTTGAGCCTGAATACGGCGCATCCGGTGTTGAAGAATATTTCGGTGCGTCGCGCTATTTCGCATGCGGTGGATCGTGGCGCGCTGCGTCAGTATTACCCGCAGGGCACCTCGGATGCGCAGACGCTGATTTCGCCGTCGTTCCGCATTAAAGCTGATGACGCGAAGGATTACACGGACCGCAATCAGGATATGGCGCGCTCGCTGTTGGCGACTGCTGGGTACGACAATCAGGTGATTGAGTGCTACTACCCTGCTGACGTTTCTCTGCCGTGGATGGATACTCCTCAGAAGGTGTATTCGGAGATGGTGGCTTCGCTGATTGAGGTGGGTTTGAATATTAAGCCGGTGCCTCTGCCGTGGGCTGAGTATCTGCCGAAGAGCCGCGAGGTTTCTTCTGAACGCGGTATTACGCTGGCCGGTTTCTACGGCATGTACCGTGACCCGTATGCGTTCTTTGGCCCGGTGTTGGCGCCGCTGATTGCTGAGCATCAGGTGCGTTCGTTGATTGCTAATGCGCCATCGGATATGACGACTGGTTTGACGAAGAAGAGTTCTGATGTGCCGTCGTCGGGTGGTTCGGATTCGAATGTGCGGATTTCTGCGACTCCGAGCCCGCAGCCGAGTTATTCGCCGGATTCGTCGTCTCCGGAGGAGGAAGCTTCGGCTTCTGCTTCGCCGAGCCCGTCGGCGTCGCCTTCGCCGCAGCCTACTGCTGTGGCGGTTGCGCCGTCGCCTCGTTTTACGGAGATTTTGGAGGCGATTCGTACCGCGGACTCTGCCGATTCGGTGGATTCGCAGCGCGAGCTGTATGCGAAGGTTGTATCTCAGTTGGGTCAGTTCATGCCGGCGGTTCCGTTGCTGAATGTGACGTCTAAGGTGGCTGTGAGCCGTGAGGTTCAGGGCTATCAGACGGAGCAGAATGCGATTGAGCTGTTCGGTAAGCTGCGCAAGTCGTAGCCTGCGTTTTTAGCTTTTGCGGAAAGGGGTGCATCCCGATTGGGGTGCGCCCCTTTCGCCGTGTTTGGGGCTTTCGTGGGGCTTTCGGTGAGCGGGTGGGCGGGTATTTCTGGAGCTGCTTTCGGGTTGTTGCCGGCGGGTGTAGCAAATGCATGCGATTACGGGTCTTTTCGACCCTAAGAGATTTATTGATATGAACTGCAACACTCTCTCTCGTTTTGTGGATTCTGACTATGCCAACCCCACGAAAAGGGGTAGGCTAGATGATGTACCCCACATTCACTGTGCCCAGGCCGGGCACCCGCACCCCTAAGGGAGAATTCAGTGGTAGCACGTACTGAACGAACCGACGTCGTCCTGGTCGGCGGCGGCATCATGAGCGCCACCCTCGGCGTGTTCCTCAAGGAACTCGAACCGACCTGGAATATTATCCTGCTCGAACGCCTCGACAAGGCCGCTCAGGAATCCTCCAATCCCTGGAACAACGCAGGTACCGGCCACTCGGCACTGTGCGAACTCAACTACGCACCCGCTGGCCCCGACGGCACCGTCTCGGCAGCTAAGGCGCTGAACATTAACGAGCAGTTCCAGATTTCCCGCCAGTTCTGGGCATCCCTGGTTGAAGAGAAGATTCTGGGCAACGCAGACTTCATTAACCCGGTCCCCCACATGTCCCTGGTCTTCGGTGAGGACCACTCCAAGTACCTGGCAGCACGCTACGATTCCTTCCGCAAGGAGAAGCTCTTCGAGCGCATGGAATTCTCCACCGAGCGCGAGAAGATTGGCGAGTGGGCACCGCTGACCGTCAACGGCCGCAAGGGTAACGACCCGATCGCAGCGACCTGGTCCCCCGAAGGTACCGACGTTGACTTCGGCGCCCTCACCCAGCAGATGATTGACTACCTGCAGACCAAGGGTGTTGAGGTTCGCTACGGCTACCAGGTCACCAACCTGAACCGCGAATCCAACGGCTCCTGGACCGTTGACGCTATCAACCGCATCAACAAGGAAGAGCCGCTGACCATCAACGCGAAGTTCGTCTTCCTGGGTGCCGGCGGTGGCGCTCTGCACCTGCTGCAGAAGTCCGGCATTGAAGAGGGTAAGGGCTACGGCGGCTTCCCCGTTTCCGGCCTGTTCCTGCGCAACACCCACGAGGCAACCGCAAACCAGCACAACGCAAAGGTGTACGGTCAGGCTTCGGTGGGCGCTCCCCCCATGTCGGTTCCCCACCTGGACACCCGCTACGTGGACGGCAAGCGCGCCCTCATGTTCGGCCCCTACGCAGGTTTCAAGACCAACTTCCTGAAGCAGGGCTCCCTGCTGGATCTGCCGCTGTCCCTGCGCCCGCACAACATCTACCCGATGACCCGCGCAGGCATCGACAACCTGTCCCTGGTCAAGTACCTGCTCTCCGAGCTGGTCAAGGACAAGAACGCACGCCTCGAGTCGCTGTACCAGTACTACCCCGAGGCTGTTGGCGGCGAGTGGGAGCTCATCGAGGCTGGTCAGCGCGTTCAGATTATGAAGAAGGACGCGAAGAAGGGCGGCATCCTGCAGTTCGGTACCGAGGTTGTCTCCGCAGCGGACGGCTCCATCGCAGCTCTGCTGGGTGCATCCCCCGGTGCTTCTACTGCGGCTCCGATTATGCTGAACCTGCTGGCTAAGTGCTTCCCCTCCAAGATTGCCGGTTGGGAGCCTCGCCTGAAGGAGCTCATCCCCGGTTACGGTGTGAAGCTCAACGATAACCACGACCTGGCTGATGAGCTGATGGCTCACACCGCTAAGGTTCTGGGTATTCACAACTAGTTTTCAGTTAGGCTCAGCAGGTAGCTTTATACCCTAGCTGACAAGCCTTTTTGAGATTACTTTGGGGTGGTTACCTCTCCCGTGCGGGCAGTAGCTCACCTATCTGCACTCGCAGAAAAATACGGGAGGGTTAGAAAACCCTATAATGTCACCGCAGGGGCGGGAAGGACAGCTCATTGTTCTCCTCGCCCCTTCTGTGCGCCCACACACTGAAGCTCATAGGCGCACCACTGTGTACACCCCATCATTCAAGGAGCCCCATTGGCTGCACACACCGGCTCTTCCACGGACACCTCCTCAACCCAGGTACCCGCCGGAGCTCGACGCGGACTCTTCTCCCGTAAGAAGAAGCCCGCAGCCCCCAAGTACGCAAGCGTGAAACTGCGCGACTTCCCCAAGGGCAGCATCCTCTACATTCTGCGCCGTGCCATCTACAAATTCGGCGCAAACGGCGGCACCGACATGGCGGCAGCACTCACCTACTTCACCGTGCTGTCCATCTTCCCCGCCCTGCTGGCAATCGTCTCCCTACTGGGCGTATTCGGTCACGGTGAGGAAAGCGCCGCGGTCATCCTCGCCTTCCTCAAGGACAACGCGCCCGCCCAGATGTACGCCATTCTGGAAGACCCCATCAAGCAGATTACAGGCGACCATGGCGCAGGCCTGGTGCTGTTGACCGGTATCCTCAGTGCACTCTGGTCCGCCTCTGGGTACACCGGATCCTTCGGCCGAGCTCTCAACACGGTCTACAACGTGCGTGAAGGCCGCCCCGGCTGGATTCTCAAGCCGCTGAACGTCTTCGTCACCACCGTGATTATCATCCTCGTGGTACTCATGATGCTCATGATGCTGCTGGGTGTAACCGTCCTGGACATGGTCGGTCGGTATGTACCCGAAACCGTGGATATGGAGCTCATCAAGCTCATCTGGCTGAACGGCCGCTGGGTGCTGATTCTGTTCATGGCAATCGCCCTGATCACTCTACTCTACGCCGCCACCCCGAACGTGCGCCGTTACAAGGCATGGAGGCTCTCCCCCGGTGCGGCACTCGCCCTCTTCGGCATGGGTCTGGGCGCATTCGGCTTCACCCTCTACGCCAACAACTTCAGCAAGTACAACGCCACCTACGGCCTGATCGGTGGTGTGATTGTGATGCTGCTGTTCATCTGGATCATGAACAATATGCTTCTCTTCGGCGCGCATCTGGACGCCGAAATCATGCTCATGCGCCAGATTATCGCTGGCGATGACGACCACGGCCACCTGAAGGTGCAGCCGCGCAGCACCTCCGCATCGCGTGCACTGAAGGCACGCCAGGAACGCCTCATGTCCGCCGGACGCGAATTGCAGCAGCAGGCGGCAGGCCAGGGCATGCTCCCCAAGCCGAAGGGCCCCTCCATTGCGGATCGCGTGCAGAAGGCGGTGGACACTAACACCACCATGATTCGCACGTTCATTGCCGACGGCAAGGAACGACTCGACAACGGCAAGGAACAGTTGCAGAAGAAGCAGGCGAAGGCTGATACCGCCGAGGCTCAGGCTTCTGGGGCTCAGGCTTCTGAGGCAACCGCGGCAAAGGCAGATGCGAACGCAAAGGCTGACTCTCAGCAGGATGCGCTCTTCGACCTGAGCACCGATAGTTCGAACGGTGCGGCGAAGAAGAACTAAACGGCAGCTCAGCTGAGCGCGTACCGCTTCAACCTGATTAAGGGCGCAGGACAGAAACCCTGCGCTGGTCACTAAGATAGACATATGACCAGTGCAGAATTCTCTCCCGCGCCCTTTGCCGTACCCAGTGCCGCTACGCCCAATGATGCCGCGCCCAGCGTTACCCTCCCCGACCTCGAGTACACCCTCTACCAGCCGCAGCAGCTCAAAAGCCGTATCCCCGCCCTCATGATTCACGGCTTCGCCACCCGCGGTGACCAGCTCTACGGGGGCACCGGCTGGATTCGCCAATATCTGCGCGCCGGATACCCTGTACTAGCTGTCAATCTGCCCTACCACACGAACACATACCTCAAAGACCCACAGTTCACGGTTGACTGCAAACTGCCTGCCCATACGCAGGTTATGAGCAGTGAAATCCCGTTCGATTCGGTGCCCTCTGTCAATACGACGGGTCAGCGCCTCACCCCCATTCACCTGCTCACCAACGCACTTGCCCAGCTGCTGCGAGCCGTCGCCACGGAGAACAACCTCGACGTGGAGCTACAGCCGCGCGCGCACGTTATCGGCTTCTCCTTCGGCGCACGCGTCGGCTGGGAGCTCGCCCTCACCCACCCGGAGGCGGTCGCCTCCCTCACCCTCGGTGGCCTGCCCCTACACGACCACCTCATCACCCTGCGCGCCATGCTCGAAGCGCACGAGGGCACCAGCGTCACGGCGAGCGCAGAAACCCCCGCGGCAGACTCCACCGACGAGGCGATTGCGTCCTTCACCTCGATTATTGACAACTCCCCCGTTCAGCCCGACGCGCTACTGAAGTTCGTGCGGATTCCCTTCGGTCCGTTCTTCGACGTGCCCGCCCTGCGTGCCGGCTCCCCGGACCTGCCCGCTGGTCACCCGGGTGCGCATCCGCACGCGCCCATTGCGGTTGTGCTCGGTGACGCGGATACCATCGCCGCCGACGGCGCGGAACTCTACGACATGGTTCGTGACGACAATCCGCTCAACCGTTTCATCTCCCTGCCCGGCCGCGACCATGTGAACGCCCTGACCTCGGGCGCGTTCCGACGCGGTGCGCTCGCCTTCGCCGCTGAGGTGGAGGCGGCGACGTCATAAAACGTCACATTCCCCTGGGGGCTTCACGCTCAGCCCCGGGGTGCATCAGGTATGCCTTAGCTCTTATAATGGGAACGTATCAAAAAACCTTTATCTGCGGTTGAGGCTCAACCGCGCCCAGCAAAAGGAGCAGCATGCACAAGGTTAAGGCTGTCGTAGCCCTCGCCCAGGACGCGCCCGTCACCGTCACCACCATCAACGTACCCGACCCCGGCAAGGGCGAAGCACTCGTCAAGGTCCTCACCTGCGGTGTCTGCCAGACCGACCACCACTACGTCACCGGCGGCGTCGGCCAGGACTTCCCCTACCTGCTCGGCCACGAGTCCGCAGGTATCGTTGAGGCTGTCGGCGATGACGTCACCGACATCGCCCCCGGCGACCTGGTCATCCTCAACTGGCGTGCAGTCTGCGGCGAATGCCGCGCATGCCGCAAGGGCCAGCCGCAGTACTGCTTCGCAACCCACAACGCAACCCAGAAGATGACTCTCGAGGACGGCACCGAGCTCACCCCCGCACTGGGTATCGGCTCCTTCGCTGAGAAGACCCTCGTCGCAGCAGGTCAGTGCACCAAGATCACCGCTGACATCAGCCCCGAACAGTACGCAGCAATCGGCCTGCTCGGCTGCGGCGTCACCGCAGGTCTGGGCGCTGTTCTGAACACCGGTGAACTCAAGCGCGGCGAGTCCGTCGCAGTCATCGGCTGCGGCGGCGTCGGCACCGCGGCTATCGCCGGTGCACAGCTGGGTGGCGCTACCACCATCATCGCCGTGGACATTGACGAAGAGAAGCTGGCTCGTGCCCGCGAGCACGGCGCAACCCACACCGTGAACTCCTCCAAGGTTGACCCCGTCGAGGCCATCAAGGAGCTCACCGGCGGTTTCGGCGCCGACCTCGTCATCGATGCCGTCGGCATCGCTCCCACCTTCAAGCAGGCCTTCGAGGCACGCGACCTGGCTGGCCGCGTCGTCCTCGTCGGTGTGCCCGCACCCGGCACCACCTGGAACATCCCGCTGGACGAGGTCTTCGGCCGCGGCGGCTCCATCAAGAGCGCCTGGTACGGTGACACCCTGCCCTCCCGCGACTTCCCCGAGTTCGTGGATCAGTACCTGCTCGGCCGCCTCGATCTGGACAGCTTCGTCTCCGAGCGCATTAGCCTCGAGGACGTCAACGAGGCATTCGAAACCATGAAGACCGGCCGCGTGCTGCGCTCGGTCGTGGAACTCTAGGAGCGTAGCGTGAGCGAACGTATTGAACGAGTCGTCACCTCCGGCACCTTCTCGCTGGACGGCGGCTGCTGGGACGTCGACAACAACGTGTGGATCGTCGGCAACGACTCCTCCGTGATCATCATTGACCCCGCCCACGACGTGGACAAGATCTCGCGCACCGTCGCGGGCCGCACCGTGGAGAAGATCCTGCTGACCCACGCCCACGACGACCACATCCGCAGCGCCAAGGAGGCGGCGGAACGCTTCGGCGCCCCCGTCTACCTGGACCCCGCAGACCGTGTGCTCTGGGAAATGGTGTATCCCTCCTGGGACTTCGACCGTGAGCTGGCTGACGGCGACGTACTGCGCATCGGTGAGACCGAGCTGACCGTGCTGGCAACCCCCGGCCACTCCCCCGGCTCCGTGTGCTTCTACGCGCCCACCCTCAGCTGGGAGAACAGCGAAGGCGTCGTCTTCTCCGGCGACACCCTCTTCAACGGCGGCCCCGGCGCAACCGGACGCTCCTACAGCGACTTCGACACCATCATCGAGTCGATCTCGACCCGCCTGCTGACCCTGCCCGAGTCCACCGCGGTCCTTACCGGCCACGGCGACAGCACCGGCATCGGCCTGGAAGCACCCGAGCTGCCCGCGTGGATTAAGCGCGGTCACTAAACCGGTAGCCTCACGCTGAGGCTCTCACACTGAGGTTCTCACGCCGAGGCTCACCACAAACCGAGCACGGTACACAAAAGGCGGATGCCCCACCACCTGCAGAAGGTGGCGGGGCATCCGCCTTTTAAACATGCGCTAATTACGTTCCAGCTGATCCCAAGGAGCCAGCTGCTCCTCATGCTCCTCACGCCACAGGTAGCCGTACAAATGACCCAACGCAAAATACAGAGTCGCAATAATCACCGGGACCATAAACGCATTACGGTAATACGGAGCGTCACCCATATAGCCGCCCCACATACTACCCATCGCAAGACCAATACCCAGCATCGAGCGGGTAAAGAAGCTCGCCTGCGCATCAGGAATATGCTTGAGCGAACGGTTCAGCCACAGCTCATGACCGCCAAACGCCACACCCAGCACCGCACCACACAGCACCAACGCATAGAAAATCGTGGACGTATCATCACTCGCCGGCAAATACAGGGCACCCATAATCAGCAGAACGCCGCTCACCAACCAACCATGCCACGGGTTCACCGAACGGGCACCCAAAACCACGGGGAAAGACACAAGCACCATCGCGCCGGTACCGGTCGCAACCATCGCCATGAACAGGTTCATCGAACCGTGAATCAGCGAGAAGCCCAGCAGACCCGAACCGACCGCGCCCATACACGCACCCAGCAGCACCAGACCAAGAATCAACACCACCGTCTGCTTATTCGGACGGACCAGATTCTTCGGCGGAGACATGCGAATACGCGAAATATCCGGCAGCCACATCGGCGCGGCCAGAACCACAATGAACAGTAGCGCATCCAGAATCATCGTGATCCAGAAGCCCGCATACTCATGATTCGGGGTGAGGTACGCATCGCCCAGCCACACCAGCAGAGCAGCCAGCGGGTACATCGACAGGTTCGCCGTCGTCCCCCAAGAAACAGCTGTCGACAAGCGAACATCACTGTACTTATAGTTGCGGCGGTACAGCGACTCCAACGCAAACGGCGTCCACGGCGGAGTCGTAAAACCCATCGCCACGCAAGAGAGCGCATGGTATGTCGTACTCACGTTATTCGGGTCAACCGTCAAACGCCAACCAATGACCAGCATATTCAGCACCGCAGCAATATTCAGCACCGACGTAATCGCCAGCAACGCCCTCAAACCCAGGGCACGCACCAGCATCGGGCCGAGCATAATCTGCACCGAATACGCGCCAGCAAACGCCGCCACCGCATAGCCGCCATCATGCACACTACCCAGGTGGCTCGCCAACAGAATATACAGCGCAAACGCCGAAGAAGCCGCCGGAATGTGGAACAGAATCGTCAACACATTACGGGCAAAACCCTCAGCACGAAGCACCGCATACAGGTGACGACGCTGCTCCTTACCGTTGCGCAGGAACAACGCCCAATGCTGACGCAAAATGTCCGGCACCGACGCGTTCGTATTAATCTCATCCGCAGCCGGAATCGGGCGAGGCGGCAACTCCTGCAACACGTGCTCGTTGTTGCGCACCACATCCGTCAGGGAGGTGCCCGGAACCGTTGGAATACCCGTGCCCGAAGCACACGACTTATCCGGCGAATCGGAGGCGGGTGCCACCTTCATGGTGCGCGGAGGAACCTCCGGCGCGGATGCGTTAGCGCGCGCATCAGCCGAAGGTTCCACACGATACGTTGAGTTCGGGTCCCTGTCCTGAGGTGTCGAGGTCATCATCTCTTTCACGAATAAGCCGCCGGACATGCCACAACAGCAGCCCGGAAGCGAATTTATGCCTACTAGGAGTTTACCCTCACCGACGAGCCGTTCTGACCCTTTTCAACCACAATCTGGGCGGGAATACGGTTCTTCATCTCCTCCACATGCGAAATCAGGCCAATAGTGCGGCCGCTATCACGCAGAGATTCGATCGTGCCCATCACCATGTCCAAGGTTTCGGCGTCCAACGTGCCAAAACCCTCATCAATGAACAGGGTATCCAGCTCGATACCGCCGTTATTCGCCTGCACAACCTCAGCCAGACCCAACGCCAACGACAGCGACGCCAAGAACGACTCACCACCGGACAGCGACGACGCCTCACGCGGCTCGCCCGTCCAGGTGTCGGTAATCTCCAGGTTCAGGCCGCCGCCGGAACGGCTACCCTTCGCACGGTGATCGCTGAACACCATGCCGTAGCGGCCCTCACTCATGCGATCCAGGTGCAGTGACGCCGAGTGCAGAATCCGCTCAAACTCGGCACCCAGCACGTAACTCACCAGGTCAACCTGATGCTCATAGCCGCCCAGCGTGTCACCGCGGGCAGCCGCCGCCAGGTTAGCCAGCATCTGCGCACGGTCATAACGCTGCGCCGTCTGCGCACGGAACGCCGCATACTCGCCACGCAGCACATGCAAAGAACGCAGCATGCTCTCCCGCTCACCCTCACGAAGAGTCAAACGGTGCGCCGCCGCACGCAACTGCTCAACCTGCTCACGCACACCCTGCAGATCATCCGGCGCCTGCTCACCAGCGGCGGCACGCGCCGCCACCGCAACAATCGCCTCACGACCAAAGCCCTCAAGGAGGCGGGCATGCTCCAACTCATACGCGGCAACAGCCTGCTCCAGGGCATCAACACGCTCGGGGGTGCGCACCGCCGCCTGCACCAGCTCAGCGCTCTCAAACGAAGACTCAGCCAGCAAACGCTCAGCCTGCGCCGCCGCCAAAGCATGACGCTCACGCGCCTGCCCCAACAGCAACACTGCACGAGCAAGACGCTGATGCGCCACACGGTAACCCTCCACAGCCTCAACACGCTGCGCAAAACCCACCGCCGCACGCGCAGGCGCCAACTGCGCCGCAGCCGCCTCACAGCGCGCCGCAGCGTCACGGTGACGAGTCTGAGCCTCAACCGCCGCGCCCTCGATGGTGCGTAGCGCCTCCTGAGCCTTCTGCTGCTCGGCACGCACCCGCTCAACCTTCACCAGCACGCCGTCACGCGCGGTCACGCGCGACTGAGCCTGCGCGAGGCGGGTCTGCGCCTGCTGCAGCTGGGCGGCAGTCTGCTCAACATCGCACTCGCCCTGAGCCACCAGGGTCTCGTACTGGGTGCGGGCGGCGGCAAGCGCCTCGGAGGCTTCCTGATGTGCCTTGGTCGCCCGATCCTTAGCCAGTTCGTGGGTACGCGCCTGCTTGTGTGCCTTGTCTTCACGCTCCTTGGCGGCGTCCAGGTCGGCACGCTCAACCAGCTGCTCGCCCTCGGCAATCCGCGCCGGAGCGGGGTGCTCCACTGAACCGCAGACCGCGCAGGGTTCGCCGTCCTTGAGCTCACGCGCCAGCAGAGACGAGGCCTGGGCGAGGCGCAGCACCTGCAGGTTCTTGAACTCCTCCGTGGCGGCGAGCGCCTGCTGAGCCGAAGCCTGCCACTTTTCCTGCGCCTTCTGCTCGGCGGTGGCGGTGCGCTTGCTCTGCTTCTGGGCCGCAGCAACCGCGGCGGAGGCGGCATCCAGCTTCTGCTGCATCTGCTGGGCTGCATCGTGCTTCTGCTGCGCCTCGGTGACCAGGTGCGCGGCGAGGGTACGCTCCTCGTCGGCGGTGCTGTAGCCGGCGAGTTCTTCGGCGAGCTGCTCGGCCTGGGCGGTGAGGTCGCTCAGCCTCTTTTCGGCACGCGCCCTGTCCTGTTCGAGGGCGTTTGCCTGCTTCAGCAGGGCGGCTGCGGCGGCTTCCTCGTCGGTCAGCTGCGCGTCCTTCTTCTGCAGGGCGCGCAGGGTGTCAAGGAGCGCCTCGAGCTGGGTTTCCTGCTCGGCGGGCTCGAAATCCGGGAGTGCGGCGAAGGTGGTCTCTTCGGGGAAGATGACCTCTGCCGAGGTTTCCTCATCGCGGAGTGCCGCAAGCAGGGCGCGACCAGTCTCATCCAGCGCGGATGCACAGGCCGCCTGCTCCTGCTGGCGGGCGGCGAGCGCCTGCGATTCGGCATGGACCTGCGCGTACTGTGCGTGCAGGGGCGCGGCGGCACGTGCCTGCGCCAGCTCTTCACGCTGCGCCTTGTGCTCGTCGGCGCGTACGGTCAGGCGGGTGCGGCGCTCGCAGAGCTGCTCGTATTCGCGCCAGTCGGCCTGCAGCTGGGCGCGTTCGGCGAGCAGGCGGGTGTTCCGGTCGGCTTCGTCGGTGAGGCGCTGCTGCTCCTGCTTTTCGCGTGCGGAGGTTTCGCGGGCGCGTTCTACTCCGCCGGCGACCCATGCGTCGAGGGTTTCGGCAGTGACATTCTCGGCAGTGACGCTCTCAGCGGTGAGCTGTTCGGAAGTCTCCGCCTCCACAGGGTCTTCGGTAGCGGAGCCCTCCCCTGCAGCATCTTCAGCGTCCGGATCCGCAACATCCAGTAGCGCCTGCAGGGCGAGCATTTCTACGCGGGCACGTTCAAGGTAGCCGCGCTGGGTGTTTTCGTCCTGGGCGACTTCCTGCTGGGCGGTTTTCGCTTCTTCGGTGAGTGCGGCGAAGAGCTGTTCGTAGTGTTCGACGGGGAACATCTTTTTGAGCAGTTCTTTGCGTTCTTTGGGCTTGGACTTGAGGAATTGCGCGAACTGACCCTGCGGCAGGAGTACGACTTTGAGGAATTGTTCTTTGGTCAGGTGGGTGCGTTCGGCGATGGTGCGGTTGACTTCGGCGACGCTGCTGGAGATGGGGGTCCAGGCTTTTTCGTCGGCGGGGTCGGCGCCGGGTGCGAGTTCGGCGAGGGTTGCTTTGGCGCTTTCTTCGCGCATCTGGCCTTTGCGGGCGCCGCGGGTGATGGGCTTGTTGTAGGCGGGGGTGCGGTCGATGCGCAGGCGCTTGCCGTGGAGGGTCACGTCGAGCAGCACGCGCGGTTTGGTGCCGCTGTGTGCCGCGTAGGTGGAGTGCAGTTTGGCGGATTCGCGGTCGCTGCTGGTTTCGCCGTAGAGGGCGTAGCAGATGGCGTCGAGGATGGTGGTTTTGCCGGCGCCGGTGGGGCCGTTGAGCAGGAATACGCCGGCGCTGTTGAGGGTGTCGAAGTTGATTTCTTGGCGCTTGGGGTATGCCATGAAGGCTTCGAATTCGAGGGTGTGCAGGATCATGCGTTGTCCTTGTGGCTTTTGATGTGGTCGCTGAGGGTGGTGATGACGTCGCGTTCTTCGCTGGTGAGGGGGCGGTTGCGTACGTATTGGTGGAATTGGTCGAAGGTTTCGACGGGGTCGGCGTCGCGGGTGGGTTGTGCGGCGGCGGGTTTGTCGGCGGCGGGTTGGGTGCTGCGGTAGCTGAAGTGGGAGATGGTTTCGTAGCGGCTGCGCAGGCGGTCGACGGCGCCGACGGGTAGGGTTTCGTCGGTGAGTTCGATGCGGCAGTAGTAGCCGTGTTCGTAGTCGGTGTGTTCGGGGCTGTTGAGTAGCTGCTCCATGGTGCCGCGCAGGGTTTTCATGTGTACGCGGGTTGCCCATTCGTGGCTGCTGATGGTGGGTTCTTCGCCGGGGTTGAGTTCGATGAGGTAGGCACCGTTGCGGTTGTGTTCTTCGCTGAATGAGAAGCCGAGCGGGGAGCCGCTGTAGCGGATGGTGTGGGTGACGGGGTAGCGCTTGTGGATGTGGCCGAGGGCTACGTAGTCGAAGCCGTCGAAGAGGGAGGCGGGTACCCAGTCGATACCGCCGACGCTGATGTCGCGTTCGGAGTCGCTGCGGGGTGTGGTGTCTGCGCTGGCGGCGATGTCACTGCCGGTGGTGTCGCTGACGGTTGCGTGGCTCATGACGATGATGCGGTCGGCACCTTCGCCTCGGGCGTGACGTTCTGCGGCGTCGGCGCGGATGGCGTCGGTGACGGCGCCGAGGACGGCGTGATGGGTGGGGTCTACGCCGAGGGCGGTGGCGTGCAGGCGCGGCGCGAGGTAGGGGATGGCGTAGACGTGTACGCGCAAGGTGCCGTCGGTGAGTTCGACGGGGCGGGTAGCGTCTTCGAGGCTGGTGCGCAGGTGCACGCCGGAGGCTTCGAAGAAGGCGGCGCCGTAGCTGAGGCGGCGGAAGGAGTCGTGGTTGCCGGAGCTGAGGATGACTTGCACGCCGGCGCGCATGAGGCGGGTGAGTGCTTGGTCGAGCAGGGTGGTGCTTTCGGCGGTGGGGATGGTGCTGTCGTAGACGTCGCCGCTGATGAGGAGAGTATCGATGCCTTCGGCGTGCACGTATTCGAGCAGTTCGTCGATGAACTGCTGGTGTTCGCGGGTGAGGGGGCTGCGGTGGAAGGTGCGGCCGAGGTGCCAGTCGGAGGTGTGCAGAATCTTCATGGTTTCAGTAT